>ERZ773277.1927-NODE-1927-length-15034-cov-9.497764_pt1 | contig 15034 bp, 8 predicted proteins | sample MGYA00511957_ERZ773277 | MGnify/ENA primary metagenome ERZ773277 (study PRJEB29015, sample SAMEA2737800) | human gut metagenome | biome: human gut; feature: human-associated habitat; material: faeces | place: China | collected 2012 ... | reverse complement strand
ATTATTTTACTGAGAAGTATCCAGTAATATCCGGAACCTCTACAGCAAGCCATACCCCTCTTACAGATGTAAGCTATGTTGTAAAGAAAGCTGATGGAACTGTTATCTATAGCGATGGTGTAGCCGGAGTCGCAGCAAAGACTAATAATGCATTTGTAAACTCAAATGGTGCATTATCTATCGAAGCTGTAACAGCTACTACCAATGGAGATGGAGATCCACTTCTTATTAAAAATCTTGAGGCTGGAACATATACTGTATATGCAGAAGGTAAAGATAATGTAGATAGTAATGTTGTTCCAAAAATTACAACAACATTTACTATTAAAGACACACAGGCTAAAGCAACTGTAGATACAAAACACAATAGTGTAGATGCAAGAACTACTTCTGGTTCTGCTATAAGTGCTGTTTTAGCTGATTCTGTAGTTGTTAAGTATGGTGATTATACTTATACAAATGTAAAGGATTATACAGATACACATACAGGTCTTGATGTTGCAACTTACGAAGTCGTAAAGAACAACGGATATACTGTTAAGTTTACAAATGGTCAGACAGAGAGTTTCCTTACAAGCGGTGAAGGATTTACCGTTACAAAAGTTACTGTTTGGGTAAATGCCGGTATTTTAAAAATCCCTCTGTGCAATGCACAGAGGGATTTTATTATTTAGATGAATAATTCAATCTAAATTATTTTACTGTAATTGATTTAATTAAATTTACATCAATATCAATGTTAGTATAAACATTAGGAGATACTTCAATCTTAAGAGTTAATTTAGAAACATTAAAATATGTTCCATTAACTTTAACGGAATCACTGGTAACTTCTCCCCTAACATTGTCATTAACTTTGTATTCTACAATATTAGCAGCTAAACCATCAGTCTTATTATCGACATCACTACGATCAGTGTATACTTTGTCGCCATATGTTATAACAAGTGCCTGACCTAAGGCAGCAGATACGGTATTGTAAGCTGCATCAACAGTTTCAGCTTTTTGCTCTACACCAGCAGCTGCCTGAGAATCCTTAATAGTAAAGCTTGTTGTCATTGTAACCTTTGTATTAGCGTCCTTCTGATATACAGCTGTAACATCATATTTACCAGCAGCAATATTCTTTGTTGCAGTAATTGCAGAACCAGAAGTTGAAGTAGTTAATGCATCAAAAGTTAATACACCAGAAACATTTTTAGTAAAAGCACCCTTAGATACTACAGTTGCAGTAGTATCGTCATAAACTACTTTACCATCTTTGTCTTTTACAACATATTTGGTAGTAGTTTCTCTTTTAACATCAGTACCGTCATTCATTCCGATCATAGAAACTGTAACTGTCTGGCCTTTTACATCTTTTCCAACAACGATATCTGCATTGTCATTAGCTACATCTAATCTCCAAGCTGTAGCTGTAGTGTCTGTTGCTTCTTTTACTGTAACACTAACTGTCTTTGCAACAACTTCCTTGCCATCTTTCTTGTAAGAAATCTTGTATACATAATTTCCTTTTTCTGCAGCATTTTTAAATGTAACTGTCTTATCATTATCATATGTATAATAATTAGGTCCTGAAATATCAGCAGGAACCTTTCCAGATACATCTGTAGATAAGCATTCTACATTAAGAGTTGCTGAAATATCATCTCCATACTGATCCTTAACAGTTGCCTTTACAGCCTTTGCATCATCGGCAAGACTTCTTGATACAGTTACACTGTACTTATCTAACTCAAGAGTTGCTACGGCTCTCTCAGCACCAATTTCGATAGCAACAGATCCAACAACCTTATCATCTTTTTTAATAAGGATATAAGCTGTACCACTCTTTAATGCTGTAACATTTACTTTCTTTGAGCCTAAAGAAGATGTCGCTAACATAAGAACTGTTTTATCAGAAGTTTCTACGGAATACTTAGCATATTCAGAACTAGAAATTTCTTTACCGTTTGCATCCTTAATTTGGAAGAATACAGCCTTATTAGGATCTTTTACTGCAATTTTCTTTGTATCTTTAGCCTTATCAAATGATGCTTTAGTATTATCATCAATTCTAGCATCAAAGCTATTTACAACAGCCTGATCAACTGCGGTAATTGTAACTTTGTTTGGTCCAATATTTCCTTCTGGCTTACCATTCTGGTCATACTTACCTGTCTTGTATGTGATGGTTGCTTCAGCAGTATCACCAACTTTATTTAAATAAAGCTTAGATCCACTTGTATAACCATTTCCCTTGGTATCAATTGTGAAGTCATAAGTAGCATCAGATGAAGGATAAGATACTTCTTTAACAATAACACCATTAGCGTCTTTAGATACTAACTTAACTTCCGTCTCAGTAGCTGCAGGAATTGTCACATTGTCAAGACCGATAGAAGCAACCTTTCCGTCAGAAGCTACGAATGTCTTTGTGATTCCATCAAGAGTCACATCATATGTAGCAGCATCCTTTAATTCACTGAACAGAGTTAATGTAACCTTAGAAGCATCCTTAGAATCAACAGATACCTTAGATACTGGATAAACAACGTTTGTTGTCTCGTTCTTTACTACGAAATCAGTAGGCTTAAGATTCTTTGTATTACCAGTAACAGTAGCTGTAAGCTCTGTCAACTTGTTCTGTGCTACAGTAGAAAGAACATAGTTCTTAACTTCTACATCCTTAGTAGTTGTAGCTGAATCCTTACCAACGGTAATCTTAGCTGTGATTGTTGCCTTACCAGCCTTAACACCAGTTACTGTACCGTCAGCTGCTACTGTTGCAATAGAATCATCGCTTGATGTGTAAGTAATCTTAGCTCTTGAAGAATTTTTCTTAGTATTTGTTAACTTAGTTGTGCTTCCAATAGCTACTACTGAATCTCCAGATAAAGCAACGCCTACCTTAGCAACTTTCATTGTGTAAGTAAGTTTCTTTGTCTTTGTTTTAGCACTCTTCTTTGTAGAAGTCTTGTAAGTTACCTTAACCGTAACTTTAGCGGTACCTGGCTTAACACCTGTAACCTTAATCTTCTTTGCTGCTGTCTTCTTAACAGTTGCAACAGACTTCTTGTTGCTTGTTGCAGTTACTTTAACAGACTTCCAAGACTTTGGAGTTTTAACTGTAACTGTCTTGTAGCCCTCAGAATAAACTGTGGCTTTTTTTGCGCTAAGCTTTGCTGTAGAAGCTGCCTGTGCGTTTGTAGCAGGAACTGCTGTTACAACCATAGCTGCAGCGAGAGCAAAAGCTAACACTTTTTTGCTTGATTTCATGTTTTTTCCTCTCTTTCTTTTTGACTAACTTCCATCTCTTCTACTCGTTTAACCCTGCACGTTTAAGTTCCTTCATCTTCTCTTTCAAACCGCTGCGGACGATTTTTCCAATCCAATGTTCTCGCTAATTGCCTCCACTGACCTTCCTCGGTCTTACTGTTAAGTCCATCGTCAGTTTCATCTACAGACACACAAATCATAAATGACCAAAAACTTTCGCACATCAGACGTCGGCGTAGAGTGTGATATCAACGTTGATTGTCCAGCATCAAGATCAGCAAGCTGAGGTTCCGATGACTTATATTTCTAATATGTATCTGTAATTGTAAGGTCTGTCTGGAACAAGTTCCAGTTTCCATAGCCTCGATAGTAGTTCATCACTTGTCGTACTATTTATAGTACTCTTTTAACTACTCTACGTGACAATCATACACCAAGTATTGTATCTTTGCAACACCAAAATTACATTTTATTGAAAAAATTCTTTAATATTTTCTTAAGCATTTAAGAGTTTTTTCACTTTTTTCTATTATTAAAACTATTTCACGCGTAGTTCGAGTGAAACTACGCGTGAAGATAAACAATTCTATTTAAAGTAAGCAACTCCGGATTCGAAGATCTTCATATCCTGCTCTCCGTAGATGTTCATGGCAACGGCCTCACCGCGGCGCTCGCTGTGTGCCATTTTTCCGAGTACACGTCCATCCGGACTGGTGATACCCTCGATCGCCATGTACGAACCATTGACATTCCACTCTTCATCCATGGTTGGCTCGCCGGCTTCATTGACATACTGGGTGGCAACCTGTCCGTTTGCAAAAAGCTTGTCCAGCCATTCCTTCGGAGCTACGAAACGTCCCTCTCCATGGGATGCCGGGTTGCAGTATGTTGCCCCAAGCTTTGCCTGCTGCAGCCATGGGGATTTGTTTGTTACGACCTTGGTATATACCATCTTGCTGATGTGGCGGTTGATGGTGTTGTAGGTCAGTGTCGGCGAATCTGCACTCTGCGCCTGAATCTGTCCGTAAGGAACAAGTCCCAGTTTGATCAGCGCCTGGAATCCGTTGCAGATACCCAGTGCCAGTCCGTCACGTTCTGACAGCAGTCTGCTTACTGCCTCGGTCATCTTTGCATTCCGGAATGCCGTTGCAAAGAACTTTGCAGATCCTTCCGGTTCATCTCCTGCGGAAAAGCCGCCCGGGAACATGATGATCTGTGACTGATCGATTGCCTTGACAAATTCATCGACAGAATCACGGATGTCTGCTGCACTCAGATTCTTGAATACTTTTACAATTGTATTGGCACCTGCACGCTCAAACGCTTTCGCACTGTCGTACTCACAGTTTGTTCCAGGGAATACCGGAATGAATACGGTCGGCTTTGCGACTTTGTTCTTGCATACATAGATATTCTTGGTATCATATACATCACTCTGCACTTTTTCCTTGCCCTCGGTTGCGCGGGTTGGGAAGACTCTTTCGAGTGTTCCGGTCCAGGCTGCAATTGCTTCCTCCATGGAAAGTGACATTTCTTTGTATACAAATTTCTGTGCATCGTTCACTTCACCGACAACAACTCCGGATGCTTCTTTTATAATAGGAAGAAACTCCTCTTTTACTTCTGCAACGATATTACCAAATCCCGGTGCAAATAATGTTTCTGCTGTGACATCCTCTGCAATGGTGACACCTAATTTGTTACCAAATGCCATCTTGCTGACTGCTGCTGCCAGACCTTTTCCGTCCAGTGCGTAGGCACTGCGGATTGCGCCCTTGCCAATCAGTTCATGGATCTTATCGTACAGCTTCATTACCTGCTCGTATACCGGCAGATCATATTCGTTCTTTTCGATGGTAAAGAGTACCAGCTTATCTCCTGCTTCTTTCAACTCTGGTGTGATGACATCTTTTTCTCTTGCCACATCGACCGCAAAGGAAACAAGTGTCGGAGGCACGTCAATATCGTTGAAGGTTCCGGACATGGAATCTTTTCCACCGATGGACGGCAGACCGAAACCAATCTGTGCATCAAACGCACCGAGCAGTGCGGCAAACGGCTGGCTCCATCTCTTTGGATCTTCACTCATTCTGCGGAAATACTCCTGGAAGGTGAAGCGTACTTTCTTGTAGTCACCACCGGCGGTCACGATACGGGAAAGGGATTCCAGTACGGCATATACCGATCCGTGGTATGGACTCCAGGAGGATAAGTACGGATCAAATCCGTAGGACATCATGGTTACGGTATCGCATTTTCCTTTCAGAACCGGAAGTTTGGCAACCATGCTCTGTGTCTCGGTCAGCTGATAGCGGCCGCCGTATGGCATGTAGACACTTCCCGCACCGATAGAACCGTCAAACATCTCGACAAGTCCCTTCTGGGAACATACATTAAGATCCGCAAGCATGGCAAGCCATGCTGATTTGTTGTCGTTTTTCTGTAATGCATCTGCAACTTTCGGAAGTTCGATCTTTTTAAAGAAGTTGTCTTCCTCTTTTGGCATCTCGACTTCGACATCTGCTTCCTGATGCGCACCGTTGGTATCGAGGAATGCACGGGAAATATTGACAATGTCTTTTCCTCTCCACTCTAAGATCAGTCTCGGCTCCTCGGTAACAACTGCCACCTCGGTTGCTTCAAGGTTTTCTTCTTTTGCATAAGCAAGGAACTGCTCGACATCCTGCGGAGCGACAACGACTGCCATACGCTCCTGGGACTCGGAGATTGCAATCTCCGTTCCATCCAGACCAGCATATTTCTTCGGTACTTTATCCAGATTCACGCGCAGTCCGTCTGCAAGCTCACCGATGGCTACCGATACACCGCCGGCACCGAAATCGTTACATTTTTTGATAATATGGCTGACTTCTTCTCTGCGGAACAGGCGCTGCAGTTTACGCTCAGTCGGTGCATTACCTTTCTGTACCTCGGCACCACATACAGACGTAGACTGTGTGTTATGTGCCTTGGAAGATCCGGTTGCTCCACCGATACCGTCACGTCCGGTACGTCCGCCCAGAAGGATAATCTTATCTCCCGGATCAGAGGTCAGTCTCTGTACGGCACGTCTCGGTGCGGCACCCATGACAGCACCGATCTCCATACGTTTTGCTACATAATCCGGATGGTAAACTTCTTTGACATATCCGGTTGCCAGTCCGATCTGGTTTCCATAAGAGCTGTAACCTCTGGCTGCCTCGCGCACGATCTTCTTCTGTGGCAGCTTACCCTCAATCGTATCTTTTACGGATACGGTTGGATCTGCGGCTCCGGTCACACGCATTGCCTGATACACATAAGTTCTTCCGGAAAGCGGATCACGGATGGCTCCGCCTAAACAGGTAGCAGCACCACCGAACGGCTCAATCTCGGTCGGATGGTTATGTGTCTCGTTCTTAAAGTTTACAAGCCACTCCTCTGTCTTTCCATCTACTTCCACCGGTACCACGATGGAACATGCATTGATCTCGTCAGATTCTTCCTGATCTGCAAGTTTTCCTTCTTTTTTCAGACGTTTCATGGCAAGCAGTGCCAGATCCATCAGGCAGACAAACTTGTCATCGCGTCCCGCATACAGTTTCTTGTGGGTATCAAGATATTCTTCGTAAGTCTTTTTGATTGGTGCCTGGTAAAATCCTTCATCAAACTTCACATTTTTCAGTTCTGTCGAGAAGGTGGTATGACGGCAATGGTCACTCCAGTAAGTATCAAGCACGCGGATCTCTGTCACGGACGGATTCCGCTTCTCGGTATTTTTGAAGTAATTCTGGATATGTAAGAAATCCTTAAAGGTCATGGCAAGATTTAAAGAGCTGTACAGTTTCTTCAGCTGTGCTTCTGCCATGTCGATAAATCCGTCGAAAACTGCCACGTCTGCCGGCTCATCGAAATTCTGTACGAGGGTATCCGGCTTGTCCATACCGGTCTCACGGGAATCTACCGGATTGATACAATACTTTTTGATCGCCTCTAACTCATCCTCTGTGATATCACCCTTGATCACATAGGTCGTCGCGCTGCGGATGATCGGCTCCTCATCCTCATTTAAAAGCTTCACGCACTGCTCTGCGGAATCCGCTCTCTGGTCGAACTGTCCCGGCAGGAATTCTACGGAAAATACGTTTCCGCCTTCTGCGTCAAAGTTCTCCTCATAAATATCATCCACTGGCGGCTCGGAAAATACCGTCTGCAATGCCTTCTGGTAAGTGGCATCCGATACATTTTCCACATCATAACGGATCAGAACACGCACCTGATCTGCAGCGATTCCGAGATAATGCTTTACCTCATGTTTTAATTCTTTTGCCTTTACGGCAAAATCCGGTTTCTTTTCTACGTACACACGACGTACATTGCCCATTGGATTTACCTCCTTCTTTTGCGAAACGGAATGCCCCCTGCATTTGGGGGCATTCTATTGATCTTTATGTTATTGTATCATGGGTTGACAATTAAGTAAAATTAATATCGCTTACGATATCTATTACCTGTTCTTATGAAATTACTGTACGGTAATTGCACTGTCCGTTACAACGCCCGGAGTGTCCGGTTCCGGCTGATCCGGCTGATCGGTACCCGGGTTTGGATTTACAAAATTAATCTTTACTTTCAGCTTTCTGGATTTATTTCCTGCCGTATCTTTGACATATACGGTCACGCTATAAGTTCCATAGGTTCCTCTTTCCATAGCGGTAACTGCCTTATGTGCTTCTCTGGCATCCACGAAAACATATTTTGACGCAAGTTTTTTGCCCAGATCTTTTGCCACTACATCTGCCTTAATTGCAGAAACCAGTTTTTCTTTGGAAACGGCTTTATTGTAGGTCAGTGTCTTTCGCTTCAGGCTGATGGATGGTGCTTTCGTATCTTTTACGGTAATTACGATGCTCTTTTGGGTCTTGTTTCCTTTGGCATCTTTTGCGGTGTATGTAATCTTATATTTTCCGGTCTTTGCCGCATTGACTTTTCCGGAAACGGTAAATTTAAGTGTCTTACCTCTGTAATCGGTAGCTTTCACACCCTTTTTCAGATCTACTTTGCTGTTTGTTCTCTCGATGGTTTTATTCTTGATTCCCTTAATCGTCGGGCGAAGTTTCTGCCATGGATTTCTCGGATCCGGATCGGTCGGATCCCATCCGCGGTACGGACTGTTTACATCGATGCGGACCGGAGTTGGCTTTCCGAGTGGTCCCGGATCTTTGCTGTCATAGATGGTTACTTTGGTTCCTACCGGGCAGTTGTCATAGATCCACTTGGCATCTTCCACATTCAGACGGACACATCCGTGGGATGCCGTCTGTCCCAGACGGTTATAAGAATTGTATGCCAGCCTGCTCGGGTCCTGTGAACTGTAAAACACAGAGTGGAACAGCACACCACCGTGAATACGGCTGCAATACTGTCCGTACACACCGCCCATAAGTGTATGCCAGCGGTATTTTGCCGGAATCGAAAATGTTCCTGTCGGGGTGGCATTGTTGACACCGACAGAGCAGGCAAATGCTTTGACCGGTTTGGTATATTTACCTTTGGAATCAAGTGCATATACGGTCACACAGTTCTGCTGACGATTGATTTTAATGTAATATGGCAGTTTTGCTGCCTGAGTTATAACGGGTGTTCCTGCGAACACAAGCAGCATGAGTGCCGCCATCAATCCGCATAAGGTTTTCAAAATTCCCTTTTTCATGATAATCTCCTTTTCTCTCCTTTGTGAAAGGTATATAATATATCCTATACTATACTATACTATACTACTGAGGATATGATCGATGGATATCAATTATGAATTATACAAGGTTTTCTATTATGTTGCAAGCTCTCTCTCATTTTCGGATGCAAGTAAGAAGCTGTTTATCTCCCAGTCAGCGGTCAGCCAGTCTATCAAAACATTAGAGCGCAAGCTGGGACAGCCGCTTTTTATCCGCAGCACAAAAAAAGTGCAGCTGACTCCTGCCGGTGCTCTGCTTCTGAAACATGTGGAACCTGCCATGAATCTGATCTCACGCGGCGAAAGCCAGCTTTTAGAATCCGGCTCTCTTGGTTTAGGACAGCTGCATATCGGTGCCAGCGACACGATCTGCCGCTATTTTCTTCTGCCGTATCTGCAGAAATTCCATCGGAAATTCCCGGATGTTCCGATTAAAATCACCAATGCCAGCTCGATGGGCTGTGTAGACCTGTTAGAGCAGCGCCGGGTAGATCTGATTATCACAAATTTTCCAAACCCGCATCTGAATCCTTCCTATATTCAGAAAACGGTTGGCTCTTTCTCGGATGTGTTCGTCGCCAATCCGGCATATTTTGATCTGGCGGACCGCATCGTTCCTTTCTCGGAGCTTGGCACCTATCCGCTCATGATGTTAGACCGCAAGAGCACAACGAGTGAGTTTCTGCACCACATTTTCCTGCAGCATCAGCTGGAACTGCTGCCTCAGGTAGAGCTCAGCAGCAACGATCTGCTCATTGACATGGCCCGCATCGGTCTTGGAATTGCTTTTATCCCGGATTTTTGTCTGAAACACAAGCCGGAGGATCTCTTTCTCGTCCGCACGCAGGAAACGATCCCGCAGCGGCAGCTGGTGGCTTCGTTAAACCCTACCCTTCCGGTTTCTGCCTCCACCGAAGAGTTTTTAAAGCTCCTCCCGGACGTCTGACCAGAACCGGCTCACTTCTTCCCGCAGCTGCGGCAGACCACAGACGCTTCTCTTTTCCCATTCTCTCGGAAAAAGCGCTCCGTATTCGCGCTGCAGGAAACGTTCATCCAGCAGAAGGATCACGCCGCGGTCCTCGCTGGTCCGGATCACGCGCCCTGCTGCCTGCAGGACTTTGTTCATTCCCGGATAGCGGAACGCATAGTCAAATCCGGACAATCCCCGCTCATCATAATAATTCTTTAAAATTTCACGTTCATCGCTGACCTGCGGAAGTCCGGTTCCCACGATGATGGCACCGATCAGCCGGTCGTTTTTCAGATCAATGCCTTCCCCGAAAATTCCACCCATCACACAGAACGCAACGAGTGTCCCCTGGCGCTCTTTTTCAAATTCTTCCAAAAACGCTTCTCTTTCGTGTTCTTTCATATTACTATGCTGCATCAGAATCTCGCACGAATCGGCCGCCTTCCCGGCAAAGACCTCATATACATCCTGCATCAGCTGGTAAGACGGGAAAAACACCATGTAATTTCCCTGCTGTGCTTCTGTGACTGCACCGATATAGTCCGCGATTTTTTCGTATTCTTTTCTGTTCCTCCGCGTATATTTTGTGCTCACATCCCGGCCAAATGCGAGAAGTCTCTGTGTCTGGGCAAACGTACTCTGCGCATAAATGGCATAGTTATCCTCGTCCGTGGAAAGTAGCCGCTTGTAGTATCCGATCGGCAGGAGCGTTGCGGAGAAAAAGATCGTGGAATTGCTTTTATCGATGCATTTCTGCAGATTGACCGACGGATCTACGCAAAAGAGCCGGATCCGGAACTGGCCTTCCTCCGTCATCTGGCTGTAGATCACGTAATGGTCATCCACCAGATCATAGATATTCAGGAAATTGCGCAGCGCAAAGTAAAAATCCAGCACCGTTTTCTTCTCCGGAAATTCCCGCGGTTTTTCCAAAAATTCATCCATCTCGGAGGCCAGCCGCATAAGGTGGAAGGTCAACGTTCCCACACTGTCCAGAATCTGGTAGTGCTCACACTCACGTTTCATTTCCAGCATGGCTTTGTTGCATTTGTCCAGGATACGGCAGATCGTACGGCTGTGCGCTTTCATGATCCGCTTCACTGCAAGCACGTCTTCTTTGTACAGATCGGCACTGTACATCTCCCTGCTGCGATCCACGAGGTTATGTGCCTCATCCACCAGGAACAGATAGTCTCCCTTTATCCCCTCCTGAAAAAAGCGTTTCAGATATACATTCGGATCGAATACGTAATTGTAATCACAGACAATATTGTCTGCCCAGGTTGCCACATCCAGACTCATCTCAAACGGGCACACCTGATATTCTTTCGCCTGCGCTAAAACTTCCTCTCTGGTAAACAGGTTGGATTTCTGCAAGAGATCAAACACCGCATCGTTCACCCGGTCAAAATGCCCCTTTGCATATGGACAGTTTACCGGGTTGCAGTCCATCTCTTCACACAGGCAGAGTTTTTCTTTTGCTGTAATCTGGATGACTTTGGCACGGTATCCCTGTTCTTCCAGCAGTGCGAACGTTTCTTTTGCCACAGTTGCTGTGATGGTCTTTGCCGTGAGATAAAAGATCCGGTCTGCCAGCCCTTCTCCCACTGCTTTTACCGCCGGAAAAATTGTGGAAATTGTTTTGCCCACTCCGGTCGGTGCTTCGATAAACAGGTTCTTCCCCCGCAGAATGGTGCGGTAAACATCGGCAACCAGCTTCTTTTGTCCCTGCCGGTAGGGAAATGGAAACTCGAGTGTATGAATACTCTCCTGCCGCTGTTTTTTCCATGCGATCTGCCAGTCTGCCCATTTCCTATAATCTTCGATCAGATGCGTAAACCACACGGTCAGTGTCTCAAATGTATAAATCTCCCGGAAATACCGAATTTCCTCGGTATCCAGATTGCAGTAGGTCATCTGCACGCCGATCCGCTCCAGACGGTTCTGTTTCGCATAGATATACGCATAGCACATTGCCTGGGCTTTATGCACGTAGACCGGCTGTTCCATTGCCGCAACGTTTCTATATACACCCTTGATCTCATCGATGAAGCTGATTTCTTCTTCCGGAGGGATTTCCGCCGCAAACTCCATCTCCGGTTGCAGCACAGACTCCGTCGCAGCCGGCAGATCCGGCTGAAATTTTCCATAGGCGATTCCGTCTGCACGTCCTTCCACGACCAGTACGTAATCGTTGGCTTTCCATTCAATTTTCAGCGGTACTTCCGCCTGGTAGGAGGTGTCCATGCTTTTTTGAATTTTCCGGTGGATACGGCTGCCTTCCATCATGGCCTCTGCACTCGCCAGCTTTCCGGCACGATTATCGATATCTCCTGCCCGGAAAATAAACTCTACCAGATTTCTCACAGAGATATGTAATTCCTGCATGTACACCTCCTTTCTCCCGCGGGTATTTTCCTGTTGTATGAAGCGGGTTTTTATTTGTTCCATTATTTTACAATAAAAAGCCCCGCTCCGGAATACGGAGCGGGACTTAAAGTTCCATAGTCACGATATAATAATTGTATTATGCCACTGCAAATTTAGCAACTACGTTTTCGAAATTTTCATTCTTTCCACCGTAGCAAACCTGAAGATTCTTTTTTACGCCAAGTCCAATCATACCAAGCAATGACTTTGCATCAATGAATGTTCTGTCGCATTTTACATCAATATCAAAATCACAACCACCTGCTGCACGTACAAAATCCTTAACTTCATCCATATCTGATAACCGAATTACTTTAACAGTTTCATACATAATCCAACACCTCTTTCTACCTTTAAACAACATACTTTTATTATCATCCCCAAGTTTAGAAAAGATTATGCCACTTTTTTTCTCATCTGTCAAAGTTATGCAAACTTCGCATTTCTCCGGTTTTTCCTGCATAATGACGGTAATCGCGCAACCGTTTCCATCAGATTCTTACCGTTTTTTTTCGTGTATTTATATTTATACCTGCTATCTTATGCAATTTCTCCAAAAAATTGCCTTTCCAATCACCAAAACAAGCATTTTTTGATGAAAACTATTTTTATCAAAGTGGTTTCCCACTTTTTTTCAGAATATCCACATATAATTCTCCGATCGGACTGACCTTTATCCCCTTGTGCCGGATATAGCCAATCCGCATCTTTTCGCTCTCTGCCAGCGGCACTGCCGCATAATCATTTCCGTTTAATTCTTCACAGATAATCCCGGAACAGAGCGTATAACCATTCAGCCCAACCATCAGATTCAGCATGGTCGCCCGGTCATCCGCATGGATCATCTTCTTATATTCATAGGTACTTTTCATCTCTTCGGCAAAATAAAAGGAATTATTTTTCCCCTGTTCGAACACCAGACATGGATATTCCTGCAGTTCTTTCATAGAAATTACATCCCTTTGTGCCAGCGGATGTCCTTTCCACAGATATACATAGGTGTCACAGGTAAACAGTTCTTCAAAAATCACATCATTTTCCTTGAAAAGTTTCTGGAGTACTGCTTCATTAAATTTGCTCAGGAAAAGAATCCCCAGCTCACTTTTCATGTTGCGCACATTTTCGATTACCTGATTCGTCTGTGTCTCATGCACGGCAAATTCATATTCTTCCATTCCGACAGCCTTTACGACTTCCACAAATGCCTTGACCGCAAAGGTATAATGCTGCATAGACACGGAAAATTTCTTTTTGGATGCAGACGAAATATAACGGGATTCCAGTAAATGATACTGCTCCACGACCTGCTTGGCATATCCGATAAATTCCTCTCCCTCTGGTGTAAGCACGATTCCCCTGTTGGACCGGATAAAAATGGTGATTCCTGCTTCTTCTTCCAGTTCGCGCACAACCGCAGACAGATTGGGCTGTGAGACAAACAATTTTCGGGATGCTTCGTTCATGGAACGGCTTTCTGCAATCGTAATTACCTGATGTAACTGCTGTAGGGTCATATGTCTTACCTCTTTTCCTTAAGCAAATGATCTGTTATATACCGGACAAGGATCTGAAGTATCCATGCAATCACAATGGAACTGCATACCAGCACCAGTTCGTAACGCAGACGGCATGTATGAAATGCTGCTCCCTTCATAAATTTTCGTATGGTAACATGTACCAGATACAATTCCAGCGAATGAGCACCAAACCATTCCAGTATTCTTATAACCGGGCGCATAGATAACCGGGAAAAGATCCAGGCAATTCCCGCACAACATGAGATATTAAAAATTCCGGTCACATACCTTGCAAAAATAGGAGATCCACTTGGAAGCATGGTGAGCAAATAGCCGGATAACGCAAAAAGAATCAACCATTTCCAATAACTTTCCCTTTTTTCATAACTGGATCTGCCATAAAAACAGCCCGCTATAAAAACAGGCAGACGAAGCAAAGCAATATTCACATTTCCAAACATATCTTTCTCATATAATGCAATTACAAGTGCTAATACTGTAATAGCACTTACCATGGAAATCAGCCGGATCTCTCCATCTATTGCGTCCCGTGCGCTATCCACAATCTGAAAGATATAGGGATAAATCAGATAGCATAACAGCATAAGTCCAATATACCAGTAAAGCCTGTCTCCATCACTGAAAAATGTGATAAATGTGAAGTCTTTTATGGCTTCTCCCCATCCTGTTTTATCTACACAGACATCCAGTAAAATATAAGAGGGTACGGCTACGATGCAATAAGGAATCAGAATTCTTTTTAATCTTCTTATGTAAAAACTTCTAACATCTGATCTTTTTTTCATGGAATAGTATAACCCCAGACCAGAAAAGAATAAAAAAGCATCCACACTTGATGATGAAATATATCTCCAAAAGAAGGAAATCCAGCCACTAAAATGATAGGAGTAATAATGACAGTCATCCGTAAAATGAAAAACTATAATCAATATGATGGATATTCCCATTAACGCACCCCGATATTGCGAAAGCACGCTGTTACTTGTTTTTCTCATATATATTCTCCTCTATAAAAATTTAATTTAAATTACTATAAATAAAAAAACACCTAAACAGGTGTTTTTAAAGAACAGGGGATGAGAGAATCGAACTCCCACCAAAGGTTTTGGAGACCCCTATCATACC
>ERZ773277.1908-NODE-1908-length-15150-cov-2.742829_pt1 | contig 15150 bp, 6 predicted proteins | sample MGYA00511957_ERZ773277 | MGnify/ENA primary metagenome ERZ773277 (study PRJEB29015, sample SAMEA2737800) | human gut metagenome | biome: human gut; feature: human-associated habitat; material: faeces | place: China | collected 2012 ... | reverse complement strand
TTGCCGCCGCCCTCGAAGGAGGTCTCCTTGTGCGAAGCCGACACGAACTGTCCGTCGCCGCGCGAGATGTAGATCAGCTGGTACTCGTTGAGCAGCCGTCCCTTTTCGACCGAAAAGAGGTAGCGGACAGGATGGTTCGACGGCGGGTAGGAGGTTTGCGGTTCGATGATCTGATAGCCGGTCGTCGTGACGACGACGCCCCAGCGGTTGTCCTGCTCGTTGGCGAGCAGATACTTGATGTGAGCGGAGGTTTCCATCGGTCGGAGAGGTTCGGAGTGGGTTTCAGAGGTAAAGATAGATAATTTATCGGACCGTTGTCCGCCTCCTGTGTTTTTATATAACAATTAGGTCAAAAATCGAAATCGTACGGATACCGTTTGTATAATCTTTAAATCAAAAACAGAAATCGAAGGGTCTCTATCCGTGCTACTTTTGCATTGAGACAAAAATCGAAAAAGTCATACGGTTTATGAATTCCAACGCAAAAATCGGCCTGTTCGGAACGGGGCTCGATACCTATTGGGGCCAGTTCGACGGCCTGCTCGATGAATTGAAAGGCTATCAGGCGCGCATCCGCGATCGGATGGAGCGCGACGCGGGCGTGCAGGTGGCGGACGCCGGCATGGTGGACAGCCCTGCCCGCGCGCTCGAAGCGGCTTCGCTCTTCGTCCGCGAGCAGGTCGATCTGGTGTTCCTCTATATGGCCACCTACTGTCTGTCGTCGACGATCCTGCCCGTCGTGCAGCGGCTCAACTGTCCGGTGGTGGTGCTCAACCTGCAACCGACGCCGGCCATCGATTACGAGCGGCTCAACGCCCTGGGCGACCGCGGCCGGATGACGGGCATGTGGCTGGCGAACTGCCAGGCCTGCTCGGCGCCCGAAATCGCCAGCGTGCTGGCGCGCAGCCACCGACGGTGCGCCTTCGTGACGGGATGGCTCGACGATCCGGTCGCCTGGCGGCAGATCGGCGAGTGGATCGCCGCTGCGGGCGTCTGTGCCGGTATGCGTCGGAACCGGCTCGGCGTACTGGGACACTACTACGGGGGGATGCTCGACGTATATACCGACCTCACGCGCCAGTCGGCCGTCTTCGGGACGCACGTCGAACTGCTCGAAATGTGCGAGCTGCACGCCCTGCGCGAGCGGGTGACCGACGCGGAGGTCGCGGGCAAGATCGCGGAGTTCCGCGCGGCTTTCGAGGTGTCGCCCGAATGCGAGCAGGCGGAGCTGGAGCGTGCGGCGCGCACGTCGGTGGCCCTCGACCGCTTGGTGGCGGCGCACGGGCTGGGGGCGATGGCCTATTATTACGAGGGTGCTCCGGGCAACGACTACGAGCGGATCGTCACCTCCGTGATCGCCGGCAATACGCTGCTCACCGGACGGGGAATCCCCGTGGCGGGCGAGTGCGAGGTGAAGAACGCGCAGGCGATGAAGATCCTCTCGCTGCTGGGTGCGGGCGGCTCCTTTTCGGAGTTCTACGCATTGGATTTCGACGACGACATCGTGATGCTGGGGCACGACGGCCCGGCCCATTTCGCCATCGCCGAAGGGGCGGTGGGGCTGGTTCCGCTGCCGCTCTACCACGGCAAGCCCGGCAAGGGGCTCTCGATCCAGATGAGCGTCAAGCACGGCCCCGTGACGCTGCTGTCGGTCTGCGAGGGACCCGATGGGGTCTATCTGCTCATGGCCGAGGGCGAGTCGGTGGAGGGGCCGACGCTGCGCATCGGCAATACCAACAGCCGCTACCGCTTCGCCTGCGGGGCGCGCCGCTTCATCGAGGAGTGGAGCCTGGCCGGCCCGTCGCACCACTGTGCGATCGGTACGGGGCATGTGGGCGACACGCTGCGCAAGGTGGCCTTCCTGCTGGATATTCCGCTTGTCGAGATCAAATAAAACATTTCTAATGAACCGATTCGAAGCTTTGATGCGCCGCGCGGCCCTGGTGCTCGCGCTGTTGCTGACGACCGCCTGCGGAGGCGGTGAAGAGGAACCCCGGACGCCTCCTGCGGAGCCGCCCAGGGAGATCGAGGTCGATGCGTCGAGTACGCTCTACGGATTCGTGGGCGACACGGCGGGGAATCCTGTCGAGGGCGTGGTCGTAAGCGACGGCTTCCAGTGCGTGGCCACCGATGCCGGGGGCGTCTACGAGATGAAGCGCGACGCGGCGGCGGAATACGTCTGCTATTCGGTGCCCGCGGAGTTCAAGATCCGCACGGGACACGACGGCTATCCCGATTTCTACGTGCGGCTCGATACCTCGCAGCAGAAGATCCGTCAGGATTTCACGCTCGAACGCCTCGCGGGCGTCGAGCGCAACTTCCGCCTGATCTGCATCGGCGATCCCCAGCCCGCCAAGGCCGAGGAGGCGACGCGGTTCGAACGCGAGGCGATGGTCGACGTGCGCCGCACGGCGACGGCTTCGGCGGTGCCCTGCTACGGCGTGGCGCTGGGCGACATCACGGGCGAGAAACCCGACCTGCTCGCGGGCGTGCGCCGTTCGCTGGGGACGGCGGGCATTCCGGTCTTCGCACTGCCGGGCAACCACGACAAATACAAGGTGGACGACGCCACGCCGCGCGACGCCTCCTATTTCCGCTACACGATGGGGCCGGTGGACTACTCGTTCAACCGCGGCGACGTGCACGTGGTCTGCATGGACGACGTGATCTACACCTCGGGCACGGAGTACACCAACGGCTTTACGGACGCCCAGCTGGCCTGGCTGCGCGCCGACCTGAGTTTCGTGCCGAAGCAGAAGATGGTCATCCTCTGCTACCATATCCCGCTGCGCAGCGGTACGGCACGCAACATGGCGGCCGTCAAGGCGCTGCTTTCGGAGTACGCCGAGGCGCATCTCATGGCGGCGCACACCCACTACAACGAGAATTTCATCAATACCGACGCGGACGGAGGACTCTACGAGCATATCCACGGCGCACCCTGCGGGGTGTTCTGGCACTCGGCGCTCAACGGCGACGGCACGCCCAACGGCTATGCGGTCTACGACGTGGAGGGAGCGGCGATCACCGACTGGCGCTACAAATCCAGCCTGCACGACGAGTCGTTCCAGATCCGTCTGCATCGCGGCGGCGACACCCACAGCGGCTTCACCTATCCCTATACGCCGAAGACGGTGATCGCCAACGTCTGGAACGCCGATCCCGAATGGCGGGTTACGCTCTGCGAGAACGGCGTGGAGACCAAGGCGATGACGCTGGTGACGACCTACACCGACGCGTGGTCGGTGGGGTACCATGTGGGCGTGCTGGGGCGCGGCGACAACTACAAGTCGCCCTGCAAGCACATGTACGTGGCTGAGCCGAACGACGTCAGGGCCGCATTGAAGGTGGTGGCCGTCGACCGCTGGGGCAACCGCTACGAGCAGTCGGAGTTCACGGCGCCCGACGACTTCACGGATGCCAGGTCGCCCGTGTATTGATGCCGGCCGGAGGCTCCGTGCGTGCGGAGCGGCGACGATGCGAGGAAACGAAAGACAGGAGAACGGGGATCGGAAAAAACTGTTCGAATGTTAATGAATACCTAAAATTACGACAATGTTACTCAAACTGAGAGGAATGTGCGCTGTCCTGTTGGCGGCGCTGGCATTCGCCGGCTGCTCGGACGACGATGCGGCGAGTAGTCTGGCGACGAATTTCGACGAACTGGAATTTTCCTACGAGGAGTCCGACCAGCAGCTGTTGATTCGCTCGACGGTGCCGTGGACGTTGGACTGCACCTATCTGACGGGCGACGGGTGGCTCGCGTTCGACAAGACGAGCGGCCCCGGCGACGAGGGCATCGTTTCGCAGCGCGTGACGATCAAGGCGCTGCACAACACCGGTGTCGAGCGCACCGCCGAACTGCACATTACGGGCGCCGGTTTCGACCGCAAGGTGACCGTCGTGCAGGAAGACGGCCAGGTACGCATCGACGGCGTGGAGCTGGAAGGCGACATGGCCAAAGACGAACCGGTCGAGAAGACCTACATCGCCGTGAACTATTCGCGTGCGGTGGGCGGCGAGAAGCTGACCGTCACGCCGACGCTGTCGGGCGAGGGCTCGGACGGCCTGTCGGTGGCTGCGGGCGAGGTGACGCTCGACGCGGGCAGCGGTGTGGCGCGCATGGCCGTGACGGGTACGCCCACGACCTTCGGCGAGGTGCTCTTCAAGGTCGCCGTCGAACTCGGTGACAAGAGCTTCGGCCCCTACGAGGTGAAGAGCGAAACGGCCAACCGCATGGCGGCGCCGACGGGACTCTACGTCTTCCGTGCCGATTCGCACGAGATCATCATGGAGTGGGACAACGACCACAGCACCGTACGCACCAGAAAGTGGGCGTGGCAGCTGCTGGATTCCGATGCGGACGACGCCGGGGTGGTGCGCGAGTTCACCTACGAGGTGAACAGCAACGACGACAAGAATCCGAAGTATGTTTACAACCGTTTCATCATCGGGGCGCTCGATCCCGGAACGACCTACTATTTCCGCGTGAAGCGCTGCCCGTCCGAGGGGGTTGCCGACGATGCGGGCAAGATCGACTCGAAGTGGACGGAGCTGTGTCCCGTGACGACGAAGGCTGAACCGGAGGTGCCGGCCGACGCCGTACTCTTCCAGGATTTCCGCTATCTGGCTTACGGCGGCAACAACGTCTATACGGCGTTTGCAGGCGGTGTGAACGACAATCCGACAGGCAAGGCGCTCGATCAGATCTTCGTGCCCTATGAGAAATACTGCAATGCCAATTCGGCGGCGGCCAACCTCTGGACGACCCACAGCGCGGCCTACCGCTCGGCGGTCGGCCTGGACGGCTGGGTAGGCGGCAACAATGCGGCCGGACACACGGGCAACAATTCGGTCTACGGCGCTACGGGGATGCTCAAACTGGGTACCGGATCGGCCGTCGGCTGGATTCAGACGCCGGCGCTGGAAAAACTGACGGGGGCGACCGACATCACCGTGAGCTTCGACGCCTGCTGCTGGTGGGAGGATCCTTCGTCGAGCACGAAGAGCGACAATCCCGAAATCAAGGTGATCGTCGTGGGCCCGGGTACGATCGACGGCCAGAAGGAGGCGAAGGTACAGATCAGCGAGAAACGGGAGATGAAGCCCTGTACGGTGAACGTCGCAGGCGCGACGGCCGAGACGCACATCGAGTTCAGTGCGGTCTTCGCCAAGGAGAACGGGCTTACCAACCGCTGGTTCCTCGACAACGTCCTGATCGTTCCGGCCGAGTGATTCGCGCCGGAGTTTCGGAATCCGGCACGATGGTAAGAGAGGGGTGCGGCCCGCAGAAGCCGCGCCTCTCTTTATTTTGGTAGCTATATACGGCTTCGCACCCCGTCGGATTTCCGATCCGATGCACCCGACCGGCCGTCGGAGCGTTCGCGGCGGAGCCGCGTTTGCAGATTGGACCCCCCCCCAAACCCCCGCCTCGGCGGGGGCTTCGGGCAAGGCCCGCTCGGGTCGTCGGGCTTCGGCGGCGCGGCGGTGCAAAATGGGATATTGCCGCCTGATTCTATCGATTGTCCCGGGAGAGTCATTTTTTGAAATCTATAAATCAAAATGCGTAACGACGCCGTTTCCGAACATTCTATATTTGTGTACAATTATGTAACAAAAAGCCGTCAGACCTCCTTTTTCCGTGCCGCCGGACAGTTCGTGCGGCCGCTGCGAGAAGCGGAAACGGACAGCAGGGAGCCGAAACGGCCGCCGACACCAGCCGATCCCTATCTCCGATAGATGTAAACAAACTTAAAACTATGAATCATGGATGAACTTAGACCAGTAACGAACCGGTCGAAAGCCTTCGGCTCTCGGCTCGGACTGTTTTGTCTGGCCTGCCTGTCGGCCGGCCTGGCATTGATTTCCCCCCCCCTCGCCTTTGCGGCGCGGCCGGCTGACGAATTGTTGGATATCCGGGGCGTCGTCGTAGATACGAAAGACCCTCCCACGCCGCTGGTGGGCGTGACGGTGCTCGTGCAGGGAACGGTTCGCGGAACGACGACCGACGCCGAAGGATTCTTCTCGATCAAGGCCAAACACGGCGACGTGCTCACCTTTTCGTTTATCGGGTACACGGGCAAAGAGTATCGGGTGAACAAAAGCGTGGCCAACCTTTCGATCGCAATGGAGGAGGAACTGACCAGTATCGACCAGGTCGTGGTGACGGGTATGACTTCGCAGCAGCGCAAGCATATCGCCGCTTCGGTCGGCGCGGTGGCGCCCTCCAATTTCGAAAACAAGCCCATCACCCGTCTGTCGCAGGCCTTGCAGGGCGGAACGACGGGTATCCTGGTGACTCAGAGTTCGGGCCTTCCGGGCGGTGACGGTGCGACGATCAAGATCCGCGGCGTGGCGTCGCTTCTGGGTTCCGACCCGCTGGTGCTGGTCGACGGCTTCGAGTTCGACATGGACAAGCTCGATCCCTCGACCGTCGAGTCGGTGTCGATCCTCAAAGACGCCGCCGCTGCGTCGATCTACGGCGCCAAAGCCGGTAACGGCGTTATCCTCATCACGACCAAACGCGGTTCGGCCGGCAAGGTTTCGGTGTCGTACAACGGTTATTTCGGTATTCAGCAGCCGATCTACCTGCCCGACTTCGTCGACGGAGCCACCTACATGGAGTATATCAACGAGGCCAACCGCAATACCACGGGCGTGGACAAGTATACCCCCGAACAGATTCGGATCACGCGCGAGGGGAGCGACCCGATCCACTATCCCAGCACCGACTGGATGAAGGAGACGATGCGCGAGACGGCCCCGATCCACGAGCACAACTTCACCGTGTCGGGCGGTAACACCACCGCGCGCTTCGCCCTGTCGGCGCAGTATCTCAATCAGGACGGTATGTACAAGGTGATGGACAACGGATTCGAACGTCTGACGGTGCGCGCCAACACGACGGTGAACCTCAACAAGGACATCATGATTTTCGTCGACATGTTCGTCGGCCGCGATACGCAGCGTCAGCCCGAGACGATGAACAAGACCATTCTGGACTACATCTATCTCGCACCGCCGACGCTCGTCTCGAAATATCCCCGCAAGGAGGGACAGAAGCCCGGATACGACTACTACGGCGTCTATTTCGAGTGGATGAACCCGCTGGCCAACCTCGAACGCGGTACGCAGGTGGAGAGCGTGCGCGACTACGTGACGATCAACGCCCGCCCCACGTGGCATATCATTCCCGGCCTGACGCTCAAAGGACAGGTGGGCTACCGCATCGCATCGGGCATGGACAAGAAGGACCGCAACGCCTACGTCTTCCTCGACTACTTCTCCGGCAACGAGTCGGGAACGTTCGGCGCCGTGAAGTCGGCCACCTATACCACGCGCACGAGCTACTGGATGGTCGGCGCGACGCTCGACTGGACGAAGGAGTTCGGCGACCACCGCATCAACATTCTGGGCGGATGGAACGAAGAGGTCGACCGCCGCAACGGCTGGGACGACGTGGCGCTGCTCTCGTTCTTCGGAAAGGCCTATTACAGCTACAAGGACAAGTATCTGGCCGAGGTCGGCATTCGCCGCGACGGTTCGTCGCTCTTCGGCGACGGGCACAAGTGGGGCAACTTCCCTTCGGTGGCCGTGGGCTGGAACGTCAACCGCGAACCGTGGATGCAGAACGCCCGGTTCATCGACAACTTCAAGATCCGCGCCTCCTACGGTATGCTGGGCAACAACAACGTGGCGCTCTATCGCTATCAGACCATTATCGACAACTCGGGTAACGAAATCGTCAACGGCAACCCCGACCTGACGTGGGAGAAGGTGAAGATTCTCGACGCGGGCGTCGACCTGAGCCTCTTCGGGCAGAAGCTCGAAGTGACCTTCGACTGGTTCCGCAAGGTGACCGACGACATGATCGTCAACGTGCCTTCGACGCCCAGCTCGGGGCTGCTGGCCGCCCCGATGAACGTCGGAAAGGCCGAGGTGAAGGGTTACGAGATCGGCGTGGGCTTCAACCACTCCTTTACGAAGGACATCGATTTCAGCATCAATCTGGGTTACTCCTACAACAAGTCGAAGTGGCTCGAAATCACCAACGACGAGCTTATCAACGGCAATACGATCTATCGCAAGGGACACGCCATCAAGGAGTACTACGGCTATCAGGCCGATCACCTGCTCACGCAGGACGACCTCGATTTCCGCGTGCCGATCATCGGCGGCTACGACGGCGCGACGACCGCGCAGCTGCCCGGCGACATCCGCTACGTGGATACCAACGGCGACAAGGTGATTACGACCGACGACCGCGTGCCGCTGGGCGACCAGGACCCGCACAGCGTCTACTACGGCAACCTCTCGTTCCGCTGGAAGAACCTCGACTTCGACATGCAGGTCAACGGCGTGGGATACGTGCCGATCTTCTATCAGGGGTTGATCTCGAATCCGCTCGATCCGGAGTACGGCGGTACGCCCCAGCGCTGGCACCTCGACCACTGGAAGGCCGAGAATCCCGACCGCAACGCCAAACTGCCGCGCGTGACGACCGATCCGGGTAACAATGCGCTGCTGTCGACCTTCTGGAAGGAGAACGGCGCCTTCGTCCGTATCAAGTACATGCAGCTGGGCTACAACTTCAAGGCGCTGGCCAAGAAGATCCATGCCGGTAACTTCCGTGTTTACGTGAACGTGCAGAATCCCTTCACCTTCACCAAGGTCGAGCTGATCGACCCCGAGACGAAGGGCACGCACACCACCTACCCGATGTTCAAGACCTATTCCGTCGGTCTGAATGTGAATTTCTAACCGGTAACACCTAAACAGTAAACAATTATGAACTATATCGATCATATCAAAGGATACCTCTCCCGCGCAGCGCTCCTGCTGCTGATGGCCGGCGGTGCGCTGATGGCCGGATGCGAGGATTTTCTGGTGCGCGACGTGCCTAACCAGACGACCGACGAAGAGTGGTGGCAGAACAAGGGACAGCTCAACACGGCGCTCAACAACCTCTACAAGCCCATGCCGTCGGGCACCATCACCTATGTCAATCACGATGTCAAGCAGTCGCAGGCGAGCGGCTATCCCAATGCCCGCGTGGAGATGGAGGCACTGACGGACAACGGAGTCGGCTCGGCCAACTATGTCTCCTACAACGCCTTTACGGCGGGAATTACATCGTCGAGCGAAGATGTCTGCAACAAGATATGGAACATGAAATGGACGGTGATACGCCGTTGCTGCCGCTTCATGGAGCACTACCAGCAGGCGACGGTGGCCCCCGACGCGGCGCCGCACGAAGGCATCCAGACCGTCGACCGTTTCGCCGCCGAGGCGCGTGCGCTCAGGGCGTTCTACCATTTGGAGCTCTTCCTCTTCTTCGGCGATATTCCGCTCGTCGACCACTCGACGCTGCCGACCGAGCAGTTCCTCGTGCGCCGTCCGCAGCAGGAGGTCGTCGACTGGATCGCCGGCGAGTTGGAGGGTGCGTCGCACAACCTGCCGGTCGTGCCGCAGACCAAGTCGGAGCGCTGGCGCTGGACGAAGGGCGCCTGCTATGCGTGGATGTCCTACCTCTATCTCTATGTCGGCGACTGGGCCAATGCCAAGAAGTGGGCCGAGGAGGTAATCAAGCTGGGAATTTACGACCTCTATCGCAGCACGGCCGATCCGGCCGACAGTTTCCGCCGGCAGTTCATCCACGAGGCCTACAACAACGACACGAAGGAGTCGATCCTCACCACCGAGCTGGGTATGCGTCAGGTGCAGCGCCGTCTGGCTCCGCCCGACGGCGGTAACGGCCAGACCGGTCTGTCGCCCACGGCGTCGCTCGTCGACGAGTTCGAGTTGCTCGACGGCCGCACGCTCGACGAACTGCCCGCCGACGAGAAACGGGCCTACCAGCTCGACCCGCAGCCCGAAAAGCGCGATCCGCGTCTGGGCATGTCGATCATCTTCCCCACCGAGACCTTCCTCGGCTATACGGCCCATCCGTGGGAGCCTTCGCACAAGGACGCCATCGGCAAGGAGGGTTCGACGAAGACCGGTTACTGGATCAAGAAGTGGGCGAACGAAACCGACCGCACCAATTACAGCAGTACGGACGGCGGCAAGCTCGACTTCCAGAACATGCGCTATGCGGTGGTGCTGCTCAACTACGTCGAAGCTGCCATCGAGCTGAACCAGCTGAGCGATCCGAATATCTACGACTATCTCGACGACATCCGCGACCGTGCGGGAATGCCGCCCGTGGATCGCACAAAGTACGCTACGCAGACGAAGCTGCGCGAACTGGTACGCCGCGAGCGCCGTGTGGAACTGGCCTTCGAGGGACACCGTCTGTTCGATATCCGCCGCTGGCGGATCGCCGAGCAGGTGATGAACGGCGAGGTCTACGGCGCGACGCCTCCGGGTGCCGACGACCGCTACCTGGCCCAGACGCGCGTCTTCAACCCCAACCGCGACTACCTGTGGCCCATTCCGGTCGGTGAGATGAACACTAACACGGCGATGGAGCAGAACCCCGGGTATTGATGCCGCAGATTCGAACGACGGATTTCTCCGCCGACGGCCGGTGACGGCGGCCGGCGGAGAATTCGTAAACGGCAGAGAGAACAAACCAACTATTAATCTGACTTGTTATGCAACCGATGAAACGAACATTCCGAAGTGCGATATGGCCCCTTTGGGGGCTGTTGACCGTCGCCTGCGCTGCGCCGGACGGGCGCAATCTTCCGGCTGCGGAAGATTTCGAGAGCCTGAGCGCGCAGTTCGCGGCACCTTCCAAGGAGTACGGCTCGGCGCCGCTCTTCGTCTGGAACAAGGTCGTGACGCCCGAACGGATCGACGAAGCGATGGCCGACCTCAAAGACAAGGGCTTCGGCGGCGTCTTCGTACACCCCCGTCCGGGCATGGTGACGCAGTATCTCGACGACAACTGGTTCTCGCTCTTCCGCCATACGATGGAGAAGGGCCGCGAACTGGACATGAACGTCTGGATCTACGACGAGAACTCCTATCCGAGCGGTTTCGCGGGCGGCCACGTCAACGAGGCGATGCCCGAGAGCTACGACGAGGGCGTGGCGCTCAAATACCTGCGTGCCGGGGTGCTGCCCGATACGGTCGACCGCTTCTTCTGCTGCCTGCGACGTGAAGGCGACGCCTTCACCGACATTACGGCCGAAGCCGTTTCGCGGCGTGGCGAAAAGGGCGATTACTACCTCTTCTACAAGGCTTACAACCCCACGTCGCCGTGGTACAGCGGCTTCTCGTACGTGGATCTGATGCACGAGGGCGTGGCCGACAAATTCATCGAACTGACGCTTGACGGCTACAAGAAGGTCGTGGGCGAGGAGTTCGGCGGTACCGTTCCGGGCTGGTTCACCGACGAGCCGCAGATCGTGGTGACCGACCGCGAGTCGATCCGCTGGACACCCGACCTGTTCGATGCCTTCCGCGCCCGCTGGGGATACGATCTCGAACCCAATCTGGTCTCGCTCTGGGAGGAGGTCGGTCCGTGGCGGCAGGTGCGGCACAACTACCGCGACGTGCTGATGAATCTCTTCCTGGATCGCTATATCAAGGTCTGCCACGACTATTGCGAGCGCAACAACCTGGTCTTCACCGGCCATTTCTGGGAGCACGGGTGGCCCGACATGGGGCACAACCCCGACAACATGGCCATGTACGCCTGGCAGCAGATGCCGGGCATCGACCTGCTGTACAACAAATTCGATGTCGAATCGCCCAACGCCCACTTCGGCAACGTGCGTTCTGTGAAGGAGGTCAACAGTGCGGCCAACCAGATGGGGCGCGTGCGCAAGCTGAGCGAATCCTACGGCGGCGGCGGTTGGGACATGACGCTGCGCGACTTCAAGCGTCAGGGCGACTGGGAATATGCGCTGGGCGTGAACTTCATGAACCAGCATATCGCACCGCTGAGCATCGCCGGTGCGCGCAAGTACGACTATCCGCCCGCCTTCACGCCCCATTCGCCGTGGTGGGAGTATTACCGCGAGCTGAACCTCCACTTCGCCCGTCTGTCGCTGGCGCTCTCGTCGGGCGGCCAGTACAACGACGTGCTGGTGCTCGAACCCACCACCTCGATCTGGATGTACTACACCTACAACGCGCCGCGCCCGAACCGCTGGCGGACGATGGGCGAGGAGTTCCAGGCCTTCATCACCGCATTGGAACGGCATCAGGTGGAGTTCGATCTGGGGTCGGAGAACATCCTGCTCAACCACGGTTCGGTCAAGGGCGACCGCTTCGTCGTGGGTAAACGCGCCTACGGGACGGTGGTGCTGCCGGCGCAGATGGAGAACGTCGACGCCGCGACGTTCGACCTGCTCGAACGGTTCGCCGCGAAGGGCGGCCGGATCATCGCCTACGGTACGCCGCAGTATGTGGACGGTGCGAGGAGCGCCGAGGCGGAGGCCTTCTTCGCCGATCCGGCGAAGGTGACGCGCGCCGATGCGGGCGAACCGATCGACTACTCGCTCTTCGCCACGCCCGAAATCGCATTCGATGCGCCGGAGGGCAACTACCTCTTCCACCATCGCCGCCGCATGGACGACGGACAGCTGTTGTTCCTCGCCAATTCGAGCCTCACGCGCCCCGTCCGGGGTACGGTGACGCTGCAAGGGCGTCAGGCCGCGCTGCTCGATACCCGCACGGGCGAGATCCGCGGCTACGAGGCGCAGCGCGAGGGCGACCGGCTGACGATCGCCTACGATCTCCATCCGGCCGGCAGCCTGCTGCTCTACGTCTTCGACGAGGAGCGCGAAGGGTTGGCACCTGCACCTGTGCGGCGCGTGCTGACGGCGGTTCCTGCCGCGGGAGGTCTGACGGCGAAGCCCGACGCGCCCAACGTGATGACGATCGATTTCTGCGATCTGGAACTCGACGGCAAGGTCTATCCGGATCTGAACAGTTACGACGCGGCCAAACTCGCCTACCAGCATCACGGCTTCAAGGCCGGCAATCCGTGGAGTACCTCGGTGCAGTTCCGCGACCATACCGTGCGCCGCGACACCTTCACGATGGGCGGATTCAAGGCGTCGTACCGGTTCACGGTGACGTCCGGTGTCGACCGCAGCCGCTTGCAGGCCGTCGTCGAGCAGCCCGAACTCTACCGCGTGACGCTCAACGGCGTGGAGCTGAAAGCCCTGCCCGACAAGCACTGGATCGATCCCGAAATGCGTTTCATGCCCCTCGGCGATGCCGTGCGCACGGGTGAGAACGTGCTGACGATGGAGTGCTCGCCGATGCGCGTGCTGGCCGAGATCGAACCGATCTACATCTTGGGCGATTTCCGGCTCGAACCGGCTGCCAAAGGGTGGAACATCGTCGCTCCGGGCGATTTCGCCGCCGGCAGCTGGAAGGCGCAGGGCTGGCCCTGCTATCCCGGCAAGGTGACCTATGCGCGGGAGTTCGATGTCGCCGAAAAGGCTCCCTACTACGAAGTGGCGCTGGGCGAGTGGAAGGGTACGGTCTGCGAGGTGCTCGTCAACGGCCGTTCGGCCGGTATCGTCTATGCGGAGCCGTATACGGTCGACGTGACGGAGTGGATCGTGGCAGGCCGCAACCGCGTGGAGGTGAAGGTCGTGGGCAGCAACTACAACCTCATGGGGCCGCTGCACGCCGCGCACTTCAAACGGATCACGCCGGCCTTCTGGCGCGGGGTCAAGGAGTATCCCTCCGGTAAGGACTACGTGCAGCAGGACTACGGTCTGATGGGCGATTTCACCCTCGCGGCGGGTCGTTGACCCCTCTTTCGGACGAATTTGCGATGCGGGACGGCGGAATGCCGTCCCGCTTTTCGTCCGGTTTCGTTTGCGATTGTCGGGCGCTATGTCCGTGAGGAGGGGGATTTTGACATTCGGAAAGGAGGACGGCTCGAAGAAATGTCGGTTTCGTTATGAAATTTTTACGGTTTTATTTTGAAATTTTTCGTTTTATGCGTTCCTTTGTATGCGGAAAATAATCGAAAACGAAAATATCCTATGACAAAGCAATTCGATGTGATTATTATCGGCGGCGGCGCTACGGGTGCGGGTGTGGCCCGCGACTGCTCCCTGCGCGGTATCCGTGCGCTGTTGCTCGAACGAGGCGACATAGCCACGGGTGCGACGGGCCGTAATCACGGTCTGTTGCACAGCGGCGCACGCTATGCCGTGACGGACCGCGAATCGGCCGAGGAGTGCATCAAGGAGAACATGATCCTGCGCCGGATCGCCAGCCATTGCGTCGAGCAGACCGACGGTCTGTTCCTGAGCCTGCCCGAAGACGGGCTGGAATTCCAGGCCAAGTTCGTCGAGGCGTGTCGTGCGGCGGGTATCCGCGCCGACGTGATCGACCCGAAGGAGGCGCTGCGGCTCGAACCGTCGGCCAATCCGGCGATGGTCGGCGCGGTGCGCGTTCCCGACGGCGCGGTCGATCCGTTCCGGCTGACGGCCGCCAACGTCATCGATGCCAAGGCGCACGGCGCCGAGGTGCTGACCTACCACGAGGTGCTCGACTTTCTGCGCGAACAGAACCGCATCACGGGCGTCAAGGTGCTCGACCGCAAGACGGGCCAGACGGCCGAATACCGCGCGCAGGTGGTGGTCAACGCGGGCGGCATCTGGGGGCACGACATCGCCCGCAAGGCGGGGGTGACGGTCAACATGCTGCCGGCCAAGGGCTCGCTGCTGATCTTCGGCCACAGGGTGAACAACATCGTGCTGAACCGCTGCCGCAAGCCGGCCGACGCCGACATCCTGGTGCCGGGCGATACGATCTCGCTGATCGGCACCACGTCGAGCAAGGTGCCCTTCGACGAGGTGGACGACATGTACGTGACGGCCGACGAGGTCGACCTGCTGCTGCGCGAGGGAATGAAACTGGCCCCGTCGCTGGAACATACGCGCATCCTGCGCGCCTACGCCGGCGTGCCGCTGGTAGCGTCGGACGACGATCCGAGCGGCCGCAGCGTGAGCCGCGGCATCGTGGTGCTCGACCACGCCACGCGCGACGGGTTGGAGGGCTTCGTGACCATCACGGGCGGCAAGCTGATGACCTACCGTCTGATGGCGGAGTGGACGACCGACTTGATTTGCAAAAAGTTGAATCTTACGGCCAAATGTACCACCGCCGAGGAGAAGTTGCCCGGCTCGCGCGAGCCGGAGGAGGAGGTCAATCGTCGTCTGATCTCGG
>ERZ773277.1907-NODE-1907-length-15159-cov-5.403271_pt1 | contig 15159 bp, 8 predicted proteins | sample MGYA00511957_ERZ773277 | MGnify/ENA primary metagenome ERZ773277 (study PRJEB29015, sample SAMEA2737800) | human gut metagenome | biome: human gut; feature: human-associated habitat; material: faeces | place: China | collected 2012 ... | reverse complement strand
GAAACTATGATTGGCGCGAGGAACACTGCAGGAAACTGTACCAGGATCTTGTTCGTACCATTCGTGATAGAAAACGTTGGCATTTCTTTGGAGGAATTGTCTCTGTTAGCGATCCTATGGGGAGCAGCTCTGACTACCTTGTGATTGACGGTCAACAGCGAATTACGACCGTTTCACTACTCCTTCTGGCTATGGCCAACCTGATTAAGGAAGGAAAAGTAATCCCCGAAGATGACGATCTGTACGCACAGATCACAAAAAAGTACCTGGTGGATGAGATCAATCCTCGCAAGCGCAAAGTCAAGCTCAAGCCTATCAAGGGCGACCAGGACGCATACGATCGCCTCTGGGGTGATCCGGCCGATTTTGATCGTTCATCAAATATCACTCAGAACTATCTATTTTTCTACAATGAGATTCAGAAACAAGCCATTACAATCGACCAGCTCTTCAAGGCCGTTGAAAAGCTGCAGATTATCGACATTACGCTGACACCTCCTGACGATGATCCTCAGCTCGTTTTTGAGAGCCTCAACTCTACCGGTCTCGAGTTAAATGAGGGCGATAAGATCCGCAACTTTGTTCTGATGGGACTTGACATCGAAGAGCAAGAGCGCTTCTATGACAGCTACTGGAACCCCATTGAAAAAAATGCCGGCTATAATAAGCAAAACAATTCGTATGATGTAAGCCCATTTATCCGCGACTACCTGAGCATCAAACAGAAGAAGATCACCGGGATGAAGGATATCTACACCGAGTTTAAGGCATATGCCGAAAAGATGCCCGGTGAAATGGAATCCATCATGAAAGATCTCCTAGGCTATGCTAAGCGGTATAACAAGCTCCTGCTTGGACATCCGAGTTTTCCTGCGAAGCTGAAGGCGTCTCTTTTCCGCTTGAATCGTTTTGAAAGCAGCGTCACAAGACCGTTTCTGATGGAAGTAATGAGGCTGCAGGAAAGCAGCCTCTTGAACTTGGATGAGGTTGCCGAGATTTGCAGAATCGTAGAATCCTACCTCTTGCGCCGTATCATTTGTGACCTGCCTTCTAATACACTTGCAAAGGTATTCCTTACAATGAGTTCCGATATCAAGCGATTTGACGGTACCTACAGCAATTTCATTGAAAAAATGAAATATGTACTGACCTCCAAAAAGGAAAAGGCCGCATTCCCTGATAACGAGACTTTTGCAGATTGTCTGCGAACCAAGAATATCTACGCTATGCTCCCACGTTACAAAGCGTATCTGTTTGAACGCCTGGAAAACGGTGACAGCAATGAGTATAAGGACGTCTACGGGCGCCTCGATAGCGGTGAGTACACAATTGAACATATTATGCCTCAGAAATTGACCCCCGCTTGGACTAGTGAGCTTGGGCAAGATGCAGAGAATATACATGGAGAATGGCTGCACACGTTGGCGAATCTGACCCTTACAGCCTATAACTCGAAATATAGCAATGCTCCCTTTAGCGAGAAAAAAACAATGGAGGATGGGTATCTACAGAGTGGTATCAGAATGACTCAATGGGTCGCACAGAAAGAACACTGGGGTCTTCCTGAACTTGAAGAACGCTGTAAATACCTTACACAGCAAGCTGTGTCTCTGTGGCCCTATGCTGATAGCAGCTATACTCCGCCTCAGAAGCAGTATGAGGAAGTGTCGCTGGATGATGATATTACGCTTACCGGTCATAGCATCGTGAAGTACCGCTTCCGTGGCATTGAGCATGAAACAACTTCGTGGGTAGAAATGTACACCGAGGTTCTAAAAGAACTTCATAATGGTAATAAGGCATATCTCAATTACCTTGCCGATGCCGATGATAGCGTAGATCTGTCGATTCAGGTTACCAGATCGCCAAACGAATTCTCCAGCAGTGTAAAAATTGATGATGACATTTATATCTGGACTGGTACCGCGACTCAGTATAAAGTTAATCTGCTGCGGAAGTTCTTCGAGCAATATAAGCAGGATCCGTCCGATCTCGTATTCTTTCTCGATGATAGCAAAGGCATTGGTTCAGATGAAGAAATCGAACGTTACAAGATCCGGCGGAAATACTGGGAGAGTGTCCTTCCATCACTTCAAGAGGCAACGGGTACTTTCCTGAATATCAGCCCATCAAAGAATAACTCTATCATGGGAGCCACAGCTCGCAGTGGAGTTTACCTTTGCTGTGTGGCGAACTATGACTCTGCTCGTGTCGAAATCTTTATTGATCAGGGTGATTATCAAAAGAACCGGGCAATCTATAAACGCCTCGAGCAAAACCGGGATGCAATTGAGGTAGCATACGGAAAAAGCCTGAATTGGGTCTGCCAAGATGATGTTAGAGCGTGCAAAGTTTATGATGAGATTAAAGAGGTCAGCATCAAAAATGAGGAAGACTGGCCAGCAATGAGCGCTTTCCATATTCAGCGAGCAAAAGCCTTGCTCGTTGCGACAAAGCAGTTTCTGGCGTAATTCTTATATGCATCAAGTTCTGATAATCAGCAACTATCGGAAGTTTGGAGGATAATCGCATGGCAGCAGTCTTATCGAAAAGGCAGATGACTGAAGAGGATATCAAGCTTCAGTTTATTACGCCTGCCATAACAAAAAAGTGGGCGCTTAGTCTCATTACAATGGAGACAAGAATTACAGATGGACAAATCAACTTGAGAGGAAATATGGTCTCCCGCAAGGAAGCCAAGAAAGCAGACTATATTCTTTATTTGAACGAAAGCACTCCGATTGCAATCGTTGAGGCGAAAGATAACAAGCATGCTGTCGGAGATGGGCTGCAGCAGGCAATGCAATACGCCATAATGATGGACATTCCATTTGCCTACAGTTCTAATGGTGATGGTTTTATGGAGCATGATTTCCTCACCGGAGAAGAGCGCAGCATTTCTATGGAGGATTTTCCAGCTCCTGATGCTCTCTATGCGAGATTCAAGGCTGGAGCCAACCATGGAGAAGGGCTCACGCAGCAAGAGGAATCCGTCATTCGGCAGCCGTTCTATTCAGGGCAGAATACATATCCCCCTCGCTATTATCAGCGTAACGCTGTCAATAGGACTCTTGATGCGATTGCCAGAGGTCAAGATCGCATCTTGCTGGTGATGGCCACAGGTACAGGCAAAACCTATACTGCATTCCAAATTGTATATCGCCTTCTAAAGAGCGGAATGAAGAAAAAAATATTGTATTTGGCTGATCGTAACATCTTGGTCGATCAATCAATCCAACAGGATTTTGCTCCGCTCGAAAAAACGATTCATAAAGTCAATTTTGTGAAGGACGATCCTCTTACGATTACCTCGCACGAGATATTCTTTTCACTCTACCAACAACTTGCGGGAAAAGACGATGACGATACAGAAGATGGGGATGAGACTGTCGAACGTCTTGCTCAGCTATTCAGCAAAGACTTTTTCGATCTCGTAATCGTTGATGAGTGTCATCGCGGCTCAGCCAAGAAGGAAAGCAATTGGCGGAAGATCTTGGAGTATTTCTCCTCGGCAACCCAGATTGGCATGACCGCAACCCCAAAAGAGACTAAGTATGTTTCCAACATAGATTATTTTGGCGAGCCGGTATATGTCTATAGCCTGAAAGATGGCATCGAGGATGGTTTTCTGGCGCCTTTCAAAGTCATCAATATAACGACCGACATTGGCGATGGTTGGCGCCCACGGAAAGGTCAACTTGATATTTACGGGCATGAGATCCCTGACCGAATTTATAATAACAGGGATTATGACTATAACATCATAATTGAAGACCGCATTGTCCAAGTCGCAAAAGAAATAACAGACTACCTCAAAGCGACTGATCGGATGTCCAAAACCATTGTGTTCTGCGCGACAGAAGATGCTGCACTTCGTATGAGAAATGAGCTCGCAAGGCAGAATCCTGATATGATGCAAAAGTATCCCGACTATGTTGTACGCATTACCGGCAACGATACTTTTGGCAAGGATAAACTCGACTACTTCATTTCGGTCGGGTCGAAAACGCCGGTCATTGCAACGACATCTAAGCTGTTGTCAACTGGAGCCGACTGCAAGATGACAAAGCTCATCGTTTTAGACGAGTGGATCAACTCAATGACTGAGTTTAAGCAGATTATCGGAAGAGGCACAAGAATACGCGAAAAAGATGGAAAGACCTATTTTATAGTTATGGACATTCGCGGTGTTACAGCCCTTTTTGCTGATCCTGATTGGGATGGCCCGATTGAAATTGATGAAGATTATGGGAGAGAAAAGCATGGTCCCGGCCCCTGTCCTCCTGGACCTAAACCAGATCCCGACCCTGACCCAGTTGATCCACCATATCCACCAGAAGAAAAGCCCATTGTTGATGAAAATGGGTGTCGTGTCCGCATAATCAATAAAACGGTCTCTGTGTATGATACGAATGGGAAACTCCTGCGGCAGGAGAGCATCGTCGATTACACCAAAACGAATATTATTGGTACATACGCTTCCCTCGACAACTTTATCCGGCAGTGGACATCCGAGGAAAAGAAAAAGAAGATTCAAGAATTGTTGGCCAGCAAGGGGATTGACCTTGAAGCACTGAAAGCGGATCAGCATATGAGCGATGTAGATGACTTCGATTTCATCTGCCATGTTGCCTTTGACAAAAAGCCACTTACCAGAAAAGAGAGAGCCAACAATGTGAAGAAGCGGGATTTCCTCAGCAAGTATAGCGGGGTGGCAAGAGAAGTCTTGGAAGCGCTTCTGGATCAGTATATGAATGTCGGAATCTACGAGTTAGAGCATGAAGCTATTCTGACAACTCCACAATTCGCAAAATTTGGGAAGATCCAGAGGATATTCAAGTTCTTCGGCGGCGAGGATAAGTATAACGAAGCTGTTCATGAACTTGAGAATGAATTATATGAGGCGGGTTAATCATGAGTAGTTTAACAGGTTTTGTAAAGCGTATTCGGGACATCATGTGGAATGATGCGGGAGTGAATGGTGACGCTCAGCGCATTGAGCAGATGGCCTGGATCCTTTTCTTGAAAGTCTACAATACAAAGGAAGAGGAATGGCGATATACAGATCGGCCCTATACATCAATTATTCCAGAAGAATGCCGCTGGAATAACTGGGCCGCTGATGATAAGTCGGGTAAGGCGATGACGGGCGACACGCTTCTTGATTTTGTGAATAATAAACTCTTCCCAACGCTGAAGGGGCTTAATGTGACTGCAGCAACACCCATCAAAAAAGCTATTGTCAAGACAACCTTTGAGGATGCGAACAATTACATGAAGGACGGCGTTTTGCTGCGCCAAGTGATCAATATCATCGATGACCTGGATTTGGATGATTACGAGGAGAGCCATGCGTTTGGGGAAATATATGAGTCCATTTTACGGGAACTCCAGAGCGCCGGATCCTCTGGTGAATTCTATACGCCTCGTGCTGTGACTGATTTTATGGCGAAGACAATTAAACCGAAGCTCGGCGAAAAGGTTGCAGACTTTGCGTGCGGCACAGGGGGCTTTCTGACTAGTTGGTTGAATGAACTGAGTAAGCAGGTCGTAACGGCAGAAGACCAGCAGGAGTATGCAACCTCTATTTATGGGATTGAGAAGAAGCCTTTCCCGTATACTCTGTGCATCACGAACATGCTGCTACACGGTATTGATGTTCCGATGGTGTATCATGACAACTCACTTCTACGGGATGTGCTTGATTATACCGAGGAAGATCAGTTCGATGTAATTCTTATGAATCCCCCTTACGGCGGACATGAAAAAACAGAGGTCAAGAATCACTTTCCTGCAGATCTTGCAAGTAGTGAAACTGCCGACCTCTTCATGTCCGTGATTATGTATCGGCTCAAACAGAATGGCCGTTCCGCTGTCATTCTCCCCGATGGTTTCCTGTTCGGCACTGATAATGCAAAGATTGCAATTAAGGAAAAACTGCTATCTGAATTTAACCTTCACACTATTATACGCATGCCGCATAGCGTTTTTGCGCCGTACACCTCTATCACGACAAATATTCTGTTCTTCGATCGGACGCATCCCACGATGGAAACTTGGTTCTACCGCTTGGATATGCCGGAAGGATATAAGAACTTCTCCAAGACGAAGCCCATGAAGCTGGAGCATTTTGCTCCGGCCGTTGAGTGGTGGGACAATCGTGAGGAGATCACTATTGGCGGCTTTGACAAGGCGAAGAAATACTCTGTTGAAGAGCTGAAGGCGCGGAATTACAATATTGATCTCTGCGGCTATCCTCATGAAGAGGAGGAGATCCTTCCGCCGAAGGAACTGATTCTGCAGTATCAGGAAAAACGGGCCAGCCTGAATGCTGACATTGACCGCATCCTTGCCCAGATCACCGATATCCTTGGCATTGACATCACGGAGGAGGCCGCCGAATGACTGCGCAGCAACTGAAAAACTCCATTCTCCTGATGGCTGTTCAGGGCAAGCTTGTGCCGCAGGACCCAAATGACGAACCCGCTAGCGTTTTGCTGGAACGCATCCATGCAGAGAAAGAGCGGCTCATCAAAGAGAAGAAAATCAAGCGCGAAAAGAACCCCTCCGTCATCTTCAAAGGTGCCGATAATACTCCTTATGAGAAAATCGGCGATGAAGTACGGTCGCTGGCGGATGAGGTACCGTTCGACATCCCCGATTCGTGGGAGTGGGTGCGGCTCATTGATGTCTGTGAGTACATCCAGCGTGGAAAGTCACCGAAGTATTCTCCAATCAAAAAGTACCCCGTTGTCGCCCAAAAGTGCAATCAATGGAGCGGTTTTTCGATTGAAAAGGCACAATTTATTGAGCCGAATTCTCTGTCCTCCTATGGGCCTGAGCGTCTTTTGCAGGACAACGACCTAATGTGGAACTCTACTGGCCTTGGCACACTTGGACGAATGGCTATTTACAAAACCGCAGCTAATCCGTATGAGCTGGCTGTTGCTGATAGCCATGTCACCGTTATACGCCCTCTGAAACAGTTTGTTCTCCCGGAATACTTGTACTACTACTTTGCCAATCCAAGCGTACAAAGCGTTATAGAAGATCAGGCAGACGGTACTACGAAGCAGAAGGAACTTGCCACAGCGACCATCAAAGCGTATCTAACACCAATTCCTCCCCTTGATGAGCAACGCCGTATTTTGGCGAAACTGTCGGAAGTCCTACCAGTAGTGAAGAACTATGGCGTAGTATACGATGAAACCACAGTAATGCAGGAAGCCTTCCCTGAGTCCCTCAAGAAGTCGATTTTACAAGAGGCAGTCCAGGGCAAGCTGGTACCGCAAGACCCATCCGACGAGCCTGCAGAGGCTCTGCTGGAGCGTATCCGGGCGGAGAAGCAGCAGCTCATCAAGGAAGGCAAAATCAAAAAGGACAAGCACGAATCTGTCATTTTCAGACGGGATAATTCTCATTATGAAAAGCGAGGTTCCGAAGAGGTCTGCATTGATGATGAGATCCCGTTTGAGATACCAGAGAACTGGGCTTGGTGTCGGGCTTCCAGTTTAGGAACAATGAACAGAGGGCGTGGCATCAAACGAACAGAAACTGTTACCCAAGGGTGCCCGTGCATTCGATACGGGGAGATTTACACCACCTATGAAACCTCCTTTGATTCAGCAGTCTCCTTTGTCCCTGATACGCTCGATAAGGATTGCTTGCATTTCTCCTCCGGCGATGTAGTGTTCACATTGACGGGTGAGAACAAAGTGGACATTGCTAAAACAGTGGCGTTTCTCGGAGACGGACAAATTGCGGCAGGTGGCGACTTGGCTTTCTGGACGCATCATGGAATGAATCCGCTGTATCTGGTGTACTATATGGCTTCGCCGTATTGCATCGAGCTTAAACGCAGGACGGCGACAGGTGACATTATCGTACACATTTCGACATCAAAGGTCGGCGATTTCCTTGTTCCCGTTCCTCCAATTAAAGAGCAGAACCGAATTGTATCAGCGATTGAACAGCTTTTTGCTGTGGCTTCTACTTTGTAAAGTTCTCATTATGAGAAGTTGGACGGTGTGGAGCGCTGTATCGACGATGAACCGCCCTTTGAAATACCCGAAAACTGGTGCTGGGTCCGGTTTGGAACAGCTCTCGTAAATAGAGATGCAGAACGCATTCCTCTGTCAGTTTCCCAGCGCGAAAAACTTGATAAAAAGTACGATTATTACGGGGCATCTGGGGTCATTGATAAGGTGGATCGGTATTTATTCGATAAACCTCTGCTCCTCGTCGGCGAAGATGGGGCAAATCTCCTCTTGCGAAGTAAGCCAATCGCTTTTATCGCTTCCGGTCAATACTGGGTAAATAATCATGCCCATGTCATTGACGCCGTTGCAGGCGTTGATTTACGCTATATAGCGCTCTTCATAAATGCAACAAACCTTGCTCCGTATGTTACCGGTACCGCTCAGCCAAAAATGAACCAGGAAAAGCTCAATTCCATTTTAGTGCCGCTACCGCCAACTAACGAGCAGCGTCGTATTGTATCTGCTTTTGAAGGAATTGCAGCAATTATCCAGCAATCCTAAAAAGAGCATACCTCGTGGTTATACGCACGGGGTATGCTCTTTCTTTACCAGTCTATGACTTCATCAACGATAGCTCGTTGTTCGGTCGAGGTTTTGCGGAGATAGATGCGGGTGGTTTCTATACTTTCATGTCCCATAAGGTCAGCAAGGAAAGCGATGTCGTTGCAGCGCTCCAAGAAGCTCTTTGCAAAGCGGTGACGGAAGGAGTGTGGGTATACTACCACAGGGTCAATGCCATACCGGACTGCCAGCTTTTTTAACTGCCCGGAGATACCTCTGGTAGTGATTCTGTCCCCGTATTTGTTCAAAAAAATGAAGCCGCTTTCTTGGTGCTTATCGTTCAGCCAAGAAAGGGCTTCATTTTGCAGAGCTTTTGGTATGTATATTCGTCGGAGCTTACCGCCCTTCGAGCACAAATCCAAATGCCCCAGCTTGATGTGTTCCACCTTGATCTGTATGAGCTCACTGACCCGTGCGCCGGTTGCGGCCAGAAAGCGTATGACAAAATACCAGAACAGCTCGTCATCCCGTTTGAGGCAGGTTTTGAAATACTCATAATCGGCCTCGCTGATGACATTTTCCAGAAAGGCTTTCTGCTGCACTCGCACAAACGGTATTTTCCAGCTTTCTTTGCCAATGCTCTCCAAGTAGCAGTTGATTGCCCTCAGACGCAGATTGACGGTCTTAGACTTGTAGTTCTCTATCAACCACACCTTATACGCCCGCAGGTTCTTTTTCGTGATACCGTCGTACTGCGAGCTGTATTGCCGAATGGCAAAAAGGTACGAGGATATCGTGTTTTCCGAGAGGTTTGTGCCCCTCAAGTGTCTTTCGAATTCTTCTATCATAGTGAAAGACCTCCTTTCACTATGATATTATACCGTGTTCCTTTTACAGCCCTTTGACCAGCGGGAGCAGCTCTTCAATCCGCTGAACAATCCGTTTCTGTTCGCTAAGTGGAGGGAGTGGAAAGAGTGCATTTGCAACTTTATCGCTGTTCAAATTTTTTACCACAGCACCACTGACGCTATCACAGAACTGGTAGTACGCAAACGGCGAAGAAAGAATGTAATATAGGAAATCCACAGAGTAGCATTCAAATCTATTCGACAAAACGAGCCAACCGTCGTGGATACAACCGTCAGATTTGAGAATATAGGGGCGTCCGAAACTCATTGAGTTTGTGAGCAAAAAGTCACCGCTATGAACCATGCGACTTTTTGCAACCCCTTCCGGGCGGATTTTCTCCTTTGTTTTGTAAATGTACTTCCCGCCTTTGTCCGTATCACCGATTTTGATCCAGTTTATTCCGTCCGGCTCGGTCGTAAGATATTGCTGGATCGGACGTGGGGAACCTCCTCGTGCTATTTCCAAAACAGTACCGAGCCGTACCCACTCCCAAGAATCGGGTATTTCAAATAGGAGTTCATCGTCGATACAGCGCTCCACACCGTCCAACTTCTCATAATGAGAATTATCCCGTCTGAAAATGACAGATTCGTGCTTGTCCTTTTTGATTTTGCCTTCCTTGATGAGCTGCTGCTTCTCCGCCCGGATACGCTCCAGCAGAGCCTCTGCAGGCTCGTCGGATGGGTCTTGCGGTACCAGCTTGCCCTGGACTGCCTCTTGCAGGATGGACTTTTTTAGGGCTTCTGGGAAAGAATCCTGTAGTTTTTGGAGAGCTGTTGCCTTAATTGCGTAATTCTCAATGACCAGTTCAGCTTCTTGGATACAAGCTACAATTCTTTCTTGCTCGGCAAGCGGCGGGACGGGAAGCAGTATCGTTCCCAGCTTGTCTCCTGAGATGTGAACGATTATGTCGCCGGTTGCTAAAGCTACTTTGCGGGCGATTATATACGGCGAAGCCATAATGTATGAAAGAAAAAGCGGGTTCATGCCATGCCGAGTCCAAAAAGCAAGGTCGCCGCTTGCGGCAATTGGCTCTGTTCCTAAATACGCTACAGCTTTAGCTATATCCGGCTTATTCTCGCCGGTAAGAGTCATGAGCACATCGCCATACGAAAAATGCTTACATTTCTCGTAGAGATCAGGGGCAATAAATGAAACAGCTGAAGTGAACGATATCTGATAGGTTGTATAGAGCTCACCGTAGCGGACGCACGGGAGACCCTGTTGAACTGTTTCGTTCCGCTTTATGCCGCTACCGCGCACAATCTCTCCCAAGGAGCGAATACGCACCCACTCCCACGAATCGGGGATTTCAAACGGTACCTCATCCGCCAGCGACCGCACTTCATCGCCGATTTTCTCATAAGGAGTATTATCGGCACCTTTGAAAATGACGGAGGGGTTCTTTTCACGCTTGATTTTCTTTTCTTTGATGAGCCACTCCTTCTCCGTACGGATGCGTTCCAGCAGAACGCTGGCGGGCTCGTCATTCGGGTCCTGCGGCACGAGCTTGCCCTGAACAGCCATCTGGAGAATTGAGTTTTTCAGTTGCTGCGCAGTCATTCGTCGCCCTCCTCCGTAATGTCGATGCCAAGGATGTCGGTGATCTGGGCAAGGATGCGGTCGATGTCAGCGTTCAAGCTGGCCCGCTTTTCCTGGTACTGCTGAATCAGTTCTTTTGGCGGCAGGATCTCCTCCTCTTCGTGAGGATAGCCGCAAAGGTCAATGTTATAGCTCCGTGCTTTCAGTTCCTCGACGGTGTACTTCTTCGCCTTGTCGAAGCCGTCGATAGTGATTTCCTCACGGTTGTCCCACCACTCAACAGTCGGGGCGAAGTGCTCCAGCTTCATGGGCTTCGTTTTAGAGAAGTTCTTGTATCCCTCCGGCATATCCAGACGATAGAACCAGGTCTCCGTCGTGGGATGCGTCCGGTCGAAGAAAAGGATGTTTGTTGTGATAGAGGTGTACGGCGCAAACACGCTGTGCGGCATACGGATGACCGTATGGAGATTGAACTCGGACAGCAGTTTTTCCTTGATCGCCATTTTTGCGTTATCCGTGCCGAACAGGAAGCCGTCCGGCAGAATAATGGCGCACCGGCCGTTCTGCTTCAGCCGATACATGATGACAGACATAAAGAGGTCTGCGGTTTCGCTGCTACGAAGGTCAGCCGGGAAATTCTGTTTCACGCCCTCTTTTTCGTTGCCGCCATAAGGAGGATTCATCAGAATGACATCGAAGCGGTCGCTCTCCTTGTACTCACGCACATTCTTTTCCAAACTGTTGCCGTGGATGATGCGAGGATTGTCGATGTCGTGGAGCAGCATATTTGTGGCGCACAGAAGGAATGGCAGCGCCTTCTTTTCGATACCGTAGATGGAGTTGCTGTAAACCGTTCTGTCCTCGACAGTCTGCACCTGGGCGTCCAGCACCTTCAGCGCAGAGGTAAGAAAGCCGCCTGTACCGCAGGCGAAGTCCGCAATGGACTCGCCGAGCTTCGGCTTGATCATCTGCACCATGAAGTCCGTGACCGCACGGGGCGTATAGAATTCACCGGAGTTACCGGCGCTCTGCAAACTGCGGAGAATCGTTTCGTAGATCTCGCCGAAGGCGTGACGGTCCTCGTACTCTTCAAAGTCGATCTCGTCAATGACATTGATAACCTGGCGGAGCAGGATGCCGTCCTTCATGTAGTTATTGTTGTCCTCGAAGGCGGTGCGGACGATGATCTGGCTCATGGGTGTATTCTCATCGATTGCGATGGCCTTGAGGGTCGGGAACAGCTTTCCGTTCACGAAGTCCAGAAGCGCATCGCCGGTGAGAGCCTTGCCATCCTTGTGGTCTACGGCCCAATTGCGCCAGCGCAGCTCCTCAGGGATGATGGAGGTGTAATTCTCGTCGTAAAACTCCCATATCTCTTCCTTGGCGTCATACACCTTCAGAAAGAGAATCCAAACCATCTGCTCGATACGCTGGGCATCGCCGTTGATGCCTGCGTCATTGCGCATGATGTCCTGCAGTCGTTTTACCAGGTTATTTAAACTCATAGCTTATATCTCCTTACGCAGCGTAGATTTCCTTCTGCAAATCACGGATGGCTTGAATGTATCCGTTTTTGCCGCCGAACAGCTTTGCAATCTTCATGGGGGTGCCGAATTTGCGGAACGGGTCATTGGACAGGATTTCGAGGTTCTCGATGTCCTGAATGCCCTCGTTCATGTATTTGTCCAACAGCGCACTCAGAACTTCCTGTGCCAAGCCGGAATACTTGTAGAGGTATCCACGCTTGCGGACATTGTTTGCCCGCTCTGCCTTCGTCAGCGGTGCCTTGTCGTAGGCAATGTGGCAGATTAGGTCAAAATCGTCGATGTCCTTATTGCCTGATGCCTCGCGCAGCGCCTCTAGCAGAACGCCACGCTCCTGAAGTTCATCAATAATTGCCTGTTTCTTCTCCTCGGAGTTCCAGGCACGGAGGAACGAATCCAGGGTGGCATACTCACCGAGAATGTTCTTCTTGGAGTAATCCGTCACGCTTTCCGTGATGAGCTTACCGTCCTTGTCGTAGTATTGGACTCGCTCGTTCAAAATCGTGACCTCGACACCACGCACCCGGTATTTATGCTTCTTTTCAGGCGGATCATCGGTGTCCCCGCAGGGACCGGGAGTCGGGGCGGGCGGCTTCGGCGGATCGATGGTCGGCTCTTCGCCGGGATCATCGTCATCATCAATGATAGAGATCGGGTCTCCATCGAATTCCGGGTCTGCGAAAAGTCGGCAGGCGTTGCGGAAATCCATAATGGTGAAATACTCTTTGCCATAATCGGGCTTGAGTCGTGTACCACGACCGATGATCTGTTTGAACTCGGTCATGGAGTTTATGTTGTTGTCCAAAACGATGAGCCGGCATGTTTTGCAGTCCACGCCAGTTGTCATCAGTTTGGAAGTCGTAACGATCACGGGATATTTGCTGTCCTCTGCGATGAAGTAGTCGAGCTGCGCCTTGCCCTCGGCGTTGTCGCCGGTAATGCGCATGACATACTTGGCGTTCTCCGCCACAAGGTCGCTGTTCTCATTCACGAGCGCCTGCCGCATACGCTCTGCATGGTCTATATCCACACAGAATACGATGGTCTTGGCAAAGCGGTCGTTCTCCTTCAAAAAGCGAGTAATACGTTTTGCAACGGCATTGGTACGCTCATCAATGATGAGGTTCTTGTCGTAGTCCTTGGTATTGTACTCACGGTCATCAATCTCATAGCCGTAGATATCCCGCTGTCCCGCTGTGGGACGCCAGCCTTCCAGATCTTTGTCCAGACCGACACGGAGAACTTTGTACGGCGCAAGGAAACCGTCGTCGATACCTTGCTTCAGACTGTATGTATAGATGGGTTCGCCGAAGTAAGAGATATTGGATACCTCTTTCGTTTCCTTCGGCGTAGCCGTCATGCCGATCTGGGTGGCGCTGTGGAAGTATTCGAGTATTCTGCGCCAGCGGGAATCCTCCTTGGCACTGCCACGGTGACACTCATCGATGACAATAAGGTCGAAGAAATCCGGCTGGAATGCACGGAACGGCTCTTCATTCTCATCACCGGCCAACTGCTGATAAAGGGACAGATACAACTCATAGGAGCTGTCCAGCTTTTTGCCCTCGATTTTCGTCATGACCTTTGCAAAAGGCTTGAAGTCCTGTTGCATGGTCTGGTCGACAAGAATGTTGCGGTCAGCAAGGAACAGGATCTTTTTCTTTCGGCCGGATTTCCAAAGGCGATGAATAATCTGGAACGCAGTATAAGTCTTGCCAGTGCCGGTCGCCATAACGAGGAGAATGCGGTCTTGCCCACGGGCAACCGCATCAACGGTGCGGTTGATGGCGATGCGCTGATAGTAGCGAGGGGTCTTATCACCCAGCTGGAAATAGTACGGCTCGGTAATAAGTTGTTCCTGCTCCGGCGTGAAATGCTCGTCGCCGATGTGCCGCTGCCAGAGATCATGCGGCGAGGGAAACTGCTCCAACATCAATTCACGCTCTTTGCCGGATTTCATATCGTGTTCCAAGAAACCGTCGCCATTTGAGCTGTACACAAACGGGATGTCCAGCACCTCGGCATATTCGATGGCCTGTTGCATTCCGGCTCCGACACTGTGTCTGTTATCCTTTGCCTCGACGATAGCCAAAGGAATATTGGGCTTGTAGTAAAGCAGATAGTCTGTGCGCTTTCTCTTTCCCCTGGCTGTGACATTTCCGCGGACGATGACACGACCGTCCGTGAAGTTGTACTCCATTTTAATTTGCTTAAGTTTATCCCAGCCTGCGCTCTCAATCGCTGGAGTAATATACTGTAACTTGATATCTTCCTCAGTCATCTCGTGTTTCGTCATAAGTTCGCTCACAGTGCCCCTCCTTTCAACTTCCGATAAGGTGCAATTATGAGAAGTTCCTTTTATACACATAGATTGTACCAGAATGCAGCCTCGTTTTCAACGAAAAGCCACTGACCCTGAATAATTCAGAGTCAGTGGCTTTTTCAATGCTACTTGAACGGTAATTTGAAATGTTGTCCTTATGCGTAGGTAACTTTGGAGCACCGGATTTTAAGAAGGTGAATTACGCTTTCCAAAGACTGTGGAGGTTGCAGTAGGCGTAGACCGCCTCGACCTCGTCGCCCTCGCAGAGAGCGAAGCAGACCTCCGGCTTTTCGCCGGGATG
>ERZ773277.1906-NODE-1906-length-15166-cov-4.779962_pt1 | contig 15166 bp, 10 predicted proteins | sample MGYA00511957_ERZ773277 | MGnify/ENA primary metagenome ERZ773277 (study PRJEB29015, sample SAMEA2737800) | human gut metagenome | biome: human gut; feature: human-associated habitat; material: faeces | place: China | collected 2012 ... | reverse complement strand
CCGTCAAGGGCATCAAGGGCCGCCGCACCGTGGGCCTGTTCCACGGCGAGTGCGTGGCGCTGGGCATGCTGCCCATGATCGAATCCAAGGCGCTGCAGAAGCGGGTGCGGGCGGTCTACCGCCGCATTGGCCTGCCCACCCGCACCACCTATAACAAGGAAAAGGTGCTGGCCGAGATGCTGCACGATAAAAAGGCCCAGGGCGGCCAGATCACGGTCATCAAGGTGCCGGGTCTGGGCTGCTGGCGGGCCGAGACCATCCCCGTGGAGGGCCTGCGCCCCCTGCTGGGTGTGGAGGAGTAAGCCATGAAAAACACCTTTGGCAGCGACCTTTCGCTGACCATTTTTGGCGAGAGCCACGGCAGGGCTGTCGGCGCGGTGCTGGACGGCATGGCGGCGGGCGTGCCCGTGGAGGAAGCCTTTCTTGCTGCCTGCATGGACAAGCGCCGTGCCCGGGGCGACGGCCTTTCCACCCCCCGTGTGGAGGGGGATGCGGTGCAGTTCTTGTCCGGCGTGGTCAACGGCCGCACCACCGGCACCGCCATTGCCCTGATGATCGAAAACCAGAACACCCGCAGCGGCGACTATGCCAAAACGGCTGACCTGCTGCGGCCCGGCCACGCGGATTACACCGCCTACGCCAAGTACCACGGCTATCAGGATGCCCGGGGCGGCGGCCACTTTTCGGGCCGCGTCACCGCCGCGCTGGTGGCGGGCGGCGCTCTGGTGCTGGGAGCCCTGAACCGGGCCGGGATCGAGATCGTGACGCACATCGGGCGGTGTGCCGGGATCAGCGATGCCCCCTTTGCGCTGGATGATCCCGCCGCGCTGGCGGCGCAGGCCGAGGCACTGCTGAACAAGTCCGAGGGCTTTGCCCTGCTGGACGGCAGTGTGGAGGAACCCATGAAAGCTGCCATCCGTGCCGCCGGTGCCGAGGGCGACAGCGTGGGCGGCGTGCTGGAGACCGCCATTCTGGGCCTGCCCGCAGGCGTGGGCGAACCCTATTTCGACAGCGTGGAGAGCAAACTCGCTCACCTGGCCTTCTCCATCCCGGCGGTCAAGGGCATCGAGTTCGGCTCCGGCTTCGGCTTTGCGGACCAGAAGGGCTCGGAGGCCAACGATGCCTTCCGGATGCAGGGGGAGCGCATCGTCACCGCCACCAACCACAATGCGGGCCTGAACGGCGGCATTTCCAACGGGATGCCCGTGGTGTTCCGCACGGCGGTCAAGCCTACCCCCAGCATCTACAAAACGCAGGACACGGTGGACTATATGGCAAAGAAGGACGCGGAGCTGTCCATTCAGGGCCGCCACGACCCCTGCATCGTGCCCCGGGCCGCCATTGTGCAGACCTGCGCCGCCGCGCTGGCCGTGGGCGACCTGCTCACCGCAAAATACGGCATGGCCTGGATGGAGGACCCCACCGGCTACCGCAAGGAGGTGCTGTAAATGGAATACGGACTCATCGGCGGGCGGCTGGGCCACTCCTACTCCAAGGTCATCCACGAGATGCTCTGCGGCTACCGGTACGACCTGTGCCCCCTGCCCACGGAAGAGGAAGTCCGGGCCTTTATGACCCGGCGGCAGTTCAGGGCCATCAATGTCACCATCCCCTATAAGCTGGTGGTCATGGAGTACTGCTCCTACATCGACCCCCACGCCAAGGCCATCAACGCCGTGAACACCATCGTCAACAGGAACGGCCTGCTCTACGGCTACAACACCGATTACCCCGGCTTCTCCTACCTGTGCGATGCACACGGGGTGGAGTTCAAGGACAGGACCGTGCTCATTCTGGGCACCGGCGGCACCCACAACACCACCTGGGCCGTGGCCCATGACCGGGGCGCGAAACAGATCTATACCGTCAGCCGCCATCCCGATCCCGAAAAAGGGGAACTAACTTATGCCCAGGCCCTGACCACCGGGGCGCAGATCATCATCAACACCACGCCGGTGGGCATGTACCCCAATGTGGGCGTGAGTGCGCTGGATATCACCTCCATGCCCGGGCTGGAAGCCGTGATCGATGTTATCTATAATCCCGATAAGACCGAGCTCATCCTCCGGGCCGAGGAGCTGGGGGTGCCCATTGCCGTCGGCGGCCTGGAAATGCTGGTGGCGCAGGCTGTGTACGCGGCAGAATTTTTCCTCGACCGCAAGTTTGAGGATGCCGGTGCCGAGATCGCCCGTGTGACCAGCGAGCTGCGGCGGGAACAGCTGAACATTGCCCTCATCGGGATGCCCTCCTCGGGCAAATCCACCCTGGGCCGCGCTCTGGCGGAACGGCTGGGCAAGCGGTTCGTGGATCTGGACGAGGAGATCGTCAAGGCCGACGGCCGGAGCATCCCGGACATCTTTGCCGCTGAGGGGGAGGCAGGCTTCCGGAAGCTGGAGGCCGCGCAGACCGCCCGCTTTGCCAGGGAGAACCGGCAGGTCATCTCCTGCGGCGGCGGCGTGGTCAAAGACCCGGCAAACCTCCGGGCGCTCCACGCCAACGGCATCGTGCTCTTCATCGACCGGCCGCTGGAAGATCTGCTGGTGGGCGGCGGAAGGCCCCTTTCCACCAGCCCTGAGGCCCTGAAAACCATGGAAGCCCAGCGCCGCCCGCTCTATCTGGCGGCAGCGGATGCTGTGATCCCCAACAAGACCACCCCTGCGGATGCCGTGACGGCGGCAATGGAGGCGCTGGATGAAATTTTTAGTCATTAACGGTCCCAACCTCAACCTGACCCAGTTCACGGAGCCGGGCATGGAGGGGCAGATCGATTTCAATACACTGCTGGATTATATCGAGGCGGGCTGTGCCCAGATGGATGTTCAAGCGGACTTTTTTCAGTCCAACCACGAGGGTGACCTCATCGATGAGATCCAGTCGGCGGCAGGCCGGGCCGATGGCATCATCCTCAACCCGGGCGGCTACGCCTATTACAGCGTGGCCATTCTGGAAGCGCTGCAGGTGTGCGGCGTGCCCGCCGTGGAAGTGATGCTGGCCGACCCCAGCGGCAAGGAGCCCTTCCGCAGCGTGGATGTGGTCTCCTTTGGCTGTCAGGGCCGCTTTGCAGGCGAGGGGGTCAGCGGATATCTCCATGCCTGCGCCTACCTTGTGCAGCTGCTCCGGCTGGATGGCGGCGCGCAGACGCACCTGGTGCAGTAACAACCCTCTCAGTCTCGCATTCGCTCGCCAGCTCCCCCGAAGGGGGAGCCCTTGGCAAGTAGGGCAGGCTGTGCAGCAAAACGGAAAGCATAGAGACAAAACAGAAGGGAAAAGAAACAAGATGATCATTTCGACCAAAAAAGGCACCCCCAAGGAAGAGCTGGAAAAGATCGTAGACAAATTCGAGAAGCAGGGCCTGGATGTGACCCTGATCACCGGCAAGGATTACAATGTGTTCGGTCTGGTGGGCGATACCACCAAGATCGATGAGCGCGACGTGCTGGCCAACCCCTGGATCGACAACGTCACCCGCGTGTCCGCTCCCTATAAGCGGGCCAACCGCCTGTTCCACCCCGCCGATTCCATCATCGACTGCGGCGGCGTGAAGATCGGCAGGGGCGAGAAGATCGCCGTGATGGCAGGCCCCTGCAGCATCGAGGGCGAGGAGCAGGCACTGCGCATTGCCAACGGCGTAAAGGCGGGCGGTGCAAGCCTGTTCCGCGGCGGCGCTTATAAGCCCCGCACTTCTCCCTACTCCTTCCAGGGTCTGGAGACCGAGGGCATCCTCGATATGGTCAAGGCCCGGGAGGCCACCGGAATGCCCATCGTGTCCGAGCTGATGAGCGAGGACCGGATCCCGGAGTTTGAGGAATATGTGGACGTGGTGCAGATCGGTGCCCGCAACATGCAAAACTTCCAGCTGCTCAAGGCCGTGGGTAAGATGCACAAGCCTGTTCTGCTCAAGCGCGGCCTGTGCAACACCATCGAGGAGTGGATCATGTCCGCAGAGTATATCATGGCCGGCGGCAACGAGCAGGTCATTCTCTGCGAGCGGGGCATCCGCACCTTTGAGAAGTACACCCGCAACACCCTCGACCTCTCCGCTGTGCCCATCATCCACGAAAAGACCCATCTGCCCATTATCGTGGACCCCAGCCACGCCACCGGCAAGGCCAATCTGGTGGAGCCGATGATGATCGCCGCTGTGGCCGCCGGTGCCGACGGTCTAGAGGTGGAGGTCCACTATGATCCCCGCCACGCCTGGAGCGATGGCGCACAGTGCCTGACCCCGGATGCCTTTGCACAGGCCATGGCAAAGTGCCGTCAGGTCGCATGGGCCATTGGTCGGGATATGTAACACGATGAACGGCCTCACCCTCTCAGTCAAAGCCTGACGGCTTTGCCAGCTCTCCCAAAGGGAGAGCCTCTGGCGAAACCACAGACCTTGCGGTGGACTGCCAAGGCCTCGCCCTTTGGGAGAGGTGGCAGCGCAAAGCGCTGACGGAGAGGGCGAGCCAGGTAAAGTAACACGATGAACATTACGATAAAATCAAGCCGGACGGTGGGCGGCAACATCGCCGCGCCGCCCAGTAAAAGCATGGCTCACCGGGCGGTGCTCTGCGCGGCGCTGGCAAAGGGGACCTCCCATCTCCATCATCTTGCTTTCAGCAAGGATATCTCCGCCACGCTGGGCGCGGCGGGCCGACTGTGCGCCCGTGTCACCACCGGTGAAAACGACGCGGTGGTGGAAGGGCTGGGCCGCTTTCTGCCGGTTGATGCCCCCGTGGACTGCTGTGAGAGCGGCAGTACCCTGCGCTTCCTCATCCCGCTGGCCAGCCTGACCGGGCAGGAAGTGACTTTTACGGGCCGTGGGCGGCTGATGGAGCGGCCCCAGTCGGTCTACAAAACGCTGTATCAGCAGCAGGGCCTGCGTTTTGAGCAGGGCGCGGACCGCCTGACCGTGGAAGGTGCCCTGACGCCGGGCGAATACGAGCTGGCGGGCAACGTGTCCAGCCAGTTCATCAGCGGGCTGCTGTTTGCCCTGCCCCTGCTGGGCGGCACCAGCACCCTGCACCTCATCCCGCCTGTGGAGAGCCGGAGCTACATCGATATGACCCGCGCGGTGCAGCACGCCTTTGGCGTGGAGAGCCGCTGGCTGGATGAGAACACGCTGGAAATTCCCGGCGGGCAGCACTATCTTCCCGGTGATTACACCGTGGAGGGCGATTACAGCCAGGCGGCTTTTCCTGCCGTGCTGGGCGCTGTGACCGGCGGTGTGGCCATCACCGGCCTGTCTGAGGAGACCTTGCAGGGCGATGCCGCCATTCTGGCGATTCTCCGGCGGTGCGGTGCAAGATTCACCCGCACCGGGCAGGGCGTGGTGTTTGAAAAGGCCCCGCTCCACGGAACGGACATCGACCTTGCCGACTGCCCCGACCTGGGCCCCGTGCTGATGGTGCTGGGCCTGCTGTGTGAGGGCACCACGGTCATCCGCAACGCCGAGCGTCTCCGCATCAAGGAGAGTGACCGCATCGAGGCCATGGAGACCGAGCTGCGGGCCTGCGGCGGGCAGCTGGAGAGCGAAGGAGGCACCATTACCATCCATGGGGGTGCCGGAGCGCTCCATGCCCCGGAGCAGCCGCTTTCCGGCCACAACGACCACCGCGTTGTGATGAGCCTTGCGGTGCTGGCGCTGGCCGCCGGGCTGGCCCTGCCCATCAGCGGGGCCGAGGCCATTGCCAAGAGCTGGCCGGATTTTCTGGAAGCCATCAAGCCTTTGGGCGCGGAGGTGGAACATGTTGGATAAATCAAAGCGTTATCTCATTGTGGGCCTGGGCCTGCTGGGCGGCAAGTACGCCCTGGAGCTGAGCAGGGCCGGGTTCCATGTGGACGGCATCAACCGCAGCGAGGGCCATCTGCAGTATGCCCTCGACCACGGCTATATCGCCAGCGGCAAGACCCACGATTTTGAGGATCTGGTGCGTCAGGCCGATCATATCATCTTTGGCTTGTACCCCACGGCCCTGCTCGAGTGGTTCCGGACCTACGGCCACCTGCTGAAGGAGGGCTGCATCTTTACCGATGTGTCGGGCGTAAAGACCGGTCTGGTGGAGCCCATTCAGGCCATGTGCAGGCCGGGCGTGGAGTTCATTGCCAGCCACCCCATGGCGGGCCGTGAGACCTCCAGCGTGGAGCACGCCGCCGAGGTGAATTTTGCCCCGGCCAACTTCATTGTGACCCCCACGGAAAAGAACACCCCGGAGGCCATTCAGTGGGCCAGGGAGCTGGCCGAGGTGCTGGGCTTCAAGCATATCTGCACCCTGACCGTGCAGGAGCATGACAGGATGATCGGCTATGTCAGCCAGCTCTGCCATGCCATCGCCGTCAGCCTGATGTGCGCCAACGACAATACCTCTCTGTGCGAGTACACCGGAGATTCTTTCCGGGACCTGACCCGCATTGCACGCATCAACGATAAGATGTGGGCGGAGCTGTTCCTCTGGAACAAGGAAAACCTCATCTCCGAGATCGACCAGTTCAGCGGGGCGCTGAACGAGATGCGCAACGCCCTTGTGGCCGATGACCGGGAAAAGCTGGAGGAGATGTTCCGCCTGTCCACCCAGCGCCGCGCGGCGTTTGATAAGAAAGCGCCGTAACCTTTTCAGCACACAGCACTGCTGTTTTTTTTTTCAGCTCCCCTGCTGGGGAGCTGGAAGCGAGACTGAGAGGTTTGGCACAACACGAAAAAATGAGGTGTACCGAATGCCCAAACAGGAAGGCCAGAAATCCAAGCTGCTGGCGCTATTGCGCATTTTTGAGCAGCAGACCGATGAAAACCACCTGCTGAACGTGCCGCAGCTGGTGGAGCTGCTGGAGGCGCAGGGCATCCGCTGTGAGCGCAAGAGCGTGTACAGCGATATTGAGGCACTGGGTGCGCTGGGCTATGACATCAAGCTGCGCCGGGGCCGGGGCGGCGGGTATTTCCTTGCCAGCCGCACCTTTGATCTGGCGGAGCTCAAGCTGTTGGTGGATGCCGTGCAGGCAAGCCGGGTGGTATCCGGCACCACGAGCAGGCGGCTGATCCACAAGCTGGAAAAGCTCTGCTCCAACTACGAGGGCAGCCAGCTGCAGCGTCAGGTCTATGTGGAGGGCCGCCCCAAGACCGACAGCAAGAGCCTGCTGTACAGCATCGATGCCCTGCACGAGGCCATCAACAACGGTAAAATGGTGGAGTTCCTCTACAGAAAAGCCGACAGCCGCGAGAAAGAGAAAAGGATCGTCAGCCCGTGGCAGCTGGCCTGGGAGAACGGGTGCTACTACCTCATTGCCTTTGCCGATGAAAAGGGCATCCGCCATTATCGGGTGGACAAGATGAGCGGGGTCCGGGTGCTGGATGTGCCCCGGCGGGGTCAGGAGCAGTTTGCGGATCTTGACCTGCCTGCCTATCTGCGCAAGCACTTTGGAATGTACGGCGGGCCGGAGCATCGCGTTACCCTGCGGTGCACCGCGGATCTGGAAGGTGCCATGCGGGAGCGCTTTGGCGCTACGCCCGTGTTTCTGCCGGAAGAGGATGGGTCTTTCCACTTCGATGTCCCCATCTGCGTCAGCGACCAGTTCTACGGCTGGGTCTGCGGCTTTGGCGGCAAGGTAGAAGTGGTTGCCCCGCCCGAAGTGCGGCAGGGAATGCGGGAAATGGCCGCCCGGTTGGCAGAACAGCATCAATAACACAAAAAGGACTGCGAAAGCAGTCCTTTTTGCATGTTTACGGCTCCTTCAATTCCAGATCGCTGGGCAGGAGGAGGTCCAGCGCGGCGGCGGGCTCGGCGACAAGGCGGCGGCTCTGGTGGAAGATGGCCTTTTCCAGTGTGTTGCGGGCAAGGCGGCCATTGCCGGCAGTGCGGGCATCGGCTGCCTGCCAGCGGGCATAATAGTTCAGCAGGGGCTGGGTGCAGCTTTCGGCCAGACGGTACCCCTTGTTCTTTGCCTGAACGTGGGTGATCTGCAGCAGCTCCTCAGCGGTGTAGTCCGGGAACTCGATCCGGTTGGGAAAACGGCTGGCAAGGCCGCTGTTGGCGGTGAGGAAGATCTCCATCTCCCGGGTATACCCGGCCAGAATGACCACCAGCTCATCCCGGTGATCCTCCATTCCCTTTACAAGGGTGTCGATAGCTTCCAGCCCGAAGCTGTCCTGTTCGCCGCGGTAGAGGCTGTATGCTTCGTCAATGAAGAGCACACCGCCCAGAGCGCTCTCGATGACGCTGTTGGTCAGGGGAGCGGTGTGGCCGGTGTAGCGGCCCACCAGATCGGCACGGGTCACCTCCACCAGCTGCCCGCCCTTGAGGGCACCGATGGCTTTCAGGTATTTCGCCACCAGCCGGGCAATGGTGGTCTTGCCGGTGCCGGGGTTTCCGGTGAAGATCATGTGCATGGACAGGCTGGCCGTTTTCAGCCCGGCAGCGGCCCGGCGCTGCTGCACCTGCAGGTTGTCGGCCAGACCGAACACATATTCTTTTACGGGAGCAAGGCCCACCAGCTCGTTGATCTCGGCCCGGATGGCATCCAGTGCGCCGGTATAGGCCGCAGGCAGCAGGTCAAAGAGCGGTTCCTCCGGGCCATCGTTCAGCCGGAACAGCAGCCCTTCCGGACGGGCGGTCAGGGCCGCCGTGCCGGACAGGGTCTTGTCCGTGCGCAGGCAGTATTCGCTCAGGGCACGGAAGATACGGTCACAGCATTCGGCCAGCCCGGCGGCACCCTTCTGTGCGGTGCACTGGGCCGCGACATAGTCCCGCACGTCGGCCCCGGCGGAAAGGGTCAGCCCCAGCCGGGCGCGGATCTTCTGGGCCAGCGCGTTGAGCTGCTGTGCGGCAAGGGCGGCCAGATCCTCCCGGGTGTAGGAGGCCGTTTCGCAGACATCCCCCAGCGCCGACACCAGCGCCGCGCCGAATTTGTCGGCCAGTGCCTCCCGGCCCTTGTGGGAGTAGAAGATGAGGTATTTGCCGCAGGGGTCGATGCGGCTGACGGCTCCCGGGGCAAGCGCCGTGCCGGCATCCACAAGGATGCCCTCCTTGTTTACGAGATACCGGCTGGACAGGGGGGCGCTGCCCTTGACGGCCAGATCGGATAGGGTCTTCAGAAAGCCGGGATAGCAGCTCTCATAGTGCTCAAAGGCAAGGATCTCTCCGGGCGCGTGCAGGGCGGCGTAGAGGTCCTGCAGGAAGAGCTTTTCGGCTCCGGAATTGGGGTAAAGGGCCAGATCCAGCGTGGCGATCCTGTCGCTCTGCAAAAGACCCCGGGCCGCCATGCAGCGGGCAGTTTCTTCCAGCGCAAAATGCCGGCCTGTGCCTGCCCCGCCTGTGAGCAGGATGACGTTGCGGGCGGCGGGGGCTTCGGTGCCCAGCACAAAGGGGCGGCGCATGGCCCGCACTACGCTGTCCACAAAAGCATCCTGCCCCAGCACCGTCTGCCTGACCTCGGCGGCAAGGCCTTCAAAGCTGCCCAGGTGCTCCGGCTTCACGTCGGTGGTGCCCCTGGCCAGCAGGCCTTCGTCCTCCATGTCCCGCAGCATCTGGCGGCTGCTTTCCAGCGCGGCGGCGGTGGCATCGCTCTGGGTTTTGAGCTGGGCGTTCTGCTGCTTCAACAGCTCGTCCAGCCGTTTCTGCTGTTCCAGAAGCGCCGCGTTCAGGTCGGGCAGGGCGGCGCTGCCGCCTGTTTTGGGTGCAGAAGCGCCGGGGGCGGCCTTGAATCTGCCCCCCGGGCCGAACACGCCGTTCATCAGACTTTCCCAATCATCGGTGTATGCCATAAAACTACCCTCCGTGCAGTGTTTTTCTTTCAGTATAGTGGAGTCTGGTACGTTTTGCAAGGAAAGGGTTGAAATAAAGGACAAAGTTCGTTACACTATTGTCAAACGAAAGGATGGATTGCCATGGAGCCAAGAACACCTGCTGAATGGAAGACGCTGTTTGAGAGCGAAGCCTTTGCCCGCCAGACGGAATACTACGGCCCGCTGGGGGTGGAGTATACCCCCGCCGGGACGCACCTGCGCCTGTGGGCTCCCACGGCAAAACAGGCAGCAGTGAACCTGTACCGCCGGGGCACCGGCGGGGCCTGTGTGGGCACCCTGCCCCTGCAGCAGCAGGACAAGGGTGTGTGGAGCATCTATCTGCCCGGCGACCAGCACGGGAAATACTACGATTTCACCCTTACCACCCCGTTTGGCACCTGCAATGCAGCGGACCCTTACGCCCGCTCGGCCGGGGTGAACGGGGTGCGCAGCATGATCTTTGATCCGGCCCGGGTGGACCCGCAGGGCTGGGAGCGGGATGTGCGGCCGGTGATCCCGCCGGCCCGCCGCAGCGTGTGGGAGGTCGGCGTTCGGGATTTCTCGCAGGACCCGGCCAGCGGCGTGCACACAGCCTGGCGGGGCAAATTCCTGGCCTTTACCCAGCAGGGGACGACCCTGAGCAGCGACGGCATCCACCCCACCTGCCTGAATTACCTCAAGCGGCTGGGGGTGAGCTATGTCCAGCTCATGCCCATCTTCGATTTTGGCAGCGTGGACGAGAGCCGCCCCCTGACCCGGCAGTATAACTGGGGCTACGACCCCACCAACTTCAATGTGCCCGAGGGCAGCTACTCCACCGACCCCACCCGGGGCGAGGTGCGGGTGCGGGAGTGCAAGCAGATGATTGCGGCCCTCCATGCGGCGGGCATCGGCGTTGTAATGGACGTGGTGTATAACCACATGTATCGTTCCGACAATGTGTTGAACCGGGCGGTGCCCCTCTACTACTTCCGTCAGAACGATGACGGCTCCCTCTCCAACGGCAGCGGCTGCGGCAACGAGTTTGCCTCCGAGCGGCCCATGGCCCGGCGCTATCTCATTGATTCGGTGCTCTACTGGGCACGGGAATATCACATCGACGGCTTCCGGTTTGACCTGATGGGCCTGTATGACGTGGAGACCATGAACCTCCTCCGGGCTGAACTGGACAAGCTGCCCGGCGGGCGGGATATCCTGATGTACGGTGAGCCGTGGCAGGGCGGCTGCAGCGCCCTGCACCGATACGAGGCCAACAAGAACAACCTGAACATGCTGAACGAGCGCATCGGCATCTTTTGCGACAACACCCGGGATGCCATCAAGGGCGGCTGTTTCGATGCCCGGGAGCCGGGATATGTGGAGGGCAGGCCGGGAAGTTTCTGGGATATCGGTGCTTCGGTGGCGGCGTGGTGCCGCAGTGAAAAGCTGCCGCCCCACGCCCCGGGGCAGATCATCAGCTATGTCTCGGCCCACGACAACTTCACCCTGTGGGATAAGCTCCTGATGGTGCGCTACGCCCGCCCGGAGTTTGCCGCTGTGGACAAGACCGCCCTGGCCCAGAACCGGCTGGCGGCGGGCATCTACCTGACCAGCATGGGCCTGCCTTTCTGGCAGGCGGGCGAGGAGTTTGCCCGCACCAAGAAGGGGCAGGGCAACAGCTACCGCTCCAGCCCGGCCCTCAACCGGCTGGACTGGCACCGGGCCGAACAGTTCCACAGCCTTGTGGATTACTACCGCGGGCTCATTGGTCTGCGGGCGGCGTTCCCCCGGCTGGGCGCGCTGGACAAGGCCAGCCCTGCCGCCATCGAGTTCTTCCCGCTGGAACAGCCTCTTGTGGGCTGGCGGCTCCCCGCCCAGTGGGGCGACGGCGCAGCGTGGAGCGCCCTGTGCGTCTACTACAATCCCACCGAGACGGCGCAGGTCGTCACCCTGCCCGGCGGCAGCTGGAAGCTGCTGAGCGACGGCATCTCCTCCAGCCTGTGGCGGGGCAGCAGCCGCATCTGCACCGGCCAGACCGTCCTCCTGCCCCTGAGCGCCACCGTGTTCGGGCAGGTATAAAAATACGGTCTGCCGTTGCTTGACAACCTGCAATTGAAAATCCCCTGACCAGTTCACGCCGGTCAGGGGATTTTTGATTTATGGATCAGGAAAAAGATTTGGGAGGATCAGGAGTTTTTCTGTGCCTGCTGGGTCTGGGCGTTCTTTTCGCCCAGAGTCAGGCTGACGGTCTGCATCTGGCCTTCCCGGGCCACGGTGATGGAAAGGGTATCGCCGGCGGCGTGCTGCTGGATCAGGGTGCCAAGGTCGTCCTTCTGGGCGATCTCGGTGCCGTCGATGCTCACGATGCGGTCACCGGTCTTCAGACCAGCCTTGTCGGCGGGGCCGCCCTGCACAACATCCACAACGTAAACACCATAGGCATTGACATTGAGCTGTGCGGCGGTCTGGGCATCGGTCACAGCCAGATAGGTGATGCCCATGTAGGGGCGGCCGGAGACATAGCCGTTCTCCAGCAGATCCTGTGCCACCTTGATGGCATCGTTGATGGGGATGGCGAAGCCCAAACCCTCTGCATCGCTGGAGGAGGACTTTGCGTTGACCAGACCGATGAGCTCGCCGTTCATGTTGAACAGGCCGCCGCCGGAGTTGCCGGGGCTGACAGAGGCATCCATCTGGATCAGGGACATGGTGTTGGTGGAGTTGGTGCCCTGGATGGTCACGCTGCGGTTCAGGGCGCTGACGATGCCGCTGGTCACGGTGCCGCCCAGCTCACCCAGCGGGTTGCCCACGGCCAGCACGCTCTCGCCCACGGCAAGGCTGTCGCTGTTGCCAACGGTGGCGGGGGTCAGGTCGGTGGCATCGATCTTGAGGACAGCCACGTCGCTGGTGTCATCCTCGCCCACCACGGTGGCGGGGTAATCGGTATCGCCGATGGTCACGGTGATGTTGGATGCGCCGGACACAACGTGCGCACAGGTCAGGATATAGCCGTCGGAGCTGATCACGACACCGCTGCCTGCGCCGCTCTCCACCTGGCTCTGGCCGTACCAGGACCACTGGGAGTAGACCACCTGCTCGGTGGTGATGACCACAACGCTGGGGCTGACCATCTCAGAGACCTGAGCGGTGGTCATGCCGGAAGCGGTGTTCACTGCGGAGGCAGAGCCGGAATCACTGCTGGACGTGGAGGAAGGTGCCGCCTGCTGGATGACCACCTTGCCGCCTGTGTTGCCCACCCGGGCCCCCACAAAGCCGCCGACAAAGCCCATGGCTGCTGCCAGCACCAGTGCGACTGCACTGCGGGCGATATTGCCATTTTTCCGGCGGCGCTTTTTGGGCGGCTGCTTGGGGCTTCCCTGTGCGGCCTGATACCGGGGGCCTTCCGGAGGCGGCACCGCGCCGCCATCGCTGCCGCTGTTCGGGTCGGCCTGGGGGTCGGCCTGTGCGGCCTCGCCGTAGGTGCCTGCCGTGTTGGCGGTGTTCATGCCGGAGGAGCCAACGTTGGGGTAGCCGGTCTCGCCGGTCTGGCTATGTTCAGAGGAATAATCGTATTCCCACTTGTTCTCGTTATCCATACTGGTTACTTCCTTTCTCAAAGGGAATGGTTCGGAGGGGGCGCTTTGCCGCACCTCCTTGGAACTGTTTCTATTGTATCCGGTAATTGTGAAAAGGAATCGCTGACCGGGTGAAGAATATGTGAAATAAGGTCGTAGCGGGAAGCCTTGACAGCGGCGCGGGGGCTTGGTATTTTAAGAACGACCCTCTCAGTCATCGCTGCGCGATGCCAGCTCCCCCGAAGGGGGAGCCAACACATCTGACAGGCGGGCAATCGCTGATTTGCAGGGGCTCTATTCGGAGCCACGATAGGCTCTCCCTTTGGGAGAGCTGTCTGCGAAAGCAGACTGAGAGGGCAAGCTCGCGAAAGGAGCAAATTATGAAACTGGAAAAGATTCCGGGCGGTTATGCCCTGTATAAAGAGAAAACCATCATTGGCACCTGCCAGGCCCGGCCCACGGAGCAGGGTGCGGACATCGCTGCCCTGACCATTGTGCCGGAATGGCGGCACAAGGGCTACGGCTCCTACCTGTTAAAAGAGGTATTGCGCAGCCTGGGCGGCTATGACAAAGAGATGGCCACGGTGTTCACGGCTCCTCTGCCTGCCGATGCGGGGGAGCTGGCCTTCTGGGCAAAGTTCGGTTTTGCGGCAGAGGGCAGCGGGCTGTGCCGCCGCCGCACCCCCGACCTGACGGCCGTGAAGCTTGTGCAGGACTTCCTCGCCGCGCGGCTGGCTGACCCCAGGCTCTGCATCGATGCCACCTGCGGCAACGGGGGCGACACGGCCTTTCTCTGCCGCCTTGTGGGCAAAGAGGGCCGGGTGCTGGGCTTTGACATCCAGCCGGAAGCCATTGCCTCCACCCGGCAGAACCTTGCACGGAAGGGCCTTGCGGCAGAGCTTCACTGCGACAGCCACGCCAACCTCTTACAATATGTACAGCCCGGCACCGTTGATGCCGTGATGTTCAACTTCGGCTGGCTGCCCGGTGCCGACCATGGGGTGTTCTCCCACGCACAAAGCAGCATCCCGGCGCTGGAAGCTGCCCTCGAGGCCCTGCGGCCCGGCGGGGTGCTCAGCGCCATCCTGTACAGCGGCAAGGTCATCGGTTCCGACGAAAAGACCGAGATCCTTCAGTGGATGCGCTCCCGGCCCCTGAAACAGTGCACCGCCCTTGTCTGCGGCTTTGCCAATTGGGCCGATACCGCCCCATTGCCCTGCTTCCTCCTGAAAAAATAACAAAAACTCTTGCATCTAGGTGGAATTGCTGGTAAAATATAAGTTGTGTGTAATTTTGGCATCCTTGCCCTCTCAGCCAAAGCCTGTCGGCTTTGCCAGCTCCCCCGAAGGGGGAGCCAACGCATCTGGAAGGAGAAGTGCAGCCGATCTGCAGGGCCTGTACCTGGAGCAGCAACTGGCTCTCCCTTTGGGAGAGCTGGCTGCGAAGCAGACTGAGAGGGCAAGCCAGTTTACGGAGAATCACCAATGTAACGTGAGATTGACCGAATAAAGAGCTATTCTGATTCAGGAGAAATCAATATATGACAAATCGTGAAGAGATCGAGCGCCGCCGGACGTTTGCGATCATCAGCCACCCCGATGCCGGCAAAACGACCCTGACCGAAAAGCTGCTGCTGTACGGTGGAGCCATCAATCAGGCCGGTTCCGTCAAGGGCAAGCAGAGCGCCAAGCACGCTGTGTCCGACTGGATGGATATCGAGAAGCAGCGCGGTATTTCTGTCACTTCCTCTGTCCTGCAGTTCAACTATGCAGGCAAGTGCGTGAACATTCTGGATACCCCGGGCCATCAGGACTTCTCGGAGGATACCTACCGCACCCTGATGGCGGCTGAC
>ERZ773277.1871-NODE-1871-length-15484-cov-3.769006_pt1 | contig 15484 bp, 12 predicted proteins | sample MGYA00511957_ERZ773277 | MGnify/ENA primary metagenome ERZ773277 (study PRJEB29015, sample SAMEA2737800) | human gut metagenome | biome: human gut; feature: human-associated habitat; material: faeces | place: China | collected 2012 ... | reverse complement strand
CCGCACCTCCTACGGACGGACGCAGCATGGAACCGCCTCGGACACCCGTTCCGACGATATGCGCATGGTCTATGACAACATCCTGACCTGGAACAAGTCGTTCGACCGCCACAGCCTCGAAGTGATGGCCGGCACGTCGGCCACGACCTCCGTGTGGGAGCAGTTGAGCGGCTCGCGCTCCTATTTCTCCTCGACCAACAACAACGCCATTCCCAACCTGAACGGCGGTAACAACGGCGGCGTCCGCGGCCAGAGCTACGGCAAATCGGAGTGGTCGATCATGTCCTATCTGGCGCGCGTGTCGTACAACTACGACAGCAAGTACCTCGTGACGGCCAATTTCCGCGCCGACGGTTCCTCGAAGCTGGCTCCCGGCCACCGCTGGGGTTACTTCCCCTCGTTCTCGGCCGCGTGGCGTATCTCGGGAGAGAAGTTCCTGCGCGACGTGTCGTGGATCAACGACTTGAAACTGCGCGCCGGCTGGGGACAGACCGGTAACCAGGCGGGTCTGGCGGAGTACGGCTGGATGCAGCAGTACAGCACCAACTACTACGACTGGACGCTGACCGAGAACGCGCAGGCCGTGCCGACGGTCGGCGGTCGCAGCAACATCAAGAACGAGGACCTTACGTGGGAGACCTCCTCGCAGACCAACGTCGGACTCGATTTCGCGCTGCTGAACAACCGTTTGAGCCTCTCGCTCGACTATTACTACAAGTACACCAAGGACATGCTGATGAGCGTGCCTCTGCCCTCGCCCTATCCCAACATCACGCGCAACGACGGCGAGATGTCGAACCAGGGCTTCGAGATCACCCTTTCGTCGGTCAACATCGCCCGGAAGGATTTCAACTGGTCGACCGACCTGAACGTTTCGCTCAACCGCAACAAGGTCGAAAAACTCAACCTGAAGCAGGTCTACTACTACGCCACGACCTCCGACGCGACCAACGACAACGTCGTGCGCATGACCCCGGGCCACCCGCTTTCGATGTTCTGGGGCTATGTCTCCAAGGGGGTCGATCCCGAGACGGGCGACCTGGTTTACGAGGACCGCAACGGCGACGGCGAGATCACGCCGCTGGACAAGACCTGGATCGGCAACGCCAATCCCAAGTTCACCTTCGGCATGACCAACAACTTCTCGTGGAAGGGGCTTAACCTGAACATTCTGATCACGGGCTCCTATGGCAACGACATTTTCAACGCCTCGCGCATCGAGACCGAGGGCATGGCCTCGGCCAACAACCAGACCACCACGGTCCTGCGGCGCTGGCGCATTCCGGGCCAGCAGACCGACGTGTTCCGCTCGGACAACCCCGCCTGGAACGTGAAGAATTCGTCCTACTGGGTCGAGGACGGCTCCTACCTCAAGGTGAAGAACATCACCCTGTCGTACGACATCACCTCGCCGAAGCTCAAGCGCATCAACATCACGCGCATCCAGCCTTACATTTCGCTCCAGAACTTCATCACCTGGACCGGCTATTCGGGCTACGATCCCGAGGTGAGCCAGTCGGAAAGCGCCACGCAAATGGGCATCGACTGGGGAACCTATCCCAACGTGCGCACGGTCGTCGTGGGTCTGAATCTTACTTTCTAACCGCTGAAAAAAGAACCGATTATGAAAAAGATATTTTTAATTGCCGCGGGTCTCTCGCTGGGGGTTGCCACCACGTCGTGCAGCCTTGAGAAATTCCCCGAGACGATGTATGCCGAGAACAACACCTCCGGCACGGGCGACAGCGAGACGGCCATCAACACCCGCGAACTGCTCGAAGGCCAGCTTACGGCCATGTACAACTACATGAAGGGCGACCTCCAGACCTACTGGTATCAGCTGACCACGCTCGCCGAGGCGCGCGCCGACAATGCCTACGGCGGCAACATGGCCGAGACGAAGGTCGTCAGCGTCGAGTCGAACCACATCGACAGCGACAACGAATTCGCCTCGAACCTGTGGAACTACTCGATGAACGCCGTGGACTATGCCAACCAGGTCATCTGCAACATCGATCTGGTGAAGGAGAACGATCCGTCGCTCACCGACAAGGAGTACCAGGAGTGGCTCTCCGAAGCGCTCTGCTGGCGCGCCTATATCTGGATGAACATGATGCAGCTTTTCGGAGAAATCCCGATGCTGACCGAAATCCCGCCCGCCATCAATGCCGGGAACGTCGAGGAGGTCTATCCGCTCTATTTCCCGGCCCGCGTGTCGAAGCAGACCGTCGGCGAGCAGATCGTCAAGGACATCGAGGAGTATGCCTGCAAATACGCCCCCGACATGGACGCTTCGAACAAATTCCGCATCACCAAGGGCTTCGCCTACGGCCTGATGGCCCGTTTCTACTCCATGCGCGAGTTCCGCGACTGGTCGAAGGTCGTCTCGGCCTGCGAAGCGGTCGAAGGGATGGGGTACAGCCTTTGCGACAAGTACGGCGACCTGTGGGCCTACACCACCGGCGATACGGGCATGGCTGCGATGAACACCCGCGAGTCGATTTTCGAGGTGCAGTGGACCAGCCAGACCTCGGGTTCGTGGATGTGGATGATGTTCCACCGCAACGCCTATGTCCCGGGCGACAGTTTCTCGTGGGCCAAGTGGTGCACGCCGTCGCGTAACCTGACGAAGGCTTACGACGCCGAGGGCGACACCGAGCGCAAGAATGCGTCGGTCGTCTACGACGAATGCGGCTGGTCGTACCACTATCCGAGCGACGAATACGCTTTCATGCACAAGTTCCCGACCAACGTGACCCCGGTTTACCTGATGCGTCTGGCCGAGATCCGGCTCCTGCATGCCGAAGCGCTGGCCAATACGGACGATCCGGGAGGCGCCGCCGACATCGTGGACGAGATCCGCGGCCGCGCCGGCATTGGCAAGCTGACTGCGGCGCAGCGCGCGTCGGCCGACCTGATGCGCGAAGCCGTGCTCCACGAACGCCGTCTGGAACTGGCCATGGAGGGCTTCCGCTGGTTCGACCTGATGCGTTACGGCGACGACTATTCGAAACTGTTCGAAATCTGCGACGGCGTCAACATCAAAGGCTCGGCGTCCTACGACTCCTACTTCCAGACCCGCCGCGCGATGAACGACAACCGCGTGCTGATGCCGGTGCCGACTTCAGTGCTGGAGGATAACACCAACATCGAACAAAACCTGGGCTATTAACCTTAAAATTGCGATTCTGCCATGAAATTCACGATCAATAACAACCTGCGCCTGCTGACCTGCCCGTTGCTGCTCGCCGGAGCCGTATGCTGTTCCAGCGGGAACGACGGCGACACGCCGGCTCCCGGTCCTGGCCCCGATCCCTCGCCCGTGACGGGCGATGTTCTCGCCTATGTCACCTCGGCCGACGGCAACCGCCTGTTCACGGAGGAGGGACTCGACTACTCGAAGGTCTCGATGTCGCCCTACCGGGTCACGATCGACCCCTCGACGACCTACCAGACCGTCGACGGTTTCGGCCCGGCCATCACCGGCGCCACGTGCTACAACCTGCTGCAAATGTCGCAGGCCGACCGCACGGCGATCCTCCGGAAGTGCTTCGACCCCGAGACCGGAGCCGGTTTCAGCTTTATCCGCGTGCATATCGGCGGCTCGGACTTCTCGATGGACGAATACACCTGCTGCGACCGGGAGGGCATCGAGTTCTTCGCCATTCCAGCCGTGGAGAAGGATGGCATCTTTCCGGTGCTGAAAGAGATTCTGGAGATCAATCCCGAAATCAAGATCATGGGTTCGCCGTGGTCGTGCCCCAAATGGATGAAGGGCACGGTCGCCGACCCCTCGAAACCCTACGATTCGTGGACCAGCGGTCGTCTCAATCCCGCCTATTACGACGATTACGCCGAGTATTTCGTGCAGTGGGTGACCGAGATGGAGGAGTACGGATTCCCGATCTACGCCATCACGATGCAGAACGAGCCGCTGAACAAGGGCAATTCGATGTCGCTCTACATGCCGTGGGAGGACCAGCTGGCCTTCGTCAAGAAGCTCGGCCCGGCATTCCGCAAGGCGGGCATCGACACCAAGATCCTCTGCTACGACCACAACTACAACTACGACAACGTCGCCGGCCAGCAGAACTACCCGCTCAACATCTACGCCGACGCCGATGCCGCGCAGTGGGTCGATGGCTCGGCCTGGCACAACTACGGGGGCAGCGTGAGCGAGCTGGACAACATCCGCGCCGCCGCACCCGACAAGACGATCTACTTCACCGAGGCTTCGATCGGCACGTGGAACTACAATTTCGAGAGCTGCGTGATCGACGACTTCGAGTCGATCTTCCTGGGGACGCTGAGCCGCTACGGCAAAGGGGTTCTGCTGTGGAACCTGATGCTCGACGACAAGGGCGCTCCGAACCGTCCCGGAGGCTGTACGACCTGCTACGGGGCCATCGAGATCAGTTCGTCGGATTACAAGACGCTCAAGTACAACAGCCACTATTACGACCTGGCCCAGTGCGCCAAGGTCATCCGGCCGGGTGCCGTGCGCATCGGCGCGTCGGGTTACACGGCGTCGGGGCTGACCTACCTGGCCTTCCGGAATCCCGACGGATCGAAAGCCTTCGTGGCGCTCAACAGGAGCGCCGGCGAACAGACCGTCGCCGTGTATGAAAACGCCGACCGTTCGTTCAAATACACCATCCCGGCCAAGTCGATCGCCTCGTTCCGCTGGGGCGCCGGAGCCGAAAACTAACCTTTAAAATTCGCAGAACATGAAAACGCTGAAATACATCGCACTGTCGCTGCTCGTCGCTGCCTCGACGACGGCGTGCAAGGACGATCCCGAACTGCTCACCACCGACGTCGGTCCCGAGATGACCGTCGTTTCGGCCGATGCGTCGGGCGTCTACGGCGGCAAGGTCGACTTCGAGGTGACGATGACCGACCGCTATGCGCTCTCGACGCTCAAGGCGCAGGTATTCTTCGACGACGAGATGGTCGCCGAGGAGGTGATCCGCACCAAAAGCGACGGAACCTACACGGGGGCTGTGACGCTTCCCTTCTACAAGAATATTCCCGACGGCGAGGCCACGCTGCGCTTCGTGGGGCAGAACGTGCGCTTCGGAACGACGACCGTCGACCGGCCGCTCGCCGTATCGCGCCCCAAGCCCGCCTACCTGACGTTCTTCCTCGATGACGCGGAGTACCGCATGGAGCCTACGGGCAACGACTACGAATACGCCGTGACGGACGAGTTCCCGCAGAAGCCGCAGGGCTACATCGCGACGCCCGAACTCGACGCCGCTGGCTCGGTGGTGACCTTCGGCTACGACTCCGGGGCCGGCGGCATCGTCTCCGATTCCACCGACGCCATTCCCTTCGCCAATTCGAATGCCGGGGAGTTCACGATCACCTTCAACCTGCTGACCTTCGAGGGTTCTCCTTTCATCAAACTGCTCTTCGGCGAGACGGAGATGACGATGGTCGACAATGACAATTACAGCATCGTCACCACGCTGACCAAGGGCCGGACCTACACGCTGACGGGCGTTTCGGACTTCGCCGACTGGGATGTGGACCGCGACTTCTTCGAACGCGCCGATGTTTCCGATCCCGAGACGCTGACCTTCCTGCCGATGACGGGCATGTACAAGGTGACGGCCAATTTCAAGCACCGCTACCTGAAGATCGAGGCCATGAAGTCGGCGACGGAGCTCGCCACGCTCAACGCCGACGGTTCGGGAGCCATCTGGGCCATCGGCGGCACGGAGGTCGGCAAGCCGACGCTGAAAAACGCTGCCAGCTGGAGTCCCGAGGACGGGGGACTGTGTCTGGCGCGCGTCGCCGACAAGAAGTACCAGCTGACGCTCGTTGCGGGAATCTCGCTCAACGCCTCTTCGTTCGACTTCAAGTTCTTCCACCAGAAGACCTGGGGCGGGGAATTCGGCGGCAAGGACATTTCTACCGCGAGCGATTTGGTGAAGATCAGCGATTCGGGCAACCTGGGCCTGGTGGAGGGCAAGACGCTCGACCTGGGCGGCATCTACCGCTTCACGGTGGACATCACGGGCGGCAATACGGCGGCCGTGCTGACCGTCGAGAAGGTGGGCGAGCAACAGCTTCCGCCGGCCGACATCACTGTCAACGGAACGCCGATGACCCAGCTCGACGTGGACAACTACCAGCTGGACCTCGACCTGACGCAGGGTCAGACGCTGACGCTGGGCGGCGCCGACGCCTTCACGCCGGCGTGGATCAATCCCGACTTCTTCGAGGCGGCCTCCGCGACGAGCGTCAAGCTGGTCCCCGTCACGGGCAAATACCGCATCACGGCCAACCTGGCGACCCGGGTGATTGATGCGCTGGTGCTCAACGCCGACGGCTCGGGGCTTGCCACGTTGAGCGACGACGGCCACGGGGCGGTCTATTTCATCGGCTACGGCATCGGTTCGCCCGCGGCCGTGAACGAACCGGGCTGGACCACCGAAAAGGGCGTCTGCGTGCCCGAATCCGCTCCCGGCATCTACACGATGACGGCCCAGGCGGGGCTGGAAGGCAGCACGACCCTCGGACAGCGTTTCCGCGTGAGCGGCTGGAGCGGCAAGTTCTTCCGGAACCGCGGCTGGGACGGTCTGGGAGCCTTCACGCTGGCGCCGGGCGCCGAGGCGTTCTTCTCGATCGCCGGGGACGGCAACATCGAGATCGCCTCGGGAGTCACCCTTGAGGAGGGCGCAACCTATCGTCTGACACTCGACGTGACGGCGGGAAAAGACAACCCCGTTTTGTCGCTGGTTAAGAAATAATCGTTAATTTTGCAAACGGAGTGCGCGGCCTCTCGACTGTGCACTCCGTTTGTAAATATGCACTAATCCATTCCAGACATGAAAAATAAAATTCTGTTGAAGAGTCTCGCCGGGCTGTGCGCCCTGGCGGCGGTCGCCTGCGGAGGCGGGCCGGGGCCGCAGGGCAGCGTCGCCGTCTACCTCGACGAGTCGCAGCCGATCGAAAAGCGGGTCGAAGACGCCCTTTCGCGCATGACCCTCGAAGAGAAGGTCGCCATCCTGCATGCGCAGTCGAAATTCTCGTCGGCGGGCGTTCCGCGCCTGGGCATTCCCGAGGTGTGGTGCACCGACGGCCCTCACGGCATCCGCCCCGAGGTCCTGTGGGACGAATGGGACCAGGCCGGCTGGACGAACGACTCCTGCACGGCTTTCCCGGCGCTGACGTGCCTTGCCGCGACGTGGAATCCCGAAATGTCGGCGCTGTATGGCAAATCCATCGGCGAGGAGGCGCGCTACCGCGAGAAGGACATCCTGCTGGGACCCGGCGTGAACATCTACCGCACGCCGCTCAACGGCCGCAATTTCGAGTACATGGGCGAGGATCCCTACCTCTCCTCGCGGATGGTCGTTCCCTACATCGAGGAGGTGCAGAAGAACGGCGTTGCCGCCTGCGTGAAACATTTCGCACTCAATAACCAGGAGGCCCACCGTCACGGCATCGACGTCGAGGTCGACGACCGTGCGTTGAACGAGATCTACCTCCCGGCGTTTAAAGCCGCCGTTCAGGAGGGCGGCGCATGGGCCGTCATGGGCGCCTACAATAAATACAAGGGAGAGCATTGCTGCCACAACCGCTACCTGCTGAACGACATTCTGAAACGCGACTGGGCCTTTGACGGCGTGGTCGTCTCCGACTGGGGCGGCACGCACGACACGAAGCAGGCCGCCGAGAACGGTCTCGACATGGAGTTCGGTTCGTGGACCGACGGCCTGAGCTGGGGTGCCAGCAACGCCTACGACAACTATTACCTCGCCGCCCCCTACCTCGATATGCTCCGCAAGGGCGAGGCTTCGACGGCGACGCTCGACGACAAGGCGCGCCGGGTGCTGCGGCTGATTTTCCGCACGGCGATGAACACCCGCAAACCGTTCGGGTCGCTCAATTCGCCCGAACATCTGGCCGCTGCGCGCCGTATCGCCGGCGAGGGCATGGTGCTGCTGAAAAACGAGGGCGGGGTGCTGCCCATCGACCTCGGGCGTGCGAAAACCATCGCCGTCGTGGGCGAGAATGCGATCAAGATGATGACCGTGGGCGGCGGCTCCTCGTCGCTCAAGGTGCGGCACGAATATACGCCGCTCGAAGGCATCCGCGCCGCTGCGGCCGGCAAAGCCGAGGTGATCTACGAACGCGGCTACGTCGGCGACGTGACGGGCGACTACAACGGGGTGAAGACCGGGCAGGATTTGAGCGAGAGCCGTTCCGAGGCGCAGCTGATCGCCGATGCCGCGGCCGCGGCCCGCAAGGCCGACGCGGTGATCTTCGTCGGGGGGCTGAACAAGAGCAACCACCAGGACTGCGAAGGCGACGACCGCCTGCAATACGGCCTGCCGTATGCGCAGGACAAAGTGATCGGGGCGCTGGCCGAAGCCAATCCCAATCTGGCGGTGGTGATCGTCTCGGGCAACGCCGTGGCGATGCCGTGGATCGACCGTGTTCCGGCGGTGCTGGAGGCGTGGTTCTCGGGTTCCGAGGCGGGCAATGCGCTTGCCGACGTGGTGTTCGGTGCGGTGAACCCTTCGGGCAAGCTGCCCTTCACGTTCCCCGTGCGGCTGGAGGACAACGGCGCGCATGCGCTGGGCGAATACCCGGGCTCGGACAAGGTGAAGTATAACGAGAGCATCTTCGTCGGTTACCGCTGGCACGACAAGGAGCAGCTCAAGCCGCTGTTCGCCTTCGGCCACGGGTTGAGCTACACCGCCTTCGCCGTCGGCAACGTGAAGGCCGACCGTACGACGCTCGCCCCGAACGGCAGCATCCGTATTTCGGCCGACGTGACCAACACGGGCGACCGTGCGGGCGCCGAGGTCGTGCAGCTTTACATCGGCGACGAGCAGTCGTCGCTGCCGCGTCCCGTGAAGGAGCTGAAAGGTTTTCAGAAAGTTTCGCTGAATCCCGGGCAGACGCGGACCGTGACTTTCGAGATCACCCCCGGGATGTTGCAGTACTACGACGACGCAAAGGGTGCGTGGGTGGCCGAGCCGGGCGCGTTCACGGCCTATGTGGGCGCCGCGTCGGACGATATTCGCGGCACGGTGGAATTCGAGTTGAAATGATTCCGCAGCCGGAAAGGAGAAGTCCGCGACCTCTGACAGGTCGCGGACTTTTTCATTGTTCGGTCCGGATGCGATAGAGGGCGTGCCTGCGCAGGGGATGCCCCTCGGGCAGGGCGGGGTGGTCGAACTCTCCGACGCACGTCATGCCGAGCTTCTGCATCACGCGCCGGGAACGCCCGTTTACGACGAACGTGAAGGCGACCAGTTCCGGAATGCCGAGTTTCGCGGCGTGTGCGATGCATGCCCGGGCCGCCTCGGTGGCGTAACCCTGGCCCCAGGCGTCGTGCCGCAGCCGCCAGAGTATCTCGACCTGGCCCTCCAGCCCGCCGGAGAACGTCACGCGGTGCAGTCCGGTGAATCCCAGCAGCTCTCCGTCCGAAAGACGTTCGACGGCATACGGACCGAACCCCTCGGTCGAAAACTCGTCGCGGATGCCGACTCTTCGGCGGTGAGCGTCGCGGGGAAATACTCCATGACCCGCTCGTCGGCGTTCATGGCGGCGAAAGCCGGCCGGTCTTTCTCCCGCCATGCGCGCAGTGCGAGGCGGGCCGTTCGGGACGGGTAAAGCATACTTGCTTGTTTTGGGTGTTCGGGGAGTGTCGCGGAAGCGCGGAACGGAATCGCCGGTCCGGAAACCTTCCGCCGCCCCTGAATCCGGCGTCTTGCGCCGGCGCCGCTTATTCGGCGACCTCCTTTTTCGAGCGTTTGCGCGTGTTGATCGTCAGGTAGCGTTGCAGGGTCTGCTGCAACCGCACGGGGTCGATGTTCAGGCGGATTTCGCCGCCCTGTGCGATAGAGATGTCGCCCGTCTCCTCCGAGACGACGACGATGATGGCGTCCGAAATCTCGCTCATGCCGATCGCCGCGCGGTGCCGCGTGCCGAACGACTTGGGCACGTCGCTCTGCGTCACCGGGAGGATGCACTTGGCCGCCACGATCCGGTCGCCCTCGATCAGCGCCGCGCCGTCGTGCAGCGGGGCGTTCTTGAAGAAGATGTTCTTGATCAGCGACGTCGACACCTTGGCGTCGAGGGCGATGCCGCCTTCGGCGATCAGCCGCAGGTCACTCTGCTGACCGATGACGATGAGCGCCCCGGTCTTCGTCTCGGACATCTCGCGGCAGGCCGTGACGATCGGCACGACGTTGGTCTGCACGGTGTCCTCGCCCGTCGAGAAGATGCGGGTGATGAAGTTGAAATGTTTCTGGCGCATGCCGATCATCTGCAGGAAGCGCCGCAGTTCGGGCTGGAAGACGATGATCAGCGCGATGGCTCCCACCGAGATCAGCTGTCCGAGGATCGTCGACAGCAGCTCCATGTTCAGCGCCCGGACGACCACCCACAGCAGGTAGACGGCGATGATTCCCGAGAGAATGTACGGCGCATTGGTTCCCTTGGTCATGCGGTAAATCCAGTACATGATCACGGCCACCAGAATGATGTCTATCAGGTCGACGAATGTGAACGGAACGAATCCCATCGTGTATCAGAAAATTTATCAGGTTTCAGTTATCGGACAAAGATACGAAAAAGTTGGGCCGCTGCAAAACCGGACCGCATGCGATTCGGCAAAACGCCGCGACTTCCCGACAGTGTCGTTACGACGCCCAAGATATAAAAAATACCGACTTCCGCCGTGCGGGGAAGCCGGTTTTTTTGTTTTTCGCGGGCGGGGCTACTTCTTCTCGGCCTTTTTGTCGGCGGCATACAGCTCGTTGACCTTCGCCAGCACGGCGGGGGTGATGTTGAGCGTCGTGTCCGCGTCGATCAGCGCCGAGGCGTTGAGGATCAGTTTGTACTTCTTGCCGCTGTTGATCTCCTGCACGGCGCGGTGCAGCAGGTCCTGGGCGCGGTTGGTGAACACGTAGTTCTCCTCGTCGAGCGTCTGGGCCTCCTTCTGGGCGTTGCTCTGGTAGGAGGCCACCTTCTTCTGGATGCTCTCCTGCTGTGCCTGCGCGTCGCGCGAGGTGATCAGTCCCTTTTCGTACTTCTGCTGCAACTGGGCGGCTTCGGCCTGGAGGTTCTGTTCGCGCTTCGCCCAGCTCTTCTGCGCCTTCTCGGTCTTCTCCTGAAGCGCTACGCCTTCGTTCTTGTAGAGGTCGCACTGGGCCAGCACGGCTTCGACCTGAACGTATGCGATGTCGCTCGAAACAACCTGCTGCGCCGCCGCCTCGGCCGCAACTTCGGCCTGCCCGGTGGTCTTCGTGCCGCAGGCCGCGAGGACGAGAGCCGCAGCCAGCGCCGGAAAGAGAGTTTTTTTCATATCGTTTTTTTGGTTTGTTTAGTTAATTATTCAGCATTTGAGACACAAAGGTAAAAAAAAATCTTTACTTTTGCCCAACCCGCAGCAAAATTTGAAACACATGTACGAATACATCAAGGGCACAGTCGCCGAAGTGGCTCCCGCTTACGCAGTTATCGACGTCGGCGGGGTGGGCTACTACCTCCATATTTCGCTCGAAACCTACTCCGCGATCGAACACGAGACCGAGACCCGGCTCTACGTCCATTACGTCGTGCGCGAGGATGCGCAGCTGCTCTACGGCTTCTCGACCAAGGCCGAGCGCGAGTTGTTCCGCCTGCTGATCAGCGTTTCGGGCGTGGGCGGCAACACGGCGCGGATGATCCTTTCGACTTATTCGCCGCGCGAGTTGCAGGGAATCATCACGGCGGGCAACGCCGTGCTGCTGAAAAACGTCAAGGGGCTGGGCCTCAAGACGGCGCAGAAGATCATCGTCGAGTTGAGCGGCAAACTCATGGCGCCGGGCGCCGACGACGGAGGGGCCCAGCCCGGGGCGGGCGGGAGCTTCGACGAGGCCCTTGCGGCGCTGTCCATGCTGGGCTTCGCCCGCGCCCCGGCCGAGAAGGTTCTGCGGGGCGTTCTGCGCGAATCTCCCGCGGCTCCGGTCGAGGAGCTGATCCGAATGGCGTTGAAAAAGCTCTGAATCCGCCATTCCGGAAGTGCGGATATGCCGCATGTGTGGTCGGAAACCGTAAACTTTTGGAAAATAGGTCTGAAAGTCTCCCGGCATTTTGTTTTGGATCTATTTTGTCTTATATTTGCATCGCCTAACAAAACGCCTCATTTTAATTCGCCTCTATGGAAGACATTCCGCTTGGATTCATTTTGATTCTGTTCGGCTTCTTTGTCGCGGCTATTGTGCTGACAGCCATCGTTGTCGTGTGGAAGCAGCGCAGGTTGCAGCGGCTCAAGGACCCGCACAAGGACTATTACCGGAAAAAGGGATAGCCGGTTTTTCTGATCTTTTCAAGTACGCCCGCATGCAAAGCGGGCGATTTTTTACGTTTCTTGTTCGTAAATCGGATTGTTTTTGTAAATTTGCACGATTATATGCCGATGAAACGAATATTCGCCACATTGATTTTCGCCCTGCCCCTGCTGTTCTGCGGTTGCTCGGAGGAGGAGGACATCCTTCCCGAACAGCGCCAGAAGATCGTCTCGTATCTTGAGAGGACGCACTCCCCGGCGCTGATCCCGGAGTCGCAGGTCGAGACCGGGAGCCAGCAGCGGTTCTACACCATGTCGGGCAGCACGGTTTACCGGTATATCGACAATTTCTACCGGGACGGGCGGAGCGAGCTTCCGGAGGTCACCGCCGCCGCGAAAGCGACCATCATCTTCCGGGCCTACGTCTTCGCCTTCTCGAACATCACCGATTCGACCTTTCCGTTCTACTCGAACGATCCCGCCTTGCAGCAGGCCTACGAGGACATGGGGCTGACGCCCGGAGCGTGGTCGTTCGAACCGCTGACGCTCGATATGCGCGGCGACATACTAAACGGGCTGCGGCATGCGTTACTTGGTTGTCGCGAAGGCGACATCGTCGAAGCCTACATGACCTACAATATGGCTTACGGGGACAAATATGTGAGCACGATTCCGAGAGAAAGCCCCGTCGCGTGGTTTTTCACGGTCGAAAGCGTGGAGTACGACGAATAGACAGAACACCGAATTTATAGAATTGTATAACAAGATATGAAGTTGATCACCCGTTTTCTCTACCTCTCGGCAGCCGGCATCATGCTGCTGACATCCTGCGCCAAGGAGCAGACCGAGTCGTATGACAAATTCGAGAACCAGGCCCTTGAGGCGTGGATGACGCAGAACCGCCGGGAGCTGCTGAAAAATTACCAGCCCGAAGGCGGCTATTACGTCGAAATCCTCGCTGCCGGGAATCCCGACGCCAAGCCGGTGAACGACACCGCCTGCTGGGTGAAGTTCGACTTCTCGGGCCGCGATTTGAGCGGCAACATCGTGCTTACGCGCCGTGCCAATGAAGCCCGCCAGCTCGGCACGTTCACCAAATACACCCACTACGTTCCCTTCTACCGCTACTGCGGCACGGAGAATACGAGCCTGATGGAGGGCACTTTCCTGGCCATGCGCAATACGCTGCACCTCGATCCGGACTATGCCGCCGGCAAGGGAGTCGATCCCGAGTTCCTGCTGCGCGAAGGCTCCAGGGTGCGGCTCTACCTTCCCTCGCGCATCGTCGGCAACGGCGTGGAGGGCGACGGCGGCTACGAGGGGCAGTTCGACTTGAGCGCCAAGCGTCCGCTCATCGTCGATATGGAGATCTGCGATACGGTGAAGAACCCGCTGGAGGCCGAAGGCTCCTTGGTGGACGCCTTCTGCGAGGCCAACGGCGGAATGGTGATGTTCACCAAGGACGGCGAGGACGATTCGGAGAAACGCCCGACCGATCCCGAGGATGCGAAACATCCCTACAACCGTGCGGAGCGGTGGGTGAGCGCCTGCGATACCGTGGCGCAGCTCTATGTCGACGTGCGCTACGACCCGGCCAAGGAACTTGCCGGCGACAGGTTCCCCTTCTCGTTTCCCGTCGGCAGCGAACGCAACGAGCCGTATAACGTCGGGTTCGAACCCTACAACGGCTCCGATCTGGAGAAGAAGATCGCCGAGGCGCTCGTGAAGCGTTTCCACGGCGAGGGTGACGACTACGAAGCCTACAAGGGCGTTGCGGACCTCGACGCCGATTCGGTCGGCATGGAAGGCACGGCCAAGATCTGGTATATCGGCCGTTTCCTCGACGGGTTCATCTTCGACACGAACATCGACGAGGTGAAGCAGATCATCTACGGCGAGGTGCGCAAAACCGGTTCGGCACACTCGTACGACGTGCAGAACCCCGATCTGATAACCGCGTTCTATTACATCGTCCCGCATCTGAAATACGGGCAGTGGGCGACGCTGGTCACCACGTCGACCAATGCCTACGGCACGACGGGCAAGAGCGGCGGTTCGAGTACGTCGACCTCCTCGAACGGCTACACGTCGAGCTATTACGATTACCTGAATTACCTGAACTATTCGCAGATGTATTACGGAAATAACGGCTATTACGGCGGTTATTACAACGATTACTACGGCTACGGCGGTCTGGGCAACTACGGCTATTACGGCGGTTATTACGGGGGCTACGGCGGCAATTACGATTCGGGCGAGACCGTAACCACGACCGAGGTCTATACCGACATTCCGTCCTTCTCGCCGCTGATTTTCCAGATCTACATCGAGCCTGACGGCGAATGATCCGCTTTTCCGGCGGTGCGGAATGCACCGTGAAATCTGAAAAGTCCCCGCTTCGGCGGGGGCTTTTGTTTTGGAACAGGGGACTTTCGCTTCTTTTCTTTCGCGTTGCATTTTTATTACACTTTTTCAGGCAGAAATTTTGCAGTTCCGTAAAATTGTATTAATTTAGTTGTGTAGAACCATCAACCAAAAATTCAACGGATATGATTATCACATTTAACGAGTTGCGCCGTATCAAGGACCGGTTGCCCAGCGGCAGCTCGCAGCGCATTGCAGATGAGTTAGGAATCGACGTAGACACTGTCCGCAATTACTTTGGCGGCAAGCACGAATCGAAGGAGTGCGTCGGCGTGCACTTCGAACCGGGACCGGACGGGGGTGTCGTTACGTTGGACGATACGACGATTCTCGATGTTGCAATGCGCATCTTGAGCGAGCAGTAACGGAGTTATAGCGATTTGTCCGGCATCCGCCGGAAGAAGGGCCTGCGTTTTGCAGGCCTTTTTGTTTGTGCTTTTGTCACCGAGAGTACATGAAACATTCCGCGGTTTTCGCCCGCGGGGTATCGCTGCCTTTTGGTGACAAAGATCTTCGCAGTCCGGCGACGGCGGGTCCTTTTAGTCTTTTCGTTCGCCCCAGCCCTTGGGAGCGTCCGCCTGAGCGGCGGGGTTTGAGCGGCGCGGGTTGTTTGCAGCCCGGTAACCTGCGGGTTTTTTGCTGCCGTTTCGTTCGCCCCACCCCCCCCCTTGGGGGCGATCGTAGGCTTCTGTGCTTTCTGCTTGTCCCGGACGCATCCTTCCCGCCGCGTTCCGCGGCGAACGATCCCGGCCCGATGCCGTA
>ERZ773277.1854-NODE-1854-length-15570-cov-3.497454_pt1 | contig 15570 bp, 9 predicted proteins | sample MGYA00511957_ERZ773277 | MGnify/ENA primary metagenome ERZ773277 (study PRJEB29015, sample SAMEA2737800) | human gut metagenome | biome: human gut; feature: human-associated habitat; material: faeces | place: China | collected 2012 ... | reverse complement strand
AGAACATCCGCGACTACCTCTCGGCCATCGACGACGTGGCCCGCGAACCGTGGGCCGACCGGGAGCGCATGGGCTGCGTCGGGGCGTCGTACGGCGGCTATTCGGTCTATTTCCTCGCCGGATGCCACGAGAAGCGTTTCAAAGCCTTCATCTCCCACTGCGGCATCTTCGATTTCGACTCGATGTATGGCGAAACCGAGGAGCTGTTCTTCGTCAACAACGACTACGGAGGCCCCTACTGGGACACGGCGAACGCCACGGCGCAGCGTTCCTACGCCAACTCGCCGCACAAGTTCGTCTCGAAATGGGACACACCGATCCTGATCATCACCGGCGAGAAGGATTTCCGCATCCCCTACACCCAGTCGCTCGAAGCCTTCACGGCGGCCCGCACGCTGGGCATTCCGGCGCGGCTCGTGGCGTTCGAAAACGAGGCGCATCAGGTCTTCAAGCCCCAGAACTCGCTGGTCTGGAACCGCGAATTCTTCGGCTGGCTCGACAAGTACGTAAAATAGCCGACCCGACAGCGAACGAGGGCCGCCCGGAACTCCGGACGGCCCTCGTTCGCTGTCACACTCTCAAATACGTTTTTTACACCATTTCAGCTTTGACCCCATTTTTAAAATCGACCTGTTCATTAAAAAAATCAGCCGTTTCGTTGAATTTATTTTCAGTCGGTCCCTGCCTTACTTATATTTGCTTTCAACTCAATCAACAAATTTTGACCATGAAAAAAGCAAGCACCAATCACGAAGAGGGGGGGGGAATTCGCTATGTCGTACCCCTGATTGAACGAATCGACGTACATGTAGAAAAGGGGTTTGCCGCAAGCGACGATCCCGAAAACGGAGGCGGAGGCGTGACCGAACTTACGTCCTACGACGACTCCTACGACAACTATTAAAGCGGAAGGACCATGAAAGACACTTTCCGCACATTATCGGTTATCGCTGCCATGACAACGGTAGCCGCTTGTTCCAACGGCATCGAGGAACAGAATCCCAACGGCCCGGCAACGGGCGACAAAATCCGCATCGAATTCACCGCTAAAAACCCGGGGACCGGCATCAACCCAACGCCCGCAGCCGAAACGCGCACCAGCATCCACATCGGCGACGGCTCGTTTGTATCCCGCTGGGACGACGGGAACGAGATGACCCTGCTCTACGGAAGCACTGCCGCCAAGGCGACTTACAACAGCGCAACCAAAAAATTCGCGACCGACATCACTCCGGGAACGCAGGTTTTCCACGCCTTCTCGCCCCACGTCGAGAACTCCTATGACGGCAGCGTCTTCACAATTCCGTTCGGGAATCTGCGCACGCAGAACGGCAACAACTTTAACCACCGTTACGATCCGCTGATCACCACGGAGCCACGGACCGCCGACCCGGCATCCGACGAACTGGTCTTCACGCTCAAACGGCTGACTTCGATCCTGAAATTCGAAATCTCGGGCGGCAGCGATCCGGTGAAAGCCCTGCTGCTGACGGCGGACGAAAACCACCCCGTCTCCTCGTCCGGATTCATCGGCGTGACCGACGGCACGGGCAGTATCGACGCAACCGTCCTGAACGGCATCCCGGCAAGCTCGAATGTGATCGCCATGACTTTCGACGAAGGCACGGCCCCGACAATGGCCGACCTGCACGCCTATTTCAACCTGCCGGAGGCCCAATACGAGACCCTGAAACTGGACATCATCACAGGAAACGGCCAAATCGGGAGCATCGATCTCTCGGGCCTTCCCGCATTCAAGGCCGGCGAACTTTATCGCCTGAAAAAAACCAGCTCCCCTGCGTTCGTGCAGATCGAAAAGCCGTACCTCGACTGGCCCGGACAGGACATGGACATTCCGCACGAGATCATCGACGAAAACGGCGACATCGTGCTGGATTATCCCGCGGCAATCACAATCAACGCCCCGGCAGGCATCGCACAACTGTACGTAGACGTCGTCTCCCCGGCCTTGAATGCTCTGGAAATCGAACGGCTCGACCTCTTCAACGAAACACAGCTGCCCATCGGAATCAACTATTCCGACCTGGGCCTGAACTGCACGACCCAGATCCAGTATAAGAAATCCACGCTGTTCGACATTACGCGGCTCGTTCCGATGATTCCGCTGCTGAAAGATGGTCTGGGCAGCCTGATTTACGGCGACCACACGTTTAACGTCACGGTCGTCGACCTGGCGGGTAACACGGAAACCCGGCCCCTGACCTTCAGGTGCAGCCGGGTGGAGTGCTCGGCAAGCGACCTGTGGGCCAACACGGGTACGCTGTCGATCTATGCCATCGACCCGCAAGCCCAGTCGGTCGTTGTGAAATACCGGGCGGAAGGCGCGTCCGCATGGCACGAGCTGACGGCCGAGGCCGTCGACGCCGCCAACGGGACGTGGAAAGCCGACATCACGGCAGACAATGTCTGGAGCCAGGAGACGAACCCGAGCGGACTCACGATATACATTCCCGATTCCAACGCCGGCATTTTCGCGCAAAAGAGCTATGAATACGAACTTTTGGTCGACGGCAGCCTCCTGGAAACCGGGAAATTCGCTCCCGAAAACAACGGAGGCGACATAATTCCGAACGGTGATATGGAAAGCAGTTCCCTGCCATGCTACACAGAAAACGATAGTGCGACAACGTCTTTCTGGGGCAGCGGCAACAACAGTTTTGTAAAAACACTGTGCAGTCGTTCCACCTTTAAGGGTATGGGCGGAAGTTCCTGTGCCAAGTTGGAAGCTACGCTGGCCGGAGTTCTCATATGGAAATATTTAGCCGCCGGAAACCTCTTCTCAGCAACTTTCGAGAAACCTTCGACGACAGGATTCGTTCGTTTCGGACAAAATTACACCTATACGGCGCGTCCTACGGCCCTGAAACTAAAATATCATGCACAGATCGGGAAAGTCGACCAGAATACACACGGCGGTCCATTGAAAACAGGAGAACAGGACAAAGCCCGGATTTTCGTCTGTATCATCGACTGGGACCAGCAACATGAGGTGACTTCCGGAACGAATGCGCCCACAGGCATCTGGGATCCCGAAACGACGATAGATCCCGGCGAAGGGAAGATCATCGGCTACGGCTCGCTGTTCATCGAAGGCAATACCGAAGGTGACAGTATGATCGAAACCGAACTGAAGATCAATTATTATGACAAGGTAACCAAACCGAGCAAAGCCTACAAATTGATTATTTCGTGTGCCACAAGTGCATACGGCGATTATATGAATGGCTGTTCGAGCAATGTCATGTACGTAGACGATTTCGCGTGGGTCTACTGATCCCGCGAACGGACCGGAACTGCGCTCCGGTGAAAGCAAAACCTCCCTGCCGCCGGGCAGGGAGTTTTTTTGCGCTCCGCACCGCCGGAAAGGCGCATCCGTGAGGATAAAAAGGAGGCTGTTCGTGATGAAAAATCCGGCGTTCGTTGAATTTATTTCCGCGAACGGGAACCTGTACCTATTTTTGTACACATTACAGATAAAAGAATCTATTCTATGCGAATAAATTTCCGGATTATTTGGCTCGCGCTGCCTCTGGTCTTCGGGGCATGCTCCGATTCTTCGGATGCGGACACCCGGCCCGCGACCGAAACAATCAGCGTATCGGTAGGCTCCGGTCCGAAGATCGACATCGAATCCGAAGACAAGTCCCGCACCCAGCTCGGCGAAGACGGAGTGTCGGTCAAATGGGCTTCCGACGACCAGATCGCACTCTGGGCCGTCAACTCCCGATCCGAGACCGTCTTCAGCAAACAGGCTTTCAAACTCTACCACTACAACACCGACTACAACACGGCCAAGTTCAGGGGAGACATCCCGCAAATGCCCGCGGACACCTACACCTATTATGCCGTGTCGCCCGTTCCGTCCGAAAGCGACGGCACGCAGGCCACCTACCTGATCCCTGACGTGCAGGACGGCGGCTTCAACGGCGACTGGGACGTGATGGTGGCCGATCCGGTCAAGGCCCCGGCTCTGGAGAAGAACGACACCGGCGAGACGGTGCAGTTCCAGTTCCGCCACAAAGTTCACGTGCTGAAAATACGCATTCCGAAAAACGATCTGGGCGAAAAGGTCTCGGAGATCACGCTGGCATTTCCGCAGCCCGTCACGGGGCGCATGACGGTCGATGCTGCCGATCCCGATGCCGCGCCGACGCTCACCGACGGCAACAACACGCTGACGCTGCGTTTCGACACTCCGAAGGATGCGGGCGACGTGGTCTTCGCCGTCATCGCACCGGTGGAACTCACCGCCGAGCAGCCGGTGACCATCACCGCGATTTGCGAAGCCGGGGAATCCGAGCCGCGCGACATCCCCGGCAAACACTTCTCCGAAGGGCACACCACCCCGATCGCCTACCACATTCCCGCCATCGGCCGCTATTACACGCGTCTGAACTTCTCGCTGCCTGCGGACAAGGGCACGGCGACGCTGGGCGAGGCGGTCGGAAAGATCACCCTCACCGCCCCCGAAGGCTCGCTGTTCGACAACGGCACGAACGTCCGCCAGTTCACGCCCGACACCGAGGGCAAATACACGATGGTGCTCAAACCCTCGTGGACCGACAACCTCTCGGGAAAAGCCGTCACGGTACAGTACGAATCGGAAAGCGCTGTCGTATCGAACACGCTGACGATGCCGCAGATCACCGAATTCGGCAACAACGACATCACGTTCAGCGTCCCCTACCTGCTGGCGGAGGATTTCAGCAATATCATCCAGTTCGACTACGACTGCAACGTCGGAACGGGAACAAGCAGCAGCAGCGCCGGAAACAAGGATGCACACCTGCTGTCCGACAAGGGCGCCATCGGATGGACGGCGGCCCGTGTGGGCGGGGAAACCGGGAAATGTATCCGAAGCTCCTGCCGGTTCGAAGGCGGAGGAGTCGGCAAGGCTTCATCGTATGCCCGCTACCCGGGACGTATCGACTCGCCGCCCGTCAGCGGTATCAAATCCGGCAAAACAGTCAGAGTCCGGGTTTCATTCGATTACGTCGGAGGACAGGACTCCTGGATGATGGACAGTAACAAGAATAAGGGCGGAACATACGGCAATCCTACGTTCAATTACGGCTACACGGCCAATTCGGGCCAGCCCAACGGCGGAGACAATCTTGAAAACCCCGTCGAAGCGGAAGACATAGCCCTCGAAACCGACAAATCGTGGAATACCCCGCTTTCGAATTGGAACACCAAAACATTCCTGGCCGACTTTAACAGCGCCCACAGAATCTCATGGAAGGTGAATGTCAACCGTATCGGCAACGTATCGTCCTGGACCGGAATATTCGGCGCCAACGGCAATCACTACCTCTACCTCGACAACATCAAAGTATCCATCGTCAACGAATAACCGCCATGAGAAAACTGCTTTACCTGCTTGCATCGGCGGCTGTCATGGCCGGAGGATGCTCCGAAAAGAAAGAGACCCCGGCCGGAGAGGGCTGCGGAACCATCCGCATCGCCTGCGAGGCCGACGCCACGATTGATGCCGCTGCGGCGATGGCCGCGGTTCAGGGCGCGACCCGCGCTGCGGCGAAACCCGACGGCAAAGATTTCACGCTCCGCATCCGGGGTGAAAATTTCGACAAAAGCTGGGCGACGGTCGCGGCGTATAACGCCGAGGAGACCGCCTACTCCTTCCCCGAAGGCCGCTACACGATCACGGTCACCTACGGCGATCCCGAAGCCGAAGGCGCGGACAAACCCTACTACGCAGGCGCGACCGAAGTGGAGGTCGCGGCGCGCCGCACCAGCACCGCGCAGATCACGGCGACGATCGGCAATTCGCAGACCCTGGTACGCGCCACCGAGTCGTTCAAAAAATACTACAACGCGGAGTTCACCGTGACGACCGGAGCGGGCGGCATCTTCACGTTCCGTCCCTGCGACGAGGCCGAAGCGGAAGCCGTCTGGGTGCAGGCCGGAAAGCCGCTCACCTTGAAGGGTACGGCCCGGGGCCAGAGCCAGGACGGCACGTCGGAGGGTCCGCTCTACACCTTCACCCCCGAGCCGCTCGAAGCGGCACGCCCAGCCACGCGCCACATCTTCACGCTCGACGCCAAGAAGGCCGGCAGCGCGACGCTGACCGTCACCCTCGGCGAAGGATACACCGAGACCGTGGAACTCGACGTGGAACTCAACGACGAGGCCATCGAATAACGCAAATAAAAACACCGAGATATGAAAACCTTTACCAAGATTCTGACGGCTGCGGCAGCGACGGCGCTGCTCGCGACCGGCTGTGTGAACGAAGATCCCGCCTATAAGAACAACGAGCCGGGCACTCCGCCCGATCCCAACGCCAAAGGCTACCTGACGCTGGCGGACATGAGCATGCGCGTCGTGGTCGACACCGATACCGAAACCCGCCCCGACGACACGTCAGACGAGACGGCGAAGCCCCAGACGCGCACCGACGAGGCGCAGCCCGACGTCGACACATTCATCATCGAAATTCGCGACGCAACGGGCAAGCTGGCGCTCCAGGAGACTTACGGCGATCTGAAGGTCTCGATCGGCGAGGCAGGCAGGCTGGAGCTTCCGGTGGGCGGCTACACGATGGAGGTCCGTTCGGAAGAGGCCGCCACGACGCCGGCAGCCGAATGGGAACACCCCGTCTATTTCGGTTCGCAGGAGTTCGTCATCGAGAAGAACCAAACCACGCCCATCGACGAGGTCGTCTGCACGCTGAACAACATCAAGGTGACGCTGATGTGTTCGAAAGACCTCGCCGACCAGCTCACCGCCGACACCAAGTCGACCGTCACGCTGGGCGAAACGACGATGACCTTCCTGAAGGATGAAACCCGCGCGGCCTACTTCATGCCGCAGGGCGAGACCAACACGCTCAAATTGCACCTCGAAGGGGCTTTCGCCGATACGCCCGACGCACCCGTCCGGATCAACAAGAGCATCTCGGGCGTCAAGGCCGGACAATGGCGCAAGCTCTCGATCGTGATCACCTACTCGGACAAGGGAGACATCAAACTGGACATCGACGTCAACGACTTCATGGAGGACGACGAAATCCCGGTCAACGATCCCGACAACCCCGGCGAACCCGGACTTCCCGTCGCCCCGACCCTCGAATGTCCGGGCTACGACCTCACGAAACCCTTCCAGCTTCTGGCCTCGATGTTCGACGCCCAGGGCAACTACACCCGGCCGTTCGCATTCAATCTCGCCTCGTCCAACGGCATCGGGTCGTTCGCGGTGAAAATCACGTCGGACAACACCCGGCTGACCGGCATGGTGTCCGGAATCGGCGGTCCGGAATTCGACCTCTGCACAATCGGGGCGTCGGACCCCGCCTACACGGTTCTCGCAGGCCTCGGCTTCCCGCTGGGCGACGATCTCAAGGGGGCGACTTCGAAGAGTTTCGACATCGCAGGAGCCATGAAACTGCTCTATCCCGCATACGAGGGCACGCACGCATTCGCCTTCGAGATAACCGACGCCAAAGGGCTTTCGGCCCGGGCGTCGCTGACGCTCACGGTCGATCCGGCCAACGAAGGCCCTTCGATTGTCGGCGTAGATTTCAATATCGACGAAACGCAAACGCCGTCCGCAGACCGCGACACGGAGATCGACATCACGGCGCAAACAGGCATCAAATCGCTCGACGTGACCATCGACTGCGACAACCTCGACGCCAGGGAACTCGGCACGATGGGCATCCCGGCCCGGTTCGATCTCTGCAATATCGAAGGCTTCGAAGATACGAACGGAACCATGCATCCGGCCGAAGATGTCCGGGAGAAGATTTCGGCCCTCGGATTCCCCATCGAGGACGCAGTCAAGGACAAATCGTCCATTCGGCTCAAGATCGACAAGATGTTCACCGGATTGCTGACAGGCTTCCCCGGCAACAACAATTTCATACTCACGGTGACGGAGAACAACGGTCTCAGCACGACCAAGACCCTGAAGTATTACGTACCGGCGAATTAAGGCTGACGAATTATGAAAAAATACATTACCGCCGCCCTGCTGTTCTGCGCCGCGCTGACGGCCGCCTGCTCGAAAGAGACGGCCGGGAGCGCCGACACGGGCGACACGGGTGCGCTCGAAATGCGGGTTTCGGCCACGCGGGCCGAAGCCGACGGGGAATACGACCCCTTGCAACGCCTTGCCGTACGCATCTACCGCGCGAGCGGCGAGCTGCTGCGCCAATACACCGCAGAGACGCTCCCCTCACGGCTGGAGCTGCTCGCGGGCGAATACCGCGTGGAGGTCGATGCGGGAGAAGCCGTCCCCGCGTCGTTCACCAAACGTTTCTACAAAGGCGAGAAGACCTTTACGGTGGCAGCCGGACAGACGACCGTCGCCGAAGTGGAGTGCAGACGGCAGAACGTCGTCGCCGAAGTGAAATTCGACGCCACGGTTTCCGCCGCTTTCGGCGAGAATTTCCATGCGTGGGTAGTCGCCGCCGACGCGTTCGACGAAGGGCAGGTTCAGCAGGGCGGCGTCCCGGCGCTGAACTACACGGCCGACGGCACGGGCTACTTCACCATGCCCGAGGGTGCGACCACGCTCACGACCCGCTTCGAGGGCACGCACCCCGACCGCGGCGTCATCGTCAAGGAGCGCAGATTCGAAGGCGTGCAGACCGGCGGCAAATACAGCGTCTCCTTCCGGTTCTCGAAGGACCTGCCGGGCTTCATCGAATGCTTCGTCGTCAAGGTGGACACCTCGACCGACGACTACGACGACACGTTCCCGTTCAGCCCCGAGCCGAGCATCGAAAGCGACGGTTTCGACATGGACCAGCCGCAGGATTTCATCCCCGGGACAACCGCCCCGAAACGTTACATGATAACCACGATGGCCGCCGTAAAGAGCGTCGTGATCGGCATCGGCGACGACAGCTACGAAGCGCTGAACGGCACGACCGAGGGCGTCGAGGTGACCAGAGAGAGCGATTTGAGCCTGACGGTCACCCTTTCCGACGCCTTCTTCGCAGGGCGTCCGGGCGGCAGCCATCCGGTGAGCATCCGCGTCACGGATTCGGCCGGCGCCGAAGCCACCGCCATCTCGGAATACCGTCTGCAAGGCCTTCTGCCCATTGAAAAGACGGATTACGACCTCTGGACGAACAGCCTCACGCTGCGCGCGCTGGTCCTCGATCCGAACGTCACGACGGCGACCTTCGGGCTGCGCGTCAAAGACGGCGAGTGGTCCGACGCCGAGGGCGTAAACGCCGGCGAGGGCATCTATACGGCCACGTTCACGGCCCAATGGAAGGAATCGGTCAATGCCGCGGGCCTGACCGTCCACACCCCCGTCGCAGGCACCGGCGTCTTCGCCGGCAACAGCTACGAGGCGCGGGCGGCGCTCGATGGCGAAACCGTCTCCTCGGCAGAGTTTCAGGCCGCTGCCGGGCAGGTCATCCCCGACGGGGATATGGAAAGCGGATCACTCCCCTGTTTCGGCAAAAGCACGTCGGAATCCACGACGTTCTGGGGCAGCGGCAATGCCGCAACTTCGGGACTGTGTGCGCAGTCGACCAAACCCGGCATGGGCGGCAGCTACTGCGCCAAGCTCGAATCGCAGCAGACGTTCAGCCTGCTCGCCGCGGGCAATCTCTTCTCGGCAACGTTCCGTTTTGCGAGTCTCTCGGGAACGGCCAGTTTCGGAATGCCCTACCAGTGGACAGCGCGTCCGACGGCCTTGCGGCTCAAATACCACGCCACCGTGGGCGCCGTCAATAAGGGAACCGTCACCGAAGAGCACGAATACATTCAGGACGGCCAAGACCGTTCGCGTATCTTCGCCGTTATCGTCGATTGGAACAGCCGTCACGCGACTGTCGCCGGCATGGGGTCGCCGACAGGCGTGTGGGACCCCGCCAAAACCGCCGAAACCGCCGAAGGCCCCGTCATCGCCTACGGATCGCTGCTGATCGGCGAAACCACACCAGGCGACGCGATGACGACCGTGGAGATTCCGATCGAATATTACGACAGAACGACCAAACCTACGGGTGCATATACACTCGTCATCTCCTGTACGACGAGCGCCTACGGCGACTTCAAGGTCGGTTGTCTGGGCAATGTCATGTACGTAGACGATTTCGAATGGGTATACTAATCACTAAACGCAAGCAGATGCGCAAGCTATTCATCCGCACGCTCGCCCTCGCGCTGTGCCTCACGGGCACGGCGCAGGCGTTGCGCGCACAGGAAACAACCGCCGCCCAAACTGCGGCGGCAGCCGACCAGCGTCCGAAAACGATCAACGAAATGCGCCAGGAGCGCGGACTTACCGACACGCACAACCTGTTCGTGCCGAAAGGACAGTGGATTTTCGGCGGTACGGCCTCCTACTCGACCCATACCAACAAAGGCTATCAGTTCCTCGTCATCGAGGGAATCAACTCGAAAGGCTACACCTTCCGCGTCAGCCCGATGATCGCCTACGCCTTCCGGGACAACATGGCCCTCGGAGGACGCTTCATCTATTCGCGCACGCTGCTCAAGCTGGACAACGCCGAACTGCATTTCGGCAACGAGGAGACGGGCACGAACATCGTGGCCAGGGATTTCTATTCGCTCAAGCAGACCTATTCGGCGGCGGCGATCTGGCGGCAGTACATCCCGCTGGGACGCAGCAAACGCTTCGCGCTGTTCAACGAGATGTCGCTCGCGGCCGGAGGCACGCAGGCGCGCTTCGCCAACGACTCGCCCGTGAAGGGAACCTACGAAACCGGCTACACCCTCTCGCTGGGCATTTCGCCGGGCATCGTGGCCTTCGCCACCAACAACATGGCCGTCGAAGTGAACGTGGGCGTGATGGGCATCAGCTATACCCATACCAAACAGGTTCACAATCAGGTCACCGTGGGCAAGCGCAACACGAGCATGATGAACTTCAAGGTCAATATCTTCTCGATCGGCCTCGGCATGGCCTTCTATCTCTAAAAACGGCACACTATGACACGAAGCATACTCTGCACCCTGCTGATCATAATTATCTCGTGCGGCAACGCGCTGGCGCGGCAAACCGCCGCAACCGGAAATCCGAAGGAAACAGCCGCTCCGGCAGCCGCAATCGCACCCGCCGCAGCCGGAACGATCTCCACCGAAGACGAAGCCCCGGCAACCGAAAATGCGCCGGCCGCCGAAGCGCCGGCCTCGGAAGCGGCAGTCCCGGCCGACGGACAGAAGCAATTGCAGGCACTCAAGGCCGCGGAAGTTCAGTCGCCGATCCGCGGCAAAAAACAGTTCCTGCCCACACGCCGGCGTATCGACCGCGAAATCAACAAGCTCAAGTTCGCCTACAAGGGCGAGGTGATCATGGGTCTGACGGCCTCCTACGGCACGATGTCGAGCGACGACACGGACATCATGCTCATCCTCGACGGCATCGACGCCGACGGCACGGTGGCCACCGTCAAACCCTTCATCGGCTATTTCTACCGCGACAATAACTGTCTGGGCGTGCGTTTCGGCTACCGCCACATGGACGGCAACCTCGATGCCGCACGCTACGACCTGGGCGAAAGCAACGACGCCTCGGGCAGCATTCCGAAGGTCAATTTCAACAGCGACAACTACTCGTTCGGCATTTTCCACCGCTCCTACGCGGGACTCGACCCGAAGGGCCGTTTCGGACTGTTCGCCGAATTCGAACTCTCGCTGTCGACCGGAACGTCGAAACTCTCCTACCAGCCCGACACCGCCAGCGACAACATGAAAACCACGTTCAGCGACAATACGCAGCTCAAATTGGCGTTTAATCCGGGAGCTGCCGTCTATATCTTCCCCAACGTCTGCGCCACGCTGTCGTTCGGGCTGGGCGGCATCCAGTACACCTCCGTCACGCAGAAGGACGACGCCGGCAACAAGATCGGAACGCGCAAGGCTTCGAACATGCGTTTCAGGCTCAACGTCGCCGCCATCAACTTCGGCATGACGGTACACCTGTGGGACAAGAAAAAGAAATAAATTATGACCAGATACCTGAAAACAGCACTCCTTGCAGCCGCGGCGCTCCTCGCGTCGTGCATCCACAACGACATCCCCTATCCGGTCGTCGAACTCCGCATCGCGAGCGTCGAAGGCCAGGGCTTCTCGGTCTCGGAAAACAACGTCACGTCGCGGACGGTCACCCTCTCGCTCGACGAAGCGACCGACATCCGCAACGTGCGGATCGACGCCGTGGGTTACGACGCCGTCATCCACAGCATCCAGCTCGACAAGGAGGAGGTCCTGCAGCAGATCCGCAGCTCCCGGGAGCTGACCGGCACGTTCGACCTGCGTTCGCCGATCTACACCACGCTTTCGCTCTACCAGGATTACGAATGGACGATCCGCGCCACACAGACCATCGAGCGCCGTTTCAGCGTGACGGGGCAGATCGGCGCCACGGAGATCGAGGAGAAAAACCGCATCGCCCGGGTCCTCGTCCCCAGCGACACCGATCTGGCACATATCGAGGTCACGGAACTCAAACTCGGCCCCGCCGACATCACGACCTATTCGCCCTCGCTCGAAGAGCTTTCGGGCAGCAGCTTCGAATCGGTGCGTTTCGTAGACGTCACCTGCCACGGAATCACCGAACGGTGGCTGCTTTACGTGGAGCCTACCAATGTGAAGGTCGCCCTCCGGGCAACCGACCTGTGGAACAATACGGCCACGGCCACCGCACTCGTCTCCGCCGAGGAGTATGCGGCCGGCGCCGCGCTGGAATACCGGATCAAGGGCGCCACGGAGTGGCAGAGAATGGCGGAAAGCAGCTACGAGGCCGGCATCCTGACGGCAACGCTCGCGCCCGAATGGAGCTCGTCGACCAACCCCCACGGGCTTGCCGTCTACAACTTCGTGCCGGACAAGGGTCTCTTCGCAGGGCACACCTACGAATTCCGCCTGACAGTCGGGGGCGAGCAGACCCAGCTGATGGAATATGCGGCCCCCGCGGGCAACACGATTCCCAACGGCGACCTGGAGGACAGCTCGCTGAGCTGCTGGACCCAGAACAACAAGACCGCGGAGTTCTGGGGCAGCGGCAACAACACCTTCACCAGGGGACTCTGCACGCAGGCCCCCTTCGACGGAGGCACGCGCGCCAAACTTCAGGCTACGTCCGCCGTGGGAGTCCTCGCCTCGGGCAACCTCTTCTCGGGGCTGTTCCAGAAGGACGTCCTGACCCGGGGCGTCGTGTCGTTCGGCCAGCCTTACGCCTGGAAAGCCCGTCCCAAGGCGCTGAAACTGCAATACTATGCAGAACATATCGGCATCGTCGACATCGAAAAGAATTTCGGCGCCCCGATTCACGAAGGGGACCGGGACAAGGCCCGCATCATGGTCGCCATCGTGGACTGGAACACCCGCCGCGAAGTCGGATCGGGCACGGAAGCCCCCACCGGGACCTGGGATCCGGAAGAGACCACTTCGGTCGACGAGGGACCGATCATCGCCTACGGCTCGCTTTTCATCGACCAAAGTTCGACCGGCGGCAAGATGATCGACGTACAGCTTCCGCTCAACTTCTACGACACGAAGGCCAAACCCTCCGGATTGTACCAGATCGTGATCTCCTGCTCGACGAGCGCCTACGGCGACTTCATGGCAGGCTGCAAGTCGAACATACTCTACGTCGACAATTTCGAGTGGGTCTATTGACAATGCCTATTTTCGCAACCCGCAAAAAGCAGAGCCTCACCGGTTCTGCTTTTTGTTTACCCTGGCGGTCCGAAAAAAAAGCACCGGAGGAGGTAGGGTTTCAGCGCTTTCATCCGTGATATAGATAGAATGAAGAGACCCGAACATATCATCGAAGATCTGATAACCCGCCAACTGGACGGCACACCCCTCACCGACACGGAACGCCGGGAACTGCAGGAGTGGCTCGAAGCATCCGAAGCCAACCGCGACGCCTTTCTCCGGGCTTACAAAGCCTGGGGAAACGCCCGCCTTGCGGAAACCCGGTTCAACACCGGGCAAGCCCTCGAAAACGTCATGGCCCGGATTGCCGAAGCATCCAGACCCCGGTCTTTCCTGCTGCCGCAACTGCGCCGTCTGGGCATCGGCATCGCAGCGGCAGCCTGCGTCATGCTGGCCGTTGTCGGTTACTACCGACTGCAACCGTCGACCGTCCCGGACATCGAAATGTTTATCCGGCAGGCCGACACCCCCGTATTCACCCAGAAAGAGGTGCAACTGGTGCTGTCCGAGCAGAAAACCCTCCTGCTCGAAACCCAAAAATCGACAATCCGTTACGATTCGACCGCCATCCGGATCAACAACGCCGAAAAAACCATTCCCAAAAAAGAGGCTGCGACGTTCAACCAGCTGGTCGTTCCCTACGGCAAGCAGACGACGCTGACGCTCGCCGACGGAACCCGCGTCTGGATCAACGCCGGATCACGGCTGGTCTACCCCGTCGTATTCGAAAAGCAGAAGCGCGAAATATACGTCGAAGGCGAAATCTACATGGAAGTGGCGCACGATGCCGAACGGCCTTTCTCGGTACACACAGGCAAGATGGATGTCTGCGTTTTGGGAACCAAATTCTACATATCCTCCTACGGCCGCGATCGCACGCAGGAGGTCGTCCTGCTCTCCGGCTCCGTCAGCGTAGCCCCTGCCGGACGATCCGACCGCGGAATTCGCATCGTTCCCGGCCAACAAGCCATCCTCGGCACCTCGGAATCGCTGGAGGTCCGCGAAGTGGAAGCCGAAAGCTACATCAGTTGGATTCACGGATACCTGCCCTTCGACAACGACCCGCTGTCGAACATCCTCGAACGCCTTTCCCGCTACTACAATTGTCGGATCGAGTGTACGCCCGAAGCCGAAGCGCTGACGCTCTCGGGCAAACTCGAACTCAAAGACGATCCGGCCGAAGTGCTGAAAATCTTGAGCGCAACAGCCCCTATCAACCTGCAAATCACCGGATCCGGGAATTTCCGAATCGACTATAACCCGACTACCAACAATCCAAACTGACCTGCCTATGTAACAGCCCGTATCCCTCCAAAAAAAGACCGGATGTCGTCCCTCAACGACATCCGGAGCGATTGAAAATCTAAAATAGCCTTTTAAACTTCAAATCTTTACAAATGTACAACAAAAATGGTAAAATCGGTCTTTTTAAGGCCGATAATGGGGGATTATTCCACCTATTCCGGATAACATTCCTGTTTTTGCTGGCAACAATCGGGTTCATCCGGCCCGTCAGTGCACAAACGGCAGAGGCGGCGAAAACTATCACGCTCAACGTACAGAACCGCCCCATCAAGGAGGTCCTCACACTGATCGAACGCCAAAGCGACTACATCTTCGTTTACTACGACAACATCTTGGACATCCACCGCAAAGTCACCCTGAAAGTAACGAATCAGCCCATTTCGGCTGTACTAAAACAGTTGTTCGCCGGAACCGACAACACCTGGAAACTCTCGGGAAGGCAGATCGTCATCGGACGCTCCGTAGCTGCGGCCGCAGCTACACCCCGGAAGATCACACGCATCACAGGCGTCGTCAGGGACCAGAACAACGATCCGCTCATCGGCGTCACGATCCGCATCAAGGCCCGTCCGAACAT
>ERZ773277.1842-NODE-1842-length-15706-cov-3.183183_pt1 | contig 15706 bp, 17 predicted proteins | sample MGYA00511957_ERZ773277 | MGnify/ENA primary metagenome ERZ773277 (study PRJEB29015, sample SAMEA2737800) | human gut metagenome | biome: human gut; feature: human-associated habitat; material: faeces | place: China | collected 2012 ... | reverse complement strand
GTAGGGGTCGGCCTTGAAGGTCACCGCGCCGCTCTGCGCGGTGACGGCGAACTTGTAGGTATCATACGGCGAAAGGCCCGCGGCCTCCGTCTCCCAGATGCCGCCATCGAGACGGCGCATCGGATGCGCGGTGGGGTCCCACGCGCAGAAATCGCCCACGACGCTCACGCTCCCCGCGTGCGGCGCCCAGACGCGGAACACCCAGCCGTCCGGCGTGCGGTGCGCGCCGAGCGTGCGGTACAGCTCCGTTGCGCTGCCGCCATAAAAGGCGGCGAGATCAAAATGCTCCATGGCGCTTGTCCTCCCTCTTTTCAGCATACGCGCCCGCGGGCGCGAAAAACGTCGGATCTACTTGCTCAGCTTGCGGTCCTCGCTCCACCGGGTGAGCTTGGTCTTGTTGCCCTTTTCGTCCATCACATAGGTGTTGTTGAGCTGATTTCGCAGGTCGCCGAGCACGGAATTCACATACTCCTGCCGCAGCGCCGCGCGCTCGACCTTCTCCTCGTCGGTCAGCTCCCGCTCCTTCGCGAGCTTGGCAAGCTCGTTGATGCGGTCGATCTTCTTCTGTTCCATCTTGCTTCTCCTTACAGATACCGGCGCAGCAGAATGCCCGTGCGCCCCTTTTTGCTCAGGCCGCCGACCTCGGCGACCTCAAATTTTCCCAGTCCCCGCGCGGAAATGACATCGCCCTGTGCCACGCTCGCGTCGCCCTTGGTGACCTCGCGATAGTTTTTCTGCACGCGTCCCGCGGCGATCAGCTCCGCAGCCTTGCCGCGGCTCATGGAAAAGCCCGCGGCGGTCACGGCGTCGAGCCGCAGCGTCGCCACCGTGTCCCGGATCTCCTTGACCTTCTGCTCCGGCACGCGCAGCGCGTCCGCGCCGATGGCCGTCAGGCGCAGCGCCGTGCGCCCCGCGCCCGTCCAGTTGTCGAGCAGATATTGCGCGACGCCCGCGCTCACAATGAGGTCGGCGCTCCCCTCGCTCACGAGGATGTCGCCGAGCGTCTCGCGCTCTACGCCGAGCGCCATGAGGCTGCCGAGCAGGTCGCGGTGCGTGGGGTGCTCGCTCTCGTGCCACGCCGCGCGGAGAAACGCCATCGCGTCGGACGCGTCGGCCTCCTCCTGCCAGTCGGGCAGGAAAAAGAGCATCCGGCGCTCCGCGCCCTCGTAGCCGCCGAGGAGGGCAAAGCCCTCGTGGATCGCGGCGGCGCGGAGCAGGTCCCGCGCGCCCTGCGCCTCGGCCGGGCTTAAAAACGCCGTGTTCGTGGGCAGGTTCCGCTGCCGGCACTGGTCATATTTATCCAATATGTGCCCCAAAAGCACACGCTCCTCCGCGCTTTTCGCCGCGCGGTCCAGTAAGCTCCGTCGATCCATGGTATCGTTTCCATCCGTTATTTTTCAGGTACTATTGGTACAAGGGTATCCTATCACAAAACCGACGCACTTTCAATAGACAGTGTATAAAACTTCATGCACGCGCACCGCATCGCAAATCGGCGCAAATGCCGACGCATGAAGCTTTTGTGCATCCTTTCCGATTGCCCCACAGAGGCGAGAAAAGGGCGCATTTCAATTTTTGCTGTGCTTTTGCACAGCAAAAAACAGAACGACCCCGAGGGGTCGTTCTCAGTCTATCGGAAAGCCTCGCAGAGTTTCGCGTCCGCAGGCGCGAAAGATGTATGATCCGTTTTCTGCCGCGACCTGTGCGTGGCAGAAAACACTTTGCGCGGAGCAAGCGTCGAATTGTCCGCTGTCAGCGGACAACCGAAGCGCAGAGCGCAGCGAATCTTTCTCGAAAAAGTGGCTTTGCCACTTTTTCGACAGCCTCAGAGAACGACCCCGAGGGGTCGTTCTCTGTCAGCCTTTAATTGTTGATGCGCACCACGCAGCGGACCGTGGTTCCGCCGACGCTCGCCGTCACGTTGGCCGTGCCGGCCTTGACCGGCTTGAGCTTACCGTCCGCGCTGACCGTCACCACGGAGGTGTCCTCGCTCGACCACGTCGCCGCCGCGTCGGTGCCGCGCAGAATGAGCTGAATGGAATCGCTCATCCGGATCGTGCAGTCGAAGCGGCCGCTGTCGTCCTTCTTCAGCGTCGTGCCGACGTTCGTCCCGACCGTCAGCGCCGAGGGATCGACCGTGGGCGTCGCCGGCTCCTGGTCCTCCACCACCGGCGGGGCAGGCTCGTCGGGCGTCGGGTCATCGGGCGTCGGGTCGACCGGCGCGGGATCGACGGGCGTCGGGTCGACCGGCGCGGGGTCGACGTTCTCCACATCGTTCGCGCGGTCCTCCTGAATTTTTTCCATGAATTTGCCGCCGAAGAGATACCAGGAAAAGACGGCCAGCACCACCAGCAGCACCGCGATGAGCGGTCCGCGGGCGGAGTGCGTGTGCTTTCGTTCCGCGACGTGATGCCCGCCTCTGCGCTTGCCGGACACCTTGCGCGGGCGATCCTCCTCTTCGCAGAAGGGACAGCGGCGATAGCTTGAGGAATACTTTTCTCCGCAGACGGGGCATTTGATGAGGTCCATACATTATCCTCCCGAAAACACGGACGCAGGGCGCCCGCGTGAAAAACTTATTTACATAATACTTTCTTTTTGTCCCGCCGTCAACCGTTCTTCCCTTTTTTCGAGGAATTTTTTTCGCCGACGGTCGATCGCCCTTGCAATTTGCCGCCGCGCTTTTTATAATAGAGACAGACAAGCGAACAACGGGGGAGGATATCACGCCTATGAGCACCATTTTCATCGGCATTGCCGGCGGCACCGGCTCCGGCAAGACCACGCTCACGCGCCATCTCAAGGAGCATTTCGGCGACGCCGTCACCGTCATTGGACACGACAGTTACTATAAGCGGCAGGACGGCAAGACCTACGAGGAGCGCTCCAAGGTCAACTACGACCATCCCGACGCCTTTGAAACGAGCCTGCTCGTCGAGCACCTCAAGGCGCTCAAGGCGGGCCGCAGCATCCAATGCCCCGTCTACTCCTATGTGGACCGCAACCGCACGGACGAGACCGTTGAGGTCTTCCCCACCAAGGTCATTATCGTCGAGGGCATCCTCATTTTCCAGGACCCGACCCTGCGCGATATGTTCGACATTAAAATTTTCGTCGAGACCGACGCCGACGTGCGCATCCTGCGCCGCGCCCTGCGCGACATCCGCGACCGCGGCCGCACGCTCGAGAGCGTCATCACGCAGTACCTCACGACCGTCAAGCCCATGCACGAGTAGTACGTTGAGCCGAGCCGCAAGTACGCGGACATCATCGTGCTCGAGGGCGGGCACAACCTCGTCGCGCTCGACATGATCATGCAGCGCATCGCCAGCCACATCGCGAGCGAGGACTGAGCAAGGCACACAGCAAAAAAAGCAGCCGGCCGGCTGCTTTTTCTTTTTGCATTTACACGCCCGCAAAGCGGAACACCACGCCCACGAGGGCGGAGAGTCCGATGAACACGATTGGGTGCCAGTTCTTCGTCTGCTTGACCCAGCGCGTGAGCACGAGCAGCACGGCGGCAAGGATGATCCCCTGCCAGAAGAGCACGCCGCCGGTGAGCCAGAAGGTCTCGCGCACGACGACAAGTCCCGCCGCCGTGATGAGCGCGGTGGACGCGGGACGCAGGCCGTAGAACGCACCCGCGACGTACTTACTGTCGCGGAACGCCTGCAGGAAAGCCGCGACGATGAGGATCACAATGACGCTCGGCACAATGAGGCCGACGGTCGCCGTCACCGCGCCGGGCACGCCCCCGGTCAGGAAGCCGACGTAGGTCGCCATGTTGACGCCGATGGGGCCGGGGGTGGACTCGGACACGGCGATCATGTCCGCGAGCTGCGCGCGGGTGAACCAGCCGGTCTTATCCGCCATATCGTAGAGGAACGGAAGCGTGGCCATGCCGCCGCCGATGGCGAAAAGGCCGGTCTTGAAAAATTCCCAGAAGAGCTGTAAATAGAGCATCATTCCGCCTCACCGCCTTTCTTGAGCGCGACCTGCAGCACAATGCCGCTGACCGCCGCGAACAGCACGAAGATCACCGGTGAGAGGTCGGTGAGCAGCGACGCGAACAGGATGAGCGCGTAGAGCGCCAGCGTCTTTTTATCGACGACCGACTTCTTCCACAGCTTCACCACCGCGTTGAAGATCAGCACGCACACGCACACACGGATGCCCGCAAAAGCGTTTTTGACCCAAGCGACCTCAGCAAAGGTCGTGATAACGCCGGCGAGGAGGGATATAATAATGAGCGAGGGAAACACGACGCCGAGGGTAGCCACCACGCCGCCGACGTTGCCCAGCACCTTGCGTCCCGCGAAGGTCGCGGTGTTCACCGCGATGACGCCCGGGGTACACTGACCGATGGCGAACCAGTCCGCCAGCTCCTCCTCCGTCGCCCAACCCTTATTCTCCACGACCTCGCGCTGCAAAATGGGCAGCATCGCGTAGCCGCCGCCGAAGGTCATCACGCCGACCTTGGCGAAGGTATAAAACAGTTCCCAGAGTCTCTTTGCCATAGCGTCTCCTTTTTATTCCACATAGCCGTATAGACCGCGCACGGAGACCTCCCCCGTGCGGATGGTCTCGACCGTTCCGTCCGCGCGGCGCACGACAAGGCCGAACTGCTCGTCCACATCCAGCGCCGTGACCTTCTCCTTTACATCCTGCCATAAAAGCTGCACCTCGCGTCCGAGCGTCAGGCAGTCGCGGCGGTAGGCCGTGAGGTAGGACGCCGTGTCGCCGCTTTGCAGCGCGGCGTAGAGCTTGTCAAGCTCCTCAATGAGCGCGGCGGCCAGCGCCGCGCGCTGCACGCGCTTTCCTGTCTCCAGATAGAGCGAGGTCGCCACCTCGCGGAGCTCCGGCGGGAAGTCCTCCGACGCATTGTTGCAGTTGACGCCGATGCCGATGACGGCGTATTGCAGCGCACCGCTCTCGCCCTCGAGCGACAGCTCGGTGAGCGTGCCGCTGAGCTTTTTCCCGTTCAGGACAAGATCGTTCGTCCACTTGATCTGCGGCCGCACGCCGCAGGCGCGCTCCACCGCATCGCAGGCCGCCACCGCGCCGAGCGCCGTGAGCGGCAGTATCTTCTCCGGCGCGAGCTGCGGGCGCAGCAGCGCCGAGAGATACACGCCGCGCCCCGGGCAGCTTGAGAAGCTGCGGCCGCGCCGTCCGCGCCCCGCAGTCTGCTCGTCGGCCACCGCCACCGCGCCGTCCGGCGCACCCTCCGCGGCAATGCGCTTGAGATAGCTGTTCGTGGAATCCACACTCTCAAAGCAATCAAGTGTGCGCCCGACTATTTTCGTCTCGCCGAGGCGGCGGCGCAGCTCGCGCTCGCTGAGCACGTCCGGCGAATCCGCCAGCCGGTAGCCCAACCCCGTCTGCGCCTCAATGGTGTAGCCATCGCGCCGCAGAGCGCCGACCGCCTTCCACACCGCCGCGCGGGAGATGCCGAGCTGCGCGGAGATGTCCTCGCCGGAGACAAAGTCTCCCGCCTGCGCGCTGAGCAGCGCAAAAATTTTCTCCTTACTCACCGTATCGCCCGCCTCCTGCTCATTTCCTGAAATTTGTAACCGTTTTGTTGTTGACGAACGGCGCCGAAGCACCTACAATAAGGTATTGCAGCGGCTTGCGGCGCGGATATTGTAGCACGCATTCCGCAGTTTGTAAACCACTCTTCCTTTTTCATTTTACTGTAGGAGCATCCACCGTGAGCTTTTCGACCTTACCGTTTCTCTTTTATTTTCTGCCCGCCTTTCTGGCGGTATACTATATTGTCCCCGCCCGCTTCCGCAACGCTGTGCTCGCACTGGGGAGCCTGCTCTTCTATTGGCTCGGCGCGGGTACGGGCGCTCTTCTCGTGCTGGTCGCGCTCATTCTCGTCAACTTTGCCGCGGGGCGGCTGATCGAGGACGCGCACGGCGACGAGCGGCGCGCCTGGCTCATCCTCGCGCTCGCGTGCGATGTGGGCAGTCTCTTTTATTTCAAGTACATGGGTTGGTTTCTGGAAAATCTGGGCAGACTGACGAATACCGACTTTTCCTTTTTCCGTGTCGCCCTGCCGCTCGGCGTGAGCTTCTATGTATTTCAGAGCATCGCCTACATCGCGGACGTCTACCGCGGCGACGCCGAGGCCGAGCGCAGCCTTTTGGACTATGCCGCCTTTCAGGCGATGTTCCCCCAGCTCGTCATGGGTCCCATCCTGCGCCTGCGCGATGTGAGCGCGGAGCTGCACACGAAGCGTCCCTTCTCCCGCGCGGCGGTCGAGAGCGGCTTTTCGCTTTTTGTGGTCGGGCTTGGCTGCAAGGTCGTTCTGGCCGACCAGCTCGCCTCGCTGTGGACGGCGCTCGAACGTATCGGCTTCGCCTATCTCTCCGCGCCGCTGGCGTGGTTCGGCGCGGTGGGCTACAGCCTGCAGCTTTACTACGACTTCGCGGGCTACTCGCTCATGGCGATGGGGCTTGCCCGTATGCTCGGCTTTGTGATCCCGCGCAACTTCGACCTACCCTACTGCTCACGCTCCATCTCCGAATTCTGGCGGCGCTGGCACATCACGCTTGGCATCTGGTTCCGCGACTACCTCTATATCCCGCTCGGCGGCAGCCGGAACGGCAAGCGCCGGCTTCTTCTGAGCCTGTTCGTTGTATGGACGCTCACGGGTCTCTGGCACGGTGCGGCGTGGAATTTCGTTCTGTGGGGCCTTGTGCTCTTTGTGTTCATCGCGCTGGAAAAGTTCTGCATCGGCGGCTTTTTAGAGCGTCACCGCTTCCTCTCGCGTCTCTATTTTCTCTTTCTTATTCCGCAGACGTGGGTGGTATTCCGCATCTCTGATCTCGGCGAGCTGGGGGACTACTTCTCCCGTCTCTATCCCTTCCTCAGCAGCGGCGAGAGCGTGTTTGCCGGCGATCTTCTGCGCCAGCTGGAAAGCTACTGGTGGCTCTTTGCTCTCGGCATTCTCCTCGCCACGCCGTGGCCGCGCCGCTTCTATGAAAAGTACCGCGCGACGCCGCTCGTCTGGCTGCCGCTGTTCGCGGTGTTCTGGCTGTGTCTCTATCTCATCGCAACCGGCACGGGCAACCCGTTCCTCTACGCCCGCTTCTGAATTTTTCTGAAGGAGGTCTTTCCATGTCCCACTTTTCTCCCCTGCTGTGGCTGTGCGCGGTGAGCGCCGCGGCGCTCAATTCCTTCACCGCGCTCGACCCCACCGGCGCTTACGAGCAGTATCTCGACGCGCTGGGCGAGAATACGCCCGCCATCGCCGCTTTTTTTGATGCCGCCGAGAGCGGCGTCTTTCCGTGGACGATCCCCGGCGTGTCCGAGCCGATCCCGAGCCCCGTGCCCGATCTCCTGCCCCAGCCGCCCGAGGTGGTCGATCCGGTGATCCCCGACGAGCCGGAGGAGCCGGTCAGCCAATTTACCACGGTGGACGCGAGCTATTTTGACGACGCGCTCTTTCTCGGCGACTCGCACACCGACGGCTTCCACGACTACGCGGGGCTGGGCAACGCGACCTACTTCACCAAGAACGGTCTGACGGTAAAGGACGCCGTGGAAAAGAGCTTCATCGAGCTGGACGGCAAAAAGGTCACGCTCGCCGAGGCGCTCGGCTCGAGGCAGTTCGGCAAGGTCTATATCCTCCTCGGCATCAACGAGATCGGCGCTTACACCGCCGCGGACTGGGCGGCCCAGTACAAATCGCTGCTCGATCTCGTGCGCGAAAAGCAGCCCGACGCGGTCATTTTCATCCAGTCCATCTTCCACACCACGCAGAAGAAGTCGGATAGCTCCTACTTCAAAAACGAGGTCATCAACGAGCGCAACGCCGCCATCGCGCAGCTGGCGGACGGCAAAACGATCTTCTACCTCGACCTCAATCCGCTCTTCGACGACGAGAACGGCGCGCTGCGCGCCGACTACTCCGGCGACGGCGTTCATGTCCGCGCGCCCTACTATGTGCAATGGCGCGATCATCTCTATCAGTTCGGCGTGGTGAAATAACGTAAAAGAATCGCTTCCCTGATCGGGAAGCGATTCTTTATCTGCTGTTTTCGGGAGAAATTACTCCCAGCGGTCCGCCTCGGGCGTGCCGTTCACGTGCTTGACGACCAGTCCCGTCAGGGCAAAGAGGGCGATGGCGTTGGGGATGACCATGAGGTTATTGAACATATCGCTCAGCTCCCACACGAGGTCGCTGGAGGTCAGCGTGCCGAGGAAAATGAACACCAGCGCGATGACGGTGTAGACGACCGTGGACCTCTGACCGAAGAGGTAAGCCATGTTGATCTTGCCGAAGAGGTTCCAGCCGAGGATGGTGGAGAAAGCGAAGAAGAACAGGCAGACCGCGACGAACATCGCGCCCGCGCTCTCGCCGAAGACGACGCCGAAGGCGGTCTGGGCGAGGTTGGTCTTCTTGAGCACGTCCTGCGCCGCAGCCGCGCCGCAGCCGTGGAGCGGGCCTCCCTCGGTGTAGAGGGTGGAGATGATGACGAGGGCGTTGAGGGTGAGGACCACGAAGGTGTCGATGAACACGCCGATCATGGCGACGACGCCCTGCTGGTGGGGATTCTTGACGTTGGCCTGCGCGTGGGCGTGAGGCGTGGAGCCCATACCGGCCTCATTGGAGAACAGGCCGCGCTTCGCGCCCTGGGAGAGTGCGATCTTCAGCGCCGCGCCGAAGCCGCCGCCGATGATGGCCTGCGGGGCAAAGGCATACCGGAAGATCATGCCGAAGGTCGCGGGGACGTACTTGATGCGGGCGATGAGGACGATCAGTCCGCCGGCCAGGAAAACAGCCGCCATGATGGGCACGATCTTCTCGGTCACGGAGGCGAGGCGCTGCACGCCGCCGAGGAAGATGAAGCCGCAGATGGCGACGAGCACCACGCCGATGATCCACGTCGGCACGTTGAAGGCGTTGGAGAAGGTCTCGCCGATGGAGTTGGACTGCACCATGCAGCCGAAGAAGCCGAGCGCCAGAATGATGGCGACGGCGAAGAAGCCCGCGAGGAACTTGCCGAAGCCGCCCTTGAAGGCGGTGGTGATATAGTAAACAGGGCCGCCGAGGACGTTGCCGTCCTTATCCACGGTGCGCGTTTCCTGCGCGAGCGTGGCTTCCGCGTAGATGGTCGCCATGCCGAGGAAGGCGATGACCCACATCCAGAAGATTGCGCCGGGGCCGCCGGTGAGGATCGCGCCGGACGCGCCGACGATATTGCCGGTGCCGACCTGCGCCGCAATGGCGGTGGCGAGCGCCTGGAAGGAGCTCATGCCGCTCTCCTGCTTTCCGCCGCGGAGACTGAGGCTGCCGAACACGCTGTTCCAGCCCTCCTTGAAGTGACGGACCTGCACGAAGCGGGTCTTGATGGAGTACCACAGACCAACGGCGATGAGCAGCGCGACCAGAATGTAGTCGGACAGGTAGCCGTTGATCTTCTGCACAATGGGGAGAAGTGTTTCAGTCATGGGAAATTTCCTCCTAAAAATATTGAGCCCCGCTTTTCTTCCTCCTCTCGCTTTGCAGCCAAAGCAAAAAACAGGGCCGCCGAAGAAATCGACAGCCCTGATCCAAATTCCCATCCATGAAAAAACAGCGCAGCAAAACCGCATAGCGGTTTCCTGCCCTGTCCTCTTTGCCTGAGAGATTCAACCCGTGCGGGGCCTTACACCTTCGGCACTCATTGCTGAGATTTTCCAGAGCCATCTCCACCCCCAGTCTCCCTGCGGATTCAAGGGGCTTCTACGAACTAAGGACAGGATACCCGTCTTTTCGCCGCTTGTCAACAGGGATTTTAACGCGCTCTGAACGGAGAGAGGAGAAAACGGCTGCAAAGCAGCCGTTTTCTTTCTCTTTTTCGGGAATTGTTCAAATCCGCCAAATTTTTCTCTTTTTTGTGCCCGGATTTGGCGATGTATTTAAGTTTTCTATCGAAGATGCAGATCAATTAGAATTGTCTATCAATTTTCCGGATCGCCAGCTCCTCGTAGCCGGTCGTCTCGTCGCGCTCGCGGGTAAAGACGGTGTCCGGCAGCTCGGCGAGGACGATCTCCGCCGTGGTGTTCACAAGGCAGCCGGGGCGCAGATGTCCGCCGAACACGCTCAGGTCACGGCGGGCAAGGCTCGCGTGCAGGTGGCTGCCGTGCTCGCTGACCGTGCCCATGAGCGAGACGATCTCCACATCCTCCGTGCCGCTCTGCACATCGACGCCGCTCGCGTCGCGCAGCTCCCAGCGGTAGACGCAGCCGACGGCAGAGAGCACGACGCCCGCGGCGATATGATGCGCGTCGGCATAGCGTTGGATGCTCTCATACAGATCGTCGCCGCGATGCAGGCGAAAGCAATGGTACATGGCGCTTCTCCTTTACACCACCTGAAAGAGGTAGAATTTGAGGTAGTCCGTCTCCGGCACGTTCCAGAGGATCGGATGGTCGGGGGATTGCTGACGGGCCCCGATCTGGCGCAGCTCCACGCCCGCGTCCAGCGCGGCGGAGCGCAGCATTTTTTCAAACAGCTCGCTCGGCATGAAGTGGCTGCACGAGGCGGTGGCGAAGTAGCCGCCGCGCGGCAGCAGCCGCAGGGCGCGGAGGTTGATGTCCTTATAGCCGCGTTCGGCGCTCTTCACCGTTTTGCGCGACTTGGTGAAGGCCGGCGGGTCGAGGATGATAAAGTCATACGGCTTGCCGCCCTTTTTCTCCAGCTCGGTGAGAAGGTCGAACACGTCCGCGGTCAGGAAGTCCATGCGGCCCTCCAGCCCGTTGCGCACGGCGTTCGCGCGGGCCATGTCGATGGCGCTCTGCGAGATGTCCACGGCGGTGACGTGCTCCGCGCCGCCCCGCGCGGCATTGAGCGCAAAGGAGCCGGTGTGGGTGAAGCAGTCGAGCACGCGGCGGCCGCGGGCAAGGCGCGCGACCGCGAGGCGGTTATACTTCTGGTCGAGGAAGAAGCCGGTCTTCTGACCGTTCTCCACGTCCACGCGGTAATAGACGCCGTTCTCGCAGATCTCCGTCACAGCGCTCGCGGGCACGTCCCTGCCCTCGAGCGGGAACCAGCCCTTCCCCTGCTCCATACCCTCAAGGGCGCGGATGGCCGCGTCGTTGCGCTCGAAAACGCCGTCGGTCACAACGCCGTCCTCGGCGAGAACCTCGACGAGCAGCGGGAAAAGCATCTCCTTGATGCGCTCCATGCCGACGGAGAGGGTCTGCGTGACGAGCAGGTTTTCAAAGCGGTCCACCGTCAGGCCGGGGAAGCCGTCCGCCTCGCCGAAGATGACGCGGCAGCAGGAAACGTCCGCGCCCATGACCGTCTTGCGGTAGTCCCAGGCGTAGCGGATGCGGCGGCGCCAGAAGTCCGCGTCGAAGCGGTCGTTCGCGTTGCGGGAGAGCAGACGGATACGGATCTTGCTCTCGCGGGAGAAAAAGCCGCTGCCAAGGTATTTCCCTTTCTCGCTCACCGCGTCCACGAGCGCGCCGTTTCCCACGCCCTCTCGCGCGGAGACGATCTCCTGCGCGTAGATCCACGGGTGGCCGCCCTCGACCCAGCGGGTCCCCTTGGCGGTGATGGTGAAGCGGGGATAGGCTCTTTCTGCTTTCATGGCGTGACCTGCCTTCCTGAGATTCTCGGAAAACTATAGCACAGGGCAGGAGAAAAGGCAAGGCGAACGCCTTGCCTTTTCCGATCGTTTTTTACTTGCACAGTCCGCTCAGCTCCTCGCAGAAGCTCTGCGCCGAGGCTTCGTCCCGCATGACAACGAGCACCGTATCGTCGCCGCAGACGCAGCCGATCATGGCGGGCAGATCGTCCATCGCGTCGAAAGCCGCGCCCGCCGCGCTGGCAAGGCCCGGCATGGTCTTGAGAATCACGAGGTTCTGCGCGTAGTCCACGCTCAGGCTGCACTCGCGCAGGATGCGCTGGAGCCGGTCGTTAAAGTCGCAGCCCGTCGAACGCGCCGAGGAGGCGTAACGGTAGCGTCCGCCGCCGCACGGCTCTTTATACAGGTGCAGCTGCTTGATGTCGCGGGAAACGGTCGCCTGCGTGCTGGGGATGCCGCACTCGGAAAGCCGCTCGAGCAGCTCCTCCTGCGTTTCGATCGCGTACTGCGCGATCAGTTCAAGGATCTTCTCCTGTCGCTTGCTCTTCATAGCTTACCCCCACCGTATGTTATTTCATGCGTGGTTCTGCGACTATTATACTGTAATATCAAAAATTATGCAACGATGTATGCAAAAATAACCGTTCACTGGCACATGCGGCACACGCCGCGCGGAAATCAGTGGAATACGCGGGCGACGCGGTGCATCAGCGCGGAGGTCAGGCCGCAGCCCTCGTCGTCGCCGATGAGGTTCGCCGTTTCCTGTGAGGAGAGGAAATTACCGTCGCTGTCATAGCCGAAGAAGGTGATCTCGTCGCCGACCTTGGCATCCTCTACACCGGTGACATCCACGAAGCACTGGTCCATGCAGCACGCCAGCAACGGGCAGCGCTTGCCGCCCACGAGCACCGGCGCGTGGCACGCCACAAGCTTTTCGTTCAGGCCGTCGCCGTAGCCGACGCCGACGGTCGCCACGACGGTATCCTTATCCAGAACGTACTTGCCGAAGTAGGCGAGCGAGTCGCCCGCGTGGCGCTGCTTGACGTTGGTGAGGTAACTGCGCCAGGAGACGACCTCCTGAATGTTGCCGAGCGGCTTTTTCGGATGGTCCATATAGAGCCGGCGGCCAATGCGCACGGCGTCGAGCGCGTACTGCGGGAAGAGCTCGGAGCTCTCCGAGGCACTGATGTGGCACATCGGGACCGGAATGCCCGCCGCCTTGAGCTGCTCCACGCCGGCAAGCAGCTTCTTATACTGCGCCTCGCAGACCTCGTCGTTGCCGGGCCACGCGAAATGGGAGAACGCGCCGGTGACATGGACCCACTCCTGCGCCGCCTTGAGCTCCCCGATCAGCGCGGCGAGCTCCTCGCCCGGCTCCACGCCGATGCGGTGCATACCGGTCTCCAGTTTGATCTGCACGTTCAGCGGCTTGCTCTGCGCCTTGCAGACCTCCGCAAGCTCCGGCACCATGCCGAGGCGCGAGACGGTCACGGTCAGGTCACATTCGACCGCAGGCGCATACTGGAACGGCAGCGTGCTGCCCATGATCAGGATGTCCTGACGGATGCCCTCACGGCGCAGCGTCACGCCCTCGGAGACGTTGGCGACGGCAAAGCAGCCGATCTCCGGAAAGGCGCTGAGCGTCCGCGCGACGCCGACCATTCCCATGCCGTAGGCGTCGTCCTTGACAACGGGGATGAGCTTCGTCCCCGCCGGGAGCGAGCGCAGGATCGTGCGCACGTTTTCGCGCAGTTTGTCGGTATCAATGATCAGGCTTGAGTTGTTGAGCACTCCGTAGGTCGTATTCATGTGGTATCCTCACTTCCCGCGCACCCCGCGAACGAGCCGAGATGCGCCCTTGTACTTTTGAGATTTCATTCGGCGTATACAGCCGTTTTGCGTATTTTCATTCGGTATTTACTCAATTTCTTCGTATTTTATCTCTTTTCTTTTTGAATTGCAAGTCTCTTTTGCATCTGCAACGGATTCTTGTCATTTTGCATAAGAAAATTTAATTATTGTGCGTGAATTTTGAATATCAAACCGATTGACTTTGCATGAATATCCTCTTATACTATGTCATCATTTTGATTCGCGAATATAAATTCATATTTACCCGCTACCGAGGAAACTCCGGCCACCCCCATCCCGATCTTCCTTCCCGCCGGAGCTTACTGCGAATGTGCAAGGTCCCTTGAGGCTTTGCACATTCGCTGCGTTTTGGGTGAAAAACTGCTAATTTCCGCTTGCTTTTTGTCCGGGACTGTGGTATGATTACATCCTGTGAATACAGCGCGTTCTGCGTTTATCAACTGATTGGAGGTCTCCTGTTATGGAACTGTTTATCACCATTCTTCAGCTCATCTGCGGTCTGATCGTCATCGGCATCGTGCTCTTCCAGAGCGGCAAGTCCGCCGGCCTGAGCGGCGCCATCGGCGGCGTGGCCGATTCCTTTATGGCGAAGAACAAGGCCAAGAGCATGGATGCCAAGCTCGCCCGCGCGACCAAGTGGGTCGGCGCTGCGTTCATCGTCCTGACGCTCGTTCTCAACATGCTGTAATTTTTCGCGCATATTCGACGATTTGTAATCAAAAAGAGCTGCCGGAGCCTCGCTTCGGCAGCTCTTTTTCTCTGTCTCACGCGATCCGCTTGAGCTCGTCGGGACGGATGTAGAGCTTTCCCGGCTCCGGCTCGACACCCTTTTGCCGAAAGAGCTCCTCTAAGGTGACAAAGCGGTAGCCCTGCGGGGTCAGGGCGTCGATGGCGCGCAGCGCCGCCTCGACGCTTGTGGTGTAAGGGTCGTGCAGGAGAATGATGTCGCCGTCGCGGGCATGGTCGATGATGTCCTGCGCTACGGCGTCGGCGTCCAGCCTGCGCCAGTCCTCCGTATCCAGCGACCAGTAGACCATCGGCACCTCGACCGCCGCGGCGGTCTGCGGGGCGAGAAAGCCCCACGGCGGGCGGAGCCAATAGACTCCGTCGCCAAGAAGCGCGCGCAGCGTCTCATCGGTCGCAGCGATCTCGCGCAGGCGCTCGGCGGGGTCGCCGCGGCTGAGATCCATGTGCGTAAAGGTATGGCTGCCGACCTGATGCCCCTCGTCCGCCATGCGGCGCACGGTGTCCTCATGCCCGGCGATTTGCTCGCCGATCAGGAAGAAGGTCGCCTTGGCGCCCCGCTCCGCGAGGCCGTCGAGCAGCTGCTCGGTGGTCTCGGGCCATGGGCCGTCGTCGAAGGTCAGCGCCACATATTTCTCCGGCACAGCCGCCGGCTCCGCGGCAGAGGCCGGCAGACTTTCCTCCGAACGCGGCGCAAGCGCCAGCAGCGGTACGGCGAGCATACACAGCAGCGCCCGCCGCTTTTTCCTTGTCATTCCATCGCCCCCTCGGAGGAGCTTATGCGCCCGGCGGCGCGCTTATCCCTGCGGGACGGGCCGCGGATCGTTCTTTTCCCTCCGATGCACTGCGGCGTGCAACAGAGGGCGTTTTGCGCCGCAAGGAAAACAGGCGTTTCCGACCATGCGGCAGAGAAGCATAAAAAGTCCTTTTGTATGGCTTCGCGATCTGCCATACAAAAGGACTTTTTACTTACGCTGTTATGCTTAGACCAGCTCGATGATGGCCGTCTCAGCAGCGTCGCCGCGGCGAACGCCGGTGCGGACGATGCGGGTATAGCCGCCATTGCGCTCAGCATAGGCGGGGGCCAGCTCCTTGAAGGTCTTCTTGCAGACGTCTTCGCGGGTGATGAAAGCCATCGCCTGACGATAAGCCGCCAGATCGCCCTTCTTGCCGAGGGTGATCATCTTCTCAGCCAGGGGCTTGATCTCCTTGGCGCGGGTGACGGTCGTTTCCATCTTGCCGTTGTCCAGAAGGTCGGTGACCTGCTGACGGAGCATCGCCATACGCTGATCGGTAGTCTTACCGAGCTTACGAGTTCCGGGCATGTTGGTTTTCCTCCTTATCAGGATAAGTTAGCGGGTCTTCGTCCTGCGGCGCTGCCGCAGGCGACAGCCCCTGTCAGTTGTTGTCGTCGCTGGCGAGGGACAGGCCCATCATAGCCAGCTTGTTGATGACCTCTTCGAGGCTCTTGCGGCCCAGGTTGCGGACCTTCATCATCTCGTCCTCGG
>ERZ773277.1823-NODE-1823-length-15825-cov-40.784591_pt1 | contig 15825 bp, 7 predicted proteins | sample MGYA00511957_ERZ773277 | MGnify/ENA primary metagenome ERZ773277 (study PRJEB29015, sample SAMEA2737800) | human gut metagenome | biome: human gut; feature: human-associated habitat; material: faeces | place: China | collected 2012 ... | reverse complement strand
CTGCACCGACCCGCATGAGATCGGCAACGTCATGGGGCTCGACGGTGTGCGCTTCATGCTCGAAAACGCGAAGAAGTCCAAGCTGCGTCAGTATGTGCTCGCCCCATCGTGCGTCCCGTCCCTGCCCGGCATGGAAAACGCCGGCGCGGAGTTCCTCGCCAAAGAAGTCGGCGAGCTGCTGGACATGGACGATGTCGTCGGCATTGCCGAGATCATGGACTATGTCGGCGTCATGCACGACAGCGAGCGTATGCACACCATCATCGATGAGGGCCTGCGCCGCGGCATGTTCCTGCAGGGCCATGCGCCGTACTGCTCCGGTCGTGAGCTCGCGGCCTACCTGATCGGCGGCCCTGTGTCCGACCACGAGAGCGTGAACGCCGATGAGGTGCGCGGTAAGCTTCGCGCCGGTATGCACGTCAACCTCCGTGCAAGCTCGCTCATCGATAACCTCTCCTTCCTGGTCGACGGCTGCAAGGATCAGCCGTGGCGCGATTTCGTGTCCGTCTGCACGGACGACGTGCACGCCAAGGATCTGCTCACTGTCGGCCACATCAACAATGTCGTGCGCAAGGCGGTCGCCTCCGGGCTCGACGGCCGTGAGGTCGTCAAGATGGCGACGCTCAACGCCGCGCGTGAGTATGGCTTCAACGATCTCGGCGCGATCGCACCGGGCTACATCGCCGATATCCAGCTGGTCGACGCGCTCGACGGCAGCAGGCCGAAGGCCGTGTTCACTGAGGGCGTGCTCGTCGCGGAGGACGGCAAGTATCTCGGCGGTGACTGCAAAACGGCTGACTATGACCTGCCGAACACGGTCAACATGCCGCAGATCACAGGGCCGGAATCCTTCGTGCTGCGTGTGCCCGAGGGCTACACCGGCGACACGATCCGCGTCAACGTCATGGTGTCCGAGGACGGCAACCGCATCCTGCGCCACGTCGAGCCGGTGGAGCTGCCGGTGCGTGACGGTGCGGTCGACATCAGCGGCGATCCGACGCTCGTGTTCGTCTGCTGCGCCAACCGCTACGGACGCGGCGGCAAGACGATCGCCGTCTATCGCGACTTCGGGCTCGAGCGCGGCGCGCTCGCGTCCACCGTCTCGCACGACAGCCACAACTTCACCGTCAGCTACCACGATCCGAAGGACGCCTTCCGTGCCGCCGAGATCCTGCGTGCATGCGGCGGCGGTGTCTGCGTGATCGATGGGGCAGAGGAGACGCACATTGCGCTCCCGGCTGCCGGCCTCATGAGCCAGAAGCCCTGCGCCGAGGTCGCGGACGAGATCGCAGCCGTGCAGGCTGCGCTCGATGCCATCAGCGGCGGACGGCTCACCCTGCTGGCGACCGCCGTCATGGCGCTGCCGGTGCTGCCGAGCGTGGTCATTACGGATATGGGCCTCGTCAACGGCACAAACCAGACGTTCGTACCCGTGTTTGCGGATGCGGAAGCATAAACGAATCGGCTAACGAGAAAGGATAAGGAGTATCTGATGGAGAAATTCTTCAAGCTCGGCCTGCGCGGTACGGATAAAAAAACCGAGATCATCGCGGGCCTGACCACCTTTATGACCATGGCGTATGTGCTGGCTGTCCAGCCGGCTGCGATCTGCGGCGGCGAGGCGTACATCACGGACGTCAACGGTGTCGTCATCACCAAATCCGCCATCATGGTCACCTGCGCGCTCGTGTCCGGGCTCATCACGCTGCTGATGGCCTTTTACACGAACTTCCCCTTTGCCCTCTCGACCGGCATGGGCTCGAACTTCATTCTCGGCGCGCTCATCCAGTCGCAGGCGCTGAGCTTCGGTACCGCCATGGCGATCACGCTCATTTCCGGCATCGTGTTCGTGCTGCTGACGGTCTTCGGCCTGCGCGACCTGATCGTGCGCGTCATCCCGAAGAACATCAAGATCGCGATCTCTGCATCCATCGGTTTTTTCATCGCCTATCTCGGCTTCCAGAACTGCGGCATCGGTTCGTTTGAAAACGGCATCGCCCTCGGCAATCTCGCCGATTCCGCCGTGCTGCTGGCCATTGGCGGACTGCTGCTCATCATCGTGCTCAACGCCCTGCACGTCAAAGGCGCGATCCTCATCAGCATCATCGCCACCACGCTTATCGGCATCCCGCTCGGCGTGACGACGCTCAATGGCATCGCGGCCATGCCGGATTTCGGCGACCTCGGCAACGTCATGTTCAACCTCGATTTCAAGGGCGTATTCACCGCGAGCGGCTTGATCCTCGTGTTCGTGTGCTTCTTCGGTGATTTCTTCTCCACGCTCGGCACGGTGCTCGCCGTTGCCAACCGTGCCAATATGCTCGATGAACACGGCAACCTGCCCGGCATTGAGCGCCCCTTCCTCGTCGATGCCATCGGCACGTGCATCGGCGCACTGACCGGCAACACCACCATCACGACCTTTGTCGAGTCCACCTCCGGCGTGGAAGCCGGCGGCCGCACCGGCCTGACCGCGCTCGTCGCAGGCATCATGTTCCTGCTGACCATCTTCCTCGCGCCGCTGTTCGTCGCCATCCCATATGCCGCGACCGGCCCGGCGCTGATCTATGTCGGCTTCCTCATGCTCAAGGGCTTCACGGAGATCGACTTCACGGATTACGATGAGTCCATCGGTCCGTGCGTCATGATGATGTTTACGGCTTTCACCGGCACCATCACCAACGGCCTCGGTGCCGGCATCATCGTGCACGTGCTCGTCAAGCTCGTGCGCGGCAAGGCCAAGGAGATCCATCCGATCATGTACCTGCTGTGCGCGCTCATGGTCCTGTACTTCATCGTCGGGTAACCTGCGCCGCTCTTCCTAAATGCAGAAAGCCTCCGGCGGATCTTCCGCCGGAGGCCTTTTCACGCGCTCGGGAAAAACAAAAACGCCAAGGTACGATGTACCTTGGCGATTTTGGTGCGGGAGATGGGACTTGAACCCACACGTCTATGGTTGGACACAGGCACCTCAAGCCTGCCTGTCTACCGATTCCAGCACTCCCGCATACGCATATGCACTTGTCAAACGCATGAGTTATTATAACAGATACGCGCGGAATGTCAACCACAAATTTTCGACTCAGGTCGATTTTTTCATTTTTCTCTTCGCAGCGGCGGTTTGGCGCGTCTCCGTCACCAGAACGGCCGTCAGAACGGCGAGCGCTGCGATGAGCGCGAGCGCACCGTCAGCCATCGGCAGCAGGTAGCGCATACGCAGGTAGGCATGGTAGCCGAGCAGGGAGGCAAACTCGCACAGCAGCGCCGGGAGCGCGAGCTGCGGCCACGCGGTTGCAAGGGCGAGTGTGAGCGCATCGGCGGCGAAGAAATAGCGGTCGTGCATGTGCGGCAGGAAAAACGGGATCGCAGCGGCGAGCACCGCCGCCGCCAGCAGCAGCGCGCGGTCGGAGCAATCGTCCCGATGCAGCCAGAACCAGACGGCAAGCGCCGCGATCACGAGCGCGGCCGCGCCGATGCCGAGCCTGGCTGCGGCATCTGGGTTTGCCACGTCCCGAAAGAGCGCAAAGACGGACGGGGAATTGTAGTTGAGCCCCGTGCCGATGCTGCCCGTCTGCTGAAACGGGATCGTCAGCGCGTCCCACAGCCCGCGCCCCGCGATGACGGCCGGGAGCACCATGACCACGCACACGGCGGGGAAGGCGAGCGCGTGGCGGAGCTTGACGCGCCGTGTGAGCCAGAAGAGCAAAAAGACCGGCATGACGAACACCGCCTGAAGCTTGAAGGCGAACGACGCACCGATGCTGATCACGCCGAGCAGCGGATGCCCGGACAGGACGAGATAGACGCTCAGCACGGCGAGCGCGGCATACACGCTGTCGCACTGCCCCCAGAGCGCGCCGTTGAGTACAACGGTCGGCCAGAAGAGCACGAGGAAAAATGCCGCGAGCTTCCATGCGGCACTCCGGCGAAACAGCCCCACAAGCTGCATGACGGACCACGCAAGCAGCACGTCAAACAGAATGCTGAAGAGCTTGATGAGGTGCAGATCCGGCAGGGAACTGCCGCTGATGAGCGCCAGCACCGTCAGATACGGTACATTATAATTCCCGACCGGCGCGCGCAGCGCGGCGAGACCGCCGTGCGTGCGGAAGAAATCGACCCACGCGCTCAGAAAATTCCGGTAGTCGTCCGTGACGTAGTTCAGGCACGCGCCGCGCAGCGCGAATGCCGCCGTCAGCAGCAGCGCAGCGCACAGTACGTGCGCTGGTTTCGGCAGCACACCGGTGCGCCACAGCAGCACCAGCGCAAGCCCGGCCTCGGCGGTGAGAAGCAGACAGATGCGGATATCCATGGCCATCCCTCCGAAGATACAAAAAAGCGGCAGGGCGATACGCTCCTGCCGGCGGAAAATTCACAAAATAACACTTGACAACCAGCGCGCGTAAATGGTAAAATATCACGCTATGTGTCTTGAAAGCGGAAGAAACTACTTCCGCAACTTACAAGATTATTTTAGCGGATTGACCGTAAAAATGCAACAGGTCAAAAAAGTATTTCACAACCCTACCGGGTGTTCACAGTCTCAAAAGAAGGAGTGTTCGCCATGCCAAAGGCAGTCACCTACGGAAAAACCGAACGAATGAGCTTTGCCCGTCACGAGGAGATCCAGAGCATGCCGAATCTTCTGGAGATCCAGAAGAATTCGTACAAATGGTTCCTCGAAGAGGGTCTGCGTGATGTGTTCAAGGATGTGGACGTCATCACCGACTACTCCGGCAACCTCGAGCTGCGCTTCGTGGATTACGCCATGGACGAGAATCCGAAGTACACCGAGGAGGAGTGCAAAGCACGCGACGCCACGTATGCGGCCCCGCTGAAGGTCAGCGTCCGCCTGCGCAACAAGGAGACCGAGGAGATCAAAGAGCAGGAGATCTTCATGGGCGATTTCCCGATTATGACGCCCAGCGGCACCTTCGTCATCAACGGCGCGGAGCGTGTCATCGTCTCGCAGATCGTGCGTTCCCCCGGCGTGTACTATGACAAGAAGACCGACAAGGCCTACAACTCCACCTACGGCACGACTGTCATCCCGTACCACGGCGCATGGCTCGAGTACGAGACTGACCTCAACGACATCTTCAACTGCCGCATCGATAAAAACCGCAAGCTGCCGGTGACTTGGTTCATCAAGGCCATGGGCGCGTACAAAGCGGATAACCCGAACACCTGGCTGTCCTGCATCCCGGATATGACGACCGGCGTCGTCACCAACGAGCAGATCAAGGAAGTGTTCGATAACGATGCGCGCATCGTCGCCACCCTCGACAAGGACACCTGCAACTCCCGCGAGGAGGCGCTCGTCGAGATCTACCGCAAGCTCCGTCCGGGCGATCCCCCGACGGTGGAGAGCTCCGAGTCCCTGCTTGAGGGCCTGTTCTACGACCGCCGCCGCTACGACATTTCCAATGTCGGCCGCTATAAGTTCAACAAAAAGCTCGGCCTGCGCAGCCGCATCGCCGGCCATATGCTGGCCGCTCCGGTCGTCGATCCGATGACCGGCGAGATCATCGCCGAGGCGGGCGAGGTGCTCACGCGCGAGCGCGCCGAGGAGATCGCCGAGGCCGGCGTCAACGACGTCTATCTGGACGTCGACGGCAAGTCCATCCGCGTGTTCGGCAACGGCATGGTCGACATGAAGCACTACGTCGACTTTGACCCGGCCGAGCTCGGCATCAAGGAGCTCGTGCGCGGCATCATCCTGCGCCAGCTCATGGAACAGTACGAGGGCGACGCGCTCAAGGAAGCCATTGAGGAGAACATCGACCTGCTCATCCCGAAGCACATCATCGCCGATGATATGTTCGCGTCCGTCAACTACCTGTGCTGCCTGGCGCACGGCATCGGCGAGCCGGATGACATCGATCACCTCGGCAACCGCCGCGTGCGCAGCGTGGGCGAGCTGCTGCAGAACCAGTTCCGCATCGGCTTCAGCCGCATGGAGCGCGTGATCCGCGAGCGCATGACGCTGCAGGATCTCGACGTGGTCACCCCGCAGTCGCTCATCAACATCCGTCCCGTGACGGCCTCCATCAAGGAGTTCTTCGGCAGCAGCCCGCTGTCCCAGTTCATGGACCAGACCAACCCGCTGGCAGAGCTGACGCACAAGCGCCGTATCTCCGCACTCGGCCCCGGCGGCCTGTCGCGTGAGCGCGCAAGCTTCGACGTGCGTGACGTGCACTACAGCCACTACGGCCGTATGTGCCCGATCGAGACGCCAGAAGGTCCGAACATCGGCCTGATCAGCTACCTCGCGTCCTACGCCCGCGTGAACGAGTACGGCTTCCTTGTGACGCCGTTCCGCCGCGTGGAAAAGGGCACCTGCCGTGTGACCGACGATGTCGAGTACATGACGGCGGACGTCGAGGACCGCTACATCGTCGCGCAGGCGAGCGAGCCTGTCGATGAAAACGGCTGCCTCATCAACGACCGTATCACCTGCCGCCACCGCGACGAGATCGTCGAGGTCGACCGCGACCGCGTCGACTATATCGACATCTCCCCGCGCATGATGGTCTCCATCGCGACGGCCATGATCCCGTTCCTGGAAAACGACGACGCGAACCGTGCCCTCATGGGCGCGAACATGCAGCGTCAGGCCGTGCCGCTGATGGTCACACAGGCGCCGATCGTCGCCACCGGCATCGAGCACAAGCTGTGCGTGGACTCCGGCGTGGTCGTTCTCGCCGAGGGCGACGGCGTTGTGCTGGCTGTGTCGGCCGACAACGTCAAGGTGCGCTACGACAGCGGCGAGATCAAGGACTACAAGCTCATCAAGTTTGCCCGTTCCAACCAGGGTACGTGCATCAACCAGCGCCCGATCGTCGCCGTCGGCGACCGCCTGAGCGAGGGCGACGTCATTGCCGACGGTCCGGCCACCTCGCAGGGCGAGATCGCGCTCGGCAAGAACCTGCTGGTCGGCTTCATGACCTGGGAAGGCTACAACTACGAGGACGCCGTTCTCATCAACGAGCGTCTGGTCATGGAGGATGTCTACACCTCCATTCATATTGAAGAGTTCGAGTGCGACGCGCGCGACACGAAGCTCGGCCCTGAGGAGATCACCCGTGACATCCCCGGCGTCGGCGACGATGCGCTCAAGTATCTCGACGACCGCGGCATCATCTGCGTCGGTGCAGAGGTGCGCAGCGGTGATATTCTGGTCGGCAAGGTCACGCCGAAGGGCGAGACCGATCTGACCGCCGAGGAGCGCCTGCTGCGCGCCATCTTCGGCGAGAAGGCGAGAGAAGTCCGCGACACCTCGCTCAAGGTCCCGCACGGCGAGGCCGGCATCGTGGTCGATGTCAAGCGCTTCACCCGCGAAAACGGCGATGAGATGTCCCCGGGTGTCAACGAGGTCGTGCGCGTTTACATTGCGCAGAAGCGTAAGATCTCCGTCGGCGACAAGATGGCAGGCCGCCACGGCAACAAGGGTGTCGTGTCCCGCATCCTCCCGCGCGAGGATATGCCGTACCTGCCGGACGGCACGCCGCTCGACATCGTGCTCAACCCGCTGGGCGTGCCTTCCCGTATGAACATCGGTCAGATGCTCGAGGTGCACCTCGGCTATGCGGCGCAGGCGCTCGGCTGGAAGGTCGCCACGCCGGTCTTCAACGGCGCGAACGAGGAAACAATCCGCGAGACGCTCGTCAAGGCCGGCCTGCGTGAGGACGGCAAGAGTGAGCTCTATGACGGCCGCACCGGTCAGAAATTTGATAACGACGTCACGGTCGGCTGGGTCTACTTCCTCAAGCTCCACCACCTCGTCGATGATAAGATCCATGCCCGCAGCACCGGCCCGTACAGCCTCGTCACGCAGCAGCCGCTCGGCGGCAAGGCGCAGTTCGGCGGCCAGCGCTTCGGCGAAATGGAAGTCTGGGCGCTCGAGGCCTACGGCGCGGCTTACACCCTGCAGGAGATCCTGACGGTGAAGTCCGACGACGTGACCGGCCGTGTGCGCACGTACGAAGCCATCGTCAAGGGCGAGAACATCCCGCAGCCGGGCGTGCCCGAGTCGTTCAAGGTGCTCATCAAGGAGCTGCAGTCCCTGTGCCTGGATGTGCGCATCCTCGACGAGAACGGCGACGAGATCGAGCTCAAGGACGACGAGGACGATTTCATCCCCGGTATGCGCGACGAGATGTCCTACAAGTCCGACGATGACGAGATCACCGGCAGCGGCTTCACGATCGAGGACGTGCCGGTCGATGAGGACGATGACCTCGGCACATTTTCCGCCAATGACGGTGACGACTACACGGATGATGCTGATAAGGAGGAGGAATAAAACATGAGCTACACCCCGTTTGATGCAATTCAGATCGGCATTGCCTCCCCTGAGATGATCCTTTCCTGGTCCTCCGGCGAAGTGAAAAAGCCGGAGACCATCAACTACCGCACGCTCAAGCCCGAGCGTGACGGCCTGTTCTGCGAGCGCATTTTCGGACCCACGAAGGACTGGGAATGCCATTGCGGAAAGTATAAGAAGATCCGCTATAAGGGCAAGATCTGCGACCGCTGCGGCGTGGAAGTCACGCGCGCAAAGGTCCGCCGCGAGCGCATGGGCCACATCGAGCTGGCCGCGCCCGTGAGCCACATCTGGTACTTCAAGGGCATCCCGTCGCGCATGGGTCTGATCCTCGATCTGACCCCGCGCATTCTGGAGAAGGTGCTGTACTTCGGTGCGTACATCGTCACTGACCCCGGCATGACGCCGCTGCAGCGCTGCCAGATCCTGTCCGAAAAAGAGTACCGCGATATGCGCGAGAAGTATGAGGACGATTTTGAGGCCGGCATGGGTGCCGAGGCCATCAAGAAGCTCCTGCAGCAAATCGACTGCGCCAAGCTCTCCGAGCAGCTGCGCGCCGAGCTCGAGGAGGCCAGCGGCCAGAAGAAGGCCAAGATCGTCAAGCGTCTGGAGGTCGTCGAGGCCTTCCACCGCAGCGGCAACCGCCCTGAGTGGATGATCATTGACGTGCTGCCGGTCATCCCGCCCGAGATCCGCCCCATGGTGCAGCTCGACGGCGGCCGCTTTGCCACGTCCGACCTCAATGACCTGTACCGCCGCGTCATCAACCGCAACAACCGTCTCAAGCGCCTCATGCAGCTCAACGCGCCGGACATCATCGTCCGCAACGAGAAGCGTATGCTGCAGGAAGCCGTTGACGCCCTGATCGACAACGGCCGCCGCGGCCGCGCCGTCACCGGCGCCAACTCCCGCGCGCTCAAGTCCCTGTCCGATATGCTCAAGGGCAAGCAGGGCCGCTTCCGTCAGAACCTGCTCGGCAAGCGTGTCGACTACTCCGGCCGAAGCGTTATCGTCGTCGGCCCGGATCTGAAGCTCTATCAGTGCGGCGTGCCGAAGGAAATGGCCATTGAGCTCTTCCGCCCGTTCGTCATGAAAAAGCTCGTCGAGGACGGCGTTGCCAACAACATCAAGTCCGCCAAGAAGATGGTCGACAAGCAGCGTACCGAGGTCTGGGACGCGCTTGAGGTCGTCATCAAGGATCACCCGGTCATGCTCAACCGTGCGCCGACGCTCCACCGTCTGGGCATCCAGGCGTTCGAGCCGGTGCTCGTCGAGGGCCGTGCGCTCAAGCTGCACCCCCTGTGCTGCACCGCATTCAACGCCGACTTTGACGGCGACCAGATGGCGATCCATGTCCCGCTGTCCGCGGAGGCGCAGGCTGAGGCGCGTATCCTCATGCTCTCGGCAAACAACCTCCTCCGCCCGCAGGACGGCCACCCCGTCACCGTGCCGACGCAGGATATGATCCTCGGCGCGTATTACCTGACCTACGTCCGCCTCGGCAAGGCCGAGAAGGGCGCCGAGCAGGTGTTCGTGACCGATGCCGGCGACACCGATCTGCCGGTGAATGAGATCGTGGATGCCGACGACTTTGTCGCCGCGCACAAGCAGGCCGAGGCCGACGGCAAGACGCCGCCGAGCTACAAGCCGCTCAAGGTGTACCGCGATCCGAACGAGGCCATCATGGCCTATAACTACGGCGATGTCGGCCTGCACGCGCCGATCCTTGTGCGCGTTGCGCGCGAGGTTGACGGTGAGCTGCTGCACCGCACGATCGAGACGACCGTCGGCCGCATCATCTACAACGAGCCTATCCCGCAGGATCTCGGCTACGTTGACCGCACCGATCCCGAGCACATGTTCGATCTTGAGGTCAGCTTCAAGGTCGGCAAGAAGCAGCTCGGCAAGATCATTGACCGCTGCATCGAGAAGCACGGCTTCACCGTTGCGACCGAGGTGCTCGATAACGTCAAGGCCCTTGGCTACAAGTACTCCACCATCGGCGCCATCACGATCTCCATCGCGGACATGACCGTCCCGGACGAGAAGAAGACCCTCATCGCTGCCACGGAGAAGAAAGTCATCAGCATTGAAAAGCAGTATAAGCGCGGCTTCATTACGGAAGACGAGCGCTACCGTCTGGCCGTGTCCGAGTGGGAAAAGACCACGAAGGACGTCACCTCGGCCCTGCAGAACTGCCTCGATGAGTTCAACCCCATCTATATGATGGCGGACTCCGGCGCCCGTGGTTCCATGGCGCAGATCCGTCAGCTTGCCGGTATGCGCGGCCTGATCGCGAACACCGCCGGTAAGACCATCGAGATCCCGATCAAGGCCAACTACCGCGAAGGCCTGTCCGTTCTCGAGTACTTCATCTCGTCCCGAGGCGCCCGTAAGGGCCTGGCCGATACCGCACTGCGTACCGCCGACTCCGGTTACCTGACGCGTCGTCTGGTCGATGTCTCGCAGGATGTCATCATCCGCGAGGAAGACTGTGGCACGACCGACGGCATCATGGCCCGCGCCGTGTTCGACAAGGGACAGGAGGTCCAGAGCCTCGGCGAGAGCATCCACGGCCGCTACCCGGCCGAGCCCGTCGTGTCGCCCAAGACCGGCGAGGTGCTCTTTGATACCGACCATATGCTCATGCCGGATGATGCCAAGGTGCTCGGCGAGCACGGCATTGAGGAAGTCAAGATCCGCAGCGTCATGACCTGCGAGGCGCGCAGCGGCGTCTGCGCCAAGTGCTACGGCATCAACCTGGCCATCGGCCAGCCGGTCAACGCCGGCGAGGCGGTCGGCGTCATCGCCGCCCAGTCCATCGGCGAGCCGGGCACGCAGCTGACCATGCGTACGTTCCACACCGGCGGCGTCGCCGGCGACGATATCACGCAGGGCCTCCCGCGTGTTGAGGAATTGTTCGAGGCGCGCAAGCCGAAGAAGATGGCCACCCTCGCTGAGATTCCCGGCATCGTCAGCGTCGAGGAGACGAAGAAGACCTCCATCTACGCCGTCACGATCACCAACCCGGTCGATGGTGAGACCGTCACCTACAACCTGCCGTACTCTGCCGGCATCCTCGTTGCCAACGGCGACACGGTCACGAAGGGCCAGCCGCTCTCGAGCGGCGCGTACAGCCCGCATGACGTGCTGCGCATCTGCGGCGTGGACGCCTGCCAGCAGTATATCATTCAGGAGGTCCAGAAGGTCTACCGTCAGCAGGGCGTTGACATCAACGATAAGCACATCGAGATCATCGTCCGCCAGATGATGCGCAAGGTCCGCATCGACGATTCCGGCAGCACGGATCTGCTGTCCGGCGCGATCGTGGATCTGCATGAGTTCCGCGCAGCCAACCGCGCCATCGCCGAGCGCATCGCGGCAGGGGAGACCGACCTCGTGCCCGCCACGGCCGAGCACGTGCTCATGGGCATCACCAAGGCCTCGCTCGCGACCGAGAGCTTCCTGTCGGCGGCCTCCTTCCAGGAGACGACGAAGGTGCTCACCGATGCTGCCATCAAGGGCAAGATCGACCATCTGGTCGGCCTGAAGGAGAACGTCATCATCGGCAAGCTCATCCCCGCCGGCAGCGGCCTTGCCTGCTACCGCAACTTTGAGACGAACGAGGAGCCGATCGCTCCCGCTGAGCCCGAGGACGACGGTGTGGATCTGTCCGATCTCGCCAACATCTCTAACGCGCTCTGATCGCCGAATACCAATTGTTTCACCGGGATATGCTCGCATATCCCGGTGAAATTTTCACTTTCGACTTGAATAAAAATACTTGACGAATCTTGTGCAATATGCTAAAATCCTATTTTGCGTGGGCGTGCGCCCACTGCTTTGCCGCGCCTGTGTAAAAAGCACAAAAAGTCCGGAGTTTTCCGAAATAATTCCGGCAGAATCACGGTTTATCCGGTGCTGCTTTTTGGCATCGTATAAATAAATCATTTTTCGAGGAAAGGAGGAAAACCATGCCTACTTTTAACCAGTTGGTGAGAAAGGGCAGAGAAAAGGCTACCTACAAGTCTGCGTCTCCCGCCATGCAGAAGGGTCTCAACACCCTGAAGAACCGCGAGACCGATCTGAGCGCTCCTCAGAAGAGAGGCGTCTGCACTGCCGTGCGTACCTCTACCCCCAAGAAGCCGAACTCCGCGCTTCGTAAGATCGCCCGTGTGCGTCTGACCAACGGCTACGAGGTAACCGCCTACATCCCGGGCATCGGTCACAACCTGCAGGAGCATAGCGTCGTTATGATCCGCGGCGGCCGTGTCAAGGATCTCCCCGGCGTTCGTTACCACATCATCCGCGGCACCCTCGATACGCAGGGCGTTTCCGGACGTATGCAGGCCCGTTCCAAGTACGGTGCCAAGCGGCCGAAGGCAGGAAAGAAGTAAGTTCCAACAGCATTTTTTGCCCTGTTGTTAACTGATATATATTATCGTTGACCTCGGGGCGCAGACGGAGATGCGCTGCATCTTCGAGTACCTGTGAAGTCATTTTTTAATGAAGGAGGGAAGTATAGTGCCCAGAAGAGGTAACGTTCCCAAAAGAGAAGTTTTGCCGGATCCGATGTACAACAGCGTTCTGGTGACGAAGCTCGTCAACAGCGTGATGCTCGACGGCAAAAAGGGTGTTGCTCAGAAGGTCGTGTACGATGCTTTTGACATCATCAAGGAAAAGACCGGCAAGGAACCGCTTGACGCGTTTACCGAAGCCCTGAACAACATCATGCCGAGCCTCGAAGTCAAGGCTCGCCGCGTCGGCGGCGCAACCTACCAGGTTCCTATGGAAGTGCGTCCTGAGAGACGCCAGACGCTCGGCCTGCGCTGGCTGACGGGTTATGCCCGCAAGCGCAGTGAAAAGACCATGAAGGAGCGCCTCGCAGGCGAGATCATGGATGCCTGCAACAACACCGGCGCTGCTGTGAAGAAGCGCGAAGACACGCACAAGATGGCCGAGTCCAACAAGGCGTTCGCACACTTCCGCTGGTAATCTTCCGACTAGGAGCTATCAATTATGCCCAGACAATATTCCCTTGAAAACACAAGAAACATTGGCATCATGGCGCACATCGACGCCGGTAAGACGACCACGACGGAACGCATTCTGTTCTACACTGGCGTCAACCACAAGCTCGGTGAGACCCATGAAGGCACCGCCACCATGGACTGGATGGCGCAGGAGCAGGAGCGCGGCATCACGATCACGAGCGCTGCGACCACTTGCTTCTGGAAGGGCAACCGCATCAACATCATCGACACTCCGGGCCACGTCGACTTCACCGTTGAGGTCGAGCGCAGCCTGCGCGTGCTCGATGGCTGCGTGACGGTCCTCTGTGCCAAGGGCGGCGTTGAGCCGCAGTCCGAGACGGTCTGGAGACAGGCTGACCATTACAATGTTCCCCGCATGATCTACATCAACAAGATGGACATCATGGGCGCGAACTTCTACAACGTTGTGGACATGGTGCATGATCGCCTGCGCTGCAATGCTGTTCCGATCCAGCTGCCGATCGGCGCTGAGGCAGATTTCCGCGGCATCATCGACCTGATCGATATGAAGGCGGACGTCTACTACGACGATCTCGGCAAGGATATGCGCGTCGAGGAGATCCCCGAGGATATGCGCGACGAGGCTGAAGAGTACCGCACGCAGCTGATTGAGGCGGTCGCCGATTTCGACGACGAGATCATGGAGCTGTATCTTGAGGGTGAGCAGGTGCCCACCGAAAAGATCAGAGCGGCCATTCGCAAGGCCACGACGCAGGTCAAGTTTGTCCCGATCGTGTGCGGCACGTCCTATAAGAATAAGGGTGTGCAGAAGCTGCTGGACGCCATCGTCGATTATATGCCGTCCCCGCTGGACATCCCGCCGATCACCGGCACCGTGCCCAAGACGGACGAGGTCGAGCACCGCGCCGCGGACGATTCCGCGCCGTTCTCCGCTCTGGCCTTCAAGATCATGACCGACCCCTACGTCGGCCGTCTGGCGTTCTTCCGTGTCTATTCCGGCACGATCGAAGCCGGCAAATCCGTCCTGAACTCCACGAAGGGCCAGCGTGAGCGTCTGGGCCGCATCCTTTTGATGCACGCCAACCACCGCGAGGATATCACGCAGGTCTATTCCGGTGACATCGCGGCGGCGGTCGGCCTGAAGAACACCACGACCGGCGACACGCTCTGCGACGAGAAGAACCCGATCGTTCTCGAGTCGATGGAGTTCCCGGAGCCGGTTATCCGCGTAGCTATCGAGCCCAAGACCAAGGCCGGACAGGAGAAGATGGACATCGCTCTGGCGAAGCTCGCCGAGGAGGATCCCACCTTCAAAGCCTACACGGACGAGGAGACGGGCCAGACCATTATCGCCGGCATGGGCGAGCTCCATCTGGAGATCATCGTCGATCGCCTTCTGCGCGAGTTCCGCGTCGAGGCGAATGTCGGCAGACCTCAGGTTTCCTATAAGGAGACCATCACCAAGGCCGCTACGGTGGACACGCGCTACGCGCGCCAGACCGGCGGCAAAGGCCAGTTTGCACACGTCAAGCTCACGATCGAGCCCAACGAGCCCGGCAAGGGTTACGAGTTCGTCAACGCGATCACCGGCGGTGCAATCCCGAAAGAGTTTATCCCCTGTGTGGATCAGGGCATCCAGGGCGCGATGCAGGCCGGCGTGCTTGCGGGCTATGAGGTCGTGGACGTGAAGGTCACGCTCATCGACGGCTCGTATCACGAGGTCGACTCGTCCGAGATGGCGTTTAAGATCTGCGGCAGTATGGCATTCAAGGAAGCCTGCCAGAAGGCGGGCCCCACGCTCCTCGAGCCCATCATGAAGGTCGTCGTCACGGCACCGGAAAGCTACATGGGCGACGTCATGGGCGATATCAATGCCCGCCGCGGACAGATCGCCGGTACGGACATCCGCAACGGTGCGGCGATCGTCACTGCAAACGTGCCGCTGGCATCCATGTTCGGCTACGCGACCGACCTGCGCAGCAAGACGCAGGGCCGTGCAACCTACAGCATGGAGCCCAGTCATTTCGTAGAGCTGCCGAAGTCTCTTCAGGAGAAGATCATCCACGGCAGCAACTGACCTGCGCAACCGGCACAATGTGCCTTATAAGAAGTAAGTCACAACATTATTTTAGAATTAGGAGGATATTCTAATGGCAAAGCAGATGTTCAATAGAAGCAAGCCCCATGTCAATATCGGCACCATCGGCCATATCGACCACGGCAAGACCACCCTGACCGCTGCGATCACGAAGGTTCTGTCCCTGTCCGACCCGAACAGCGCCGAGTTCGCCGCCTACGACCAGATCGATAAGGCTCCGGAGGAGAAGGCTCGTGGTATCACGATCAACACCGCTCACGTTGAGTACCAGACCGACGACCGCATCGGCGCCGACGGCACCGAGATCAAGGGCCGCCACTATGCGCACGTTGACTGCCCGGGCCACGCCGACTATATCAAGAACATGATCACCGGCGCTGCTCAGA
>ERZ773277.1820-NODE-1820-length-15842-cov-23.704060_pt1 | contig 15842 bp, 38 predicted proteins | sample MGYA00511957_ERZ773277 | MGnify/ENA primary metagenome ERZ773277 (study PRJEB29015, sample SAMEA2737800) | human gut metagenome | biome: human gut; feature: human-associated habitat; material: faeces | place: China | collected 2012 ... | reverse complement strand
CTTTGCCCACTTTTCGACGATGGCAACGGCCTCCTCCGGGTGGGTTTTTCTCCAGGTTGTGCAGGTTTCAAACCCGCTAAGCCTTTTCCCAAACTCGCATTTGTAGCACTCGTAGTTACACATTCTGCATAATGTTTTTAAAAACTCCACAGCATCCATCATTCTGCCTCCTCGATAATGACCTCCACGCGGGAGGCTCCGGTTGTCTGATACTTTCGCACGGTCAGCACCGCGATTGCGCTGTCATCGTTGTAGGCGTGGCCGTTCAGCGCATCCAGGATGGCCTTCGCCACATTGTCAGTGTCTGGACGCTTGGTGTGTGGTGTACCGTCCAGCGCAGCGGCCTTCTTCTTCGATGTACTCTTGGGCACCGTAAAGAACGCCGTGACGGTGGCCGTCAGCGGGATGCCGTCCGCAAAGCCTTTTCCGCTCTGGCACTGCCAGCACTGGACCACCTTGTTCTCATACTCCCGCGTTTTCTGCGGGGTGTAAGTGTGGCCGTTTTTCATAAACCGTGGGCGGCCCTTGCCCACCGGAATACCGGGGACCGCGAATTCAATTTTCATCGTTTTTCTTCCTTTCCGTCAATGATGACCTGCACCACCCGGACGCGGCCCAGAGGCTCCAGTAGCATGGCCACCGCCTCCTTGGTTGCCAGCAGGTCGCCGTCCTCATGGATGTCAATCACAAGCCTTGCCATGCGCCCTCCTTGGGTCTGCCCGGAACTGGGGGTAGGTATAGATTTTGTAAGATTTGGCGGAGAAATTTTCCGGGCCACGGTCCAGGTGGTTCCGGATGATGCTCGGTTCCGCCTTCCAGCCGGGGACGGGTTCCCCTTTTGCGGACCATAAACAGCCGCCGCAGGCATTGATGCAATCCCAGCAGGGCTGACTATACGGAGCAATGTAGCAGTCCGAAAGCTTAATATCCGCAGCCATTACACATACCCCCAAGCGTCCTCGCATTTAAAGCCGGGGCCTTTCGCGCCCTTACGGCCACCGCGATCCTGTTCTTTCGCCAGCCAGCGGGTAATGAATCCACGCACACCTTTCGGCGTTTTCCGCTTCGCTGGGTTATTCAGGCACCATTCCCGCAGCTCCCGCAGCTGCTGGATCACGTCGACAGCAGGGTATACGCCCGCCCATTCCTGGCATTGCTCCTGCGACACCGGATATTCAGTGCCATCATTGAGCGGAATGGAAACCACCGGCGGGGATGCCGCTTGCGGCTCGCCGCCTACTTCTTCTGGATTCTGGATTCTGGATTCTGGATTCTGGATTGGATTACGGGCGCATTTGCTTTCACCTGCTTGCAATTGATTGCAATTGATTTTAGATGTAATCAATCCGTCAGCAGGTGCCGGGAATTTGCTTACTTTGTTTCTCACCGTCTGGTGCTCGCTCCAGTTTGGAAAACATAGGTACGGTTCTCCGTCAACTTCATAGAGGATCACAGAGCCTATGGTCGCCAATTCTGCAAGCGTCTTACTGATCGTTCCCTCAGTCACACCTTTTCTGCGGGGAAATACAAAGCCTTTGAGCAATTCCGGGTCTGCGCTGCCGCGCCCATAATCATCAACGTAGGTGATCAGGTACGCCCACAATCGGAATTGGAAATCCGACATTGCGTTGATGCTTTTGCTCGTCCTGATGCTATCCTTGATGATCCTGTTCGGCATTCACCCACCGCCTTAGAACGGGAGGTTCCCATCGTCCTCGATCTCGCTAAAACCTCCCTGCGGTTCGCTCTGCGCCGTGTCCCCGCCGTCCCGCTTGGAATCGCCAAAGTACACGCTGTCGGCCACGATCTCGGCGCTGCGGCGTTTATTGCCGTTCTTGTCCGTCCAGTCACGCAGCTGCAAGCGGCCTTCCACCACGGCCATGCGGCCCGTAGAGAAGTACTTGCTCACAAATTCGGCGGTGTTGCGCCATACCACCACGTCAATGAAATCCGTTTCCTTCTCGCCGGACTGGGACTTGAAGTCCCGATCAACCGCCACGGTGAAGGATGCCACCGCCGTGCCGCTGTTAGTGCGGCGCAATTCAGGGTCACGGGTTATCCGGCCCATCACAATGATTCTGTTCAGCATGAAATAGCTCCCTTTCTGTAAATCATGTCCTCCCGGTTCCAATCCGGGTAAAATGCTTTCATGTGCGTCACCAGCCGCACGTAGATGCGCTCGCGGTCTCTTAATGGCCCCTCGTCATACAGGCGGTGGCAGCGGGGGCAGAGGGTCACAATGTTCTGTTCAATTCCCTTGCCCCCTTGGGATCGCCGTACCACATGGGCCACAGGCGCGCCTGCGGGAGACCCGCAGATCACGCACTGGTGATTGTCCCGTGCCCATACCACAACTTTCACGGATTGCGGAATGGCCGTCGCCTTTGTCATTTTGTGCATCCCCATTCCTCCATCATCCCCGCCAGCTTATCCGGAGGCAGGGTCTCAATGCCTTGCTCCTGGCAGTCCTGCACCGCCATATCGATCAACCGTGACATTTGCGCGGTATCGTAGGTGCTGGACCCGTAGTAAAGTACAACGTTCGTGCAGCCCGGAAGCTTGCTGGGCATGGTATCCGTCAGCCAGCCCAGCCCATTGTGTTCCCAACCGCTCCGCAGCTTGTCTACGCCTTTGGCCGGAATGCACACCGTCTCATTGTTTCCGCCGATTTCCCGGATGTAGCTCCGGTAAATATCCGTCTTGGGTATCCGGGTCTTTTCAGCCAGTCGGTCAGCCAAAACCCAGAAGTACGCATTCGCGTCGAGGCTTCGCTTCTCCCGGTGTTCCTTGATCTCCACGTCATAGGGCTTGCCCTCTTTCAGGCTGTCAAGCACCTGTCGCGCCTTGTTGGTCTGGATGCACAGCCAGTCACCGGCAGCATCCATCGTCCAGCGGAACGATGTGGCATTAACCCGCTGCATCGTTGGCCTCCTGGGCCTCGGCTACGCACATCTTGGTCTCGGCTACGCACTTCTCACACAGCGCATGGCCGTACAGTTCCTTCGCTCTCGCCGCCAGACGTGCCGCCTTCACCGTGGCTCTGCCGTCAAAATAATCCATCACCTGACCGCCGCAGCGCTCACAGATAACGGTGGCATCGCCCTGCGGAGGCAATCTGTACCCTGGCTTCTGCCGCGTTGGGATCGCCGGTTCCTTCGGTCTGCTCGGCTCCGGCGTTTCCGCGTCCGGGTCCTTCATTTCCTCGGTGGGGATGCAGAATACCTGGAAAAACGCATACTTCATGGCAATCGCCATCGCCTTGTTGCTGGCCTTGTCTCCGCTGTCCATGCCCTCACCGATCACCACCGCCGAAACGCTGGTGCCGTCCTCCGCGTAGAACGTGTATTTGACTTTCAGCATGGAATACAGCAGCGTACCGCCCTTGTTGGTCACACGATCCTCCCGTGACTGATCGATCACCTCCGGCACAACGAATACCTTGTGCTTGGACAGGATCGGCTGCAGTGCGTTCATCACATCGTCGATGCCGCGATACTTGAATCCCTGCTGCTGGTTCTTCTTATCCTTCCCGATTGCCGGAATCTCCTGCATGATCGCGGTAATGCTTTCAAAGATATTCATCACTTCACCCCCACGCTATAACCATCCACCAACCCCGCGCCGGGGACGGCTTCTGTTTTCAGGATCTTGGCAAGCTCCGCCTTGCGGATGGTCGGCTCTGCATACTGGATACAGTCCTCATGTGCGTGGTCCTGCAGCCACGTCAAAACGGCGTCAGGATCAGCCACATTCACGCTGGTAGTCTTACGGAAGTTCACCGCGCAGCGGGGGGATTCAAATTTCTGACCCTGCAAAGCATACGCCAGATAGTCCTTGAGACGCTGGGCCTTGTTCTCCGCCGCCTTCTGCCGTTCGGCAAAGGCAAGCTTCTCAGCCTTGTACGCAGCGGCATCCGCCACCAGATTCTTGTAATATAGCGCAATGTTCTCGATCTTCTGATCCCGTGCCATGCTCAGTTGGTCGAAGGCGTCAAAGTCGCTGACCTCGCCGGTCTCCGGGTCTACCAGGGCCGTAATGGCCGCATCAATTTCGTAAAGGTTCATGCTTTCCTCCTATATCTCGCAAACCGCACGGTCTCGCCGTCTTTGTTCTTCTTGATGACCGTTTCCTTCGTCAGCTCAACGCCAGCCTTCCGCAGGTCGGAGATCCGTGCCGTAAAGTTGGCGATGCGCAGTTTGCTCATACCCTCCATTGTGGTAATGCTGCCGTGCTCATCCAAGTAAGCCAGGATCTTTTCACACTGCGTCATATCAGTCCTCCGGGATGTCGATGATCGCCACCCCCATGGCCCGCGCCACGGTTTCCGGGTCGCTGTCCACCGCATACTTCATCCACTCCTTGAAGCACTCCGGGCAGTAGCACTCGCCGTTGATCAAAAACCCGGGAGCCACGTCATCGTAAAGGCCGGGGTCCATCACCGTGGAACAGTGGGCGCACACCGGATATACCTTGCATCTCATTTCCACGCATCCCCTCTCTGCCACGCCTTCGTGGCGCTGTTCTGGCTAGTGTAACCGCCGGTCTTGGCCCCGCAGAACCCGCAGCGCACGTAATGCTTAAACGGCGCGTCCGTGGATTGCACCCGCTCACCGCTGTCCGTCCCGCACACCGGGCAGGGCGATAGCGGCATCCGCTCTTTTCGATTCCTTGCGTTCATCTCGCACTCACCGCCATATACGACAGGGCAATCAATAAAAGCGCCAGAAAGCACATGAAGCCCAGCCATGCGGAGAAGTCCGCTTTCCGCTGCTCCCGCGTCCGTCTGTCACGCTTCATGCCGTCCCCTCCCCTCAATGAAATCCACGATCTTGAACGGCCACGTAGCCGCATACGCCACGCCCAGAATCATAAAAAACAGACTCCAATCCATTACCGGCACCTCACTAACTGCGCCAGTTCCTGCGCGTCAAATTTCAAAAGCTTGTCCAGCTTGTCCAGGTCATCCAGCGTCATGCGCGTTATACCGCAGATTCGCTTGCTGACCCATGCGTCCGGCAGGCCCATAGCCCGTTCCATGCTCCGCTGGTTCCGGTATCCCCGTAAATGTGCCTTGCTTTCGATCAGGTTCCGGCGGAAGTCGATCCGCTCCTGCCGCATATCCCGATTCAACTTTACTTTCGGCATTGCTTTTTCCTTTCCCCTGTGCTAAAATAGCCACAGGATACATATCTGAGCCTAAGATTTGTTCCGCCGCCCTGTTCGGTCTGCTATGCCGAACGGGGCATTTTTAATGCTCATTTCCCCTCGTCCGCGCACAATGCATCACACATCCATTTGCATGGGCAGGCCGCACAGTTGCACTCACGCGGGGGCTTGTTCTCGCACAGCGCATCCGTTCTTGCCATGAACGCGGCCTCCAATTCTCTGATACTCATATAGGTTTCCCCTTTCTGGTGTTAGTCCTCCCCGGCGCGCCGCTTGATGATCGCGTCGATTGCGCCCTCCACGCGCTTCCGTGCGTCAGGCGGCTTCCGCTTGCCGTTCAAGATCATGCTGATGTACGCCCTTGTCACGCCCAGCTCCCCAGCGACATCTTCAAACGAGATGCGGTTCATGTGCATCTTACCGACCGCTCGGCCAGTCCATGCTTCAAGCAATGTCATTCCTCCCTTTTAATTGTTAATTTCGTTGACTGCGGCGGGGAGATTTGCTATACTGCCATTAGCCCTCTGTGGCAATCTCAAGGAGGTGGTTTCTTGACCAACCTTTTGACTTTGCCCGTTCCAGACCAAAGAAACGGCGCGATGCGATAGGGCAAAGGGCAGAACCAAAACTGTCAAAGTGAGCGGCGCGTCATAGAAGCGCAAGTTCGTTTTGTGCCGGGATGGCATTGCCGAGCCGATGGAAAGAAACCCATCAATTCGGATGGATGCGAAGCAAAGTGTCCGACCATCCCGTGCAGCGCGTTTTGGTAAACAAATTTGGGGAAAAAGCATCCGTGAACGAACCACGGGTGCTTTTTTCTCCGCCGCAGTCAACTTTAGGGTTGCATAAGTTAACTAACCGTGTTATTATGAACTTGCGAGGAACATAATAATTTTTTCAAACACAGGCGGTTTCGCTTGGGTTTGGGTTTGTGTTATCATTCGCAACCTACAGGCTTATTATAGCGTTAACAAACGGAACTGTCAACAGATAAGTGATAACATACGAAACTTTATTATATTGCACAAAACGGAGGGGGCATAGCTGTGGCTTTTTACGAAAACTATGTGCATCTGTGCAATAAAATAGGAAAATCTCCCTCTGCTGTGGCAATCGAATTAAAGTTAGGGAAGCCGTCTGTAACAAGATGGAAGTCAGGAACGAAACCTCGTGATGCAACGGTATTGAAAGTCGCAAATTACTTCCATGTGACCGTTGACGAGCTGGTCGGCGATGCCCTGTCGGGGGAAAAAGAAACCCTCGATCCGAAGATCGAGGGTTACTCAGAATTACAGAAAGCTGCTATTCAATTTGTGTTATCGCTGCCGCCGGATAAGCTGGAGCGTTTTGTGAAAATGGGGCGCGCTGCTTTTGAGGAAGAGAAATGAAAGAAGCATTTATTTCTATCGGTTGCGCCATGATTTCAGGGTTTGTTGCATGGATTGTCGCAAAGCAAGCGGCAAAGGCAGAAATCAAGAAATTGCAAACAATTTGGGCGCATGAAAAAGAAACGGCCTGCGACACGGAATTTGACAGTATGGCCGCTGCCGTTACCCTTTATGCGAAGTGGCCTTCCCCAAAGGGCTTTCAGGATGCCACCAATGCCGTTGCCATTTATCGGGCAAAGGCAACCGGAGAAATGGCGACCGAGGTTGACAAACTAAGCCGGATGATTGTTAGAACTTCATCTGAATATAAACCCATTTTGACGCAGTTAGATGCTATAATCGAGTGCAAGCGAAAAGCCAATGGTTAAAACGTAGCCTTGCCGCTTTCGCCCTCTTTCCAGAATAGTTCAAGTTCCCTGGTAAAAAGGTTTCTCGCCATTCGGTAAAGCTCGGTCATTGCGGTCTCGTGATCCATGTCGTCACATTCCAGGCCGATTTCATACTCGACGCCCTTTTCTTTACTGATTGCCCAAATTTTCATTTTAGAGCCTCCATGATTTTCAACAGTTGTTCGTCAGATAACTTTTGTATCAAGTCAATGGCTTCTGCCAGCATTTCTTGATACTCTATTGTATCACTTTTCACGTCATTGCACAACATTTTGTGTCCCCCCAAATAATTATAGTAACGGGGCTATATGTCGATTATTGCACTTTGTGCAGTCGAAAATATAAGAAAAATGGAGAGTTGAGATGAAAAAGTTTTTGCTTATCGCGCTGTCTTCGGTTCTCGCACTCGGCATGTTAACCGCCTGCGGGGAAACGAATCAGACCGAACCAGAAAACGAGCCGGGAACTCCACCCGATCTCGTTGGAGAGTGGAAGCAGACAAACAGCAATGCAGATGACGCATGGCAGGCCGCTACCATTGCCGGAGATGCCATTGAGGTGTATTGGGTATCTGATAACGGGGAAACCAAAGCCCTCTATTGGGCCGGTTCTTTCGATGCCCCTACCACGGCGGATGAGCCGTACACCTGGGAATCGGAAAATGATAAAGATCAGACCGATACGGCAATTCTCGCCAGCGGCGATGACACAAAGACATTTACCTATCAGGACGGCGTAATCAGTTACGAAGTGTCTGCCATGGGAGTTACGCAGACCGTAAAACTTGAGAAGCAATAAGTAACCAAATCCCCCGCCGCCTCTGCAACAAACGGCGGGGGCCGGAAGGCAAACCTTGGGGGCATTGGCTTGCCGTGATGTAACCGTAACAGAAACAGGGTAGGTAGGGCAATTTTCAAATTTGGGTATTCGACACCTTCCGACAAATTGTTACAAAACCAAAATTGGTACTCTGCCTGTCCATATCTTGTCTAATCATGCAGGGGGGATATTTTTTTGACGATTCAAGAATTATGCAGAGAAAAAAAGAACGCGCTGGGTATGACGGCCCAGGACATTGCCGATGCTTCAAACATCCCCCTCTCCACCGTTAATAATTTCTTCGCCCATGCGTCCAAATCCCCGGCCCTTTATACCACAGCTGGTATCTGTGCGGCACTGGGGGTGTCTTTGGACGCATTTTTTGGTATTGGCGATCACTGTACCGCCACGGAAGAAACCTTGCAGGCGGAAAAGGACGGGTTGGAAAAGCGCCTGTCCAACAAGCGGGAGATGATTGACGTGCAAAACTATACCATTCACGTCATGGAAAAGGGTCTGCGGATTCGGAACTGCGTGATTCTGGTTATGGGCATAGCAATTAGCCTGCTGTTGTGCTGGTGCGTATTTGTGGATATGCACGCCCTAAATATCGGTTTTTGGAGGGAATAATATGAAGATACCAAAAGCAACAAAACTTCCATCCGGAAGTTGGTATGTAAACGTCATGGTAAATGGGCAGCGGATTTCCATCACCATGCCCACGAAGAAGGAAGCGGAGCGGGAAGCGGCTGCTCTGAAATCCGGCATCAAAAGCGCCCAGCATAATATAGCCCTGACCGTGACGGAAGCATTTGACCGATATATAGACAGCAAAAGCGCCGTCCTCTCACCTGCCACAGTCGCCGGGTATCGCCGGATCCAAAAGAACCTGTTGGAACCGATTGCAAATATGCCGTTGGCAAACCTGACCCAGGAGCAGGTGCAGCGGTGGGTAAATGCGCTGGTCAAGCAGGGGAAAAAGCCAAAGACCGTTTCCAATGCCCACGGCCTGTTGAGCGCCGTCCTTGCGTCCTACCGCCCGGATATGACGCTCCGCACAACGCTTCCGCAAAAGGTGAAGCCGGAGATAGCGATCCCGTCCGAGGCAGAACTATCCGCCATTTTCAAAGCAGCCAAAGAGACGAAATATGAGCTGCCGATCTTGCTGGCCGTATGGCTGGGCTTGCGGGCTTCTGAAATACGGGGCCTGAAATGGGAAGATATCGACGGCGAATATATTTCCGTCAAACGGGCTATCGTCCAGGGCGAAGCTGGCCCTGTCGAAAAAGGGACGAAGACGTTCAGTGGAACCCGCACCCTGCATCTGCCCCCATATCTCGCCGCGCTGATTCAGGCACAGGATCATTCCAAAGAACACATTGTAAACCTGTCCGGTCACGCCATGTATAACGGCTTTGAACGTATCTGTGAAAAGGCAGGGACCCCCCATTTCCGCTTCCATGATCTGCGGCACATGAACGCCTCTGTCATGCTGGCAGTCGGCGTCCCTAATAAATACGCGCAGGAACGCATGGGTCACGCCACAGACAATATGCTGAAAACCGTCTACCAGCACACCATTCAGGAAGAACAGAAAAAGTATTCCGAAGAGATTGACCAGCGATTTGAAGAGCTGCTGCATCTCTCTTAATTTTTTCATTTTTCATCTGTAATTCATCTGTAATTTTATTTGCAAATAGCCCTTCACCTTGCCGATTATCGTTAAGGCTTGCTATTTTTAGAACCGCCAAAAAACGTTGAAAATAAAAGGAAAACCGGGAATCCATTGTGGATTCTCGGTTTTCTCATTTGGTGGAGCCGAGGGGAGTCGAACCCCTGTTTATGCGCTTATAATCCTTGTGATTTCAATGTTTTTCAATTTTCATCTGTAATTTCATCTGCAATATTGCTATTTTTACTTGGGAAATTGTCCCCCGCCTATACAGGCAGGGGACGTTTTTAAAACGCTTCCAATTTCCGCATGACGCTATTATAAACCCGCTCGTTGACCACTTTCAAGCTGTCCATCAGCTCGTCCATGACATCCCACGCACGGGCTGGGTCAACGTTAGACACCGCCCGGAGGAAATCGCTGTCAGGCGCGGTGGCCTCAGAATACGCCTCGATCATGCGAGATTCCTTCACCGGCTCCCGGTTCTGGTTTTGGATGGTATATAGCGCCGCCAGCTTTTCATAGTTTGCCCAGCTGGATTCTTCCGTCTCTAACCGCTTGATCCATAGCTCCAATTCTCGCTCGTCAATCATTGGGGCCTACCCCCTTAGTCCTCCATCATGTCCATTGCACGGCGCAGGGCATCCTTGATACGGTCATCGTCGGTCTCGCGCATCATGTCATTGATCTGGCTACGCAGATTCTCGGCGGCGTCCGTGCGGCTGTAATGACCGCGGACATAATGTTTTCGGGCATAAGAGCTGCCACGGCCGTAGCCGCGCAGGTCATCGTCCAGATAGCGCCCGGAATAGCCGCGCTCGTCCATCGCTTCGATCTTGTCGATGTTTTTGATGGTGTCCGTCAGCTTGTGGGCAATGTCCAGATCACCGGTGCCCAGCTCACCCTTGCGGATCAGTTCGTCCAGCTCCTTGCAGAGCATATCCCGCAGTTCATACATAGATTTCATTCCCATTGTGTTCTCCTTTCTCAGCTCACACGGTCGATGGTCAGGTTGCTATTGGCAAAGCTGACCGCCTCCGCGCTGGTGTTCTTCGCTGCCACAGTCACGCAGCAGCCACGCGGAACTTCCACAATAGCGCTGACGTAGACGTTAAAATAGTTTTCCACCGCAGCAGGTGTGACGGTCGCTGTAGCGCTGTTGAGTGCTTCACCGTTGACAGCAAGCGCCGTGGTAATCGCACCTACCGTTTCACCCGTGGGAACGGCAATATTTGCACCAAAGCTCACCTTAAAGCGCGCCTTGCACTGCTGCGTCAGTCCGCGAAGGGTAACAAGGCCACTGCCATCGCGGTGTACGATGCAGGGCTTACTGCAAGCAGCCGTCGCAATCATCGGCACATTCTGGCCAGCCGGAACGGTAACAACGCCAGCATTAATATATTCAGCCATTTCCCTTTTCCTCCTTCGTCAAAGTTGTTGCTGCAAAAGGGGGAACAAACCCTTTTGCGAACATATCTACATAGTCTGGCTTAAAAAGCAAGTCGGCTTTATGCAACAAGTCGGCATAGTTTGTAAGCTCAAACATACTCATTTTGGACTTATCCATAGTAGCCAAGTAGTCCAAAAACTCTTGTTTCAACTCGTCAATCGTTTTCATGCGTTCAGTCCTTTCTAAAAATACAGCGGCAGGGCTATTGCCCCGCCGCTTTGGTTTAGCATCGACACGGGGCCGACCATTTTGCCATTATCGGCAAAAAGCTACGCTATGCAGTTGTCAGCAGCCGCAACCGGCAAACTGGTTGCAGCAATAGGGATTCTGCACCGTGTAGGCCGGAATGGGAGAAGGCCGGAGCTGGGACACCAGATAGCTGTTCTGCGCCGCCTGAGATGCGGCCAGTTTCAAACCCTGGTTCTCGCTCTGGAGATCCTGCAGCTTGCTCTGGGTCAAGAAATCGAGGATTGCACGGCTGTTGCTGTTGGCGTTGTCGATGATGTCCCGCGTTGCGGTCTGGATGGTGTTGCGGGTGTCGCAGCCCTGCGCAGCCATGTCATACCGAAGCTGTGCCGTGTCGGCCCGCTGGTTGCAGCAGCACTCAGCGGCCTGCATCTGCATGGCAGTCAACTGCTGCATGAGAGCCGCCTGCTGAGTTGCACGGGAAAGTTCAGCCTGCCCAAAGCCGTTTGCCATTGCCATGTTGGTGTTGTTGATGAGCTGCGCCTGCTGGTAAAAACCGTTGCACAGGCCATCGTTCACGCCGTCAATCTTGCGCTCAACATTGGCAAAGTCAGAGGTCAGCACATAGCCGTCGACCACGCCGCCGCCATTGCCGCCGTTGTTGCCCCAGCCGTTGCCGCCCCAGCCGCAAAAAACAAACAAAAACAGGATAATGATCCACCATGCACCGTCACCGCCCCAGCCAAAGCCGCCGCTGCCGCCGGAATTGGCGGGAGCCACAGGCATCGTCAGCATGGGAGCGCCGTCAGAGGAAAGAGACATAGAAAAACTCCTTTCAGTTTTTTATTATCAAATCGTGGCCACGATGTTGATTACTTTATAAGCCCTTGAAACTGCTTCGCCATTTCTTGCAACTGGTTCAATTGCTGCTGGCTCATTTTTCCGGATTGCAGCAGCTTTTCTACCTCCGCCTTCGGGTCCCCCTGAAACGAGGCCCGGAACTGGTTGAATTGCTGCATCATCTGCTGGAACCGGCCTACCGGCGTGTTCCCGCCGCCTAAAGCGTTAAAAAAGGGGTTAGCCATCAGCGTCAGCCTCCTTTACCTTCTTTTTGCCCTTCATTCCGTCCACGACCGCCGCCAGCGCGTTAAATTCTTCCCGCGTGACAAACTTCACCGGGTCTGCCGTGGACGCTGTACGGGGCGTTTCTGTGCGTTCTACGAGGTCGTAGATCGTGAGAGAGGGCTTGCCGCTGGCATCCGCCTGCTTGAGATACACCGTCGGCGCGGAGCTGTCCCACAACGCCACGGCGGCATTGGGCGCGATCATCCAGTTTCTGGCCTCCTGCTCTCCGCTGACCCACTGCACACCGCTCTGCGCCACCGGGTTTTGCGGGGCCTGCGGCATCTGGGGCGTCATGGGCTGCATCTGCTGCTGGCGCATCTGCATGAGGTTATCCGGCATAGGCGGTGCGTAATAGGGATTTTGCCATCCGTAAGGTGTGTAAGCCATTTTAGTCATCCTCCTTGACCCAGTAATACAAGATGTTCTCGTTGCTGCTGTCCCAGCTGTCCCAGATCATGCCGTCGCAGACACAGACCACATGACCGGACAAAGCCAAAATATAGGTGCCCGCTGGGTGATCCTCCGCAAATTGGCCCACCGTGTAGCAGTCTGGGCAGGTGTCCGGCGCAATGTACCGCCGATATCCGATGCTGCGGAGATACCGCCCCCAACAGGCGTTAGCCGACGGCATATCACCATCCAAATACCCTTGGATACAGAGCCGCAAATAAATTTCGCCCCAATCCTTGCCGGTAGCCTTTACGATTGCCCGCACGGTGCAATCCCCCACATTTTTCCCGCAGGGGTTGGGGTTGAAATACTTATACATATTCCCGGCGGTCATCGTAGAGCAATTCGTTTGCTCTTACCAATTTAGCCAGCCCTTCTTCATCATCCTGTGCCGCGTATTTATAACAAATATCTGTAGCGCTGGATTCGCTCATTCCGCACGCCCGCAGACGGTCAATGTATTCTCTACCAGTTGTAATCACGGAGAATCCCTCCCTTGCTCTGCTTTCATGGTAAGCCAAAACCCTCCATTCAAAGTGGCAGGAAAAGGGCAGAAAAGTGCGCAAAAAAAAACGCGGTTCAAATTGAACCGCGTCTCTCAACGTGTAGTATAGATTTCGTCTTGCAATTTTCGGTAAGCAGAGCGCCGTAGCCGCTTCACGGTGTCTACGCTCACATGAAGCCGATCCGCCACCTGTAGGCAGCTCTGGCCGTGGACGTCCACCGCCAGCACCGCCGCCTCCTCGTCAGGCGGAAGGCCTACCAGCCGAATGGCCTGCGCCGCCCGGGCCGGGGCCATCGATGACAACAGCGCCCGGATCTCTCGGTTTGTTTTCTCCATGGGTTTTCCAGACTTGCAGAGCGCGGCCATGCCGCGTGGATGTTGCCATCTTCTGGCCCTCCTCTCAGTAGTTTAGCCCGTCCAGTCGGCCTTGGCCTCCCGCACGTCGATGTGCGTGAAGCCCTTCTGACTGTACACGCCCACGCCGCCCCAATCCGGCATGAGCTGCCGCACGTAGGTCGCCACGGCTTCCGGCGTCTGCCCCTTGACCGTGATGTCCGCTGCCGTGCCGTAGCAATGCTGGCTGTGGGCCACCCCGCCCACCTTGGCATTATATTGCGGCGTGCGGTAACCGCTGTTAATAGTCACAGCCGCCCCAAAGTGGGTGCGGATGCTCTCCAGCACCATCACCAGCCGGGGGGCCACCAAAACGGCGTCCGATCCGTCCCGGCAGGCAAACTCCCGCACTTTAAAATGGGCGGAGAGCTGCTTGCCCCCGGAGGCGGCTTTGCTGTAAGCGTGGATCTCAACCATGGTTATCCCCCCAGATCTGATACAGCGCCCGGACCATGTCGGCGCGGGTCACAGTCTCTCCAGCGTTGGCGTCCGTCAGCAGGCCGTGAGCCTCGCCCCATACAAGGGCTTGATCTTCCACCTTGGCCGACCGCTCCCAAAACAGCAGCAGCGTAGGCACCTTCCGGGTGCTGGTCACTTTCTCCTTGGGGAAAATGCCCTGCGTGGAGCCGCCGCCGTCCAGCATGAGGGCATCCACCACGCCAAGCCCCAGCAGCTTGTTCTGGAGCTGCTCACGGGTCAGGCTGGTCTTGTCGCACCACAGGCATACCTTGCCGTTGGGCATCCAGCCCACCGCCGTCCGGGCAGCAGGCCGGGCCACGTCGGCGGTCAGGCCCCGGTAGAGCTTGGAGCCGCCCTTGAGGATCGGGACGCCGGAAAGGAAGGATACTCCCCGGCCCGTTAGCATCTTCGGTACGCCGTCAGAGCTGATGGACACGCCCCAGTCCTGGTATTTGTCCCGGCTGATGACCTTGCCGTCGATCACCGTCCAGCCCACCGGCTGAAACTTGCTGTTGAAAAGATACCCGTTGATGATGTGGGTACACCCGGTCTTGGCCTTGATCTGGGCCGGGGTCAGCTTGCCGGTGTTGTGGTAGATCTGCGCCCTGGCGCAGTCAAAGATATCAACCACGGCGCACTGCCTTTACGGGCCGTCCGTCCTCGTCCCACGTCACGTCATAGGTGCCCTCCGGTGCGGTGACCCGGATGGTCTGGCCCGCATTGGCCGGGTTATAGTTGAAGTAGTCATACATGTGCTTCACGTCGGCAGGTTCTTCCTCCGTGGGGATGAAGCCCTCCTTCATCTCCTGTTCCGTCCAACCGGCCACGCCGCCGTCGGGATTCAGGTGAAAATTGGCCCCGGCGGCCTTCAGCTCTGCGTTGATCTGCTCCACGGTCTTGCCAGCCTTGCGGCCCTCGTTGATGATGTCAGCAAATTTCATGTCCATGGTATGTTCTCCTTTCAAATTTTCGGTTGAATTTTCAACCGTTTTTGTCCTCGCTCACCCGCTGGGTGCCGAAGTAGAAGCCGATCACAACCGTAAAAACGGTCATAAACTGCTCCGGCGTCACCCTGCCGGTGCAGGACAGCACCGCAAAGACAACGGTGAGGGTCAGGGTCACCAGGCTCTTGACGGCCAGCAGATTGGCCAGCCGCTTTTTCAGGTTTTCCACAGTTTTTTACCTCCCTATGTATTATTTTGTGCTTCCTTCTCAAGGTCTTGGATCCGGTGGTTGATCACCTTGATCTGCTCCTCCACAACCGGCATCCGCTGGGCAAAGTGGTTATGCTCCCGCACCTCCCGGGTCAGCTCGTCCAGCTTGGCCTCCGTCACCGCCTGGGTCTTGCTGTTGGCGATAAGCACCCCCATCAGCGTCAGCCCCCCGGTGATGAGGGCGCATACGATTGTTTCTGTCATAATACACTCCTTAAAAGTTGCAGTTTTAAGGTCACATTCCGACGCGTTTCGACGCGGCCTCTGTGCTATACTCCCGGTAAAGGAGGTGGTCCACATGACCGCAGCGCAAAAACAGGCCTACGAGGAACTTTACTACATGACCGTAGAAATTTTGGACGAGTTGGACGCCCTCAAGCATAAGATCGCCCAGCAGCAAAAAGCGTCGGAAGCATTGTGGGACCTGCCGGAGGATTAACCCTCCGGCGTTTCCTTTGTACCGCCAAACTCGGCAGGCACCAGCTCCGGCAGGCCGCACTCGTTGATGAGAATGTCCGCCACCTGCTGCTTCAGCTTAGGGGGCACATCTGCAAACTCCCAGGGCTTTTTCGTCTTGGGGTTTTTCGCCTCCATACAGATCTTGCTCGCATACAACATAGCCATCA
>ERZ773277.1800-NODE-1800-length-15958-cov-3.250141_pt1 | contig 15958 bp, 12 predicted proteins | sample MGYA00511957_ERZ773277 | MGnify/ENA primary metagenome ERZ773277 (study PRJEB29015, sample SAMEA2737800) | human gut metagenome | biome: human gut; feature: human-associated habitat; material: faeces | place: China | collected 2012 ... | reverse complement strand
GCCGAGGTCTCGCCGTAAAGCCCTCCGGCGACGATCCGAACGGCGAAGGCCGCCTGCACGGCGTAGAAGGCCGCGCCCGTGAGGCGCAGCAGGCTCCGGCGGCGGACCGTGAAGGCCGCTGCCGCGATGAGGACGCTGAAAATGAGGTAGCAGATCATGGCGTCAGTCCTTTACGTTGGTGAGTGAATCGGCGTCGTCGGCATGGAGCTTGCCGTCGATTTTGGTGAAGAAGATGCCCAGCATCAGCACCGAGATGAGGATGTCGAGCAGGATGGCGAAGTTGATCAGCAGCGGCATCTCGACGCCGATGGCCGTCGAAAAGAGGAACACGCCGTTTTCGATGACCAGAAAGCCGACCATGTGGGAGAAGATCCGGCGGCGCATGACGATCAGGATCAGTCCGCTCAACAGCGAGTAGAAGGCCACGCCGAAGAACACCAGGTCGATGGTCGTGTCGGCGATGTAATAGGTGACCGAGGCGCTCACGGCCAGCGCCACGAGCGACAGCAGCAGCGAGCCGGACTGCGTGGAGCCGGAGCGCGAGACGCGGTTGATCTTCGTGCGGCGGATGACGGCGAAAAGCAGTCCCGGGACGAGGATGCCCTTGAAAAGCAGGGTTTCGAGGCAGATGAAGGCCAGTTCGGCGGGGTTGATGGCGTGCAGCCGCACCAGGGCGACGGCGAACAGCAGCCACCCCTGAAGGCCGATCAGCGAGGCGAAATTGCGGAAACGCTCGGTGATCGCCAGATAGACGAGCGTCACGACGTAGAGGATGATCAGCGGAAGTATCATTGCAGACCGATGTTAAGTTGCAGCAGGTAGCCCGTGAAGAACACGAGGACGGCCAGCGCCGCGACGGTGAGGATGAAGGTGGTGTTGCGGGCGAGTTTGTTGCGGGCCTGGGTCGATTCGACGATGCCCACCGAAAGCCCCGTGACGAGCACCGCGAGCGGGGCCGCCGCCCACCAGCGGGGGCAGCAGGTCGCGGCGACGGCGTCGGCGGCGAGCACCGACAGCGCGGCGGTCTTGAGCCATCCGGCCATCTTGATATAGGCCAGGTCGACGCCGCAGTAGTCGAGGCACATCACTTCGTGGATCATCGTCAGTTCGAGGTGCGTGCGGGGGTCGTCGACCGGGACGCGCCCGGCCTCGGTGAAGACTTCACGAGCACGTAGGCCGCCAGCAGCAGCACCACGACCAGCTGCACGCCGTTCACGGCGTCGCCCGAGAAGATCGCGTCGAAAGAGGTGTAGCCCGACAGCAGGGCCAGCGTGCCGAAGACGAGCATCAGCGCCGGTTCGACCAGCGCGCCGTACAGGGCTTCGCGGCTGGCGCCCATGCCCTCGAACGAGCTTCCGGTGTCCATCGCCGCGAGGATGAGGGCCACGCGGCCCAGAGCCAGGAGGTAGGCGAAGGCGATCAGGTCGCCTTCGAACGACAGCGCGGACGGCAGGTCGCCCACGGGGACGAACAGCGCGGCGACGAGGGCCGTGCCGAGCGTGACGGACGGGGCCGCGCGGAACACGGCGGTCGTCGTGGGGGAGTAGACGGCGCCCTTGCGCAGCAGCAGGCGCACGTCGTAAAGGTGCTGGGCGAAGCGGATGCCCTTGCGGCCCGCGAGCAGCGCGCGGGTGCGGTTGATCAGTCCCGGAATCGCCAGGGCCGCCAACAGAAGAAGGAGTGTGTTGAGTGCTGCCATCTTAAATCGCGTTAAATACCGACAACAGGAACACCAGCCCCAGGAAAGCCAGTGCGAAAAGGATGTAATGGTTGATCTTGCCCGTGCGCAGGCGCATCACGCGCTGGTTGATCACGCGCAGCAGTTCGACCCACCAGGCGGCGAACAGCCGGCCGATGCGGTCGCGGTGGCCGATGTCGAACGAGTGGGCCGCGGGGAAGATTTCGCCTTTGCCCACGGGGGAGCCCTGGCCGCTGTTCTGGGTCAGCGACGTGGCGATGGATTGAAGCCCTTCGGAGAAGGATTCGCCCGTGTACTGCATCCGGACGTTCGGCGCCGTGAAGCCGCAGCCCCATGTGGGACCCTTGGCGACGGTGCGCGTGCGCAGCGTCCGGCGGCGGAGCCACAGCAGCAGGCACACCACGGCGATCAGAATCCAGGCCGTGCGTCCCGCGGCGGCGAGCGGCGGCGAGAGCAGCCAGTCGGCGGCGTCGGCCGGGGTGCGGAGGAAGAAGCCCGCGGCTCGGGTCGCGGCCGAGACGGCCGCCCGGGGGAACAGCCCTACGAAAAGGATGCCTGCGAGCGGCAGGGCCATCGCCGCGATGCGGAAGGTGTCGGCCTCGGACGACTCGGCGACCTCGTGGGTGCGGGGCGAGCCGAGGAAGACCGTGCCGTAGAGTTTGGTGAAGGCCAGGACGACGAGTCCGCCGATCAGCGCCAGCGCGGCCAGTCCGGCGGCGGACGCCAGCACGTTGCTGCCCGAAGCGATGCCGTCGAGCATCCCGAGGTAGATCAGCAGTTCGGAGACGAAGCCGTTGAGGGGCGGCAGGGCGCAGATGGCCGCCGTGCCCGTGAGGAAGAGGATCGCCGTGAGCGGCATGTGCTTCGCAAGCCCGCCCAGCGCGTCGAGCGACGTGGTATGGGTCTGCGAGAGGATGTTGCCCGCGCCGAAAAAGAGCAGGCTCTTGAACAGCGAGTGGTTGAGCGTGTGCAGCAGGGCGCCCGTGACGCCGCACAGCGCGACGAGCTGGTTGCCCGAGGATTTGCCCAGCGCGGCGACGCCGAGTCCGATGAGGATGACGCCGACGTTCTCGATCGAGGAGTAGGCCAGCAGGCGTTTCACGTCGTTCTGCATGGCTGCGAGGATCACGCCCCACAGGCCCGTGACGACGCCCGCCGCGAGCAGGATCACTCCGGCGGTGTGCAGGAGGGGCTGTTCGCCCAGCGCGGCCGTCACGCGCAGGATGCCGTAGACGCCCGTCTTGATCATCACGCCCGACATCAGTGCCGAGACGTGCGACGGGGCTGCGGGGTGCGCCTCCGGAAGCCAGACGTGCATCGGGAAAAGTCCAGCCTTCATGCCGAAGCCCGCCAGGAACACCAGCAGCAGCGGCAGTCCCGGCTGCGTGCGGAAGTAGTCGCCCAGCGCGCCGAACGTGGCGGCGCCGCAGGCCGCGTCGAGCCGTACGAAGCCGATGACGAGCAGCACGAAGCCGATGTGCATCATAATCAGGTAGGAGAGCGCCGCGCGCCGGACTTCGCGCCGCTGGGCGTCGAAGAGGATCAGCAGGAACGACGCCACGGTCATCAGTTCCCAGAAAAAGAGGAACGAGAAGCCGCCGTCCGAAAGGACCACGCCCAGCATGGCGTAGAACATCGCCACCAGCGCCGTGTAGTGCAGCGAGATGTGGGCCGGGGATTTCTCGGCAAGGCAGTGGGCCAGATAGCCCCGCGAGTAGAGCACGGCGGCGACGGCGCCGACCGAGATGATCACGACGAACAGCGCCGAAAGCCCGTCCATCGAGCCGGTGTCGCCGCCGAAAAGCGTACCGGGGACCGACCACACGGGGCCGCTGTCCGCTCCGGCCAGCACGCCGACGGCGCGCGCCGAGCACCACAGGGCGCCGGCGGCCGTGAGGGCCAGCGCAGTCCAGACCTTGCGCCGCAGCGGCGTGGCGAAAATGGCCGCCGCCACCGCCGTCAGGGCGATTAGCAGGTAGAGAAAAAGCATATTTCAGAAATTTATCGTATTCTTAACCGTTGACCACCGATGCCATGACCACCGCCGCGAGGGCCGCGGTCTCGGTGCGCAGACGCTGTCGTCCGAGGGTGATCTCTTCGAAACCGTTGGCCAGCGCGAAGGCGATTTCGCCGGGCGAGAAGTCGCCTTCGGGACCGATGAAGACCGTGGCCGTCTCGCCCGGACGGAGCGCGCGGGCCAGGTAGGCCTTCCCGGCGGGCGACTGCGCCGGGGCGCAGTGGGCGATGAACTTCCGCCCCTCGGGGGCCGACAGCACCGCTTCGCGGAAGGGGGTGAGCGGATGCAGCACGGGGCGGTAGGCCTTGAGCGACTGTTTCAGCGCCGCGGTGACGACCTTCTCGCCCCGCTCGGGCTTGAAGACCCGGCGTTCGCTGTGTTCCGTTTCCAGCGGCACGACGGCCGTGACGCCCACCTCGGTGGCTTTTTCCAAAAACCACTCGAAACGCTCCGAATTTTTGGTCGGCGCGACGGCCATCGTCAGCGCGTAAGGCAGTTTTTCGAATCCGGTTTCGGCGCTGACGACCCGCACGGTGCAGCGCCGGGGATTGTCGTCGGTGATTTCGCAACAAAATAAATTGCCCCGTCCGTCAGTTATATGGATGCGCCCGCCGCACTGGAGCCGCAGTACGCGGATGCAGTGTTTCGACTCCTCCTCGTTCAGCGTATGAAGCGGGGGGACGATGTCCGGCGCGTAGAAAAGTTGCATGATTGGAGACCTATTATTTATTCTATTTACAGATTTTTCCCTAACTTTGTCGAATAATGCGCGACAAAGTTACTAAAATAACACGATCGATGAAACGTATCACCGCTTTATTAACACTTTTTCTGGCTATGACATTCATATCCTGCAAGTCCGGGAAAACCGTGGGTGAAAATCCTTTTTTCGCCGAATGGGAGACCCCATACGGCGTGCCGCCCTTCGACAAGATCGAACCGGAGCACTTCCTGCCCGCGATCGAACGCGGCATGTCGCTGCACGAGGCCGAGATCGACGCCATCACGTCGAACAACGACGCGCCGACGTTCGAGAACGTCATCCTCGCCTACGACGCTTCGGGAAAGATGCTTTCGCAGGTCGAGCTGATCTTCGGGATGCTCTGCGCCGCGGAGAACACCTCCGAAATGCAGGCGCTGGAGGAGCAGATTATGCCCCGGATGGCGGCGCACGCCGACAAGATCCGTCTCAATGGGAAACTTTTCGAACGGATCAAAGCCGTCTACGACCGTCGCGCCGCGCTGGGACTCGACGCCGAGCAGAGCCGTCTGCTGGAGAAGACCTACCGCAGTTTCGTGCGCGCCGGAGCGCTGCTCGACGCCGAGCGGAAGGCGCGTCTGAAGGCGATCAACGAGGAGCTGTCGCTCACGGTCGTGAAGTTCGGGCAGAACCTCCTCGCCGAGAACAACAACTATGCGCTGGAACTCGCCTCGTCCGATCTGGACGGCATCCCGGCCACGGCCCGCGATCTGGCCCGCGAAAAGGCCGAGGCGATGGGCCGGAAGGGCAAATACGTCTTTACGCTGCACAAGCCCAGCCTGATCCCGTTTCTGACCTACTCGTCGAAACGCGAACTGCGCGAGCAGATCTACAAGGCCTACCTCAACCGCTGCAACAACGGCGACGAGTATGACAACAAACGGCTGATCAACGATTTCATCCGCCTGCGCACGGAGAAGGCCCACCTGCTGGGCTATCCCTCGTATGCCGCCTACGTCGTGGACGACGAGATGGCCGGAACGACCGACGCCGTGTACGGCCTGCTGGAGGAGATCTGGACCCCGGCGCTCGAAAGCGCCAAGGGCGAGCTGGCCGAGATGGAGGAGCTGTTCCGGAAGGATTTCCCCGAGGGAGAGTTCGCGTCGTGGGACTGGTGGTATTACGCCGAGAAGGTCCGCAAGCAGAAATATGCCCTCGACGAGGAGATGCTGCGGCCCTATTTCTCGCTGGAGAACGTGCAGGGAGGCATCTTCTTCCTCGCCAACCGGCTCTACGGCATCACGTTCCGCCCGATCGTCGTGCCGCTGTACCACCCCGAGGCGGTCGCTTACGAGGTGCTCGACGTCGACCAGTCGCATCTGGGCGTGCTCTATTTCGACTACTTCCCGCGCGACGGAAAGAGCCAGGGCGCGTGGTGCGGCAACTACGTGGAGCAGACCTACGAGGACGGGAAGCGCGTGGCTCCCGTGGTGTCGGTCGTCTGCAACTTCACGCGCCCGGCGGGGGGCAATCCCGCGCTGCTGACCCTCGACGAGACCGAGACGCTGTTCCACGAGTTCGGGCATGCGCTCCACTTCCTGTTCCACGACGTGAAGTACCGCGGACTCGCGGAGGTCGAGGGCGATTTCGTGGAGCTGCCCTCGCAGCTGATGGAGAACTGGGCGTTCGATCCCGAGGTGCTCAGGCAGTATGCCGTGCATTACCGTTCGAACGAGGTGATTCCGAAATACCTCGTCGACAAACTGCGCCGCAGCGAACTTTTCAACCAGGGTTTCATGGCCACCGAGCTGATCGCCGCGTCGCTTTCGGACATGGACATCCACTCGATCACCGAATACGAGCCGTTCGACCCGATGGCCTTCGAGCGCAAGTCCCTGACCGAAAAACGCGGGCTGATCCCGCAGATCGAGCCGCGCTACCGTTACCCCTATTTCTCGCACATCTTCGACGGCGGCTACTCCGCGGGCTACTATTTCTATACGTGGGCCGAGGTGCTCGACAAGGATGCCTTCGAGGCCTTCCGCGAGAGCGGCGACCTCTTTAACAAGAAGATCGCCGGCGATTTCCGCCGCAAGATCCTCGCCCGCGGCGGCTCGGAGGACGGCATGACCATGTACCGCGACTTCCGCGGCAAGGACCCCGACAAGCGGGCGATGCTTCGCGGCCGGGGGCTTCTGAATGAACCCGAACCGTCCGGCGAGGACGCCGCTCCCGCCGCCGAAACGGCATCCGCCGCCCGGGAAAACTGAAACTCGCACCCATCGGAAAAGAAACCGCTAATTTGATATGATAATGAAAAAAGTACTGTTTATTATGGCCGTTTCCGCTATGGCGGCAGGCTGCGCCGACAATTCGATCCCCAAAGCGCAGCTGCCCGAACTCGATCTGTCGAATCCCCTGCTGGCCGCAGGGGATACGCCCCATGAGCCCCCGCCGTTCTCCGAGATAAAACTCGCGGACTACGAACCGGCGTTCGATGCCGCGATCGCCTGCTCGCGCGCCGAGATCGACGCGATCGTGAACAACCCCAGGAAACCCACCTTCGGCAATACGATCGTGGCGCTGGAGCGTCAGGGCGAGCTGCTCAACCGCATCGCGGGGCTTTTCTTCAACCTGCTCGAAGCCGACACGTCGGACGAAATGCAGGAGATCGCACAGCGCGTGCAGCCCAAGCTGACCGAACTGTCGAACGACATCTCGCTCAATCCCGAGCTGTTCGCCCGGGTGAAACAGGTCTACGAGCATCCGGGACGTCTTCGCAAAGAGGACAGGAAACTGCTCGAGGACACCTATCAGAGTTTCGCTCGCAGCGGCGCGGCCCTTTCCGACGCCGACAAGGAGCTTTACCGCAAGTACACCTCCGAACTCTCGGGGCTGACGCTCCGGTTCGGGCAGAACGCGCTGGCCGCGACCAACGCATTCACGCTCAACATCACCGATCCGAAGGTGGTGGCCGAGCTGCCCGCATTTGTCCGCGAAGGCATGGCCGCCGAGGCCAAGGCCCGCGGCGAGAAGGGCTGGACCGTGACGCTGCAACATCCCAGCTACCTGCCGTTTATGACCTATTCCTCGAACCGCGAACTGAAGGAGAAACTCTGGAAAGCCAGCAATTCGAGGGCGTTGGGCGGCGAGTTCGACAACACGGAGATCGTGAAGAAAATCGCCAATACGCGTCTGAAGATCGCCAACCTGCTGGGCTACAAGTGCTATGCCGATTACGTGCTCGAACGCCGCATGGCCGAGAATACGAAAACGGTCAACGACTTCCTCGCGGAACTGCTGGCCGCGACCAAGTCCTATGCCGACGCCGACTACCGCACGGTGAGCGACTACGCCGCTACGCTCGGTTTCAAGGGACAGCTGATGCCCTGGGACTGGTCCTATTACACCGAGAAATACAAGGATGAGAAATATGCCCTGAACGACGAGCTGGTGAAACCCTACCTGAAACTCGAAAACGTGAAGAAGGGCGTCTTCATGCTGGCCAACAAGCTCTACGGGCTGAATTTCACGCCCGACGACAAGATCGAGGTGTACCATCCCGACGTGACGGCCTACGACGTGACGGACGCCGACGGACGCTTCATGGCAGTCCTCTATCTCGACTTCTTCCCCCGCGAGTCGAAGCGTTCGGGGGCGTGGATGACCGAGTTCCGCGGCACGAAGATCGAGGACGGCAAGGAGACCCGTCCGCTGGTGTCGCTGGTGATGAACTTCACCAAGCCCACCGAAACGGCTCCGTCGCTGCTGACGTTCGACGAGCTGGAGACCTTCCTCCACGAATTCGGACACGCCCTGCACGGTATGCTGGGCGAGGGCAAGTACGAGTCGCAGACCGGCACGAACGTCTACCGCGACTTCGTGGAACTGCCCTCGCAGCTGATGGAGAACTGGGCGACCGAGAAGGAGTTCCTCGACCTGTGGGCCGTGCACTACGAGACCGGCGAGCCGATGCCCGCCGAGATCGTCGACCGCATCGTCGCCGCGCAGAACTATCTGGCGGCCTACGCCAACGTGCGCCAGCTGTCGTTCGGCATGACCGACATGGCATGGCATACGCTCACCGAGCCGTTCGAGGGCGACGTGGAGCAGTTCGAAGCCGTCTCGATGGCCCCGACGCAGGTGCTGCCCGTCGTTTCCGGAACGGCGATGGCTCCGGCCTTCGGCCACATCTTCTCGGGCGGTTACGCCGCCGGATACTACGGTTACAAGTGGGCCGAGGTGCTCGAGGCCGACGCTTTCTCGCTCTTCAAGGAGAAGGGCATCTTCAACCGCGAGGCGGCTTCGTCGTTCCGCGAGAACGTCCTCTCGAAGGGCGGCACGGAGCACCCGATGGAACTCTACGTGCGTTTCCGCGGCCACAAGCCCGAAACCCGCGCCCTCATCGAAAAGATGGGTCTGGGAAAATAAGCGATCCGTTCACCGATTCCGGAGGAGGGCCTGCACAGGCCCTCCTCTTTTCGTATCCCGGGGACCGGAACCGCAGCCTGCCGTTCCGGGTCGGACATTCGGATCTTCGGCGCCGCGGGCGACGGCGCTTCTGTTTGCCCCCCCCCGCCGGGCGCGATTCTGTTTTGCAACCGTCCGGTTTTTTCGTATCTTTGCGACTTGGGAAGAGAATTTTTTTGTTGACTACATCTATGCTTGAAAAATCGAATGCCGCATTGATCGAGGCGATCCATGCGCATACTCCGCAGCATTCGAATCCGGCTTCGCTGCTGATGGACATGCTGAACATAGGCCGCGAGGCCGCTTACAGGAGGCTGCGCGGCGAGGTGCCGTTCACCTTCGGCGAAGCCAGCGCGCTGTGCGCGCGGATGCACTTCTCGCTCGACCGGGTGGTGGGGCTGGCGGCTACGGACAAGTTGTCGTTCCAGCTCAAGTTCAAGGAGTTCACGGCGCCGCTCGAAACCTATAACGAGATTCTGGAACGCGATATCGCCTTTATGCGCGAGGTGGCGTCAGACCCACGACCGAATTTGCCACGGCGACCAATTCGCTGCCGGCGGAGTTCTACGGCAAATACGACAACCTGAACCGGTTCAAGCTCTTCAAATGGCTTTACCAGCACGAAGTGGGCAACCCCGCCGTGAGGACTTTCGAGGAGCTGAAGCTCCCCGCGGAATTGCAGCGCAACTGCCGGGAGTATGTCCGGTGGGTGCAGTCGGTCGCGACGACCTACCTGATCTTCGACGACAGCAATTTCAAGCACTGGCTCAACGCCCTGCGCGCCTACCGGGAGATGCACCTGATTTCGCAGGAGAGCGTTCGCGTGCTCCGGGACGAACTCTTCGCCATGCTCGACGAGATGGAGACGGTGGCGGTCAAGGGGGAGTTCGAGAACGGCAACAGGATCTTCCTCTATCTTTCGGACATCGACCTCGAGTCGTCGTACAGCTATGTCACGACCAGCAGACACCAGGCCGTGAACATCGGAATGTTCTCGCTGAACGGACTGCGGACGCCCGATCCGCTGATGTACGAATACGTGAAGAAATGGATCAAGACCCAGAGCCGGTTTTCGACGCTCATATCCGGCAGCGGAGAGCTGCGGCGCATCCACTATTTCAAGCGTCAGCGCGAGATCGTCGCCCAGCTGGGCTGACGCCCCGTTTCCGATGCGGAGTCTCTCCGGCGGGCACAAAAAGAAAGGGGAGGGTTTCACAACCCTCCCCTCGAAGCCTCCGGATGTGCGGAACATAGTTGCGTCACTGTCAAGCAATCCTTCCAACTTCTGTGGGCGTCACTACATGCAAACTGAATTCTTCATAGCCCCTTTCGGAACTGATACAAACGTACGCCATTTCGGCGGACGAACCAAGACGGAAATCGAAACAATCCGAAATGCGATGTTCTAATTTCGTGTATCGAACGGATTATCGCCGCTCCGGTTTCGATAATCGGTTATTCCGGGAGGCGGCGTTTCGATTATCGAAACGAAAGGCCTCCGGCGTCTGGAATCCGAAACGCCGCTTCCGCATGGCCCGCAATGCCGTATACGACCGTTTCGACAGCCGCACGGTGCGGACCAACTTCGCCCGGCAGACCAATCTGCTGCCCGACGGTACGCATATCTGGCTCAACGCCGGAAGCGTGCTGCGGGACTACGGCGACCTGACGGGGCGCCGCAGGGTGGTGGAACTCGACGGCGCGACGGCCTCCACGGCCCTGCGCTTTACGAGCGAACCCGCTTCGGGCGAGTTCTCGCGCTGGTTCATCGACGATATCTGTGTGACGAAGTAGGGGTTACCCGATGATTGAAAAGCGTCCCGGAGCATTCGCTCCGGGACGCTTCGTTACAGGTCGGATTGCGTCCGGTCAGTTCTCCGTCTTGGTGGTGACGGTGAAGAGCTGGCGGCCGTATTCGTCGGTGGCGGTTATCCGGATCTCGGCGGACGGCGTTACGGGCGTGTATTCGAGCATGTGGTCGGTGCGGTATTTGTCGAGGAAGCTGAACGAGGAGATGTCGTTGCCGCAGGCGTCGTGGACCGTGACGTAATAGTCGTCGTACTCCTGGACCGCCTTCAGCTGCGAGGCGGGAACCGCGGCTCCGTTTTCGCGGCATTCGAATTTCCACGTCGGATGCCAGTCCCAGACGTTGAGGCGCACGACCGGCCTGCCTTCGGCGTTTTTCAGCCCCGAGTTGTAGACCCGGCAGTATTGCTCGTCGCTGTCGCTGAAATTCACGCTCCGCCGCTCCGTGATCGTGCCGCCGCTGAAATCGTAACGGGTGAATGTCGCCGGGGCGCCGTCGTGGCAGAGCGGGAAATACCACCATGCGCCGCATACGCACGGGTGCGTGTACTCGGTCACGCTCATGTCGCTGCGCGGTACGGTGACCGTTTCGGCGATGTGGTTGTGCCCCGACCAGATCGTGACAGGCAGCTGCTTGTCCTTGTAGATGTCGAGCAATTCGTCGGCGTTGTCCATCGGGTTGGGCGATGAGGCCCCCGGGTTGCGGCGGAAGGCCGGGCAATGCCACGCGATCACGATGCGCTCGACGTCCGACGGCATGTAGTCGGCGTCCTTCTGCGCCCAGTCCATCTGACGCCGGTTGAGGCGGACGGCGAACGACCGGTCGCCGCCGGTGTTGACATACTGCGTATTGTCGAACACGACGTAGTGCACCTTGCCGATGTTGACGGCGTAGTATGTCGGCCCGAGCGCGGAGATATAGGCCAGTTCGGCCGCCGAGTCGTCGTCGCCGGAGATGTTCTGTACGGCCATGTCGTGGTCGTGGTTGCCGATGGCGTGGAAGGTCTGGATCGGCATGCCCCCGCGTTCGCAGACGTTGACGAAATTGGCCAGCGTCGCCTTGTTGGCGTTGGTCCAGTGCGACTCCTGCGTCATGTCGCCCAGATTCATGCCGTAGACCGGCACGCCTGCGGGCAGGGCTTTGACATAGTCGCGCAGCGCCTTGAGGTAGGTGCGGCGGAACGTCGTGGAGTCCAGCTCGCCCTTCGGGGGACAGATCGACGGCGTGGCCGACGATGTGGTCTTGATCATCGCCCGGTTGCGGATATGCATGTCGGCTGACACGATCATGATGTGGCGGTCGTTGTTCACCTTTTTCAGCGTGAAGTCGTGCTGCTGCACCTGCTCCACGCTCGTGGGAGCGGTGACCCTGCGGTAGAAGCGGGGGATGAACCCGCGCGTGGATTCGACCTCGTAGCCCGACGGGACGGTCAGGTAGACCAGTTTCGACTTGTCGGACGACGTGCGCAGCCCGTAGGCTCCCTGTTTGTTCGTGCGCGTCATGTTCACGCCGTCGGTCACGACGACGCCCTGCACGGCGGCGCCGGCGCACGTCACGACCCCGCGCACGGTGGCTTTCGGGTCGATCTTCGACCAGTCGACGCCGTCGTCGGGCGAGGGGGGCGGATCGACGGGTTTTTCCTGTTCTCCGGGATCGTCGCCCGAACCCGAACAGCATATGCCGCCGGCGGATATTGCGAGCAGGGCGGCCAATAAAAGCAACAGTTTTTTCATGGTTGCGGTTTTTGCGGTTTGCGGCATGGGACGGCTTTCGGGAAAAGCGGGGAAAGGACGGTCGTCCTCTCCCCGCTTCGACCGTTCGTTACACGCCGCTATTTGTTATAGCGGATGGCGAAATATTCGAGGCTGCTGGCGTGTTCCGCGGCCAGGGCAGCACCGCTGGCGCTCTGGTTCAGGCGCGCGTTGGCGTAGTCGGAGCCGTCGCTGCAGAGGTCGCTCGTCGGGCGAAGCCGGATGTAGACGTTTTCGTGGCCGAGAATCTCCTGGGGAAGTTCGAAGTCGATGCTTTTGTAGGCCACGCACGACGAATAGAGCGTGTTCGCCCAGACGGAAACGTCGGGGATGGTGTATTCGCCGATCAGGTTCCACTGCGAGTCGTCCTTTGCGGCCTGCGAATCGGTCAGCGACCATTCGGCACACCAGAAACGGGGTGAGAAGAAGCTCTGCTGCGTGTTCATGACGGAAATCTGCATCGAGATATGCGATGTCGTGATGCCTTCGGTCGAGAAGTTGATCAGCCAGGCGTAGGGGCGGTCGGTGTCGTCGTCCCACCAGAAGTGGTTGGCGAAGGCGGTGTAGCAGGAACCGTATACATTCCCCTTGCCGCGCATACCCGTGCTGCCGTTGTAGTTGATTTGCGTGGAATTCGTCGCAATCTCATTGTTGCCCGGCCAGCCACCCGTGCCGTTTGCCGCGTTTTTATCCTTGGCATAGGGACCGCACCACTCCAGCGTTCCGTCGGGATTGCGGCTCACCAGATCGTCCATCAGCGGATTCCAGCTCTCCTTCGCGGGGTCGATCACTACGCCGATGCCGTTCTTGTTGCCGAAGTTGGCGCCGAAGATATAGGAGGCGTTGTTGCCGACGGGACCCAGGTATTCGTAGGTTCCGCCGCCCCACATGTGCTGCTGGAAGGTGGCCTGCAGGTACTCTTTGCTGGCGGAGCCGGTGTACTTCTCCTGATAGGTGTGCGTCAGGTAGCCGTTCGTTCCGTAGGTGGGTTTCTGGACCTTGTTCTCCAGGTCGGGATTCCAGTAGCGGTACTCCGTCAGCAGGGCCGAGAAACCGTCTTCGACGCTGTTCTGCATGTTGTCCCAGATGTCGCCCTTGGTCTGGTGGCGGATCTGGTAGCGGCCGATGAAGCCGAGCGTCGGATCGTCGTCCATTTCGGCCGGGTCGGCTCCGTCGCGCCATTCGAAACGCGAGAAACGCTCGTGGACGATGACGCCCGAAATCTTGCCCGAGCCGTAGGGCAGGCGCGTGCCGTCGCTGCGGTAGGCGCAGTTGGTGTTGGTCAGCATGTACATGTCGTCGCCGTTGATGTCGCGCACGAGCAGCGGGTATTTGCTGATGCGGTCTGCGCCCGTGCCGATCGCATAGCCCTCGTTGAGGGGCGTGATCGCGCCTTTGCGTACGGGGAACTCGACGTCCTTCAGGGTGACGTAGGTGTAGATGTCGTCGTCGGTGAGCTGGCTCATCCACTTCTCCTTCACGGGAACGTCCGATGCCGAACCCGCGATGCGCGAAATGACCATCGCCTTGGTGACGTTGCGCAGTTCATAGCGGTCGGGGGTCTCGACCAGGTAGCCCGAGGCGCCCTGAATGAGGATCTGCACGTGGTCGTATTGTTCGAAGACGTTGTCTTCGGCCGTGGCGGTCTGGACGGCGATGCCGTATTTGCCGTCGTAGGTTTCGAGGTAGACGGTCCGGTCCGATATGCTGTAGTCGATCTTTGCGGTCGTGCTTTGCGTGTTCTCACCCGCATTGTGGTTCTTGGTGTTGCTCACCACGATGCCTTCGAGGATGACGTAGTCTTCGACCTTCTTGTTCATGGCATACGTCCGGCGGAACTCTTCGAATGTGATCTGACGTCCGAGGGTCTCCTTCGCCGTGCGTTGCAGGAGGTTGAATTCGACGGAGACGGTCTCATCCCAGCCGTCGGTGAAGGAGAGCGACACGGCAGCCGAACGTGGGATTTCATCTGCGGCGTTCGCCTCGGTCGTGATGGCCAGACTGCGATTTTCGCTCTCGGAATCCACGATTTCGAGACTTTCGATCCAATCGGCGTTGTCGGCCTTGGCATACTCGATGTCGACCGTGATCTCCGAGAAGGGAATGTTGGTCTCGATCGGCGAGATGTTCTCGCCGCCGGCTCCGGCGACGATGACGGACGAGTTGGCGAACTCGATCTTGGCGTCCACGAGCGCCTTCTGCTTGACGTAGACCGTGTCGCGGCGCGCGTCCACGTCGGAGCAGAGCACGAAGCCCGCTTTGCGTTTGAAGCCTTCGTTGAATTCGCATTCGGCGGTGATGGCGCCCTTTCCGTCCTCCGTCTCACCGCAGGTCAGGCTGATCCAGTCGGCCTGGTTGATACGCTCGATATGGAAGGCGCTGTTGGCGTAGATGTCGATGTCGAACGTATTCGCATCGGCTTCGACGACGAACTCCTTCTTCAGCGCGCCCAGTTTGACCAGGGCCAGATCGTCGGCGTCGTCGACGCTGCAGGCCGCCGAGGCTACGCATACGGCCGCAATGCCTAAAAATTTAAATATCGATTTACGACAGTTCATATTCTATACGTTTTATTCGTTGTTGTTTGTTCCGGCCGTGCGCGGCGGACGGTGCATCCGCCGCGCGACCGCAATTCGTTTAGTTGTAGCGTACCGTTATCGTTCCGATACGGGCCTGGCTGTTACCGGCCGCAACGGACGGCGTCAGCGTTCCCTTCTCGATGCCCAGCGCCGTCAGGTAGTTCGAAGACGTGGCTTTGGGGTCGATGTCGGTAACCTTGTCGGCCACCTGCAAGCGCAGAACCACTTTCTCCCGGCCGAAGCAGTCGGCGGGCAGTTTGCGCAGGTGCTCGGTGAAGCCCGGGGTCGAATCCTGCGACGTGGTCGACCACCACGTGATCGAACGCTTCTTGATGATCGGGCTGTCGGGAACGGCCTGGAACGTCGTTCCGCCGTCGACCGAATAGAGCAGGTTCCAGTGCGCCGGGCCGGAGAGGGTCGTGTTGCTCATCGAGCCGTGGCCCCAGACGATGCCGAAGATCATGTTCGAACCGCTGATTCCCTGCGTGGAGAACGAAATGTCGAAGTATTTGCCCTTGTCGGCGTCGAAATCCCACCATTGCTGGGTGAACGTGATGCCGCCGTTCGCCACCAGACCTTTCTGTTCGGAGGAGGCGCCTCCCTTGCCCGAGCAGACGACGTTGTTGAAGTCCGCTGCGGCACCCTGCGTGGCGCCGTATTTATTGATCTCGCCTTCGCCGATCTCCGGTATGAGGTCGGTCTTGCGGTCGTTCCAGTTCCACTCGACGACGGTTTTCGAGAACGGTTCGTCGGTCAGCGCGATCTCCTCGGCGGTCATGGCGCGCAGCTGGTAGCGGCCCAGGTCGCCGAAGCGGATCGGGGCGACGTCGTCAGCCACGACGATGCCGCGGAACGTGCCCGAACCCTGCGGTACGACGGAGTTGAAATCCAGGTCGCGGCCCGAGCTGAAACGCCGCCAGGGAGCGGCCGTATTG
>ERZ773277.1793-NODE-1793-length-16055-cov-45.255688_pt1 | contig 16055 bp, 14 predicted proteins | sample MGYA00511957_ERZ773277 | MGnify/ENA primary metagenome ERZ773277 (study PRJEB29015, sample SAMEA2737800) | human gut metagenome | biome: human gut; feature: human-associated habitat; material: faeces | place: China | collected 2012 ... | reverse complement strand
CCTGCTGCAGCAGGCAAACAACGACCTGGTTCAGGCCGCCTGTGGGGACGGGCGGCTGGCGCTGGCATGGAACTGTTCGTACATACCGGAGGTTTTGCTGGATACGGACAAGTGCTTTGGCGTGCGTCTGCGCGCGCCGAACTGCACAAACCCCGACATGGCCACCTATTACATGACCAACCGCTCGTGTCCGTACTCCAAGAGCATCCTCGAGCGCGCGTTCGAGGGCGGCTACAACTTCATCTCGGCGCTCATCGGGCAGGAGTGCTGCACGACGATGAACCGCATGGAGCAGTATTTTGAATACTGCGAGCTGATCCCGAACGAGAAATTTTTCTGCACGTATCTCGACATGCCGCTGCGCAAGACCGAGTGGCACGCAGGCTACTACCGCCGCCAGATCGAGCAGAAGATCCTCCAGCCGCTCGAGAAGGTCTACGGCGTGGACTTTTCGGAGGCAAACCTGCGCAAGGCTGTTGAGCAGTTCAACGAGGTCTGCCGCATCATGACGGAGATCAACGCCATGCGTGAGGCGGGAAACCCCGTCATCACGGGCTATGAATTCCACGTCATCCAGCTGTGCACGCAGACGTGCCCGAAGGATCTCATCCTGCCCTACCTGCGCGAGACGCTGCAGGAGCTGCGCACGCGCGAGCCTGACCCGAAACCGGGCTACCGGGCGCGTGTGCTCATCGCGGGCAGCGAGATCGACGACCCCGAGTTTACGAAAATGTGCGAGATGGCCGGCGGTCTCGTCGTGGCAGACCGCTACTGCTTCGGCTCGATGCCCGGCCGCGAGGAGATCCCGCTCGAGGATGGCAAGGACGTTCTGCAGTCCATCGCCGATTACTATATGTGGCGCAACCAGTGTCCGCGCGCCATGGGACCCGAGAACATCATCGCGCGCAAGCGCTACATCTTCGATCTCGCGGAGAAATACCACGCCGACGGCATCATCGTCGAGAACATGAAGTTCTGCGAATACTGGGGCTACGAGCGCGCGCAGGACGGCATGTGGTTCTACGAGGGCTACGAGCTGCCGCGCAGCATTCCGGTGTGCCAGATCGAGAAGGATTACACGAGCGCCGCCTCCGGCCAGCTGCGCACCCGGTTCCAGGCGTTCATCGAGTCGCTGGAGATCAAAAAGATCCAGGCGCAGCAGTAAGGGAGGGGCTCAACTATGTGGAAACGCAAACGCACGCTCAAAGAAGAATACGGCACGCTCGGCCACTTCCTGCGGGGTGACAACGACTGCCACTATCTCGGCGACCTGTACATCGAGGGCACGAACTTCTACCGCCACCGCGAATGGCGCGGCGTGCGGGACACGGCCTACGCCTTCGCCCGCTGGCTGCAGACGTGGGTCAAGATGGCCGGGCTTATCGGCCGCGACCCGGTGCGCATGGTGCGCGCCTTCTGGAAATACCGCTGGCTGAGCGCCTACCTCGCCACGCCCATGATGGTCGACAAATGGATCGAGGGCGACCGCGGCATGGTGCTGCGCGCCGACCTGACGGCCATCGACTGCATGATCTCGGACTCGATCACGACGATGTGGCGCGAGCTGCGCGCCGACCGCCGCTTCGGCGAGACGAAGTGGACCGAGCGCACGATTGCCTTTGACTACACGCTGCCCAAGCACATCATCTACGGCTTCCCCGGCTACTTCGGCATCAACATCCAGCAGCACGCGGCGTTCATGGTGCCGATCCTGAACAAGAACCTCGGCTCGTACTACGTCGATCAGGCCGTCAGCTGCGGCATCCCGGGCGATATGTGCACGCTGCCGCTCGTGGAGACCGGCGTCGCCGTCGAGGGCGAGTATCCCGACATCGGCAACTGCTGGCTCACGACCAACAACCCCTGCGACGCGAACATGATGGACAACGTCGCCATGTACCGCGCGCTCTCGGGCGACGGGAAAAAGGCCGTGCACCCGTTCACGACCCCGCTCATGTACGACGACCCGACCTGCAAGGAGCTCGGCGTGCACGAGGTATACGAGGCCATCCACTTCCTCGAGGATCAGTTCCACCAGCCGTTCAACTGGGACACATTCATCCAGCACATTGAAAACACCAACCAGTTCAACCGCGAGGAGACCGAGCGCTGGGACATCTATGCCAAGACGAGCAACGGCGCGCTCAACCCCGTCTGTCAGGGGCTGTTCCGCATCTACTTCTACCAGCAGGGCGGCAACGAGTACTTCCTCAAGGCCTCGCGCAAGATCACGCGCATCTTTGACAAGTGTGTGCGCAAGAACATCAACACCTTCCCGCACACGCGCCACCGCGCGCTCGCGTGGAGCTGCGGCTCGACGTATTACGCGCACGGCGTGCAGTGGCTGTATAACTGCTGGGGCATCCTGTGCCTGATCAACATGGACTCGCTCACCGGCCACAACATCGTCGACACCGAGGACCGCGACATCATGATGAGCGACGTGGCCGACTGGCACGCCCGCACCCCGATGCGCACGCACACCGTCGGCGGCAACCGCCACATCATGCAGATGTGGGAGACGGCGGAGAAGTTCAACTGCGACATGATCCTCATGTACGACGACATCGGCTGCAAGGGCATGGCCGGCGCACAGGGTCTGATCGAGGAGGAGATCCGCAAGCACAACGACCGCTTCCACGTCGTGTGGATGCCGCACGCGCTGATGGATCACCGCATCGTCTCGCCGCGCGAGGCGCGCAGCGCCGTCAACGAATACATGACCAGCGTCCTGCACGAGGAGCCGGTCGATCCGTCGCTGGTCGATTTTGACGACAGCATGGGCTGGTAAAGGAGGAGAGCCACTATGAAATGCAGATTTGCAAAGTTCCTGTTCAAGGCCTTCGGCATCACCGGCGGCGCGCTGGCCGTGCTGTTCGTGATCTACTACTATAACCTCGACATGAAGCTCATGCGCTCGGTCGTCGTGCCGTTTCTGAACAAGCACTACGACAGCGTCAAGCGCGAGCACCAGATCTGACAGGGGAGGAGCAAACGATGGCAGTCAATCAAAACGTCAATCCCCGGCCGCTGACCGCCGAGGAAAAGGAAAAACGCGCCCGCGGCATCTATGACAGCTTTGCGACCTACGTGGTCTTTTGCGGGCACTGCCGCTACGTGCGCAAGACGAATATGTACATCATGCGCGCCGAGGCCTTCCTCGACGAGCTCGACGCCCGCGGCGAGGTCTGCCCCCGCTGCGGCAAGCGCGCGTGGACGCTCGGCTACCCGATGGGCACGACGACCGGCTTCGTCAAGTTCTGACACGCATCCGGACAGGCTCCCGCACAATGGCGGGAGCCTTTTTTACGGCACAGCGCGGGGCAAAGCGCCCCACTTCGGCACAAGAAACAAAAATATGGTTCCCAAGACGCGCCGGGTATGTTATAGTGATGACAATCTCGCGCAAAAAAGAAGGAGGAGACACAATGGCACAACTCAGACCGAAGATCGTGAAGCTGGCAAAAATCATTGGGGGCGTTACCGGCATCACGACCAGGATCGACGAAAACGCGCCCGAATACTATTGCATGGCGGGCATCCTCACGGATGACGAGGCGGACATCGCCATCGCCGCCGGTCTGCGCAAGGAGCGCACCGCGGGCTATCTCGCCAAGAAGGTCGGCAAGACCGTGGAGGAGGTCATGCCGCTGCTCGACAACCTCGTCTACTACGGCATCTTCCGCCGCTCGATGGACAAGGCGCTCGGCGAGGACGTGTATTACATGCAGATCTTCGCGCCCGGCATCCTCGAAATGATGGTCAACCAGAAGGAGCTGCTGGAAACGCATCCGGAGGTCGGCCGCGCGTTCGATGAGTACACCCGCAACCTCGCCGCGAGCATGGGCGCCATGATCCCCGACGGCTACGGCCTCATGCGCGTTATCCCGGTCGAGAGCGCGCTCGAGGGCATCGAGGGCGTGAGTGACTATGAGCGCATCTCGCACTATCTGGACAAGTACGACCGCTTTTCCGTGTCCCCGTGCTCGTGCCGCGCGTCGCGCTCGAGCCTTGGCGACGGCTGCGGCCACCTTGAGGAGGATATGTGCGTGCAGATGGGCAGAGGCGCCGAGCACTACATCCGCACCGGCCGCGCCAGGGAGATCACGCGCGAGCAGGCGCTGGAGATCATTCAGCGCGCGGAGGAAAACGGCCTCATGCACGACATGGTCAACATCGAGGAGCCGGGCGAGAGCGCGGCCATCTGCAACTGCTGCGCCTGCGCCTGCTTCGGTCTGCGCGTGGGTCTGATGTTCGGCGCGCGCGATGCGATCCGCTCCAACTACGTCGCCGAGGTGGACGAGGCCAAGTGCGTCGCCTGCGGTCAGTGCGTGGAGACCTGCCCCGGCAACGCGCTCAAGCTCGGCCAGAAGCTGTGCTCGACCGAGGATCTGACGCCGCAACCGGACTACGTCAAGCTCTCCGAGACCATCCACCCCAAGCGCTCGTGGAACCCCGACTACCGCGAGGATCACGAGGACGTCATGCCCACCGGCACCGCGCCGTGCAAGACCGCCTGCCCCGCGCACGTGCCCGTGCAGGGCTATCTGAAGCTCGCCACGCAGGGGCGCTACACCGACGCGCTGGAGCTCATCAAGAAGGAGAACCCGTTCCCGGCCGTCTGCGGCCGCATCTGCAACAAGCGCTGCGAGACCGAGTGCACCCGCGGCGCGGTCGACGAGGCCGTCGCCATCGACGAGGTCAAGCGCTTCATCGCCGACCATGACCTGCACGAGGCCACGCGCTTTGTGCCGAAGCTGTGCAACCAGATCGGCCGCCCGTACACGGAGAAGATCGCCGTCATCGGCGCAGGCCCCGCGGGCATGAGCTGTGCCTACTATCTCGCCAACAAGGGCTACCCCGTGACCGTGTTCGACCGCAACCCCGTTCCCGGCGGCATGCTCACGCTCGGCATCCCGAACTTCCGCCTCGAAAAGGACGTGCTCAACGCCGAGATCGACATCCTGCGTGAGATGGGCGTCGAATTCCGCTGCGGTGTCGAGGTCGGCAGGGACGTCACCATCGAGCAGCTGCGCGAGCAGGGCTACAAGGGCTTCTATGTCGCCATCGGCGCGCAGAAGTCGGCCAGGCTCGGCGTTGCGGGCGAGGAGCTCACGGGCGTCTACGGCGGCGTGGACTTCCTGCGCGCCGTGAACCTCGGCGAGCAGCCGGCCATCGGCAAGCGCTGTGCCGTCATCGGCGGCGGCAACGTGGCCATGGACGTCTGCCGCAGCGCGGTGCGCCTCGGCGCGGACGAGACCTATGTCCTCTACCGCCGCAGCGAGGCCGAGCTGCCCGCCGACCCCGAGGAGGTCAGAGAGGCGATGGAAGAGGGCGTGCAGTTCCGCTTCCTGACCGCTCCGGTCGAGATCCTCGGCGCGGACGGTAAGGTCACCGGCATCCGGGTCGAGCGCATGGCGCTCGGCGAGCCGGACGAGAAGGGCCGCCGCAAGCCCGTCGGCACGGGCGAATTCGAGACGATCGCGCTCGACTCCGTCATCGGCGCCATCGGCCAGACGGTCGACTGGGGCACGCTCGATACCGGCGCGCTCACGACGACGAAAAAGGGCACGGCCGAGGCCGACGCCTTCACGTATCAGACCGCGCAGCCGGACATCTTCGTCGGCGGCGACTGCTACACCGGTCCGAAGTTTGCCATCGACGCCATCGCCGCCGGCAAGGAGGCCGCCATCAGCCTGCACCGCTTCGTGCACCCCGGTCAGACGCTCACCGCCGGACGCGACCGCCGCGTGTACCGCGCGCTCGACAAGAAGCACGTGCTCCTCGAGACGGCGGGCTTTGATAAGGATCACCGCCAGATGCCGGGCTACAACGCGGCCAAGGCCAAGACGTTCTCCGACGCACGCGTCACGTTCACGGAGGAGCAGGTCAAAAAGGAGTGCGCCCGCTGCCTCGGCTGCGGCGTGACGAAGGTCGACAGCTACCTGTGCATCGGCTGCGGCCTGTGCACCACGAAGTGCAAGTTCGACGCCATCCACCTCAAGAAGGTGCGCGACTGGCACGCAGGCTCGTATGAGACCATGCCGATCAAGGTCGCCGAGGGCGTCGTCAAGCGCGCCGGCAGCATCGTCAAGAAGGCGGTTTTGAAGTAATGCACGAGCTGGCACTGTGCGACGCGCTGCTCAAAATGGTGCGCGACATCTCCCGCGAGGAGGCGCTCGACGGCGTGCGCAGCATCACGGTGCGCGTCGGGACGCTCTCGGGCGTCATCCCGCATTTTCTCACCGACTGCTGGGTCGCCGTGACCGACGGGACGGAGTATGACGGCGTGCCGCTGCGCGTCGAGACCGAGGCGGGGCGCGCCCGCTGTCTCGACTGCGGCGCGGAGTTTGAGGCCGACGTCAACGACCTCACCTGCCCCGGCTGCGGCGGGAAAAAGCTCATGCCGCTCACCGGCCGCGACATGACGCTGCAGGAGATCGAGGCGGTTTAACTGCATACGCAGCAGGCCCCCGCAGATGCGGGGGCCTGTTTTGGCAGCAAAAACACTTTTTATCACATTATGCTCAGTGAGCGATGTCTCCAGAGCCTTCATTCTTGAACTCTCAGAAAATCCTCACACAATTGCAATGCTCAAATAATACGTCCCTGAGTAACTGGAAAAAGCATATCGGAGACCGTTGCATGTATATGGGTCATCAAAGAAAGAAGCTGCTGCTGTTTTCGCATCATCAAATGTAAGTGACGGATCCAACGTCATAACCAGTGGAACGATGGCTCTGACAATCTCGGCCTCATCCGTCGATTGAAAGCCCATAACAAGCTTCGCAATTCCGTGCACATTTTTATCTGCAATAAAATTCTCGGACGCATCATAGAAGAGGACGGTGCCAATCAGTGTTTTCCCATTTTTCACAACACAGCAACCCAAATTATCACGACTGGCAGATACCAATTTCGTGCTGTATCCCGAAACGATATCGCCAAGCTGCTCGCCGTATCTTTTTGAGAATTCATCCGGCGTCAGGAGAAATTCACCGTTGTCGCAAAGCGTGCTGAGCATTTCCCGTTTCGAGTCCAGCATCGCGCCGCACGTCGTGCATCTTTGGCACATCCGCACCTCTGCTGCAACATAGTCCGGGACTTCCTGCTCCCATTCCCCCGGCGTATGCCCCAGCGCCACGCCCTCCGTCTTGCCGCACTCGGTACAGGTTTTGGGGGCTATGCATGTTGCATCTGCCCATTGATGATGATGTGTATTTCCGGTACATAATACGACTACAATCAGCGCAATAAACAATCCCAACGCTATGAGTAGCCCAATCAGCACCTTTTTGCATACTTTTTTCGCTTTGGCAATACCGCTGTCCGGATCTAGATATTTTGTGCCGCACTCCGTGCAGAACGTTTGCCCATCGCCGATCTGCGCGCCGCACTTTACACACACTCTGTTTTTTGCCGTTTCTCTGTCCGCCCCGCACTTTGGGCAAAACCGTTGTCCATCTTTCAGCGGCTCTCCGCATTTCAGGCAAACCACACTTGTACTATTAGCATGCTCTTGCACAGTTTACACTCCTTCTGCCTCTTTCTTTTCTGTTTTTTTCTGCGTTTTCATGACAACTGCACTGATAATGAAGAAAACACCGAGAGCTGCGCTGAGCACCGCCCATACATTCAGAACAACACCGCCGTCTGCAACAAAGCCAAAGAATGCTCCTATCAGATAGAATACCGCCGCCACAATCGCACCCGCTCTGCTATTTCGCGCTGCCGCACCAACGACACCTCCGATGAGCACACAGAATGACAGCATGATTCCGCCGATGCCGCTTGCGCCGCCATTTTCCACAAGCGCATCTCCTACCGTCATAGCACATGACTGCAGCATAATGATAATAAAAAGCACTCCGCTCAGTATGCCAAGAATCAGTTTGATGGTTTTCATGTTCTCATTCTCTCCTAATTTTACAAGATGTTCTCATTATAATTCTAATTTGGAATTATTTCAAGCGTTTTTTCCATTATAATTCTTAATCAGAATATTATTAGGTGTGAGAACATGAAGCCGCGCAAACAACCATACGGTACCAAAAATATATGTGGTGCAAAAATTGAACAGCTGCGCAAAGAGCACGGGATAAAGCAACGTGTCTTAGTCGAGATGCTCCAATTACGCGGAGTTGACATGAATCCCAGTAGTCTCTCTAAGCTTGAAGGGCAACAGCGAATCGCGACAGACATCGAAGTAAAAGCAATTGCGGATGCGCTTGGTGTTACTGCTGATCAGTTGCTCAGTGAATGGGCTCTCGATTAAATTGCGCATGCCACAGTTAGGCATTTCATAAAAACGCCCCCGAAAGCAACGGCTTTCGGGGGGCTCTTTTTCTGCGGGCGGCGAAAGGCTACGAGGTGTTTGGACAAACGAAATGCCCCCGAAAACGAACCGTTTTCGGGGGCATTCTTATACGCAGATCAGAAGTCGGCGTTTCCGACCGTGCGCGGATGCAGCTCCACGTCGCGGATGTTGCTCACGCCGGTCAGGTACATGACCATGCGCTCAAAGCCGAGACCAAAGCCCGCGTGACGGCAGCTGCCGTAGCGGCGCAGGTCGAGATACCACCAGTAGTCGGCCTCGTTCAGGCCGAGCTCCTGCATGCGCTTGGTGAGCAGGTCGAGCCGCTCCTCACGCTGGCTGCCGCCGATGATCTCGCCGATGCCCGGCACGAGGCAGTCCGCCGCGGCGACGGTCTTGCCGTCGTCATTCATGCGCATATAAAACGCCTTGATGTCCTTCGGGTAATCCGTGACGAACACGGGCTTGTTGAACACCTGCTCGGTCAGGTAGCGCTCGTGCTCGGTCTGCAGGTCGATGCCCCACGAGACGGGGTAGTCGAACTTGTGACCGGACTCCTGCAGCAGCTTCACGGCGTCGGTATAGGTGATGCGGCCGAAGTCGTTGTCCACGACGTTGTGCAGGCGCTCAAGCAGGCCCTTATCCACGAAGGAGTTGAAAAACTCCATTTCCTGCGGGCACTTTTCGAGCACGGTGTTGATGATGAACTTCACCATCGCCTCCATGCACTCGAGGTCGTCGTCGAGGTCGGCGAACGCCATCTCCGGCTCGATCATCCAGAACTCGGCGGCGTGGCGCTGGGTGTTGGAGTTCTCGGCGCGGAACGTCGGACCGAAGGTGTACACGTCGCCGAAGGCGAGCGCGAAGTTCTCGGCGTTGAGCTGGCCGGACACGGTCAGGTTCGTGCTCTTGCCGAAGAAATCCTTGCTGAAATCGACCTTGCCGTCATCCGTGCGCGGCAGGTTGTCGAGGTCGAGCGTCGTGACGCGGAACATCTCGCCCGCGCCCTCGCAGTCAGAGCCCGTGATGATCGGGGTCTGCACATAGACGAAGCCGCGCTCCTGGAAGAACGTGTGCACCGCCTGCGCCGCCACGCTGCGCACGCGGAACGTCGCGCTGAAGAGGTTCGTGCGCGGACGCAGATGCTGGATCGTGCGCAGAAATTCCACGCTGTGGCGCTTTTTCTGCAGCGGATAATCCGGCGCGGACGCGCCCTCGAGCGTGATGCTGTCGGCCTTGAGCTCGAACGGCTGCTTGGCGTCCGGCGTGAGCACGAGCTCACCGTGCACGATGAACGCCGCGCCGACGTTCTGGCGGGCAATGTCGTCATAATTTTCGAGCTTGCCGCGCTCGAGCACGACCTGCAGGCTCTTGAAGCAGCTGCCGTCGTTGAGCTCGATAAAGCCGAAATTTTTCATGTCGCGGATCGTGCGCGCCCAGCCGCAGACGGTCAGGGTCTGACCGCCGAAGGACTCCGGCGACGCGTAGATGCCGGCGATGTGCTGTCTTTTCATATCTTCCGCCTCGTTTTCGATGGATTTTATATAGGTAACTCTTTTATTATACGCATTTGCGGCGGATTTTTCAACCGCTTTTGCGCGCGTCAGGCAATGATGTGGATGGCCGCGTGGTTGTTGCTGAGCCGGACGTCCGTCGTCACGCCGCCGGCCTCGCCGTCGCGCGTCCACGCCACGGGCTCCTCGAACGTGAAGCGCAGATTCTTCGACTGCACGAGGATGACGTTCTCGTTGTCGTAATACTGGTTGAGCACGCCCGTGATGATGCGGCTCAGGTCGCCGAACTGCTTCGGACGGCGGATGAGCAGCGTCTCAAACAGACCGTCGCCCAGACTCACGAGGTCCTTGCGCAGACGCACCATGCCGGCCACGGAGGTCGAGTTCGACACGCCGCCGAAGATAAAGTCCCCGTCGACCGTGCCGCCGTCATACTCCACGTGCGCGCAGTAGTGGTCGATGCTGTTGAGGCGGCTCATCGCCTCGAGCACGTAGGCCAGATGACCGAGCGCCTGCTTTTCGTTTTGCGGCGTCTCATAGCTCACCGCCGTGAACGCGCCGAAGGCCGCCACGTAGGTGAAAAAGCTCTTGTCGCCGAAGCTGCCGACGTCGAACGCCGTCGGCGTACCGGTCACGATGCGCAGCGCGGCGTCGGTCGCGTTTTTCGGCAGGCCGAGCGTCGAGGCTACGTCGTTGGTCGTGCCCATCGGGATGTAGCCGAGCGGAGGCGGATTCGGCACCTGCATCAGACCGGACACGACCTCGCTGAGCGTGCCGTCGCCGCCGATACAGGCCACGGTGTCATACTCCGCCGCGTGCTGCGCCGCAAATAGCGTCGCGTCGCCGCGCCCCTGCGTGAAGTACACCGTCGTCAGATAGCCGCCGCTGTCGAGAATGTTCATCACTTCGCCAAAGCCGTTTTTGTAGCCGCTGCGTCCGGCCATGGGGTTGATGATCAGCATCATGCGTTTTTTCATAGTCAGCCTCCTGTCGGGATAGCAAAAAAGGGCATGGCGTACTGCCATGCCCCCGAGATTCTGTGATCAGCCAAGCTCGTTCATTTTCTGAGCCATTGCAGACTTCTTGTGCGCTGCGTTGTTCTTGTGGATCAGACCCTTGCCGGCCGCGCGGTCAACAGCCTGGACAGCAACTTTATAGGTACTGACGGCTGCGTCACGGTTGCCTTCGGCAACAGCCGCATCAAACTTCTTCAGGTTGGTCTTCAGGGCGGATTTCTCAGCCTTGTTTTTCATGTTCTGCAGCTTGGACTTCTCGTCTCTCTTCATTGCGGACTTGATGTTCGGCATTTCTCAATCGCCACCTCCTCCTATAAAATTCAGTCATGGATATGACCGTGCAATGTTCTGCAAGTGTTGATGATATCATCAAACCTTTCAAATTGCAAGTCTTTTTTTCAATTTTCATTATAATTGTATCCATTTGTGGCAACGCTTCCTGTGCGCCACAAGATGTGGCGTCAGAAAGGAGCAACCCATGCCGAATTTTCCCCGTACCGACCTCGCCGTCGAGGCCGAAGCCCTCCGCAGCGCCGCCGCTGCGGCGCAGCTTCCCGGCGTGCGCGCCGCGCAGACACAGCGCCGCGGCTTTGCCATAACGCAGGTGGAGGTGCTCGATGCCGCCGGTTCCGAGGCGTTATGTAAACCGATCGGGCGGTACGACACGCTCGACCTCACCCCGCTGCTGCGCCGCGCGGACGATGCCTTCGAAAACGCCGCGCAGACGCTTTCAGAACTCCTGCGCGCCGCCCTGCCGCTGATGCCGGAGGCGTCCGTGCTCGTCGTCGGGCTCGGCAACCGGGCGATCACGCCCGACGCCGTCGGACCGGACGCCATGCAGAGCGTGCTCGTCACGCGCCACCTGCGTGCGCAGCTGCCGGAGCAATTCGGCCGCTTTCGCCCTGTGGCGGCGCTTACACCCGGCGTGCTCGGCACGACGGGCGTGGAATCTGCCGAGCTCGTGCGCGCCATGACAGAACGTCTGCGCCCGGACGCCGTCATCGTCGTGGATGCGCTCGCCTGCGCCGAATTTGACCGCCTCGGCTGCACCGTCCAGCTCACCGACACCGGCATCACGCCCGGCAGCGGCGTCGGCAACGACCGCGCGGGGCTCGACCGCACCACGCTTGGCGTACCGGTCGCGGCCATCGGACTGCCGACGGTCATCGACGCGGGCAGCCTCACGGACGACCCGCGCGCAGAGCGGATGTTCGTCACGCCGCGCGACATTGACGCCGTCGTGCGCGACGCCGCCAAACTCATCGGCTACGGCATCGACCTCGCGCTGCACGACGGGCTGACCGTGGCGGATCTTGACCTCCTGCTGTCGTGAACCGTGTTTCACGTGAAACATTTCCCGCCGCGCTCGACATTGTTTCACGTGAAACATCACAAAAATTTGCCGCAGCGCCCGCAAGCGGTTGAAAATGACGCCGCGCGCTGGTATAATAGCGGCAAACACGATTTAGGGAGGCAAACCATGGGCAAAATCATTGCCGTCGCCAACCAGAAAGGCGGGGTCGGCAAGACGACGACGTGCGTGAACCTGACCTGCGCGCTCAAAAAGCGCGGGCGGCGCGTGCTCCTCATCGACTGCGACCCGCAGGGCAACAGCACCTCCGGCATGGGCGTGGACAAGACCGTGACGCCCAATTGCTACGACCTGCTGATGAACGGCGCGGCCGCTGCCGACTGCATCCGCAGCACGAAATACGGCGACGTGCTGCCGGCAAATATGAATCTCTCCGGCTGCTCGGTCGAGCTCGTCGGCTCTGCGCGGCGGGAATACATCATGAAAAACGCGCTTGCACCGGTGCAGGCGGACTATGACTTCATCCTCATCGACTGTCCGCCGTCGCTCGAGCTGCTGACGATCAATGCGCTCGTCGCGGCCGACAGCGTGCTCATCCCGGTGCAGTGCGAGTATTACGCGCTCGAGGGCATCGCCGATCTCATGCGCAGCATCAAAATGTGCAACAAGCGCCTCAATCCGGAGCTGAGCGTACAGGGCATCGTCATGACCATGTATGACGGGCGCACGAAGCTGTCCGATCAGGTCGTGAACGAGGTGCGCAAATTCTTCGGCAAAAAGGTCTACAAGACCATGATCCCGCGCAACGTGCGCCTGTCCGAGGCGCCGAGCCACCGCAAACCCGCCATCGCCTACGACAAAGAGTCCAAGGGCGCGCGGGCGTATCTGCATCTGGCGGGGGAGCTCATCAAGCGCGAGGAAAAAGCGGCAAAGGCGGCGCAGGAGGCTGCTGCCGCCGCATCGGAGGTGGAACATGGGTAAAGACGGAAAGAAAGGTCTCGGCATGGGGCTCGGGGCGCTGTTTGGGGAGGAATATCCGACCGCGCAGCCCGAACGCGAGGAGACGGCGCCAGATCTGCTGCCGATCGAGAAGATCGAGCCGCGCGCCGACCAGCCGCGCAAGCGCTTTGACCCCGAGGCGCTGGAGATGCTCGCCGAGTCCATCCGCACCTACGGGCTCATCCAGCCGATCACGGTGCGGCCGCTCGACAGCGGCTTTTATCAGATCATCGCGGGCGAGCGCCGCTGGCGCGCCAGCCGCATGGCCGGGCTCAAGGAGGTGCCGGTGCGCATCCTGACGGCGGACGAGCAGCGCGCCATGGAGATGGCGCTGGTTGAAAACCTGCAGCGCGAGGACTTAAACCCCATCGAGGAGGCGAAGGGCTACCGCGCCCTGCAGGATGTTTACGGCATGACGCAGGACGATGTGGCGCAGAGCGTGGGCAAGTCGCGCCCCGCCGTCGCCAATGCGACGCGGCTGCTGGCGCTGTCGGAGCCTGTTTTGAAGCTCGTCGAGGACGGGACGCTCTCGGCCGGTCATGCGCGCGCACTGCTGCCGCTCAGCGATGCGCAGGTGCAGCTTGCCGCGGCGAAAACCGTCATCGAAAAGGGGCTCTCGGTGCGCCGCGCCGAGGCGCTGGCTGCGCAGCTTTTGAAGGAAACGCAGGAAAAACCGGCGAAAAAGCCTGCCGGCGTCGATTATCTCGGCGAATGCGCGCGCCATCTCGAGCAGGTGCTCGGGCGCAAGGTGCGCATGACGCAGGGGCGCAAGACCGGGCGCATCGAGCTGGAATACTACGACGCGGACGACCGCGAGGCGCTGCTGCAGGCGCTTGAGGGCATCGGCCGCAGAAACTGACACCAATTAGAACATTGAGGAGACAGAGACAACATGATTGACATTCGACTCATCCGTGAAAATCCCGAGCTCGTTCGGGAGAACATCCGCAAAAAGTTTCAGGACGCGAAGCTGCCGCTCGTCGACGAAGTGATCGAGCTTGACAAGGCCAACCGCGCCGCCATCAATGAGGCGTCGAACCTGCGCGCAGAGCGCAACGCCCTGTCGAAAAAGATCGGCATGCTCATGGGCCAGGCGAAAAAGGACCCATCCAAACTTGAGGAGGCCGAGGCCGTCAAGGCGCAGGTCACCGCGCAGGCCGCGCGTCTGGCCGAGCTCGAAAAGCAGGAGGAAGAGCTCGAGGCGAAAATTCACAAGATCATGCTCACCATCCCGCAGATCATCGACCCCAGCGTGCCGCTCGGCCCGGACGATAGCTGCAATGTGGAGGTGCAGCGCTTCGGCGAGGCCGTCGTGCCGGATTTCCCGATCCCGTACCACACGGAGATCATGGAGCGCTTTGACGGCATCGATCTCGACGCCGCGCGCCGTGTCTCCGGCAACGGATTTTACTATCTCATGGGCGATATTGCCCGCCTGCATGAGGCCGTGCTGGCCTACGCGCGCGATTTCATGATCGGCAAGGGCTTTACTTACTGCATCCCGCCGTTCATGATCCACGGTAATGTGGTCGAAGGTGTCATGAGCCAGACGGACATGGACGCCATGATGTACAAGATCGAGGGTGAGGACCTCTACCTGATCGGCACGAGTGAGCACTCCATGATCGGCCGTTACATCGACCAGATCCTCACCGAGGATCAGCTGCCGCAGACGATGACGTCCTATTCGCCCTGCTTCCGCAAGGAAAAGGGCGCGCACGGCATTGAGGAGCGCGGCGTGTACCGCATCCACCAGTTCGAAAAGCAGGAGATGATCGTCGTCTGCCGCCCGGAGGAGAGCATGGACTGGTACGAGAAGCTCTGGCGCTACTCCGTTGAGCTCTTCCGCAGCCTGGACATCCCGGTACGCCAGCTCGAGTGCTGCTCCGGTGACCTCGCCGACCTGAAGGTCAAGTCCTGCGACATTGAGGCCTGGAGCCCGCGCCAGCAGAAATACTTTGAGGTGTGCTCCTGCTCGAACCTCGGCGATGCGCAGGCCCGCCGTCTGCACATCCGCATTAAGGGCAAGGACGGCAAGAATTATCTCGCCCACACACTCAATAACACCTGCGTCGCCCCGCCGCGCATGCTCATCGCATTCCTCGAGAACAATCTGCAGCCCGACGGCAGCGTCGTCATTCCCGAGGTGCTGCGCGCGTACATGGGCGGCAAGGAAGTCCTTGTGCCGAAGCACTGAGGATGCGCAGCGCGCAGCAGCATAGAGATAATAGAAAAATGGAGGCAGCATCATGAAAAAGCCCGGTTGGCTCGATGAATTCAAGACATTTATCTCGCGCGGCAACGTCATTGACCTGGCAGTCGGCGTCGTTGTCGGCGGCGCGTTCACGGCCATCGTCACCGCGCTCGTCAACGATATCATCAACCCGCTCATCTCACTCATCATCGGCGGACTGGATTTCTCCGGTGTGACCGTCGGCGTGTTCCCGATCGGCGATCTGATCATGGCGATCATCAATTTCCTGTGCATTTCGTTCGTCGTATTCTGGATGGTGAAGATCATCAACCGCTTCAACCGCAAAAAGGCGGACGAAGCCGAGCCTGAGCCGGAAGCCCCGGCCGAGCCCACGACGGAGGAGCTGCTGGCGGAGATTCTTGCCGAGCTCAAGATCAGAAACAGCCGTGCCGCCGCAGCACAAACGCTCGACGATGCGGAAAAGGAAGAATATTCCGCCTCTGAGCGCTAAAAAAGTACTTGACACCTCGGGGCTTATATGTTATAGTATATAAGCCTTGAGGGGTCAATTGTATATCGCGGAGTGGAGCAGTTCGGTAGCTCGTCGGGCTCATAACCCGGAGGTCGCAGGTTCAAATCCTGTCTCCGCAACCAAATCTGTTACCGTTGTTGATACCATATCAACAACGGTAATTTTTTATTTTCC
>ERZ773277.1790-NODE-1790-length-16078-cov-3.680834_pt1 | contig 16078 bp, 18 predicted proteins | sample MGYA00511957_ERZ773277 | MGnify/ENA primary metagenome ERZ773277 (study PRJEB29015, sample SAMEA2737800) | human gut metagenome | biome: human gut; feature: human-associated habitat; material: faeces | place: China | collected 2012 ... | reverse complement strand
ACCTGTGCTGGTCAATACTGTACTGAACGGGTGAGTGGGTTATGGTTAAGCGGAATGGGGTTAGCTTATATAATCAATAAAATCAATGAAAAACTGATAAAGTATTAACTACTTCTTTTAAGTTTTCTACCGTTGTTGTTAATGTAGTAATATGTTCTTTTTGCTCCTTAATAAGATGCAGATTACTTACTCTTTTTGATTCCAATCTATCAATCATTTCTTGTTGCTTATCAATAAATTCTTGTCGATCACTTAGCGCTTCATTCAATGCTTTAATGATTGAATTTTGCGATACCCTTAACATTTCCAATTTATCGATCATATCTTGTGCTTGTTTTAATTCAATTGCATGTTTATTAATTTTAGCCTTCATATCAATGTTTTCTTTATACATTTCATTTATCTTAGCATAACAATCGTTCCATGTAGGCATATAACCGTCGTCCATATTTAATACTCCTTTCCAGATATTACATCAACATTATTACCCTCAGTTACCACAGAATCTATGATCTCTTTAATAATGTTGTCTCTAATAATTCTAGCTGTAAGATCAACATTAAAACTGTAGTAAAAATATTTACATAATGGCGCTCTATATTTAAAGTTAAAATTATCGAATTTTACTACAATATCCCATATACCCGCTCTGTCATAAACTGGTTCTGCCTTACCTTTAATTAAAGCATTAAGCCTTGTAGTTATCATATAAGCATATTCCTTCATATCCGATGGTTCAAAACTGGTATGGATCGTCTGCTTCTGCATAATAAAATTTACCTCCCATAAAATAAACGTCGTACTCTTCATTAGAGCCGCAATACTCTTTGTTGTGATTGTGCCACTGTGCATATCGCATCGGTTCTGCATCTACGATAACGTCATTTAGCTTTATTGTCATTTTTGCCTCCTTATAAAATAAGTTTAATAGCCTGTTCCGCCTTAACCTTTACTCTCATGCTGGTATATCTTACATTACCCAGCTTGAACATTTTGCTAAGCCACATAAGCAACGTGTCTGATTTGCTTCGAGTAAACATCGTGTTTTCCTTGTGATCGTCAATGGTTAAAGCATAGTTAAGTGTGCATGATTTATCATACTTGTTATCAATGAAGACTAAACCTAACTTCATATCCTGCCATACTCCGTAAATCTCTTTCTCGTACTCGAATGTGAATAAGTGTCTGGAGTTGCCCGTTCTTTCTCTAATAAAGTTAATGTTATCGTCTACGTAGTCTCCATGTTTTGCGTACTGGCCATAGTCGGTCTTATCTATCATCTTAAGGAACTTGCATTTGCTCTTTTTGTCCTTTAACTCCTCCGTGCTTTCAGCCCATTGAAACAACACGTTTTCGTTATACCATATTCCACCTTTTTCTATATAAGGTATATTAAAAGCTGAATGCATATGATAAGGGTTATAGAACGATGTGTTGTTACCAAACATGAAACAAATCACGTAATCTCTTTCTCTGTCGATCGTGTGATAGATTGATAGTAACAGGTCAGGTTCTTTCCAGCCATTCACATAGCTGGCGCGTTGCTTCTCTTCCAACATATACTCATCGAACATGAGCCATCTTACAAAGGGGAATGATCTTTTCTTAATCTTAACTGCTTCTGATAATGCTAGACAGTAACCTAGGGTTTTCTTCTCGATCACGTCTCCGCTTTCATCTTCGATTATTAACTCCATCACCTCAGTGGTGCTCTTAATAGGCTGGTTCGGAAACTCACACGCTAGGACTTTAGCGAATGACTTTTCAAGTATGCCGCCTTTCTTTTCTTCCTGAGTCCTGCATATGTAGACAAATTCTTCGCCGTTGTTTAACGCTCTTTCAATGAAGTATCCTTCTGCCGTGTATGTCTTACCGATTGAACGCTCACCATTTATGAAGTTAAAATTACGTTGATAAGGTAATATGTCTTTAATGTTCCAATACGGAGCACCATATTTCATTGCTTTCACCTCCATTTAAAAAGGTTACATACTCGCTGACCACGGGTGCTATCCCGAACGGTAATGTCAGCGGATTTCACCCCGTAGCGTCCAACATTCCTAGTCAACTAAACTATGTAACCTTCATGTTTATGTTACCATAGTTTATTCTGTTTGTCAACTCTTTCTTACCAAAATATAAACCCAAAGAATATTAGCCGTTATAACTCCTGCACAAAACCATGCAAATTCCATTTTATGCTCCTTTCTTAATCGTGAATGGAATGTCGTTCAGGACAATTCCACCATGAACGTGTTGCATTCCTAACTTGCCACTGTAAACACTTCCACTTCTAAAGTTATCCCATGTAACGTGTTCATAACATCTTTCTGGCATACCTGCACAAGTGATGTGTAACTCTCCATCGATTTCCTCAACATAGCTTTTCTGTCGGATAAATCTAGCCCGACTGAATGTGCTTTCATGTTTCCATGCTCCTAGCTTTGTTGCATCGATCTCTAACTCTGCCGGAATCTCTGTACCTGTTAAGTGCAAGCTGTCTGTGTCTGCATAAACAAACCGATCATAGACCTTCTGAGCCGAACTGATTGTTTTATATCTAGCCCATGCCGTGATGAAGGTTCCCACAGGTATGTAAATTGGGTCTCTCGTTTCTTCCTTCCCTAGCTTATACTTAATGATACCATCATGGTAGAAAGGTATCTTAGACTGAACGTGTGGGTTTAATGCGAACTTACCGTACAATGCATTTAACATAAGTTTAGCTAGAGCACGCATAGCTTTGTTACCGTTCTTTGTGCTTTCTACTTTAATAGTGTTCCACTTGTCGATATACTCTTTGAACAAACCTACTGTTGACTTAAACTTCCAGCCGCTATGATATGTTATGTTGAACACGTCATAATGTTCTAAGAATAACTCTAAGTCTACGTTGGTTAAGCACAATGTAACATCTTCACCATCACTTGATTTTAGATATTCAGTGGGAATAAATGAAAGGTTATTCTTAATCTGAATAGTTGGTATGTGGTTAGGCTTAAGCTCAAACTGACACGTTATCATCTGTATGTAAAGATTGTAAAGCTTATCTTCCTTGTACTTACCTTTAAAATAAATTCCTTCTCCATAAGGTAAAGGCTGGTAATACATTACAGATGGATAAAGACTATTTACATCTAAGACTATGCCCTCTTCCAGATCGAGTTCTTTAAATCTATCAGCTAGGTATGTGAACCCTCCCTTGTATGATTGCCTGATGTCTGCATCGTAATCTGGTATAGGAAACCATTTCGCAAAGTTCTTTGTTCCAACGGTTCGTTTGTAGTCATACAGAGCGTTGCTCCCCTGTGTCATTTTGGTTAAGCCTTGTTCAAACAAAATGTGGAGTGCTCTTGCTACGATGTCAACGTCATTTCTTAAATAATCAACTTCATGAGGTGTAAGTATATGTCCTACTTCTCTAAACTCATCATAATCAATTTCAAGCTTGCTAATAGATAATCCAAAACCTTTAGCAATATCCGCAACGCTGAAGGGTAGTATCTTTAAGGAGTCATACACAGTGGTTACGCATCGAGTCTTTCCCTTGCGGAACCAGCATATTTCCATGGAGTAGAACTGACCTTTGTCACTGATAAGCGTTGTGAATGTATTTGTATCTAAGTCTCTTCTATCTTCTACGAATTTAAATCCATGTTCGAATAACCAACACAGTATAAATTCTCCGTCGAACTTGAGATTATGAAAGTATGTAGTTACTGATCCTTGTTCCTTGCACCAGTTAAGGAAACCGCTAATATCGTTTCCATATATGAAGTTGTCAGGGTTCCCAATCTCACATATCCCATAAGCCCAAACTCTACAATCTAAGTGGTCGGTAGTTGTTTCGAAATCCGCTGTATATAATGCCATGCAACTTACCTCCCTGTAATACAGTTACTCTATGCTGTCAAGATAATCATTTAGATGTTCTTCCATGCTCTCTATGATAACTTCCATTTCCAGAGGGTCATATATAAAGTCTATCTGTAGTACAGGGTCGTTGTAATACATTTCTACAAGCGTTTCAGCAGGTATCTGAGAGGCTAAGTCTATTAAGGTTCTGCCCTTCTCACCGAATGCGTTGTTCAATCCTTTGAGCAGGTTTTCCTTATATCTCTGTATCTTATCATAAGAGTAGCTATCCTTGGATTGCTTTTCCACACTCTCTACGAACTTAGCCCAATCACGTTTTGAGATATTCTCTAAATCATTCCTCTTAGGTAAGAGATTATTTTCCCGAATCGTTCGCATGGTTCCTTTTTCGGTAGAGGGAGCCGCTTTCTTAAGTTCTGCTCTCCTACGCGCATTGATCGCATTAATCTTAATGGTAAGTTCTTTTTTCTCGTATGCGGTAGTCTTAACGCCCTCTTTAGTAACGATCGGTTTTTCTGCTCCTTTTTTGAGAAATCTCTTTAAGGATTTTATCTCATTCTCTAAATCTCGTCTTGTCTTTACTCCTGCCCTAATTGCCTTTGTAGAAGCTTTAGGAGGAAGAAATTCGTCTAACTCTGGTACTTGTTTTAGAAGACGCGTTCTCTTAGCGTTGTAACTCCTTACGGCGTTTGCTAACTTTTTTGTGTCAGAGTCGCGCCACTTAATGTTATATTGTTTAGGCATGTGTATTCTACCCCTTTGCACGTGATGTAGAAGCCTCTTGTTTCTACCTTGCTATAAAGCACTATATCACATAAGGTAGGAACCTCAACAGAAACACTGAACCGTCTACTTAAAGACGTGTTGAGAGTATTGCGGTTTTCATAAAGCTTTTCAGTAAACTTCTCTAAATGATTCTTACTAGAGAAGTAATACGTAATGTCACCCACTCTGATAATGTACGGACTTATCTTTAATGAGTAAACAATCCCATTTCTTGTAATCATATTGAAATAGGGCGGCGATTGTTTCGCCGCCCATTCTCCTTTCTTACCTATTTAAAATCAACATCGAATGTAAGCAGTTTTCTATCACCTTTGGTAATCTGCTTTACGACGAGGGGAAGGGGATCTTCCCATGTAGGTGCACCGAATACCTGAATGATCTTTTTGATCGCGCTGTAAACGCCGAGAGATACAGCCTGATAGCCCGTTCCATCTTTGTCGATGATAACGATACGCGGACACTCGTCACTCTGTCCTGTCTGCTGATTGGTGCATGTAACGACCTCGCAATAAAGGTCTTTTGCCTGAATCGTCATGTTGATACAGTCGCCTACACGTTTTTCAGGGTTGTTCATCGCTTTGAATAATAATGCCTTTTCGGCTGGCGTGTTGGCTACCATACTACAGAATGTCGTCTCGCGGCTGGTTAAGTCAGCCACAAAGTCCTTGTTGTCGTCCATCGCAATTACCGCTGTCTGCGTGGGAGTTGCTAATGCGTAATCCTCGTTTTCAAATGGTGTACCGTTCTCTGCTACCTGTGTGAAATCCTGTCCTGCTTTTTTCATTTTAAATTCTCCTTTAGATTTATCTCCCCGTCATGCCGCTAGGTCAGCAAAATTTGTTTTTAAGTTTAGCTTTACTATCTCTGAGACGCTGGTCTCTCAACTGGTTCGCTGTAGGTCATGAAAGTCTCGAAACTCATTCCTCTGACTTCTTCTACTGACTCGATTTCGAGAACTATAACGGCCATAACGTTTTTGTACTCAGCCTTAGCGATCTTTAAAGCCTTTTCAGGTGAAAGCTTTGTTGTGCCTACCTTTACGATAGGTAATAACTCTGTCGTAATAACTGCTCCATTGTCTACCTTAACCTCTGCTACCTTGATCGTGTTCGTGATAATGGTCCTTGTGAAATCTGCCTTTGCCATGTTTGTTACTTCCTTTCTTTATCTTGTTTTAATCAACTTTGTTGATATAAATAGTATATCATACTTTGGAAGAAAATGCAATAGCTTTTTTCCATTTTCTTCATATTTCTTCCAAAAGTTTCCGCGATATGTTATAATGAGATATAGGAAATATGAAGGAGGTGAAGCGGTGGACGTTAATACAATAGTTCAGTTAGTAGGTAGCTTGGGATTTCCTATCGTGTGTTGTGGGGCTTTATTCTGGCGTATGATTAAGTCAGACGAACAGCACAAGGAAGAGATGGATAAAATCAGTACATCTCTTAACAATAACACGGAGGCGCTTTTAAAGCTGACAGAGAGGTTAGGGAGGGAGGATTAGAAATGACAGTCACAGCATTTAATTTACCAGAGACGGTGAGCGTATCCTTTTTGGTAATAGCAGGGCAGTTCGGAAACGGTGAGGACAGGAAACAGAGATTAAAAAAGGCAGGCTACAATGCGGAAGAAGTTCAGAAATGCGTTAATGATTTGCTTCCTATTCTTAATAGGTATGGAGGTTAGTACTATGGCAAGTATTCAGACAGCTTATGAATGGGCTATAGAGAAATGCAACGCTCCGAATATCGGTTATAGTCAAGCATATCGCAATCAGCGCACGGTAAACGGGATAACATATTATGATTGTTCGTCATTTATATGGTATGCGTTAATGGCTGGAGGATTTGATGTGGTTAGGGCTAATGGTGGAGACACTTGGCCTTTTACTACTGGAACTATGGCACGATGTTTAAGCCTGTTAGGATTCACGAAAATGCCGACCACACAGCCTTGGAAAGCTGGTGACGTGTTAATACGCACAGGGCATACAGAAATGGCTTTTGATAGTAATCACACCATGGGTGCACATAGTAGCAGAGTTCCTTTAGATCAGCAAGTCTCTATTAACTCTAATCCCTCTAAGTCAACCGACTGGCTAGAGCTTTGGAGATATGGGACAGGAGCACAAAGTGAATGGATTAAAGGAAACTACTGGCTATCTATGGGAGAAATGCAGAACAACGCATTAATTATATTCCGGTACTTACTAGCACGTGGCTGGACAGTCGAAGCCATTTCCGGTATGCTTGGCAATATGCAGGTAGAGAGCCACATTAATCCGGGGGTTTGGCAAGACCTTAACCCTAATCCCAAACTCGGTTGGGGTCTCGTACAGTGGACGCCATCTACTAACTTCACTGATTGGGCTAGTGCACATGGTTATGCAAACGATGATGGAGACGCACAATTATTATGGATAGACACAGAGACAGTTAATTACGGTCAGTGGATACCTACGGCTCAGTATCCAGAATCATTCAATCAGTTTAAAGTTAGTACGCAAACGCCGGAATACCTTGCTGATTGTTTCCTAAAGAATTTTGAAAGACCTGCCGAAATTGACCAGCCAATACGTCAGACCTACGCGCGTTACTGGTATGATTGGTGGGAGGGTTCACCAGTTCCACCTCCTAATCCAAACCCAGAACCAGATTGGAAACATTCAATGCCAATATGGTTCGCTTTAAGAAAGTTTTAAAATGTTTCACGTGAAACATTCAATGCCAATATGGTTCGCTTTAAGAAAGTTTTAAAATGTTTCACGTGAAACATTAAAGAGATTATAGAAAGGAGTAAATAATGGCAGTTAGAAAGAAAGACGATTTACTGAGCGCTATTCGCGCTAGACTGGGAGACGATACCAGTGATGAGGCTTTATCTCTTATTGAGGATTTCCATGATACCTTAAACGACTATGACAGCCGAGCAGGTGAAGATTGGAAAACTAAGTATGAAGAGAATGACAAAACATGGAGACAGAAGTACAGAGACAGGTTCTTCCAGACACCTTCTAAAGAGGAAGGCGACACTACTCCGGCAGAAGTTGTTTCCGATAACGCCACAGACTTAGAGTCTGAGGGCGAAGAAAAAACATTTGATTCATTGTTCACAGAAAGGAGCGATAACAGTGGCTATTAAACCAAAAAATTTAGAGCTTACAGCTAATAGCGTGGAAATCCTCAACCAGATCAGGGAGGGTTCCAGCGCGAATTATCAGAGGGCAATTCCGAAAGCGACAAACAAGACTGAAAGCATTCGCAAGATCGGCGGTATTATGATGGATTACGAACCGTTACAGAACGAGTTTTTAAGCGCTCTGTACAATCGTATCGGTAGAGTTATTATCAGTTCAAAAATGTATTGGAACCCGTGGGCGCCTTTCAAAAAAGGCCTCATGGAACTGGGTGAGACAGTAGAGGAAGTATTTGTAAACATTGCTAAAGCCCATACCTTTAATCCTCAGGTAGCGGAATCAAAATGGATGGAACGGCAGATTCCCGACGTGCGCGCGGCCTTCCACACGATGAACTATCAGAAGTTTTACAAAGCTACAATCAGCAACGACCAGTTAAGGCAGGCATTCCTGTCATGGCAGGGTATCACTGATTTAATCGCTAAGATCGTCGATAGTATGTATACTGCTCATAACCTTGACGAGTTTAACGTTATGAAATATATGCTTGCTAGGAACATTCTTAACGGCCAGCTTTATCCATGGACGGTTCCGGCTGTCACAAAAGAAAGTGCAAGTGACGTTGTTACGGAAATTAAGGCAATCAGTAACGAACTGGTGTATGACAAACCGACTTACAATCTTAATGGTGTTTACACACACAGCCCTAAAAACGATCAGTATATTATTACAACCGCCAGATTCGACGCTATCATGGACGTAAATGTTTTAGCATCTGCCGTTAACATGGATAAGGTGGAATTTATGGGACACCGTGTTCAGATCGACGGATTTGACCAGATTGATGAGGCTCGTATGGCCGAGTTATTCGCTGACGATCCGGCGGCTGGTTATGTTCCTTTAACAGAGGCAGAAAAGACAGCGCTTAAAGCGGTTCCGGCTGTACTGATTGACAAAGATTACTTTATGATCTTTGACAACCTTTACAAGTTTACTGAGGATTACAACGGCGAGGGTCTGTATTGGCAGTACTGGTACCATGCATGGAAGACGTTCTCCAGTTCTCCATTTGCTAATGCTGTTATTTTCGTTCCGGGTACTCCTGCCGTAAACAGTATTACTCTTTCACCTGAAATAGCTACGGTTAATAAGGGGAACATGTTACAGCTCAATGCGGTGGTTGAAACCACAGGGTTCGCACCGAAGACGGTCGTATGGTCTGTCAACAGCGAGTTAAGTACGATCAGCCAGAACGGTTTACTGTCAGTAGGTGCAAACGAAACAGCGGCTAGTTTAACCGTGACAGCTACATCGACGTTTGACGAAACAAAGACAGGTACAGCAACTATCACAGTCCCAAGCGTCTAACTCTATCTATTCAGAATGTGTTTCTTACCGACGGTGACGATCTCGTTATGACTTACAACGAGGGTTCTGGGTTCACCGTCGGAGAAATGAGAATAGATAGTGAAGGTGACATATGGGCAATCTATTATGACGAGGGCGGTAATATGTATATAGCACCAAACACTAACATAAGGGTTCTGAAAAATGTTCCTCTGGATAACACCTACAGAAATACAATCTATTTTGGGAATGCTACCAATCAGCTTAATTATTTCTTAAGCAAGCAGAAGTATGCATTCAATAACCAAACGTATCAGAGGGTAAACAATGGAGTCATGACATTAAATCGTTCAGCAGACGATCTATACGATTGCAATTATCTCATGTTCCAGAATCCGTCTTATGGAAACAAATGGTTCTATGCTTTCATCTTAAGCGTGGAATATATTGGCAACACAACGGCAGAAGTCAGATTCGAGATAGACATTATGCAGACATGGTACTTTGATTACACAGTCAATATGTCATTTGTTGAAAGGGAAATGAGCGTTACTGATAAAGTAGGTGACAATCTTGTGCCTGAGAATCTGGAACTTGGCGAGTATGTCTACAAAGATTTAGGAATCTCTTCCTTATTTACATCGTATCAGATTATTGTGGCGGCTACCTTTGACGAAAACTTAGAGGACGCTACAGGTGGAATGTATGGAGGCGTATACTCAGGTCTTCATTACAACGTGTTTAGCACGTGGCAATCAGCCAGCACATTCATAGCAGACGCAACGGAACAGAACAAAGCCGATGGTATCGTTTCCATATTTATGTTACCAGTAGCATTTACCGCTGACTATCAGGCTACCATTCCAGAAGCTTTCACAATTGAACGGGATAAACATCTATCAGATATTGATGGCTATATCCCTAAAAACAACAAGCTTTTTACTGCTCCGTATAATATGCTTTACGTCACTAACAATGAGGGAGGAGCCGCAAACTATCCGTTCGAGTATTTCAGCACAGATAACTGTACCTTTAAGGTCACAGGTGCTATGTGCTGTACGCCTGAATGCATGATTATTCCTTTAAACTACAAGGGAGTGGCAAACAACTACAACGAGAAGCTAACTATTGGTAACTTTCCTCAGTGCGCTTTCACAGTGGATACCTTTAAAGCATGGGTCGCACAGAACCAGAACCGCATTGCATATGACGCGGCTATCGGTATCGCTCAGACAGTAGGAGGAGCGGCCACCATGTATGCTACCGGAGGTTTAGCAGGAGGCGGCACAGCCATGGGAGGGTTCGAAAAAATCTCAAGTCTTGTGGCTACAGCGGCGGATAAGTCCACACTTCCACCACAGGCAAGAGGAGGCGGCGGCTCTATCATCAACATGGCAAACCAGATTAAGGGGTTCCAATTCTTCTACGCGTATATTCGTGCGGAATTTGCACAGATCATAGACAACTATTTTAACGTTTATGGTTACGCTACACATAGAGTCAAAATCCCTAACCGAGTTATTCGGCCTCACTGGAACTACGTCAAGACTCAGAACGTAAGCTTAACTGGTTCTGTACCAGCCGACGACATGGCAAGGTTAAGACAGATATATGATAACGGAGTAACGTTCTGGAGAAATGGAAATGAAGTTGGAGACTATTCACTCGATAACAGACCGAGTGCAACTTAAGGAGGTGAGGACATGGGAAGAGGTAAGAAGGCAAAATGGGAAAGTGCACTGTTAAATAACCGCACCTACCTACAGTATTACAATAGGCTGTTAGAATTAGCAATCAATATGTACGAGTGGAAGAACCTTCCCGATACCGTCGATGAGAGATTCCTCGAACTGACCTTATTCGCGGACGGCATGGCAGTTTATTTCCGTGATGAAATTCTCGGAGACTTGTGCTTACAAACAATGATCGGCGGTAATCTGGACGTGTACAGAATTCCTATGGAACGTACAGCTTACGCCGCAAACGGCTATCAGGTAAGACTTGACCCTGCAAACAGTGTCATTATCTTTAACAACTATACTCACACTAACAGTATGCTAGACATCGAAATGTATGCGCGTAGACTGTACAATATTGAGAGAACCATCGATGTTAATGTGAATGCTCAGAAAACACCTGTTATGGTGATAGGCTCAGAGGCTCAGAGATTAACTCTTAAAAACCTCATGATGCAGTATGATGGTAACGAACCTTTCATTTATGGTGATGATAAACTGAATGTGAACGCCCTTAACGTGCTGAGACTTGACGCTCCGTATGTGGCTGATAAGCTTAACATACTTAAGCGGCAGATATGGAATGAAGCATTAACCTATCTGGGAATCGAAAACAGCAACACAGAAAAGAAAGAACGCCTTGTTACAGATGAGATTACAAGCAATCTGGGAGGCGTAGAGGCACAAAGATTCTGTAGGTTAAACGCACGGAGGAAAGCGGCAGATCAGATTAATGCAATGTTCGGAACTAACATCACTGTAGGTTTCCGCGAGGAAAACAAAGTGAAGTACTTTGATAAAGCCGAGGACGAGGAAAAGGAGGATACGCAGTATGAGTAAATACACCACAGAAGTACGCTTCATCTGTGAAGAGGCGGCAGGTCTTACGTCGTCGGTAGGTTACTTAGGAGTAAACGACGTGATTAACACAGCGTTACCAAAAGTATTCAACTTTGAGTTCCCGATCTTTGACGAGGCGTACAGACCTATTCTTGAAAAGAAAATCCTCAAACATTATTACACGCGTGAGATTGGTCTCGAAACAGTAGGTTTGTGGAAATTGTTTCTGGATACTAAACTTAACGAGATCATGCCATATTACAATCAGCTTTACAAATCGGAGTTAATCTCATTCAATCCGATGTATGACGTAGACTTAACAAGAGACCATCAGTTAAAGCGCTTGGAGGATATCAAAGAAACTGGTTCACAGGAATCAGATACCAGCCGGAACGGCACACTTGATACTACCGCAAACAAAACGGGTACTACACATGACACATCATTAACTACAGATCATGGAACTGCCAATCAGGATATCTCAAACCAGAAAACAGTACATGGCACAAACGGAGATACCACAGATGTAACTACCACAGTTTCGCACATTGACAAATTCTCTGACACTCCACAAGGTGCTTTAGATGGTTTAAAGAATGATACCTACATGAGCGAAGCGCGAATAGTGGACGACACTAACGCAAGCAAAACTATTGTAAGTGGTAGTGATGATATCAATGAAAACAATACAGGTAATACAACAACGGAAACGGACGCAACGTCTGACACCACTAGCGACGGAAGAACCTCGCAGAACGAAACTGTAAATACAACTAATACTGACAAGGAAAATAGGGTAGCCACGCAGAACACCAATAAGAACCTTAACTCCATCGATGATTACATCGAGCACGTTACAGGAAAAACAAGTGGAGTATCCTACTCAAAGTTACTTAACGAATTTAGGGAAACATTCCTAAATATAGATATGCTTATCATCAATGATTTGAGCGATCTATTCATGAACTTATGGTAAAGGAGGCCACATTATGATTGGAAGTTTCACAGAAGTAAAACCCCTGCATTATTGGGTTCAGCACATCTTACCTCTTGTGTATGACGATTCTCTGTCTTACATGGAATTATTAGGTAAGGTGACAAAAATTCTTAATGAAATGGTAGAGAATAACAATCTTCTTCCTGACTACATTATGCAGTTAATTAAGGAGTATATCTCTAGTGGAGAGATTGAAAAGGTATTATCAGAAGTCTTAGCTAACTATATGCTTAACGTTAAGTTCCCTCCAAAAGGACTTACTCCTGCAGTAGGTGATGGGTCAGCAGATGATACCGAAGCCATTCAGGGCTGTATTGATTACGCCTATCAGAATGGAGGTATGGCAGTTTATTTTCCATCTGGGGCTTACTTAACACAGCCCCTTACTCTCAACGAAAAGGTAACACTCTTTGGACAGGACAGATATACAACACGTATCGTCATGAAAGGTGGAGCAACGAAACCACTTTTCACGGGTACTATCGATGAAATGAGTTTAACCGGTTTGGGCTTTGATGGTAATATGGATATTCAGGTAAACAACGTAAATTTATTTACCATCACTGTTAATTCTGCCATCATCACAAATTGTCTGCTCACAGACGGATATGACCTACTTAACATCACAGTAAACAACGAGTTACAGTTAGATAACATCTTGTTCCGTCACGCAGTAGAAAACGCACTAGTAGTTGGTGGTGGAGGTTACGTACAGGGAGACAATCTTATATTTAAATCTCTGTCAACCTTAATCGGAAAGAACTATGTTATACTTAACACAAACAAGTCTATCCTCGAAGAAGTGAAATGTTTCGGGGCGGCTCCAAATGGTGTGTTGATCGGTGGCAATAGCAACGTAGTTAATATGTGGTGTGAGGCGTGCCAGACTCCTTATGTTGACAATGGCACTAACAACACAGTCCATGTCTATAGCGTCATGAAGGACGAGAAATTTACCGGAAACGTAAGCCAGTATATCGGAGGACATCTTACACAGACTGTAATAGCCGAAAAGATTCTTGCATCTGGTAATCTCAAAGACACAGCTAATGGAACACGCGAGGAAAGCACTACTGGAAACAAGACAGAGACAGTCAACGGCACAAAGACCGAAACCATCACAGGTCTGTACACAGAGAATGCAAACGGCGGTAAAGTTCTGGTATCAACAGACTATAACGAGAATGTAATCAACAAAAACATTACAGCCGCTAAGATTGAGGAAACTCTTACAGGAAACAAGACCGTAACAGCCGCTAACTTAACAGAGATAGTGGCAGGGGATACTACTATCACAAGTGGTGATATCTCTGCTACTGCTGACAACATTACATTTGATGTGAAGACTACTTTACATACAGATGCACAGAACACAGATATAAACTCGAAAGAAGCTACAACATTTACAGGTAAGGATTTTAAAGTTAATACTACTGAACCCTTGTCTTATAAAACTCCTACTGTTTTAGATCGGTATTTTAAAAGCGTGCCTTTTAAAGATGAATTAGGAGAGGTTTACAATGTTTTAGTTGGCTCTGACTTTAAACCTGACATAATAAACGTAAAAGATAAAGGTGCAAAAGGTGACGGGGTTACCGATGATACACTTGCAATACAGTCCGCTATAAATTCATTACCAAATCAAGGCGGCGTTGTTTTTTTCCCGATAGGTGAATATATAATTACTGATACTATCACTATCGGAAACGGAACTAAGGACAATGTAAGTTCAAAAAACTGTATTGCTTTAATTGGTGCTAATAATGCCGCCACTAATCTATCAGTGTGGGCGGGTAATAACGGTACGTGTATTAGATACAAGGGAACAGCCGCTAAACCTATGTTAAGGATACTAGGCCCAATATTAGACCCTGTAATAGAAAATATTACGTTATGGGGTGAAGATACGGCAAGCCACGGTATTTATATGACTTGCGGAGGTCAAGCCAAAATAAACAAGGTAACAATTAGTAATGTAACACAGATAGGTTTGTTCGTTGATATATGGAATGGTTTGACTGTTGATGGCACAACAAATAATATCCAATGTGAGTTTACAAACTTATTTATCAATGTGGCTTTTAATCCTAATGCGGTTTGTATTAAAACACAGGCTTACGGGAGTAAACCCAACGCTGATACCAATATGTGCACATTTAGAAATATGTTTTTATTGTATAGTGGAACAGGTGGAGCGGCGTTATATTTAGGCTTTATGGACGCATCACTTTTCCAGTCAATACATTGTTACAAAAACGGAGATACAAACGGTTCACATTCAATAGTGTTTGACGGCACAGAATTAGAGGGTTATCCTCACGAATTGGCTTTTTACAATATTTCGCCGTCAACCGACGGTTACGAAGTTAAAGGCACTATTGGTAATATTCAATTTTACGAATTAATGGTTGGTGATGGTGCTCCTGTTCCTAATCACCCGTCAATATCGGGAATCACAAGTTCCCGGCAGATTTTCGGTCAGTATTATTTTAGTGATAGCGTTTTAATACAAAACACTACACCTGCCATAATGTTTGTAGCAAATAACGTAGCTAAACAAATGCGTTTATTAAAAAATACTACGGGTTCGGCTGACTATGGTTCTGTTTGGGAAGATACAACAGAAGGACAAATTACTACATTAGGGTTAGGCAATCACCAATTAAAATTAGATGCCACGTTAATTTTTGATAGTAATAATCCGAGCGGTTTAACATTTAATGCGTTAGCTTTACAAAACGCATGGACGGGTACGCTTTACTATGCTAAAGACGTACAAGATAGGTTATATATTAAAGGTACCTTAATTCCGGGTACTAAAGACTGGGGCACTGTAATTGCTACTCTTCCTGAAAGTTTTAGACCTACCGTAAACTGTTGCTTAAATGGATTTTGTGTAGACGGAGAGGTTTTAACAGGTTTTGTTGTTACACCCACAGGTGAAATTAAAATATTTAAACCTGCTGATACGAGTGATTTTACAGCGTCCGTTCAGTTCAACCAGATTTTTACTTTAAAATAGGAGGTTAATATGCCGGATATGTATGATAACTACCGCATGGTAGAAGAGGTTAAAGAAAGAGCAGTTAGTAGAGGCTCAGGAAGTACAGAATTTGAAAGCTATGACAGAGTAGCTAAAATTGAGTTTAACAACGGGCGTGAAAAAGATCTTGTTGATTTTGGAGACTATCACGCAAATGGTAATTAAAGCTTAACATTAACCCTCTTGTATGGTATACATATTATAGTAACAAATAAGTAAATCAAACAGGAGGGTTAAAGAAATGACAGAGATTAAAATTTTCCGCTTAACCATAACCCACTCACCCGTTCAGTACAGTATTGACCAGCACAGGT
>ERZ773277.1778-NODE-1778-length-16184-cov-5.011594_pt1 | contig 16184 bp, 19 predicted proteins | sample MGYA00511957_ERZ773277 | MGnify/ENA primary metagenome ERZ773277 (study PRJEB29015, sample SAMEA2737800) | human gut metagenome | biome: human gut; feature: human-associated habitat; material: faeces | place: China | collected 2012 ... | reverse complement strand
GAAAAATGGTGAATTTTATCAAGGAGCAATATCCCCCCGGCACCCGCATCCGGCTGAACGCTATGGACGATCCCTACGCGCCCATTCTTCCCGGCACCGAGGGTGAGGTGGACTTCGTGGATGACGAAGGACAAATTTTCATGAAGTGGAACAATGGCCGCACACTGCCGCTCGCCCCCGGCAAGGACAGCTTCACCGTGCTGCCGCCCAAGCTGACCACCCTCAAGCTGTATATGCCCCTGACCGCCGATCTCTATGAGCGGAACGAGTACGGCGATCTCGATGACAGCAGCACATTGCTGGAGGGCAGTGAGCTGCGCGGCTATCAGGATCAGATCACGGCGGCACTGGTGAAAAACCGGATGCCGGAGGAGGCGGAGCGCGGTCTCATGCATTGGTATGACGAAGCCGACAGCGTTGACCGCAAGGTACGCTCCGCCGTTTTCGCCGTAGAGGAGCGTGACCGGCAGCTCTGGGGCGTGGCGGAATGCCGTGTCGCCGGGGAATTATCCGACACAGAGCTGGAAACCTTAAAGGAATATCTCACTGGGCAGGCTTCGGACGGCTGGGGCGAGGGCTTTGAGCAGCGGGAGATTTCCGTGGATGACGGCGGTGAATTGTATGTCCACTTTTGGAACTCGGACGAGTGGAGCATCCAAACGGAGCAGGAGCTTTTCTCCCCCAAGCTGGCAGAGGGGCTGCCGGAGCTGTGCTTCTCCACGCTCCCCGGCACCGGCGAGCTCATCTGCATCAAGCGCGGCGAGAGCGGCTACTACCCCAGCGATTGGAACACGAACGATCCCGCGCGTAACCGTGAGATAGCGGACTATAACAACGAGCGGCTGGGCGTTACCCCCGCACAGGAAAAAGCCATGAAAACGGGTTCCATGTTCGGCTGGGGCGTCCCCGGCGCAGACCCGAAAACCTATGAGCAGAACGGGATGAAAATGGGAGGGATGACCCTTGGGTAAGAAAATACTGCGTGTGTATCTCGCTAAATATGATACGCCGTATAGCGCAGCCTATGCCAAGCTGGAACTGCCCGCCTCCCCGTGGGAGGTGTGGGACGCCATGGAAAAGGTGCGGCTTCAGACAGACGATATCCTGTACATGGAGATCGAAGACTACTATGACTTTGAGTATCTCTCGCCCCACTTGGATGGATTAGATATCAGCCTCAACGAGCTCAACGACCTTGCCGCACAGCTTGCGGCATTGGACGAGGTAAAAGAAATCGCCTTTGAGGGGATGTTCTCCATAGAGGTGCAGAGAAAAGTAAACGCCAACGGCGGTGTCATCACGCTGCAGGATCTGCGGGATCTGGCGGTCAGCGCAAAAACCGACTGCTATCATGTGGTGGATGCCGCGGATGACGACCAGCTTGGCCGGTTTTACGCAGAAAACGATTTTATCCCCGAACTGGATGGCGTGTCGGATGCTGTCTTTAAGATGCTGGACTTTGCCGGTATCGGAAGAATGATGCGATGCAGTGAAAACGGCGTTTTTGTGGGCAGCCTGTATGTGCTGCAGGATGGTGAGCTGACAACCGCGCCTCCCTGCGCCAAGGACTTGCCGGAAAAGCCGGGATACCTCTTCCGGCTCACGCTCGGATTGCATCCCGATATTGGCGATGACCGCACGGTGACGCTGGATCTTCCCGCAGCAGAGGCGGAGCTGCTGGACGCACAGGAACAGCTCGGCGTGGAGGGCTGGGAGGGCGTCATGGTCATTGATTATGACGGGATCATCCCCTATGCGGCGGACTTCACCGACCTGCCCATGGAGCTGGAGGAATTGAATGCCTTCACCAAGACCGAGCGGGACATTCCGAGATCCGAGGTGCCAAAGCTGAAGGCTCTGCTGGAGCAGTTCGAGGTGCAGGACATCGGAACGGCGATGCTCCTAACGGAGCATCTGGCCGATTACATCCTCACGCCGGGGATCAGCTCACCGCAGGAGGCGGCGTTAGACCAGCTCTGCTTCATCATGAACCGTGAAGAAGCCGTTCGGCTGATCCCGTATGTGAACCTCTTCAACTACGGTGAGACAGTCATCCATGCGGACAACGCCACCCTCACATCCTACGGTCTGCTGCACCGCGCGGACTATCAGCCCATGCTGACGCCGATGCAGGAAACACAGAAAAAGGAGATGACGATGCAATGACCAGGAAACAGATCCAACATGAAGGCGACCGGGCGCTGCCTTGTGCAGCACAGGAGGCATTCCGATGCAGACCGGATGCTCTGAGCGATGACGAGAAGACGATCCTCTCCGCCATCGTTTTGCAAAAGAGCGAGGCGGAGGCTGCGGAGATTTTCAGGGAGTCACCGGAACAGTTGAGTGATTACACGATCCTCAAGGGCGTCAACAGCTACGCCGCGCTGGGCAGATATTATCTTGCCAACGAAACTACCGTCCCGAAGGAGCTGTACGAGTACATGGATCTGGGCGCGCTGGGCTGCCACTATGAGGACGAGCATCCCGGCGTGTTCATCGGCAGTGATTATGTGTGCTACCCTGCGGAGGAACAGAATCTTACCATGGAAATGCAGTAGCTGACCATATCTTAACCACGCCAGCTGCGCGGATAAGAACTACACCAAGGGGCCGTATTCCCGGACGGGGAAAAGCGGCCCCTTCTTTTTTGCGCTGATTTGACCTCCTGCTCCGGGATAACGGACCCGGAAAGGAGGAACTGTGCAGATCAACAAAGCCCTTGCAGAGTATCTTGACCTCTACCACAAGGGCGAGGCAAACGCCGTCACCAGCCGGGAGCTGGAGTGTGCCTTCCGAATGCGCGGCTCCGAGCTGCGCCGGGAGATCAACGCCCTGCGGGGCGACGGCATCCCCATCTGCAGCTTTGACGGCGGCTACTACTATGCCGCCACCGAGGAGGAGCTGCGGCGCACCATCCGGCAGCTCCGCAGCCGGATCAAAAAAATCGCATTTGCGGAGCGCGGCCTGTCCCGCACCTTGCCTGACTATGAGGACACCGGTCAGCTCTCCCTCCCGCTGGAGGGAGGTGATACTTCTTGAACAGCTTTATTCCCTGGGTGGGCGGCAAGGGCAAGCTGCTGTGGATCATCAATAAGCTGATGCCGGACCGCTACACCCGCTTCATCGATGTGTTTGGCGGCAGCGGCACGGTGACCATGTGCCGCCCCATCCAGCGCGGCTGCATGGAGGTCTACAACGACTTCAACGGCAATCTCACCAACCTGTTCTGCTGCGTGAAGAACCGCCCCATGGCACTGCTGGCGGAGCTGGGCTTCCTGCCGCTGAACACGCGGGATGACTTCAATGTCCTCTATAAGTTCTTCTCCAAGGGCGAGTTCACGGACGACTACCTGCAGGAGGAGATGGATCTGACGGAGGTCTACCTCAAGCCGCCCGACGCCGAGGCCATCCGCGCCCTCATGCTGGAGCGTGCGCCCCGCGGGAGCATCCGCCGCGCGGCGGACTTCTTCAAGCTCATCCGCTACAGCTTCAGCGGCGGTGCCAAGTCCTTCGGCGGCAAGCCCTGCGACATCCGCCGTTTCTTTCACCTGATCTGGGAATGCTCCCGCAGGCTGGCGAATGTCATTGTGGAGAATAAGGACTTCGAGGAGGTCATCCGTCAGTACGATCGGGCAGGCGCCGTGATCTACTGTGACCCGCCCTACTACAAGGCGGAGAGCTGCTACGAGGTGGAGTTTCCCCCGGAGGATCATCAGCGGCTCCATGATGTACTGGTCACCTGTGAAGGATACTTCATCGTTTCCTACAACTACCAGGACTACATCTGCGAGCTCTATCAGGATTGCTATATCTTCCGCACCTCCCGTCCCAACAGCATGTCCCAGACGGCAGGCAGCGAATATGAGGAGATCGTCATCACCAATTATGACCCCCGCAAAGCCTGCTGGCAGCTCTCTATGGATAGTCTGCTGGGCGGCGATGGCGACACCCGCTACGAGCTGATCCATGAGCCGGAGCATCCCTTAAAATCATGAACAATAAAAGGAGAAGCAGCATGAAATTTGTAAAATACAACGACAACAAGAGCGTCACCATCCCGCCCGCCGTTCTGACCGTCTGCGGGCTGGAGGACGAGGGAAAGCTGGAAATGGCCGGCGCCAGGGGCGCGGTCATTTTGTCAAAGAGTGAGATGACCGCCATGGAGATGGTGCGCACGATCCTCGCCCTGACGGACCGCGCCGGTCAGCTGATGCGGGAGCTGACGGAACGCTGCGGCAGCTGCGAGGGCTGCACCGAGGGGCACTGCACCTTCCGCGACGCGGACATCGAGGAGCTGATCCGCCCCGCTGTCACCGTTCCCGATTGGGCCAGAGCGGAAGCGGACATCGCGCCAGACGCCAAGCTGGACTGCCATGTGGACGAGGGCTCCGGTGTGATCACCGTGTGCGAGACATTTTACGACCACGACCTCTCCGATATTCCCGCCGAGCTGCTGGAGGCCCTGCGCAAGTCCGGCTGCTGCCTGTCCGTACTGGAGGATATGCTGATGGACGACGATGTCATCTACGATAAGTGATACCGTAGGCATTCAAAGAAGAAACGAGGCGAGATATCCAAATGAATGAAACCTATCCCTACCCGTATTCCGCTGCTGAAGCCCGTAAGCGGAATGAGCTTTCCTTTTGGCGGGAGAGCCACAAGGCAAACATCGCCTGCCGTGATGCTATCGAGGATGCCATCCGCCGGAACTTCGATGGGATGTACCTGAACGAGGACTGCCTTGCGCCGGTGCTGACGGCATACGGCTACAAGCGCACTGCGTGGGTGCTTGCCAATACCTTGCATGAACTCAAGTGGGATGGTCGCTTCAGCCCCGCCAATAAGCAGTGGGCTGAGCGGCGCTACATTCCGCAGGATGAGCGTCACAATGCCGAGATCACTGTTCGGAGTCACCCCGCCGTGCTGGATGGCTTCGTCAGTCTCTACCGCAAGGCGGTGCAGGCGTTAAATCTCTTCGGTGCGGAGCATTGCGTCGGTGACCGCGCCGAGCAGGACTTCACCGGCAAGGTGCTGGTGCTGTCGCCGGATACGCTGAAGGAATCCTGCTGGAATCAGGCGGATCAACTCTGGTATGCTCGGAGCGGCTTTGGATGCGAGCCGCATTCCAGTGGTCGAGCAGTCTTTGCCACCTGCCTCTCGGACGGAGAAACAGCCAGATGGAACCGGGAGGATTTCATCGGTGTGCTGAACGAAAAACACCTGCCGGACTGGGCGCGGGAGAAGCTCATGGAGCTGACCGCACCACGGCAGGAGGAACCGGCCGCAGGTGAGATGAAGCTGGAATGATCGGAGGTGAAATAAGTGCAGCGCATCTTCATTGATAACCATGACCGCATCCTCTATTACAGCAATCCTGCCGGATACATCGCGGGAAAGGAGGCGGTGGTGGACACCATGTTCCAAACGCAGGAGCTGGAGCGTTTTCTGCAAAAGCAGTCGCTCACCATCCGCTGGGAGGACGGTGTCTATGACCGCCTCCTGCTGGGGAAGAGGGGCGGCCGCTTCGACCCGGAGGCTCCGCCCCTGAAAAGCTGCCGTGTGTGGCAGCTCACGCGGGACAGCCCCATCAATATGCGCTTCATCCCGTATGAAGCCCTGCTGGAGCGTTTCGGACAGCCTGACCGTAAGCACTACGAAACAGTCTATGACGGTCTGGTCGGGACCAATGACCCGGAGGAGATCTACACGCTCTTCCGCGACCCGGTTCCCGGCTACGACGGCAGACCCATCGGCATCTCGGATGTGCTGGAGCTGTACGACGCCGACGGCAGCGAGTTCTACTACTGCGACCGTGTCGGCTTCCGGCAGATCGAGTTTGCACCCCAGCAGGAAATGGATATAAGCCTGTGAAATGAGCACCTGACCGGGTGCTTTTTTCATATCCAAATCAGAAAAGGAGGAATCCCAATGCCCAAAGCCCAAACCAAGGCAACAGCGCCCACCCCTACACCGGATACCCCGCTCCCCGTGGAGTACGCCGTGCGCATCTATCCCGTGAAGGACAGCAAGTACACCCTCGCCAACGCTAATGTGGACATCAACGGCGTATTCGCCATTCGCGGCGTGAAGGTCATCCGCGGAGAGAAAGGCCCCTTTGTCGCCATGCCGCAGTACAAGGACAGCCATGGGGACTACCGCGACATCTGCTTCCCCTGCACGAAGGAGGCCCGCCAGCAGTTCAACGACGCGGTGCTGAACGCCTACGAGCAGTCGCTCCGGCAGGCCCAGCAGCCGGACAATGCTCCCGCCGCGGAGCAGGTCATGTAAGTCACCCACAATACGAAACATATAACTTGTAGGAGGAAATTATCACATGAAGAAGTTTATCAAGAACACCGCCAATTCCATCCGCACCAAGGCCATCCGCCTTGCCGCCACCCGCCGCTCCGGTGAGGGCTACATCGACACCGCCGTCAAGATCCTCATCGCCGTGGTGCTGGGCGCGCTGCTGCTGGCGGGCCTCTACGCTTTGTTCGGCGATGTGGTCATGCCCACGTTGAACCAGCGTATCAAGGATATGTTCAACTACGCCGGCGCACTGGGCGGCTGATCCGTGGCATCCGTCCTGCAGGGGACGCTGTTCCTCATCGGACTTATGAGCGCGGCATGGACGGATCTCCGGCGCAGGCAGATCTATGACCTTTCCGGTATTGTCATCGCAGGGGCGGGGCTGATTTCCTTCAGCCCCGCCCGGCTTCTCGGCCTGGCGCTGGCCGTCCCATTTTGGCTGGCAAGCCGGAGAGGACGCGGCGGCATGGGAGATGCGGTCCTCATCGCCGCCTCCGGCTTCCTGCTGGGCTTTCTGCGCGGAGTCGCCGGACTGGTGCTGGCACTGGTGCTGTACTGCCTTTTCTACCTTGCAATAGCCGCCCTGCACAAGATCCGCAGGCAAGAGCGCCCACCGGAGAGCTATCCATTCGCGCCATTTCTTGCAGTGGGCTTCTTTACCGCATATATCATCTAAGAATAAGGAGGACTTGCTCCATGAGTATTTTCAAAAACCGCACGGTCATCGGCGTCATCTGCATTCTGCTGGCGCTGGTGATCTGCTTCGGCATCACGCCGCTGTTCAACCAGAGCATCAGCCAGAAGTCAGAGATCGTCCGCGTCACAAAAGACATTCACGCCGGTGAACTTATCACCAAGGACATGGTCACCACGGCCGAGGTCGGCTCCTATAATCTCCCCTCCGGTATCCTGCGTGAGAAGGACAATGTAGTGGGCAAATACGCCAAGGCGGACCTTGCCGTTGGCGATTATATTCTCGCTGCCAAGCTCTCGGAAGCGCCCGCCGCCGAAAATGCTTATCTCTATAATCTGGACGGCACGAAGCAGGCCATCTCCGTCACCATCAAGAGCTTCGCCACAGGACTGTCCGGTAAGCTCCAGAGCGGCGACATCGTATCGGTCATCGTGGCGGACTACCCGGAGGACGGCGAAACCACCATCCCCGCCGAGCTGCAGTACGTGGAGATCATCTCTGTTACCGCCAGCACCGGCTATGACGCCAATACCGGTGAAGCGAAGGGTGATGAGAAGGAGCTGCCCTCTACCGTGACCTTCCTCGTTTTGCCGGAGCAGGCCAAGGTGCTGGCGGAGCTGGAGCAGGTCGCCAAGCTCCATTTAGCTCTCGTCTACCGTGGCACAACAGATGGCGCAAGGCAGTTCATCGAGGCGCAGGATGCGCTCATTGAGGAGCTGTACGCAGAGCCGGAGGAAGATCCCATTGAGGAGGGCGAAGCCGCCGATTCTACCGCAGAAATGCCGGAGAGTGAGGTGACAGGATGAATTTCAGAAAGGCCAGCATCTTTCAGCGCGACACAGAGAAACCGGAGGAGCAGAATGACAGCGGCGGTATGCTGGCGGTCTGGGGCAGCCCCGGCAGCGGAAAGACGGTAACGGCGGCGAAGATCGCAAAAATGCTCTCCGCCAGAAAGAAAAATGTCATCCTTCTGCTCTGTGACATGGCCGCTCCCATGCTGCCGTGCATCTGTCCCGCGGACGCTCTGGAGAGCAATGGCTCTCTTGCCGGCGTCCTGGCAGCCGCCCGTATCAGCGAGAACCTCATCAAGCATAACCTTGTCACCTTTAAGCGCAACAGCTGCCTTGCGGTATTGGGGCTGCTCGAACGGCAAAACGAGTACAGCACTCCGCCCTTTACGCAGAAGCAGGTGGTAGAGCTGCTGGACGGACTGCGTCAGATCGCGCCCTATGTCATCGTGGACTGCGGCAGCTACATCGCCAACGATATTCTCTCCGCCGTTGCGCTGATGGAGGCGGACAGTATCCTGCGCCTTGCCAACTGCGACCCCAAAAGCGTCAACTACTTTGCAAGTCAGCTCCCTCTGCTGGACGGGCCTGAGTGGGACATGGACAAGCAGTATAAGGTGGCATCCAATGTGAAGCCCTACCAGGCAGCGGATCACATCGGCAAGGTGCTGGGCGACACGGCCTTCGTGCTGCCCTATTCGCAGGAGCTGGAGGAGCAGTATCTGGCGGGCAACCTGCTTGCCGACCTCACCCTCAAGGACAGCCGCCCCTTCCGCAAGGAGTTAGAGCGTATCATTGCAGAGGTGTTTTGAAAATGAGAAAGGAAAACTTATCGTCCCCCTCGGAGAGCAGGGGGTTCCCCAAAGGGGGACCGGTCCCCCTTTGGAGGCGCACCGCGAACGAAGTGAGCAGGCATTTTCCGCAGAAAATGTGTGCGCCTGGGGAGGTGTTTTAATATGGCTCTTGGCGAAAAGCGAAACGGCTCGGTCTTTGCCACAGCTGCACAGCGGCGGGATGCGGCGGAATATCAGGTCACCTCGGAGCCGGAGATTGTCCCCGTAGTGGTGGACGACACGCCGCAGAGGACTCTGAACACCGACATTGGCACCCTCGGACGGGCGCACAACCTGTTCTTTACCCCGTCGGCAGAGGGCAGGGACTTCAATTCCGTGCTGCAGGAGGTGCAGGAGTACATCTCCGGTGCCTACGCCGCACTCATCACCGAAGGCGGCGAGGACTCCAAGGAACAGCTCATGCGTTACATCACCAAGTACCTGCAGGACCGGCGTATCGCCGTAGCAGGCATGACGCAGACAGAGCTGGTGGCCGCCATCTATTCTGAGATGGCGGAGTTCGGCTTCCTGACCCGCTATATCTACGCCGACGGCATTGAGGAGATCAACATCAACTCGTGGCGGGATATCGAGGTGCAGTATTCGGACGGTCGAAGCGAAAAGCTCACGGAACACTTTGACTCGCCGGAACACGCCCTTGCCGTCATCCGGCGAATGCTCCACGCCTCCGGCATGGTGCTGGACAACGCCAGTCCTCTGATCACGGGACACCTGACCCGCAACACCCGTATCGCCGCTATGAAGTCCCCCGTGGTGGATGAGGATGTGGGCGTTGCCGCCTCCATCCGAATCGTCAACCGCCACAATCTCAGCCGTGAGGATCTGCTCCGCAGCGGTACGGCCACAGAGGAAATGCTGGACCGGCTTTCCGTATTTTTGCGCTATGGGATCTCCATCTGCGTGGCTGGCGCCACCTCCTCCGGCAAGACCACGGCGGCAGGCTGGCTGCTGACCACGATCCCAGACAGCAAACGCATCTTCACCATTGAAAATGGCTCCCGTGAGCTGGAGCTGGTGCGGGAGGAAAACGGTAAGGTGGTCAACTCGGTGGTCCACACCCTGACCCGCGACAGCGAAAATGAGCGTCAGCGGATCGATCAGATTGCACTGGTGGATATCTGCCTGCGCTTCAACCCAGATATCCTGGTGGTGGGTGAGATGCGCGGTGCCGAGGCCAATGCAGCGCAGGAGGCCGCCCGTGTCGGCGTAGCGGTGCTGACCACCATCCACTCAAACTCCTGCGAGGCGACCTACCGCCGCATGGTGTCCCTTTGCAAACGAGCCGTGGATATGTCGGACGAAACGCTTCTCAGCTATGTGACGGAGGCATACCCCATCGTGGTCTTCTGCAAGCAGTTGGAAAATAAGCAGCGCCGCATGATGGAGATCATGGAGTGCGAGATCCTGCCCAATGGGGATCGCCGCTACAACACGCTGTTCCGCTATGTCATCACGGAGAATCACATGGAGGACGGCAAATTCGTCATCGAAGGACATCACACACAGGTGAACGAGATCTCCGTGAGTCTGCGCAAACGCCTGCTGGAAAACGGTATGCCCAACGAGGAACTGCAGGCTCTTTTGGAAACCAAGAAGGAGGTGAACGCCACTTGACAGCCCTGCTGCTGACTGCGTGCGTCGGCATGATCACCGGCGCATTTCTTATCTTCCGCATCTCGCCCATGGACTTCACGCTGGGTGTGTTCCGCCGGTTGACCGCCGGGCCCAAAAGCATCCGGGATGAGATCAATGAGACCACCCATCGCAAAAAGCCCGGCCTCTTCCGCCGTGAGATATCAGAAGCGCAGACGGTCCTGCAAGCCACCGGCAAGGAGGAACGCTTTCCCATGCTGTGCGCGGCATCCCTGCTGCTCTTTGCCGTGGGTGCGGGCATCGCCATCATCATGAATAACCTCTTGCTGGTGCCGGTGCTGGCGGCCGGCATGATGTTCCTGCCCTTTTGGTACATCAAGCTCACGGCCGGACACTACAGGAAAGCTGTTACCGCCGAGCTGGAAACGGCGCTCTCTATCATCACCACGGCCTACCTCCGCAGTGAGGATCTGCAGACCGCCGTGGAGGAGAATATCAACTACCTGAACCCGCCCGTGCAAGGCGTGTTCCGCAGCTTCCTCACCCGCATCAAGCACATCGACCCGGATATGAATGCGGCGTTGGCGGAGCTGAAGTCTGCCATTGACAATGAGGTGTGGCGGGAGTGGTGCGAGGCACTCTCCGCCTGCCAGTATGACCACAGCATGAAAAGCACCCTTAATCCCATTGTGGGAAAGCTCTCGGATATGCGCATCATCAATGGGGAGCTGGAGAATCTCGTGTTCACTCCCCGCAAGGAATTCATCTCCATGGCGGCGCTGGTGGTGCTGAATATCCCTCTGCTGTACTTTCTCAACAAGGACTGGTATGCAACCTTGATGACCACCGTACCCGGCAAGGCGGTGCTGGCGGTCTGTGCCGCCGCTATCTTTCTCTCCTTTGCCAGAGTGGTCAAGCTGACCCAGCCCATTGAATACCGGAGGTGACGGACATGACGATCTTACTGTTCCTTTTCGGCGTGGCCGTTGCCGCGGGTCTGTTCTTCATTCTGGCAGACATTCTGAAGCTGCCCCGTCTCTCCACGGAGAAGGCCCTCCTGTCCGCAGGGCGAGCCGAGAAAAAGCGGATGAAGTCGCTGGACGCGATCTTCCTTGGCTGGGCCATCAAGATCACCCACTTCATCCGTATGGATGAGTACAAGCGTCACCGCATGGAGCGCACGCTGAGTGCTGCCGGCATGGATATGACGCCGGAGGTCTACTTGGCCTATACCATCCTCAAGCCTACCGCCGCACTGCTGGCGGTCATTCCGTGTCTGCTGATCTTCCCTCTGCTCTCGCCCATCGTGGTGCTGCTGTCGATATTGCTTTACTTCAAGGAGAGCCGCAAGGCGGAGGAAAAGGTCACCGAACGCCGCGAGAAGATCGAGGGAGAGCTGCCCCGCTTTGTTGCCACAGTGGAGCAGGAGCTGGGCGCAAGCCGTGATGTGCTGACGATCTTGGAAAATTACAAGCGGCACGCCGGTCCCGACTTCGCCCGTGAACTGGATGTGCTGACGGCGGATATGCGCTCGTCCTCTTACGAAGCGGCACTGGTTCGCTTCGAGGGCAGGCTGGCGTCGCCCATGCTCTCGGACATCGTGCGCGGGCTCATCGGCGTCCTACGCGGGGATGACGGGCGCGTCTATTTTCAGATGCTCTCGCACGACATGAAACAGCTGGAGCTTCAGCGGCTCAAGGCACAGGCAGCGAAGATCCCGCCCAAGATCCGTGTGTATTCCTTCGTCATGCTGGTCTGCTTCATGCTCATCTACATTGTGGTCATCCTCATGCAGATCCTCACCTCGATGGGAGGGCTGTTCGGATGAGAAACAAATGGAAGAAGCGCTCCGGCGAGGGCTACATCGATACCTGCGTCCTCATCCTCTGCGCCATGCTGGTGATCGCATTGGCGGTGAAGGTGCTGCCGGTGTATGTGGCGAAGCAGCAGCTTGACACCTTCGCCGCCGAGCTGGTGCGGGAAGCCGAGATCACCGGCAGAGTCGGGAGTGAAACGACCTCCCGCACGCAGGTGCTGTCCGAGCGGTTGGAGATCGACCCGGACATCCGCTGGTCCCGTACCGGCCGCATCCAGCTCAATGAGGAGGTGACGGTGACGCTGACCATGGATATGGACATCGGCTTTGGTGGGCTTGGCAGCTTCCCCATTGAGCTGACGGCACAGGCCAGCGGCAGATCGGAGGTGTACTGGAAATGAGAAAGCTGCTTTTTCGCTCCCGCTCCGGTGAGGGCTATCCCATGGTCATTGCTGTGACCCTCTGCCTGCTCATGCTCTTTATGGTCATAGCGGAATACTTCCGGGTGAACATCATCGTGCAGGGCGTGCGGGACGCGGTGCAGCAGGCGGTCATTGCCACGGTCAATGAGAACTATGACGATGTGTACCACTCTGTGCGGGAGGGCTATGCCGCAGGCTGGTTCCCGGAGGGGGACGGCGAGTGGTTCGAGTCCATCGACGCCGGTGACATCTACGGCAACCTGTCCTATATTCTTGGCCTTACCACAGATGGCGAAGGCTACATGAAATACGCCGGAAATGAGCTGGAGTATACGCTCTCCGACCTGTCCGTACATATCTCCAACAACGCCATCGCCTCAGGCCAGAGCGAGGGGTATCTCGCAACCGCCACCCTTCATCTGGAGGTCCCCACCCGCTTTGCCGGACGTGTGCTGCCGCCCGTAAGCCTTAATCTGCAGGTGCAGGCCAAGTATATCCCGAAGTTTTAATTCTTTTCACTTCTTGCAGTAGACTTCCGAAGAAAGCTGTGGTATGTTCGGGATAAGAAGAAAAACCACTGACCCCTACAAAGGAGGAGTTCGACCTATGACAGACAAAACAAAACGCATCATCCTCATTGCGGCAGGCGTCCTGCTCTGCGCGGCACTGGTGGTGGGGATCGTCAGCCGCCTTGCGGCGGTACCCATGCCCATCGACCCCGCCATCCCAGACGATACACCCAACACGAAAGATCCGGTTGTGAACATCAGCGATCCAGAGGTAAAGGTGGATACCAAGACGGATGGCGAACGGCATGATCCCGGAAGGGATGCTGACAGCTCCGGCACAGAACAGACCATTCAGGGTACGCCCACCAAGCCGGATGCACCGGAGCATCCCGGCAAGGTGGAGAAGGACCATGCGGCGGATGATGTGCCGGACGCGGACCGCAACAAGGAAACGCCGCCCACCTACAAGCCGGAGCAGACTGAGGTAAAGCCACAGCCCACAGAGCCTGCGGGCGGCAGCACCAATGATGCCGGACAGGTGTATGTCCCCGGCTTCGGCTATGTGAAGCCCAGCGGTCCCAACGATGGCGGAACACTGAATGATATGTATGAGAACGGCAACAAGATCGGTATCATGGGCGGCTGACCTCGCCCTTCCAAGAGAGACACGGCTGAGAAACGGCCGTGTCTCTTTTTATCTTCACGACTGGAGGAATGCGTATGAAAAGGATCATATCCCTGATGCTGGCATTGGTGATAGTGATATCCGCCGCCGTTCCCGCCTATGCCACAGGAGATGGCAACTTTGATGGCGGTGGAGGCAGTATGGGGGACGGCACCAAGACCAACTACTGGAATCCCGGCATGGACGGCGTGAGAGTGTCTATCGTGGATGTGGGTTCCCATTCTGTGGTGCGAACCCCTATTGACTTAACCAACAAGGTTCCTATAGCAAATATTGCTCACTTCGGAAAGGTGTCCAAGTTGTCTTACAATGCAGGACGAGGATTGTCCGTATCGGTCAGCGGATATTCCTATCGAAACCCAAGTCAGAGTCTGCCCAAGATCATCTCTACGAGCAGCAGCAAGGCCAGCATTGCTGCCATCCGAAGCTATTTCACCGATGAACAGGTTATCCGTTCCATTGCTGGATACGCAGGAATGGACTTCGATACGCTCATTGGCGGAGACTACAAGCTGGTAGTAGAGCCGCTGGCCTATCTCTGCTACAACGGCCAGCAGTTCGCCATGACCGCCACGGAAGCGGCGCTGTATGACCAGGTCGTCAACGGAGATCTCAGAAAGAAGTTGGGTACGCTCACCCATAAAAATCTGCCGCTGGCGATTTTTCTGGAGGAAGCGGATCTCGGCTACACTGCATGGTCCGGCAGCCGCACGGATAAGGCGTCCAACGGCGACATCATCTCCTCTCTTGGTATTGGCATCGTCCGCTTCAACGAGGTGACCACGCCGCCCGATCCCGGCGAATATGACTACGAATACCGCGTCAACACAGAAGTCATCACCTCCGTGGAGGTGCGCGGTGGACAGTCCGACCCGGACAACCCTGTATCGGTACGCTTTAACATTCGGGGCAGGACTTACACTGTCAGCAATGTCTACTACCCGGACGGCGACAGCCAGCTGGCATGGGTGCGCTGGCGTACTCCCGCGGAACCCTGCGTCATAACGATTTTCGTCAGCGTGTACGGCGGCGGCTCGGCGCAGGGTACCATCACCTGCAATATCGTGGATCTGGACGGCAATGACCCGCCCAATCCCCTGGCGGATGACCGCAACAACGGCTTCAGGCCGGCGTCTGTTCCCGAAAAGGAGCAGGTGACCTCGGCGTCCTGGGGCATCTGGTCACCGTGGTGGCAGGAGAATTGGGTGTGGGTAGAAAACTGGCAGAAATGCTGGCACACAGACCGCTGGACGGATGCGGACGGCAAGACCCACAGGGACCGCTGGTACCATTGGGTGGACAACGGCTGGTGGGAGGATCATGGCTGGTGGGAGTTTGACTACAACGGCTACTCCGCAAGCCTGACTGCATCCATGCGCATCACGCCGGACGAGAAGAGCCCCACGGCGACCGCATCCACGCTGAAAAGCGGCTATGGCGTTCAGGAGAAGGTGACCGCAAAAGTCACCACAAATCAGAGTGCGGCTGTCACGGCGGCGCAGAACGCCGTGACCTATTTCCCGGAGTTTGGCTATGAGAGCTATTGGCGGCTGCTGGAGGCAGAAATCTCCGGGCGAAGCACGACCTTCCAATTCAAAGCCAACCCCTACAGCACCTACAACCGCCGCACCCACTTCACGCCCATCTGGTATCCGGACGGCAGCTATACGCCGTATACCTGGCTCCTGGACTGCTGGACACCCACGGGAATGCTCAGTATGAACCTGACGGACCGCGTCACCATCCGGGGGAATCTCTGGGAGGAGTGGCATATTGCTCCCGCAAAACAACGATAGAAACGGAGGAACTTATGAGAAAAAAGAGAATCCTGATTCTGACCGCCCTTGTGCTGCTTCTGTGCTGTGCTTTTTCCGCCACGGCCTTCGCTGCCGGCACAGGCGATGTGGCCGGTGCGGTGGAAAGCACATGGCAGACGGCATCCGGTCAGATCAAGACCGTGGTGAACAATGTAGTCTTTCCCGCCATCGACCTGATCCTTGCGGTGTTTTTCTTCGCCAAACTCGGCACAGCTTATTTTGACTACCGAAAGAGTGGCCAGTTCGAGTGGACGGCTCCCGCCATCCTGTTCGCGTGCCTCGTGTTCACGCTGACGGCACCGCTGTACATCTGGCAGATTATCGGAATCTGAGGTGTAGGCAATGACTTTTTACGAACAGGAACTCCGGAAAATTATCGGAGAGCAATATCCCGATGCCACCTATGTGGGCAGAGTCTGCTATGTGCGTCTGAGCGATATGAATCGGGCAAAGATCCAATTTGTCACTGGAAGCGTTGCCAATCAGTACAACGCCTTGCAGTTGACGATCCTGAACCGCAGCGAAGGACAGGTGGATACTCTGCGCCTTCGCTTTTCGGATCTGCTGGGGACGAAGGTAACTTCCAACCCCAACTTCCGCAATGGTGTTGACCCGCACATTTGGGATGACTATGGAAAAGTAGACTGGTATGTGTATCACCCCACCCGGCAGGACTACGAGAAGCTCTCCAACGCAG
>ERZ773277.1772-NODE-1772-length-16225-cov-3.267594_pt1 | contig 16225 bp, 15 predicted proteins | sample MGYA00511957_ERZ773277 | MGnify/ENA primary metagenome ERZ773277 (study PRJEB29015, sample SAMEA2737800) | human gut metagenome | biome: human gut; feature: human-associated habitat; material: faeces | place: China | collected 2012 ... | reverse complement strand
CATGTCAGACTCCGTGAAAATACCGACTGTGAGGTTCACACAACAGAAAAGGTATAAAACATGAGATATCAGATCAGAAATGCAAAAGTACAGTTTGGCGCGGATACGATTTTAAACAGTGTGAATTTCGAAATTCACGATACAGAAAAAATTGCAATTGTCGGTAGAAACGGCTGTGGAAAAACGACGCTGCTGCGGCTGATTGCCGGGGATATTGAGATGAGTAATCTGGACAGCGACGAGACCTGCGGGATTACAATGAGCGGAAAACAGAACATCGGTTTTCTGCGCCAGATTAATTTTACCGATGGAGATGTGCCGGTAAAAGAGGAGCTGGAGAAGGCTTTCTCAGAAGTCTTTGCGTGCGAGGCACGAAAAAAGGAAATCGAAAAGCTGCTCGCCGAGACGGAAGATCACAAAAAGCTGCTGGCGGAGTACGATTTTCTGGAGCGGAGAATCGAGAGTCTGCACGGGTACAGCTGGAAAAAAGATATGGAAACGATGTTCCAGAAATTTGGTTTTGCGCTCGAAGATCTGGAAAAACCGATCGGTGAATTTTCGGGCGGACAGCAGACAAAAATTGCCCTAATTCAGCTCCTCTTACAGCGCCCGGACATCCTGCTTCTGGACGAGCCGACCAACCACCTCGACATCGCTGCAGTGGAGTGGTTGGAAAATTATCTGAAAAGCTACGAAAATGCCGTTATCATTGTATCACATGACCGCATGTTTCTGGACCGCGTGATTGATGTGACGTATGAAATCGAATACGGTGACATCAAACGGTATCCGGGAAATTATTCGGCATTTGTGAAACAAAAAGAAGAAGCACAGATCAAACAGGAAAAAGACTATGAAGCGCAGCAGAAGGAAATCGAGCGTCTGACGGCGTGGATTGAAAAATGGAAAAACACACCGACAAAAGTTGCAGCCACCCGTTCGAAACGAATGGCGATCGAGCACATGGTAAAAATTGAGAAACCGCGGCGGTTTGACACGAGGACATTCCACGCCTTATTCCATCCGGTACGCGAAAGCTATACGGATGTGCTCACGATGAAGAAACTGAAAATCGGATACGATACCGTCCTGAGCGAGGTTTCGGCCGTCATCAAAAAAGCAGAACGGATTGTGATCATCGGAGAAAACGGAAAAGGAAAATCGACGCTTCTGAAAACCGTTGTGGGCGAAATCAATCCACTGGGCGGAAGTTATCAATTTGGAAACCGCGTGGATTTTGCCTACTTCGATCAGCACAAAGCAGTCAACCAGAAATTCGACCCGGAGCAGACGGTGCTCGACTATTTCTGGAGTCTTTATCCGAACCTGCTTCGCAACGATGTCCGAAGCGCACTGGGAGCCTTTCTGTTTTCCGGTGAGGATGTCGAAAAGAAAATGGGGCAGCTCTCCGGCGGTGAAAAAGTGCGGCTGGAGCTCTGCCGGATTTTCTATACGAAACCGAATTTCCTGATCCTGGACGAGCCGACGAATCACATGGATCTGGCGGGAAAAGAAGCGCTGGAAAAAATGCTGACCAGCTACGAGGGAACCGTTTTGTTCGTATCGCACGACCGTTATTTCATCAACCAGGTGGCAACCGGTATTCTGGAGTTCGGCGAGAGCGACGTACAATTTTACGAAATGAATTATGCACAGTATCTCGAAGAAATCAAACGGCAGACGCCGGGCAGAGAAACGGGAAATGCGGGAGGAGCTGTACGAAAACCGGCCGACGTTCCGACGCTGGATGATGTGTTTGACAAAAAGAAATATTATAACCCGGGAAAAATTCTGTCCCGCTTAAAACGGCAGCTCGAAAAATACGAGGAGCAGCTTGCGGAGAGTGAGAGCAGAATGTCAGAACTTCAACTGGAAATGATGGACCCGGAACTTTCCGCAGATTACGAACGGCTGATGGAGCTTCAGACGAAAATAGACGAAGAAAATCAGACACAGGAATCCCTGCTGGAACGCATGATGGAAACGGAACTGGAACTCGAAGAGATGGAAACACAGGACGAATAGAGAGGTGAGTACCATAGAAAAGATAGATCAGTCTAAAAATGGACTATCATGAAAATGAAGTTTTTCTCGTTTTAGGATATTCGGTTTGTTATATTTTGTAAAGTATTCTGCACCCATGACTGGTATGCATTCGTAAGCGGGGCTGAAATCTTTCGGATAAAAAAGTCAAATTTTGTTGACAACCCCGAAGACATTTGATAGTATTTATCAAGTAATGTAATATTCCATGAGGGAGTAGTTAGCACGAATGTGTGATTTGTCAACATTCTGATTATAAGAAAAGAGTATAATCTGGCAAATCTTAAATAATGAGACTCATGTATATCGATGAATCACCGGTGTATCGCATATCGGATGTTCCTTGATATACATGAGTCTTTTTTTGCGGATAATGAGTAAAACCTGCTTCTGTTAACGATACTATTTTGGAATATATGCTTGGAAAACAAAGGAGGAAAACATGGAAAATTTCATCAACAACGCCCCGTTTGCTCTTGTGCTTGTCTGTCTCGTCATCGGTTTTGTACTGCTGATCAAAGGTGCGGACTTTTTCGTAGAAGGAAGCTCAAGCGCGGCAAAGAGACTGCACGTTCCGTCGATCATCATCGGACTGACCATTGTTGCCATGGGAACATCACTTCCGGAGACCGCGGTCAGTGTATCGGCTTCGCTTACCGGCAACAACGAGCTTGCCGTCAGCAATGTCATCGGTTCCAATATCTTTAACCTGATGGTTGTCATCGGTGTCTGTGCCGTACTGACTACCGTAGAAGTTGCAAAGGAAACCATCAAAAGAGACATCCCGCTGTCCCTGATCTGCGCCGGACTTTTAATGGTTTTAGGAATCAGCGGACTCGGCGATAAATCCGGTATGATGCTCGGTCACCTGGACGGCGTGATCTTAATTGGATTCTTTGCAGGTTACATTGTCTACATGGTTCAGATTGCCTTAAAGGCAAACCGCGAAGGAAAAAAAGTCGAAATTGAAGGTGGTTCCGACGAGGACATCAAGCTGCTTTCTGTTCCGAAGAGTATCGTGTTCATCGTCGGCGGAGCAGTCGCCATTGCAGTCGGCGGAGATGTGACCGTAGATGCCGCAGCGAGAATCGCGGGATCTCGGAATGAGCCAGACTCTGATCGGACTGACCATTGTTTCCATCGGAACTTCCCTTCCGGAACTCGTAACTTCTATCGTTGCTGCGAGAAAGAATGAAGTTGATATGGCACTTGGCAACGCGATCGGTTCTAATATCTTCAACATTCTTATGGTACTTGGCATTGCATCCGCAATCAGCCCGATGGCCATCATTACGGAAAATATAATTGATTTGTGTGTATTGATCGTATTCACGGTATGTGTATGGATTTTTGCAGGAACCAAAAAGAAAATCGGAAGAGTCGAAGGTTTCTGTATGGTTGCATTTTATGCCGCATATGCCATTTATATCATTATAAGATAAGGGGAATGGAAAATGGTGTTATTTCTAAAGGTGTTTCTTACCGAGTTCATCGCAGAGATGGGCGATAAGACGCAGCTCATGCTGATTGCGCTTACTTCGAAGTACAAGCTGAAAGACATTATCCTGGGAACCGCAGCCGCGATTCTGGTACTGAATGGAATGGCGGTTCTCGCAGGCGGCCTCGTCAGCGAATTCATTCCGGACTGGTTGATTAAGACGATTGCAGCACTCGCATTTCTTTACTTCGCAGCATCCACCATTTCTGGTGATGATGACGAGGAAGAGGAAGAAGGCGGCAAATCCAAAATTCGGTTCGCACCGCTCGCCGTTTTCTGTACGTTCTTCGTAGCAGAGCTCGGAGACAAAACACAGCTTACCGCAATCACCTTTGGTGCAAATGAAGGTATGGGATCCGCATTCGTTGTATGGATCGGATGTTCTCTCGGACTGTTCGCAGCGGATATTCTCGGAATGCTGGTCGGCTACCTCTTAAAGAGCAAGACACCGGATGGGCTGCTGAATACACTGGCGTTTGTCATCTTTTCAATTTTCGGTGTATACACACTTTACCAGGGACTGAAACTGATCAGCGCAAGCGTCTGTCCACTGCCGGTATGGCCGGTACTGATCGCTGCAACGGCTGTTTTTGTTGTTGCATGTGTCTGTCTTTTTGTGAAAAGAGAGAAGAAGAAAGCAAAATAAAAACTGCGCACCGCATACTCATGATTTGGATGAGAAATGCGGCGCGTATTTTTTATGCGGCAAAATGAAAGTTTACCATTGAAGCATTTATAGGGTATAATATTTTGTAACTATTCAGAGTCCCATCTCGCCATATGAAATTCCAGAAAAATAGCTCATTCATGTAAACATGATTCGCGATTTTTCTTCCATTTCGCATGGCTCTGAATAGTTACAATATTTTCAAATGATTATTTACGAATATGGAGGAAAACAGCATGTCTGATTTTGGTATGAACGAGATGCAGGAAATGCAGAAAGCACTGCAGGAAAAATACAAACAAAAATGGGAACCCATCTGCCCGGCAACAGGACAGAATAAATTGCTTTGGATGATTGGGGAAGTCGGCGAAGTGATCGATATCGTGAAAAAGAACGGGGCGGCAGATGCGGTAGAGAAAGAAGATCTGAGAAAACACCTCGTGGAGGAAATGGCGGATGTTCTGATGTATTACAACGACGTCATGCTTTGCTATGGAATTACGGCGGAGGAATTAAAAGCGGCGTATACGGAGAAATTTGAGAAGAATATGAAGCGGTGGTAGAGGTATGAATGCCGTTGGAACATAAAATTATCCAATGCGTCGTAAAACCCTTAGCTTTAGCTATGAGGATATAAAACGCGTCCATCAAATTTACGCAAGTAATTGAAGATGGACAGGGAAATCCTGTCCTTGTGATAGTCAGGGGAATTAAGTATAATATATGATATAAACTTTTGACGGGAGGAATTTGCATGGGTAGTTATCTGAATCCGGGAAATGAAGCATTTGCGGTTGCATTAAATTCTGAGATTTATGTTGATAAAACAGGACTGCTGACTTATACGAATAAAGTCATGAACACTCTGCAGGGATATATCTGCAACAGCCGCCCGCGGCGGTTTGGAAAATCAATTACGGCAAACATGCTCACCGCGTATTACAGCAAGGGCTGCAGTTCGAAAGAAATGTTTTCCGGGCTGGAAATCAGCAGGGCAAAGGATTTTGAAAAACATCTGAATCAGTATGATGTGCTCCACTGGGATATCCAATGGTGTATGGAACCGGCAGGCGGACCGGAGCGGATTGTTTCTTATATCTCAGAAAAAACGATTTCGGAGTTAAAAGAATATTATCCCCATATACTTCCAGAAGAAATCCGGTCACTGCCGGAGGCGCTGTCGCGGATCAACGCGGCATCCGGGACAAAATTTATTGTGATTATAGACGAATGGGATGTTCTGATTCGTGACGAGGCGGCGGATCTCAAAACACAGGAAGAATATATCAATTTTCTGCGGGCGATGTTCAAAGGGACGGAGCCGACAAAATATATTCAACTGGCATATCTGACAGGTATTTTGCCTGTAAAAAAAGAAAAGACACAGTCGGCGCTGAACAATTTCAAAGATTATTCGATGCTGTATGCCGGGCCGATTGCACCATATGTAGGTTTTACAGAAACAGAAGTTCAAAAACTATGTGAAGTATATGGTCAGAAGTTTGAAGAAGTCAAACGATGGTACGACGGTTATCAGATTGGGAAATATCATGTATACAATCCAAATGCCGTTGTGAACCTGATGCTCGAAGGCGAATTCCAGAGCTACTGGTCCGGAACCGCATCCTATGAGGCGATTGTTCCGCTGATCAATATGGATTTTGATGGCCTGAAAAGTGCCGTAATCGAAATGCTTTCAGGAGATCATGTTCCGGTTGATGTTACCTCTTTTCAGAACGATACCGTTAGCTTCGCCAATAAAGACGATGTGCTGACGTATCTGATTCACCTTGGATATCTGGCCTATGACCGGACATTTAGAACTGCTTTTATTCCGAATGAGGAAATCCGTCAGGAATTGATTCTGGCAACGAAAAGGAAAAAATGGAATGAGTTGATTGTATTTCAAAAAGAATCAGAGCAGCTTCTGAAAGATACAATTCAGATGAATGGAAACGCAGTAGCAAAAGAAATTGAAAAAATTCACAGGGAATATACTTCTGTGATTCAGTATAACAATGAAAACTCACTCAGCAGTGTTCTGTCCATTGCCTATTTGAGTTCCATGCAATACTATTTCAAACCAATCCGCGAATTTCCCGCGGGTCGTGGATTTGCAGACTTTGTGTTTATTCCAAAGCCGGAGTTTCAGAATTATTACCCGGCGCTTGTTGTGGAACTGAAATGGGACAAAAGCGTCAGAGCAGCATTAGATCAGATCAGAGACAGAAAATATCCGGAGTCTGTTGCATGCTATGCAGGGGAGCTTTTGCTGGTGGGAATTAACTACAATGAAAAAACAAAAGAACATGAATGCCGGATTGAAAAGTATGAAAAATAAGGGCATATTTCAATTTCAGTTTACAGAGATAAAAGAGTATGGATAAGATAGAGATATATCATTATTTAAAAAGGCAAAATATAGCGTATGAAATTACGGAACATAAGGCAGTTTTCAATATGGAAGAAGCAGATGCTGTTGATTTGCCGTATCCAGAGTGGGGCGCTAAAAATTTATTTGTTCGCGACGATAAAAAACGTAATTATTATTTGATAACGATGAAAGGGAACAAGCGAGTAGATTTGAAAGCGTTTCGCAGGCAACGTGGTCTGCGTGCACTTTCTTTTGCAGCTGCGGAGGAATTATTTGATATTATGAAACTGATACCCGGTGCCGTTACGCCGCTTGGTATTCTAAACGATGCCGAACACAGAGTTCAAGTCTTCATGGACGTGGAATTTGTCGGAAATAAAATTGGTGTTCATCCAAATGATAATACAGCAACCGTTTGGATGCAGGCTGATGATTTAATGAAAATAATTCAGAAGCATGGAAATACTGTGGAATACGCATGTATATAATCGAAAGGTATTGCTAAAAAGTCTGAAAAAAGAAAAGTTCACAAACAAAAATGGTTCTCATTCTGCACTAAATATATTTACCGAGTATTCCATGACAGATCCAGGTGATCTGGCGGAATATTTTGGCTTCACAGAGCAGGAGATATCTGCCCTCTGTGAAAAATATGAGATGAGTTTTGAAGAAGCAAAAACGTGGTACGATGGTTATCAGTTGATTGCGCATCGGCAGACTGGAGACGAAATTTATTCCATGTATAGCCCGAAATCTGTGGTAGAAGCCATGCTGCGCCACAAATTCGGAACCTATTGGAACCAGACGGAAACGTATGAGGCCTTAAAAATTTATATTCAAATGGATATGGATGGCCTGAAAGATTCTGTGGTTCGAATGCTTGCCGGTATCAATTATAATAAAAAAACGAAGAAACATGAATGTGTTATTGAAGTAATGCAAAAATAAAAACGGAAGTCTCATGTCTGCGCAGTAAGGGTGGTGGATATGGGACTTTTTGGTAAAGATAAATAAAATTTATGGAGGAAACAGAATGATTATTGATTCTTATGATATCAACAGCGAGCCGATTGTAAAGCTGGAGAATTTTTATGGGGAGAAGCAGCATCTGGTAAAAAAATGTATGGTAATTTTTTCAAAAGTAATATATGAATACATGCTTGAAAAATTCCCATGCCGACAGATTGCAGAAGTAAGAGCATGCAATGGAAATATACCGGTTTGGACTCTGCCATATGAGGGAGAAACGATTGGTTTCTATCTGACGCCAATTGGTTCGGCTCTGGCAGCAGGAACGATTGCCGAAGTCAATCATTTAACAGGAGCATCCGTTTTTATCATGTTTGGCTCGTGCGGCAGTCTGGACAAAGAAGCAACCGATGGAAAGTTTATTCTCCCAACGGAGGCATACCGGGGAGAAGGACTGTCCTATTATTTTGCAGAACCGCAGGACTACATAAAAATAAAAAACACAGACAAACTGGCGGAATTTTTCAAAGAAAGGAAACTGCCATACGTTCAGGGGCGCGTATGGACGACAGACAGTATGCTTCGGGAAACGGTAAATCTTGTAAGAAAACGAAAAGAAGAAGGATGCATTGCCGTGGAAATGGAACTCGCAGGCGTTCAGGCGATCAGTGATTTTTATGAATTTGAACTGTATGATTTTCTTGTTGCGGGAGATGTGCTGATCGAAGGAAACTATGAAACGGATGGATTATCTGCCGCTAACCACGATCTGGACAAGCTGTTTCTGGCGCTGCAGATAGCGAAAAGTGTATAAAATTACAATGTTTGAGGAAAAAGAAATATTTCAGAGCCGTTTGCAGAAACTTTTAGATAATACGAAAGCGGGAATTATGTATGGAGAATGGAATGACAATGGGCGATTGCTTACGGACGAATAAATTAATCATTTTAAGAGGAAATTCCGGCAGTGGAAAAACAACTATTGCAAAGGAATTACAGCAAGTGTTCGGAAATAATACAATGCTGATCTCGCAGGATGTTATCCGAAGAGATATGCTCAAAGTCAAAGACGGAGAAAATACAAAGGCGCTGCCTCTTCTGGAAGAACTTCTGCGATATGGAAGAAAACACAGCGAGATTGTTATTCTGGAAGGAATACTGAATGCGGAATGGTATCGTGCATTATTTGAGCTGGCAGTAGCTTTATATGGAAAAAATATATACGCATATTACTTCGACATCCCCTTCGAGGAGACCGTGAAGCGCCACAAAACAAAGCCGAACTGCAATGATTTCAGTGCAGAAGATATGCAGAGATGGTGGAACGAAAAAGATTATACATCCGTTCTGTATGAAACCAGAATAACGGCGGATCAGGACAGAGAAAGCATAGTTCGTGACATCTGTCAAAACATAATATCCAATGGAAAATAATTGCTTCGGACAGGGAATGAAATAGGATTTAATCAGAATATGCCGTTTGAGATTGCGATGCAGGAATCAACATATTCCAATACAGATAAAATAGAAACAGAAATAAATTTTTGCAAGCCTGTCGGTGGTAAAGGATTTAGGAAGGAGCAGACCCATGAAATCAGTAATTTCCATTGGAAATCAGGATTTTATATCCATCAGAAAGAATAACTGTTTTTATATCGATAAGACGGATTTTATCAGGGAATGGTGGGACAATCAGGACAGTGTTACTCTGATCACACGCCCAAGAAGATTCGGCAAGACCCTGAATATGAGTATGGTCGAATATTTCTTTTCCGTAAATCATTCCGAATGCAGCAAATATTTTGAAGACCTTGTCATCTGGAAAGAGGAAAGATTTCGTAAGCTGCAGGGAACGTATCCGGTGATTTCCCTCAGCTTTGCAGATATCAAGGCAACCACATATGAGACTGCAAGAAGAGCGGTAATTCGTAAGCTGGTAAAATTATATAGTACTTTTGAATTTGTCAAATCCAGCAAAGTATTAAATGAAAAAGACCGCGCCTATTTTGATTCCGTTGAAGAAAATATGTCGGATGATGCGGCAGCAGTAGCTGTCAATTATCTGTCCGATTATCTGAGCCGCTATTACGGAAAAAAGGTGATTATTCTTCTGGATGAGTATGATACTCCTTTGCAGGAATCGTATATTCATGGGTATTGGGAGAATCTTACTGCGTTTATCAGAAGCCTGTTCAATTCCACATTCAAAACGAATCCCTATATGGAACGGGGACTGCTGACAGGAATAACAAGAGTCAGTAAAGAATCTATCTTTTCCGATCTGAATAATCTTGAAGTTGTAACAACAACATCGGAAAAGTACAGCGGCTCGTTTGGCTTTACAGAAGAAGAAGTCTTTCATGCGCTGGAGGAAAATGGGCTGTCCGATGAAAAAGGAACCGTCCGCTATTGGTATGATGGATTTTCCTTTGGAAAACGGAAGGATATTTACAATCCGTGGTCCATTACAAAATATCTGGACACGGGAGAATATGGAACGTACTGGGCAGACACCAGCGGAAATATGCTGATCTCCAATCTGATCCGTCGAAGTCCTGCAAAGATCAAGACGGAAATGGAAGATTTATTAAACGGCAGAGTGATCTGCACAGAATTGGATGAGCAGGTTATTTTTGAACAGCTTGGCAGAAAGCGGGGAGCCATCTGGAGTCTTATGCTTGCGAGCGGATATCTGAAAGTGGATCGGTACGAAATGGATAACCGAACAGGAAAGCGCCAGTATGATTTGAAAGTGACAAATCATGAGACAATGCTGATGTTTGAACAAATGATAGAGGACTGGTTTACAGAAGAAGATTCTGCATATGGCAATTTTAAAGATGCTCTGCTTGCCGGAGATCTGGATTATATGAACCAGTTTATGAATCAGGTAGCACTTCAGACATTCAGCAGTTTCGACACGGGCGGAAAACCATCAGAGGAACTCGAACCAGAAAGATTTTACCATGGATTTGTCCTTGGGCTGATTGTTGATCTGGCCGGAAAATACAGAATCACTTCCAACAGAGAAAGTGGATTCGGAAGGTATGACGTAGTAATGGAGCCATTGAAAGAAAACCTGGATGCGATCGTAATGGAATTTAAGGTTCAGAACACATCAAAAGAAAAGTCGCTGGAAGAGACGGTGGAGCATGCACTTCGTCAGATTCAGGAAAAACAGTATGACACAGAATTGCTTGCCAGAGGAATCGCAAAGGAGCGGATCAGGTATTATGGATTTGCGTTTCGGGGGAAGAAAGTGTTGATTGGAAATTAAAATGAGAGAAAATATGAAAATCAGAAAAGCAGAACTGAAAGACCTGTCCAGAATTGCGGAAATTTTCGTGTTCAACAACCGAATCAATTATTTCCCGATTTTTCACGAGGAGGCCTATTCCTTCGGTGAAATGCAGGTAGTCCCGATGATCGACCAGTACTTTAAGAAAGAAGAAATCTTAAACCGCATCTATGTCTACGATGATGGAATTATAAGAGGTTTTACAGAAATCAACGGAACCGAAATCTGTAAACTATACGTAGATCCATGTCTGCAGAACAACGGAGTCGGCCACGGGCTGATTACCTTTGCAATTGAAAAGTTTGACGCAGACCATCTATGGGCATTGGAGAAAAATACGCGTGCCATTGCGTTTTACAACCGCCACGGATTTCGGTGGACAGGAACGAAACAGCTGGAAGCAGGAACGACAGAATATCTGCTGGAATTAAGACGATGAGAGCGCGGCGTGTTTTCTGTTCTTCCTGTAAAAATTAAAGCAGGAGAAAACGGTCTTGTATTTTAACCGAATCAAGCAAGTAGCGAAGCGGATTGCGAATATCCGCTTTACTGAAGCAAAAATAGCCGAAAAGCTTGTTCTACCGTATCGGCCATATTTTCTGCCGCATTTTTCACATCCATAGCTTCTTCGAGTGAAACGACGCTCCGCATAATAGGGAAAAAGGCATCAATTCCGGCGGCGTTGCATGCAGATGCATCTTTTGTAACACAGCCTGAGAACGCAAGGACAGGTTTGCCGTATTCTTTTGACAGTTTTGCAACTCCGATCGGCGCTTTTCCCATCACGGTTTGCCCATCGAGCTGTCCCTCACCGGTGATGACAAGATCAGCGTCTCTCACATCATCACGAAGTCGGGTTTCATCCAGTATGATCTGAATGCCGGGTTCCAGTGAAGCAGAAAGAAACGTCTGAAAAGCAAATCCAAGTCCGCCCGCAGCACCCGTTCCGGGAAATTCCGCGTCAACGTTCGGGAATGTTTTCCGGCAGAGTGCGGCGTAGGAGGCAAGCGATGTGTCCATACGTTTGATCATGACAGCATCCGCGCCCTTCTGCGGTCCGAAAACGGCGCTGCAGCCGTTGGAACCGCAGAGCGGATTCGTTACATCGCAGGCAATACGGAAGGTGCATTCCGAAAGTTCCGGCAGAACGTGATCTGCCGTAATCGCGGTAAGAGATTCCAGTCCGACAGCACCAAAAGGAACCTGTTTTCCTTCTGCATCGAGCAGTCCGAAACCGAGTGCCTGTAGCATACCAATACCGCCGTCATTTGTGGCACTTCCGCCGATTCCAATGATAAAGCGGTGGCAGCCATTGCGGATGGCATCGCAGATAACCTCACCGACACCGTACGTTGTGGCGTACAGCGGATTTTTCTCATCGCCGTGTACCTGTGTAATACCGGCAGCCCCCGACATCTCGATAATGGCGGTCTGCGTTCGGTCGATGATGCCATACGGGCAGATAACCTGCTTTCCGGCAGGACCGGTCACCGAAACGGAGACAAGCCGTCCGCCAAGACCTTCGGTCAGTGCCTGAACGGTACCTTCACCGCCATCGGCAAGCGGGCGCACAACCGTCTCCACCTTCGGATCGACACGATAAATCCCGGTGGCGGCCGCTGTTCCAGCCTGCAGAGAGGAAAGGCTTCCTTTAAAAGAATCAATTGCAATCACAACTTTCATCATTTTTCTCCTGATTTCAAATATTTTTCAATCCGACACTCATGCACCTTCGTCTTCTTATCATAATTAACACCAACCAGCAGAATATCCCCTGTATAAGATGCAATGGAAGCCGGGTAATGCTGTCTTTTAATCTGATCCAGTGCCGTTTTCGCATTCTTGTTCCATTTCAGTTCTACTACAAGCGCCGGAAAATCGTATCGGTATTCCGGCTTTGGCAGAAAGACAAAATCGGAAAAACCGCGCCCGGTCGGAAGTTCACGAATGGGTTTGAAGTAATATTGCATCGTACTTAAATAAGCAATCGTGAGGACACAACTGAGCGAATTTTCATTATGATACTGAATCACGGAAGTATATTCCTCATGGACCTTTTCAATTCCGGCAGCGACAGCATTTTCATCCATATCGAGCGTAGCATCTAAAAGATCCGCAGATTCCTGCTGGAAAGCGAAAAGTTCATTCCAATGATTGGAAGTCACCGCAGTCAGAAACTCCCGGCGGATTTCTTCGTTGGGAATATATGCCATCTGTGTCTGCTGATTGTAGGCAAGATAGCCCAAATGAATCAGCAGCGTCAGAACATCATCTTTATTTACAAAGCTGACCATGTCATTTTTAAAAGAGGTAACCATGACAGGAACTGCGGCGCCGGAAAGCATCTCCAGAATTGCTGTTTTCAATCCGTCAAAATCCATATTGATAAAAGGAACCATCGAGTCGTATGTGCTCGTCTCCGACCAATAGCTTTGGAATGTCCCATCCAGAAGCAGACTTGTTACCGCGTTTGGATTGTATACATGGTAATTTCCAAGCAGATAGCCGTCGTACCATCGTCTGACTTCCTCAAAATTTTGTCCGTATTTCTGACAGAGAGCGGAAACTTCATCTTCTGTGAATCCAATATAGGAAGCCAGCGGGCCTGGATTCAGCATGGAATACTGATGAAAATTATTTAAGGCAGACTGCGTTTTCAATTTTTTGATCGGAAGAATACCCGTGAGAAACGCAAGCTGGATATATTTCGTCGGTTCCGTCCCTTTGAACATTCCACGAAGAAAATTAATGTAATCATCCTGAATTTTCTGGTTGGAGGCCTCATCACGAATCAGGACATCCCATTCATCAATAATAATCACAAATTTCTGTCCGGTCGCCTCTTTGATCCGGGACAGAGCGTCGGGAACGGTGGAAACTTCCGGCGGAAGCTGATCTGCATAGATGGTACGCAGCTCGGCCAGTATACATTCTGTAATGTAGGCCACAATCTGTTCCGGATCGCTGACATTCGAAAGAAACCACTGGATGTCCAGATGAATCACATCGTACTGGTTCAGATGCTTCTCAAAGTCTGCCGTCTGGCTGATCGCAAGGCCAGAAAACATCTTTCTGGAATCACAGCCCTTGCTGTAATAGGCCGCCAGCATATTTGCAGCAAATGATTTTCCAAACCGCCGCGGGCGGCTGTTGCAGATATAGCCCTGCATGGTGTCCAGAACTTTGTTGGTATACGATAAAAGTCCTGTTTTGTCCACATAGATTTCGGAATTGAGAGCAACCTGAAATGCACTGTTGTCCGGATTCACAAATCTTCCCATGATTTCACTTCCCTTCCGTTTTTTGATTATACCCCGATTTTACCATTCCCCCATCCAAATAGCAACGCACACCCCCGAAAATCCCGTAAAATCGCGGAAAAGAACCGATAAAATATGCTTTCCACTCTTGACAACGCTTGCAGCCCCTAGTTATAATAAGGCATGAAAAACGATGACGAAGACAGTAGTCTGCGCGTGAACGGTACAGTGAAAGCGAGCCGGGGATGGTGGGAGTCCGGTACAAGTAGCGGCAGGTGAACATCACTTCCAAGTTGCAGTTCTGAATCTGCGCGTCCGGCGCATAAAATATAGAAAGCCGGAGAGCAGTGGTAAGAAGTTGCCGGTTGTTCCCCGTTACAGGAAATGCATATGATAGTATGTAACAGGTGGTTACGATAAGTACAGCTTTCGTCCTATTACAGGGCGGGAGCTTTTTCTTATTTTACGCGAGCAAATCAAACGAGAAACTTAAGTTTCAGGAGGTACAAGCATGTACAAGAAAGTTTCAACCGACATGAACTTTGTCGAGAGAGAAAAACAGGTTGAGAAGTTCTGGGAAGACAATCAGATCTTCGAAAAAAGTATGAAAGTGCGTGAAGGAAATCCGTCCTACGTGTTCTATGACGGACCGCCGACCGCAAACGGAAAACCGCACATCGGCCACGTAGAGACCCGTGTTATCAAGGATATGATCCCGAGATACCGTACCATGAAGGGTTATCAGGTGCCGAGAAAAGCAGGCTGGGATACCCACGGACTGCCGGTAGAGCTGGAAGTTGAGAAAAAACTCGGTCTGGACGGAAAAGACCAGATCGAAAAATACGGCGTAGAGCCATTCATCGAGCAGTGTAAAGAGAGCGTATGGAAATACGAGGGAATGTGGGAAGACTTCTCCCATACCGTTGGCTTCTGGGCTGATATGAAAAACCCATACGTTACGTATCATAACGATTACATCGAGTCCGAGTGGTGGGCATTAAAAGAGATCTGGAAGAAAGGTCTTCTGTACGAAGGACACAAAATCGTTCCTTACTGCCCGCGCTGCGGTACCCCGCTTTCTTCCCACGAAGTAGCGCAGGGATACAAAGATGTCAAAGAACGTTCAGCCGTTGTCCGCTTTAAAGTAAAAGGCGAGGACGCTTACATCCTGGCATGGACCACCACACCGTGGACCCTTCCGTCCAACGTTGCACTCTGCGTCAACCCGGATGAGGATTATGTAAAAGTAACAAGCAAAGGATATACCTATTATATGGCAGCTGCTCTGGTAGACACCGTTCTCGGTGAGGGCGCTGAAATCCTGGAGCATTATCAGGGTAAAGATCTCGAGTTCAAAGAGTACGAGCCGCTGTTCCCGTACGCTGAGAAGAGAATCGGAAACAAAAAAGCATACTATGTAGTCTGCGATACCTACGTAACACTGACCGATGGTACCGGTGTTGTTCATATCGCCCCTGCATTTGGTGAGGACGACTCCAAGGTCGGTCACAGATACGATCTTCCATTCGTACAGTTAGTAAACGAAAAAGGTGAGATGACCGAGGAAACTCCGTGGGCAGGCACTTTCTGCAAGAAAGCAGATATGGCCGTTCTGCAGGCACTCGAGGACAAGGATCTTCTGTTTGATGCGCCGCTGTTCGAGCACAGCTACCCGCACTGCTGGAGATGCGATACTCCGCTGATCTACTATGCACGTGAGACCTGGTTCATCCGCATGACTGCAGTAAAAGAGGATCTGATCCGCAACAACAACACCATCAACTGGATTCCGGAGAGCATCGGAAAAGGACGCTTCGGCGACTGGCTGGAGAATGTTCAGGACTGGGGACTTTCCAGAAACCGTTACTGGGGAACTCCGCTTCCGGTATGGCAGTGTGAATGTGGCCATCAGGACTGCATCGGCAGTATCGAAGAACTGAAAGAAAAAGCCGACAACTGCCCGGATGACATCGAGCTTCACCGCCCATACATCGACGCAGTGACCATTAAGTGCCCGAAATGCGGTAAAGAGATGCACCGTGTACCGGAGGTTATCGACTGCTGGTTCGATTCCGGATCCATGCCGTTCGCACAGCATCACTATCCATTCGAGAAC
>ERZ773277.1747-NODE-1747-length-16437-cov-3.136980_pt1 | contig 16437 bp, 10 predicted proteins | sample MGYA00511957_ERZ773277 | MGnify/ENA primary metagenome ERZ773277 (study PRJEB29015, sample SAMEA2737800) | human gut metagenome | biome: human gut; feature: human-associated habitat; material: faeces | place: China | collected 2012 ... | reverse complement strand
CGTCAGATCCCTTTCCCGCTATCAGACGGTGTTCCGGCGAACATGCTGACCTTACGTCCCGACGTACGGGCCGCCGAGATGGAATTGCTGGCTTCAAAGGCGGATGTAATGGCGGCTAAAGCAGCCTTCTATCCTTCGTTGGTGTTGGGTGCGGGAGGCGGCTTCAATAGCTTTGATCTTGGCAAATGGTTCACAGCGCCTGCTTCGCTGGTTTACGATTTGGCAGCAGGAATTACTGCACCAGTCTTCCAGCGGAACCAGATTCGTTCGATGTGGAACGAGGCGCGTGCTTCGCAACGGATTGCCTTGTCGCAATATCACGAAACGGCCTTGAAGGCCTATACGGAAGTATTGGATTTGTATTGTGCCGGTCTAAACCAAGTGGAGCGTGTCCGCCTGAAAGAAGTGGAGACCGTAGCTCACCAACGTTCGGTCACCAATGCCAATGAACTTTTCAAATTGAATTATGTCGGCTTCCTCGAAGTGCTCTCTGCCAATGAACGTTATCTGGATAGCGAATTGGAACGTATCGACATCATTACCGATCTTTGCCGGAAAAAGATCCTTCTCTACCGGGCGTTGGGCGGTGGTTGCTAAAGCTTTTAGACGAAAAGACGGATGTAGAAGGTTTACATCCGTCTTTTTGGTTATCATGGAATTTTTGTTTCATCCAGATGAAACTTTTTATACTTTTGCATCGTTCTTAAAAATTGAAATGAGAAATGGAACATGCTCCTAAGATTAACAAAGTAGAGGTCCGTACTTTGCAGATGGCGGACTACCGACAATTATCTCAATCTTTTACAAGAGTTTATTCAGACGGCTCGGATGTGTTTTGGACACGTGAGCAAATCAAGAAGTTAATCACTATTTTCCCGGAAGGGCAGGTGGTTACGGTCGTGGATGATAAGATCGTGGGGTGCGCCTTGTCTATCATCGTCGATTACGACAAGGTAAAGAACGACCATACTTACGCCTTTGTTACTGGAAACGAAACCTTTAATACGCATAATCCAAAAGGCAATATCCTGTATGGAATAGAGGTCTTTATCCATCCCGATTACCGGGGCCTGCGTTTGGCACGGCGTATGTATGATTATCGGAAGGAATTGTGTGAAAGCCTGAACTTGAAAGCGATTATGTTCGGCGGACGTATCCCGAATTATCATAAATATGCGGATACGATGCGCCCGAAGGAATATATTGATAAGGTCCGTAAAAGAGAAATTTATGATCCGGTGCTGACTTTTCAAATATCGAATGATTTCCATGTTCGTAAAGTGATGACGAATTATTTGCCGAACGATGAGGAATCCAAACATTATGCAACCCTGCTGCAATGGGACAATATCTATTACCAGCCGACTCCGGAAATCGTTTCGACCAAGACGACCGTCCGCGTCGGTCTTGTCCAGTGGCAGATGCGACCTTACAAGGGGCTCGATGACGTGTTCGAACAGGTGGAATTTTTCGTGGATGCCGTATCTGACTATAAGAGTGACTTCATCCTTTTCCCCGAATACTTCAATGCCCCTCTGATGGCTAAGTTCAACCACATGAGCGAGTCGGAGGCGATCCGCGAGCTGGCGAAATATACGGACGAGATGCTGAACCGCTTCATCAACTTGGCGATCAGCTACAACATCAATATCATTACCGGGAGCATGCCGTTGATCAAAGACGACGGGTTGTACAACGTCGGTTTCCTTTGTCGCCGCGACGGTAGTTATGAGACGTACGAGAAAGTGCATATCACGCCCGATGAAGCGAAGAGCTGGGGACTTTCCGGCGGTAAGATGGTGCAGACTTTCGAAACGGACTGTGCCAAGATCGGTGTCCTGATCTGCTACGATGTCGAATTTCCGGAACTGTCGCGTATCATGGCGGACCAGGGGATGCAGATTCTGTTTGTGCCCTTCCTTACCGATACGCAGAACGCCTATTCGCGTGTCCGTGTTTGTGCGCAGGCACGTGCGATCGAAAACGAATGCTTTGTCGTCATAGCCGGTAGTGTCGGTAACTTGCCCCGTGTCCATAACATGGATATCCAGTATGCGCAGTCCGGTGTCTTCACCCCGTGTGATTTTGCTTTCCCGACAGACGGGAAAAGGGCGGAGGCGACCCCGAATACGGAAATGATCTTGGTGTCGGATGTGGATCTCGATTTGCTGAACGAATTGCATACGTACGGAAGTGTCCGTAACTTGAAAGATCGCCGGCACGACCTGTATGAAGTGAAGATGAAGCGGAAGTAGCAGAAAGGTGGCGAATAGGTTCCTTGTTTTGTCATTTTGTTGTGATTCGCAAGACTTTTAAGATGTTTTATAAGTAGCACGCTTTTGATGGTGGGAGAAAAATGTTATATTTGTAGACAAATGACTTCAAAATAACATTCAATAATCCTTCCTAAAAAGTATTTGCTTATGATTAAAAGAAGATTACTATCGTACGACATTCCGCAATTGACAAAAGTATTTAAAAAAGATTTTCCCCAACTGGTAACGATGGCGGAAGAGAGTGAGAGCGCAGCGCTTTTTAAAGAAGCCTTGCGCTCTTTTGTTTTTTCCCGCATCGACAGGACGGTTGGCGGGAGCAATATGGGAAATGCCGTGGCGAAGCGTATTCTTCTGTTGATCGAACATGACGGTATGATGGTCTCCGAGCTTTCGACAGGTGAGGAGATGCCGATACGGACGATTACCTGCCTGTGGCAGTTCCTGGCCGGGAAGATGTTTCGCCGGACTTCTTTATCGACCTGTACTGGCAATTCGAATTGCTGGAGAAGCCGGAGGAAATCGTTCCGGACCGTTCGCTTGTCAAACGGCAGATGAACCGTTGGCCGACCGGGCTGGACGAGGAGGTGATGGCGATCCGTTACTCCAACAAGGAGCGGATCATTGCCGGGTTGATACGTAAGATCGAACGGCGTCATGCCCCGACCTCTCGGTTCCAGTTTACGGAAGGGATGAGCTATGCCGAGAAATACGTCAAAGTGCAGGAATGGTGGAATATCGGCCGTTTCCATCTTGCGATGGCTTTCAAAAGCCCGACGGAACTGAACTATTTCCTTGGCGGTTCCCTGTCGGCTGGAACGATGGACCTGTTGGCACGTGCTCGTAAGAAAGGCATGCCGTTTTTTGTGACTCCTTATTACCTTTCCCTGCTGAACACGAATACAAGCGGATATGACGACGCTGCCATCCGCTCTTATATCCTTTATTCGGAAGAACTGGTCGATACATATGGCCGGATCAAGGCGTGGGAGAAAGAAGACATAGTCGTGGCCGGACAGCCGAATGCTGCAGGATGGTTGTTGCCGGAAGGACACAACATACACCGCCGGTATCCGGAGGTGGCGATCCTGATCCCCGATTCGATGGGGCGTGCCTGTGGCGGGCTGTGCGCTTCCTGCCAGCGGATGTATGATTTCCAGAGCGAGCGCTTGAATTTTGATTTCGAATCTTTGAAACCAAAGGAAACATGGGATAAGAAACTGCGTCGGTTGATGCGCTATTTTGAAGAGGATGCGCAGCTTAGGGATATCTTGATTACTGGAGGCGACGCGTTGATGAGTCAGAACGCGACGCTCCGCAACATACTTGATGCCGTCTATAAGATGGCAGTCCGGAAACGAAAAGCCAACGAGAGTCGTCCCGAAGGGGAGAAGTACGCTGAGTTACAACGGGTCCGCTTGGGCTCTCGCCTGCTTGCCTACTTGCCTCTCAGAATCACGGACGAACTAGTCGGTATCTTGAGGAGTTTCAAAGATAAAGCCTCACGTGTCGGTGTTACGCAGTTTATTATCCAGACACATTTTCAATCCCCGTTGGAGGTCACGCCGGAAGCAAAAAAGGCGATCGAGGCGATTCTCTCCGCCGGTTGGATCATCACCAACCAGTTGGTCTACACCGTTGCCGCTTCTCGGCGTGGACATACGGCAAAACTTCGTCAGACGTTGAATGCGATGGGAGTGGTGTGCTATTACACTTTTTCGGTTAAGGGTTTTCACGAAAACTATGCCGTGTTCGCTCCTAATAGCCGTTCTTTACAGGAACAGCAAGAAGAGAAAGTTTTCGGCCTTATCCCCAAAGAGAAGCAGAAGGAACTGTATCGGCTGATCCGCTATGAGCGACCCTTAGGAAAGAAATTGTCCGGTTTTTTGAAAGAGAACCGTCTTCTTTTTGCTGCCACCGACCGCAGTGTGTTGAATCTTCCAGCCATCGGCAAAAGCATGACTTTTCAGATGGTCGGTTTGACAACAGAGGGAAAGCGTATCCTGAAATTCGACCACGACACCGGACGCCGTCACAGTCCGATTATCGATCGGATGGGAGAAGTCTACATTGTCGAGAACAAGTCCGTCGCCGCCTACCTGCGCCAATTACAGGATATGGGTGAAGATGTGCGGGAGTATATTAGTATTTGGAATTATTCCGAGGGGAGGACTGAACCTCGTTTCAGTATTTACGAATACCCCGACTATCCATTTGATGTTACAGAAAAGATGACAAATCTTGAGCTATAAAACGAGTAATTATTATCTTTGTTCGTGCTAAACCAATATAAAATGATACAGAACGAAAGAGAAATACGACACGAGTATGTGTTACAGGCTGTTCGTCAGATGATGACAGCCGCTCGGACAGCTCCGAAAGGGAAAGGCATCGATATTATTGAAGTGGCGATGGTGACGGATGAAGATATCAAACGCCTTTCCGAAGAGCTTGTCATCATGTCCGGCGAAACCGGTTTAAAATTCTTTTTGCGTGATGCTGACAATATTCTTCAGGCTGAAGCTATCATGATTGCTGGTACACGCCAGCAGGTTCAGGGTTTGAATTGCGCGCACTGCGGGTTTCCGACTTGTGTGGAGAAGCCGAAAACCGTCCCTTGTGCGATTAATTCGGTGGACTTGGGCATTGCGGTCGGTTCGGCTTGTGCCACGGCGTCGGATTTGCGCCTGGATACGCGTGTGATGTTCAGTGCCGGTATGGCTGCACAGCGTTTGGGAATGTTGGGCGACTGCAAATGTGTGATGGCGATTCCGGTAAGCGCGTCCTCGAAAAACCCGTTCTTCGATCGAAAACCCAAAACAGAGTAAGTTATGATAAAGTTTGATAACAAACTCGAACTGCGGTACTACTTCAATGATAAGTCAAACTACATGGATGCCATGATCAAACATCGTTCAGAAAAGGAGGTACTCTCGCTTGTTCGGACGTTAGCAGACATGTTGGATATCAAAATGACTGTCTATTGCGAGTCTTTTGCCCAACAGGAGGGCTTTCGCGAAATCTGGTCGGTGGCAGGTGAAAACAGCCGTCTGATCTCTGTTCTTCTTAACTTGTTCATGCAGGTATGGACGCGTCCGTCCCTTTTGGTCGGTGGACAACCGGTTGTGGACCGTTCGGTGGCCGACGAGGAAAAGATGCAGCGCGAAATTGCCTTATTGCGTAGTAATTTGAGAAAAAAAATGCCCGGTATTACCGTGACGCGCGAGTTGGTGGAACTGCTCAGCGCATCGCCGCGTTTTTGTAAATGCAAATCGAACTTTTACGAAGCTGTACGCGGTTATCCGAAGGTGACAAAGTTCACTTTACGCGAACTGAACGAAAATAACCGCAGCCGTTCGGGATCGTTGGAGGTCAAACGTGAACAGTTTGACTATTACATCCTCCGTTCTGACGAATTGCCTCCTGTTAAAGACAACAAAGCAACGATAGAAATCATCTCACCTGTGCTGAAAGATGCCCGTTATCGTTGGAAAGGCATCTACAACAAGGGGGGCGAGACAATCGACTTTTACATGTGCGACGAAGATTTCAAGAAAGATATGTTCGATGAAAAGATTGCCTTCAAGAGCGGTATGTGTATAGATTGTGTGCTGGAGATACAACGGAAGATGAGTGAACTAGGTGAAGTGGTTAACATCAGCTACACGGTCGAGACGGTGATCCGTACCCGCTTCGATAAGATGGAAATCATTACGCCGCAAGGGAAACGCCACCTCAGGAAGCTCGAAGCTGAGAAAAAGCAGTTGACGCTTGATCTTTTCGGATAATAAATCGTCTTTTCGTCCGTGAATTGACAGTTTTATAATCTTAAAAAATGGCATGTTTTTTATGTCTCCAAAGCGTCCATGCAATTAATAAATAAGAGAATGGTAAAAGCAAAAACGGTATATGTTTGCTCCAACTGTGGGGCTGACTCTCCGAAATGGATCGGGAAATGTCCTTCCTGCGGGGAGTGGAACACGTATGTTGAGGAGATCGTGGTAAAGGAACCGGTCGGAAAGCGGGCACTTTATGGCGTTTCGGATGGTGGCAAAGTGCGTCCCGTCCTGCTTCGAGATATTACTTCTGAAGAGGAGACGCGTGTCGACCTCGGAGACCGGGAGTTGAACCGTGTTCTTGGCGGCGGTCTGGTAAAAGGATCACTGGTCTTGATCGGCGGGGAACCGGGTATCGGGAAATCGACCCTCGTCCTGCAAACCGTTTTGGGGTTGAAGGGACTCCGCACGCTTTACGTCTCCGGCGAGGAGAGCAGTCGCCAGTTGAAACTCCGTGCCGACCGCATCGCGCACGAGAATTCAGATTGTTTCATTCTCTGTGAGACCAATCTCGAACAGATATTCGTACAGACCAAGAACGTTCAACCCGATCTCTTGATTATCGACTCGATACAAACCATTTATACGGAGGTGGTCGAATCTTCTCCCGGAAGTGTTTCGCAGGTACGCGAGTGCAGTGCGGCTATTCTGAAATATGCGAAGGAGAGCGGCACACCTGTCCTTCTGATCGGCCATATCAATAAGGAAGGGAGTATTGCTGGGCCGAAGGTGTTGGAACATATCGTTGACACCGTGCTTCAATTTGAGGGCGACCAGCATTATATGTATCGTATCCTCCGCAGCATCAAGAACCGTTTCGGAAGCACAGCGGAATTAGGTATTTACGAGATGCGCCAGGATGGTCTTCGCGAAGTCAGTAACCCTTCTGAACTACTCCTAACGCAGAATCATGAGGGATTGAGCGGCGTGGCGATCGCGGCTGCGATTGAGGGCATCCGTCCCTTCCTGATCGAGACACAGGCGTTGGTGAGTTCTGCTGTCTATGGGACGCCTCAGCGTAGCGCGACAGGATTCGATCTTAGGCGTATGAACATGTTGCTCGCGGTGCTCGAAAAGCGTGCCGGATTTAAGCTGGTTCAGAAAGACGTCTTTTTGAATATTGCCGGTGGGCTGAAGGTGAATGATCCGGCGATCGACTTGGCGGTGATCAGTGCAATTCTTTCTTCTAGCCTCGACATTTCGATCGAGCCGGGTATCTCGATGTGTGGCGAGGTGGGGCTTTCGGGAGAGATCCGTCCGGTGAACCGTATCGAGCAGCGCATCCTAGAAGCGGAAAAATTGGGTTTCTCGCGCATTATCATCCCGCACAATAACCTGAAAGGTTTCGACACATCCAAATGCAAGATGCAAATCGTGCAAGTGCGCAAGGTGGAAGAGGCTTTCCGGCAATTGTTCGGATAAGTTTATATGTATATGAATAAAAGTGTTGTTTATCTATTTGTAAGTGTTTTCTTCTTGTTTACAAGCTGCGAGTATCGGCTGGGGGAGAATTTTATGGATTTTGAAAAGTGGCAGGCTGATTCGGTTGCGATGAGTGTGGACTTCTATGGTCCGTTTATCCATGATTGGGAAAACAAAATCTTTGTGGTGGAACATAGTGGTAATGCTGCTTGCCAAATCAGTCCGTTGCCCGGATTTGAGGTTGAGAAGCAGATCGTCCGCATTGGAGAGATGGAATGGGAAAGCGATGGGACACGATGTGATTTCATGCTGGATGTGGATCTGATTCCGAATGGCTCTTATGAGTTGTCGTGCGAGGTTTTCGCCCGGACGAATAATGGGACGGTTGCCGGACAGGTCGGGGTCGAGCGATATGTGGAAAAGCGTAGTTGGCCCCTCAAGATAAACGCGCGTACCGAGTCGGAGTTCTCTTTGCGGCATCGTGTGAATGAAGAAGGACTGATCGAAATATTTTGGGAGGTAGACGGGGCACTCCGTGCCGGATTCGACCATTACCAGATAGAGTTCAGTACGATTGACGAGAATGCTCATTCAACCTATATCACGCAAAGGTCGGATTTCGACAAATGTTTTTATACCGATAAGCGATATGCTGGGGAGAAGGGGGAATATAAGGTCTATATTTATTTCAAGTCGGAAGCCGACCGTCCCCGTTCGCTTGGATCGCTTGATTTGGAGCAAGCTGAACCAGAGGTGCAGGTAGAATATATGAAGGAAGATCGCATACGCTTGTCCTGGACATATCCTTACCGTTCGGCAGTCGATGTCGTCTATGGTGGTGAAATCGTGGCGGAGAAGGTGACGGACGGCATTGCGGAATTTTCTCTTGCCGGGCAGGAAGAGCGTGTGGTTGAATTGCGTTTTTCTCCCGTCGGTGACTGGGGTTATAAGAATGCGAATTATTCGTTTAACCTCGAAAACTGTCCGAATATATGAAAAAGGTATTATTATTTATAGCCATTCTGTTCTTTTTCGACCGTTTCGGGCAGGCTCAGTCGTTGACAATCGAATATAATATCGGTCACGGTTCGTATCAGATGTCCGATATGAAAGATATATTGAAAAATCAGATGCTTCCTGTTACCAATGCACAGGTTACAGATAATTTCCCCGGTTATGTGACGCAGGATGCCCGTGTCGGAGTCGAATGGCGGCGCCATCATGTGGGATTTCTTTTTAACTATATGAATACGGCGGGCAAGAATGGAGTAACGGATTATTCCGGCTCTTGCGACTACAAGTTGCGTAACAAAGGATATAAGCTCGGTGCTTTTTACCACTTCTGTCTGGTGAAGGAAAAAGTCAGTATCTTTACATTCGAGCCGTATGTGGGGCTCTCGACAGGTTTTGTGCTGAACAAGGTGAACGAGATAAACCGCCTGTTCGTCGAGTCCGACCCGGAAGTTGGATACCGGAAGGATAATACTTTTTCCGGCAGGAACTTCTTTGTGGAGCCTACTTTTGGCATCAAGTTTAGCCTATGCCGCTATGTTGCATTAAACATGAGTATCGCTTATGAATGGGATGCTGTGATGCAGAAGTGTCAGAGTCGGAATCCAGATTTTCCATCGACTTTCAAAGTGGATTGGAGCGGATACAGGGCACAAGCCGGTTTGATTTTTTGTTTGAATTTAAAGAAGTAACAATGATACAAGAATTACAACTCCGTATATTGCCTGAAGAAGCAGTCAGCGAACAGTCGCTGAAGCAGGTGGTGGCTCGCGAGACGGGAACATCTGTCCCGTACATCCACACCGTTCGGGTACTAAAACGTTCTATCGATGCACGTCAGCGTACGATCTATGTGAATGTAAAACTGCGTGCTTTTATCAATGAGCAGCCAGATGAACCAGAATTTCAATTGGTGGAATATAAAGACGTATCAGCAGGGAAGCCTGTCGTGGTGGTAGGAGCGGGGCCGGGTGGTTTGTTTGCCGCTCTTCGTCTGATTGAGCTCGGCTTACGTCCGATCGTGATCGAACGTGGAAAGAACGTGCGCGAACGTAAAAAGGATATCGCTCTGATCAGCCGTGAGCATAAGGTGGACGAAGAGTCCAACTATAGTTTCGGTGAAGGGGGAGCCGGTGCCTATTCTGACGGCAAACTTTACACTCGCAGCAAGAAACGGGGTTCGGTTGACAAGATTCTGAATGTCTTTTGCCAGTTCGGGGCGAGCACTTCGATTTTGGCGGACGCCCATCCGCATATCGGTACGGACAAGTTGCCGCGTGTGATCGAGAATATCCGCGAACAGATTATCCGCTGTGGTGGGGAGGTCCATTTCGAGACACGAATGGATGCCTTGGTCATCCGGAGTGGGGAAGTCGTAGGTGTCGAAACGAATACGGGCGAGAACTTTCTGGGACCGGTCATCCTGGCAACCGGTCATTCCGCCCGGGATGTGTATCGCTACCTCCATGACCGGCAAATCCCTATCGAAGCCAAAGGCATTGCTGTCGGCGTCCGTTTGGAACATCCGCAGATGCTGATCGACCAGATACAATATCATCGTAAGGAGGGTAGAGGAAACTATCTGCCGGCAGCCGAATATAGTTTTGTGGCGCAAGCCGGCGGACGGGGAGTCTATTCTTTTTGTATGTGTCCAGGCGGTTTCGTCGTCCCGGCGGCAAGTAGTTCCCGCCAGGTAGTAGTCAATGGAATGTCTCCTTCCAATCGTGGTTCCCGCTGGGCGAATTCCGGCATGGTGGTGGAGATACGCCCGGAAGACTATTCCGAATTGATGAAACACGAAGAAATGGCGGTCAGCAAGGATTCGCCGCTCGCTTTGATGGCTTTCCAAGAACGTTTGGAAGAACTTTGCTGGCTGAATGGCGGGATGAAGCAAACCGCCCCTGCACAGCGGATGGTTGATTTCGTGAATAAGAAAAACTCTTTCGATCTTCCCGAATCCTCTTATACGCCCGGTCTGCTGGCTTCCCCGTTGCATTTCTGGATGCCGGAGTTCGTCACCGGCCGCTTACGTGAGGGCTTCCGCCATTTCGGTAAAGTCTCCAGAGGCTTCCTGACCAATGACGCGGTGATGATCGGGGTGGAAACCCGGACCTCTTCGCCCGTCCGTATCCTGCGCGACAAGGAAAGCTACCAGCATATAACCTTGAAAGGTCTTTTTCCTTGTGGAGAAGGCGCCGGCTATGCAGGCGGAATCGTCTCTGCTGCTATTGATGGTGAACGGTGTGCGGAAGGGGTTGCCGGATATTTATCCCTTGTTTAAAGCATATATGTTAATAAGTAAACAACTGATTCCATTCAAATGTTATTTTGCATAATGAAAACAGTGGGATAAATACGTTGGTTTTACAGGATGCGAGGACGGAGTACGTTTTCTGTTTGTGACAGGACTGGGCATTTGATCTGTTTTCGTATCTTTGTAGCGTAATGCTTTTACGTTATGAGGAAAACATACTTGATCACTCTTTTGCTTTGTTGCTTTAGTGCCTTGCTGAATGGGGCTGTTTCACCTTTTTCTTTTTCTTCTTTAAAAATGGAAGAAGGTTTGTCGCAGCTTTCCGTCTTGAAAATACATCAGGATAAGAGCGGTTTCATGTGGTTTGCCACGCGTAACGGCTTGAATCGTTATGACGGTAATTCTTTTGTCGTGTATAAACATAGTAATGGCGACTCATTAAGCTTGTCCAGTAATCATGTGACAGCATTGGCTGAAGATGACCGTGGAAACTTGTGGGTAGGCACGATGAACGGTCTGAACCGGATGGATTTGAGGGTGGATCGTGTATATTCTCTCAACGATATGGCTGCTTATAAGCAGTCTCCCCTTTATCATACGTGGATTTCAAGCTTGTATGTGGATAGACAAAAGCGTTTTTGGGTTGGAACAAATAAAGGTCTATACTTGTATGATTATGAGAATGATTCGTTTATCTTGAACGACTTGGAGGGAGAACTGCCACGTGACCAGATTATGGTTATCAACGAAGACCATGATGGCAATCTGTTAGTCGGAACTTTACAAAACGGACTTTATATCTGTGACAGTAAGTTGAATCTCTTGTCTCATTATTTTAAAAATACGACTCCCTTTTCATTAACGGATAATAATATATCTGCTATCCATGAAGACAGTGAAGGACGTCTGTGGGTGGGAACCCGTTCGGGTGGATTGAACCGGATCGACACGGAGACAAATGCTGTTACGCATTATACTGCTTGGAACGGCAGACTGGGAAATAATTCGGTTCGTACAATTAATACTTATAATGGTCAACTGGTGGTCGGAACTTTTAACGGATTAAGTCTTTTGAATTTGGTGGACGGTTCATGTACGACCTATACGAATTTTGACGAACAAAAAGGAGGTCTTAGTCATTTTTCCGTCTTTTCTGCTTTCGTAGATAATGCGAATACGTTATGGATTGGCACATACGCTGGAGGTGTCAGTTACAGTAATCCTTTGAACAGCCGTTTTACTTTTTACGATTTGCAGGGTGGTTCAGACAAGCTGTTTGGAATCTTTGCCACGATGGCCTATCAGCCGGACCATACTTTGTGGATTGCTTCGGAAGGGCGAGGCCTACTTTCACTGGATTTGAATACAGATATGTTTGAACGTTTCCTGCTGGATGCTCGGCCGAATGCTCTGAATGATCGGAATATTATCAAATCTCTGTTTGTGGAGGGTGATTTCGTTTGGTGCGGAACGCAGAAAGGCACTTTATACCGATTCGATACCCGGACAAAGAAATTCTCTCTTTTTTATACTTTTCATAAGGAGGTTAGTATTTATACGATCACGCGTTGCAGTGATGGTGTATTGTGGTTGGGAACGACAGACAACACGGGAATTGTCCGTGTGTTTCCGGACGGCAGGATCGCTCCGTCGGATTCAGTTTTCGCCTTGTTGCCAAGTGTACGCAGTTTCCTGGAGATACGGGACGGTGTTTATTTGGTGGGTATGCATACCGGCGGACTGGCGCTCTACGATTCCCATAAGCATAAGTTGATAAAATATAATACTCGTGAGGAAGGTTCCCGGAAGTTATACAACGACCAGGTAAGTAATATCGTAAAGGATAGGGAGGGGCGAATCTGGATCGGTACTTTCGGTGGAGGTTTTTGTCGCTTTGACGAAGAAAAAGGCATTATGGAGTGGTTGACGGCCGTCGAGGGGCTGAGCGACGATAATATCAATTCGATAATTCCCGGAGACGACGGGAAACTTTGGATCAGTACCGGTAACGGTATTTCTGCCTACGATCCTGAATCGCGCCAGTTTACCAATTATATGGGTAGAAGCGAGATCCCAGTTAATGAATTCAGCATGAAAGGCGGCATCAAATTGCCCGGTGACCGAATCTATTTCAGCGGAAGCAACGGCCTTGTCTCCTTTTACCCTGAACGGTTGATAGAAAACCGTTTTATACCTCCGGTCGTACTGACCTCTTTTACGGTTAACAATAAACCGGTTGTTCCCGGCGACCCTTCGGGGTTGCTCGATAAAGTTCTTGATTATACGCAGGCGATAGATCTTGATTATAATCAGAATAACTTCTCTGTTGGGTATGCCGCTTTAAACTATCTTTATCCGAATCAGAATAAATATGCTTATATGCTAGAAGGGTATGATACGGACTGGAATGATGCTGGTTCTCGAAAGGAGGCTTTCTATACGAACTTGAAACCGGGAGATTATGTTTTTCGTGTTCGCGCCTCCAATAACGACGGTCTTTGGAACGATGAAGGGCGGTCGTTGTCGATTCATATTCGGACTCCATTCTGGCAGACCTGGTATGCCTATATGTTGTATCTGTTGATTATAGGTGGCATCCTTTATGTGGTCTGGTATTATCTGCATATGAAGCGTAAGCTGGAACAGGACCTGGTCGAAAAGCAGAAGGAGCAGCAGCGGCAGGAGGAGTTCCATCAGTCCAAAATACGCATGTTTACCAATTTTTCGCACGAATTGCGTACACCGTTGATGTTGATCCTGTCTCCTTTGGAAGAGGTGTTGCAACGGGTAGATATGAACCCGAACTTGAAAGGTTCGTTGCGTCTAGTCTATGGAAATGCCCAGCGTCTTTTGTTGCTGGTGAACCAGTTAATGGATCTGAGGAAGAACCAGAGTGGCAACCTGCAACTACGTGTTTCGCATAATGATCTGTATCTGTTTACGCAGGAGATATATATTGCCTTTAATCAGATTGCGGTCAAGGAACGGATTACCTTTCGTTTGGAATCCGATGAGTCGGGAATAGATGCGTGGTTCGACCGTGTTTTATTGGAGAAGGTATTTTTCAATCTTTTGTCGAACGCTTTCAAACATACGGCTCCGGATGAGTCGATAACCATTCGTTTGCAATTGTTCTCAGTTGCCGGATTGCAGGAGCAATTTCCCGGCAGGATAAGTGGGGAAGTTCGGGGGACTTCTCGATATGTTTGTCTGTCTGTAGAAGACACAGGGAAAGGGATAGACGATTCCGACAAGTTTCATATATTTTCCCCTTTTTACCAGGGAACGGATGAAAGTGAGTCGAATACGGCTGGAACTGGTATAGGGTTGAGTCTGGTACTCTCTATCGTGAAATTGCATAAAGGGGTTGTATGGGTAGAAGACAACAAACCAAAAGGGGCTGTATTCCGTGTCTTGATTCCGATAAACCGCGAAGCATATGCTCATGAGCAATTTGCAGAAGATGACTCTTCTGCGAGGAATCCCTATGGAGGAATTGAAGTAGCTGAGGATGAATCCAAAGTCCCTGACAATATGCAGGAACAGCTGCCTGTTTCCGGTCAGCGTTATACCTTGTTATTGGCCGAAGATAATCCGGATGTCCGTCGGTATATCTGCAAACATCTCGAACCTTATTTCGATGTGCTTGAAGCGGAGAACGGGGTAGATGCTTTCAATAAAATTGCAGAAACCTTGCCGGATCTGGTGGTAAGCGATATTATGATGCCGAAAAAAGACGGCTTGCAACTTTGTTCGGAGATCAAGCAGGATTTGCGGACCGGACATATCCCGGTTATCATCATTACGGCGAAATCGATGGTGATGCATATCAAAGAGGGATTTCAGTGTGGTGCGGACGATTATATCGTGAAGCCTTTCAATATGGAGGTCCTGCTGTGTCGTATTCGGAATATCTTGGCTTCTCGTGAACGGTTGAAGGAATTGTATGGGAAAAAATTTTCGTTGGAGTCATTGGGTTTCGAGACGACATCGGCGGACGATACATTTATGCAAAAATTGTTCGGGGTGATTGAGCAGAATCTTTCCAATCCGGGGTTGAATGTGGAGATTCTATGTAAAGGAGTCGGTATGGGACGTGCCAACTTCTATAGGAAGCTGAAAGCGATAACCGACCTTTCGCCGGTGGATTTGATCCGTAACAAACGTCTTGAGATTGCTGCAAGAATGCTGCTGGAAACGGATATGAACATATCTGAAGTTTCTGCCAATATCGGTTTCAATTCCCATGCTTATTTTGCTACTTGTTTCAAAGCGATGTACGGCATGTCGCCGACCGAATATGTGCAACAAAATAAAAAAAATCTATATCATGTATAAATTATTACTTTATGTTATTTTTTTGTTATTTTGCCAATGCAAGAGAGATCATTCTTTAAAGGAAGAAGTGACGGATTTACTCCGAACTGAAATTGTTATTCGTGGAGATAAAGCCTTGGCAGAAGAACCTGTGACCATTACTGCATATAGAGCGGAAAGGAGTGCCGGAGGGATTCATGATTTCTACTCCGAAGGCGATTATTGGTGGCCCAATCCGATAAATCCGGATAGTGCCTATATACGTCGGGATGGGCAGACAAATCCCGATAACTTTGTTGCTCACCGTCATGCCATGATCCGCTTCAGTTCGCTGGTTGGCGACTTGACCTCCGCCTGGCTGGTGACGAAAGACGAGAAATATATTCGGCAAGCGGTTAAGCATATCCGCGCCTGGTTCATCGCCCCCGAAACTCGGATGAATCCAGACCTGCAATACGCGCAGGCGATCAAAGGGATCGTGACAGGACGGGGGATCGGTATCATCGATACGATCCATCTCTTGGAGGTCGTGCAATCCCTTATCAAGATGGAAGAGGCCGGCGTTCTTGCTGTCGAGGATGTGGCTGGTAGCCGTACTTGGTTTTCCGATTATCTGAAATGGTTGACAACGCATCCTTACGGGGTAGACGAGATGAATGCTAAAAACAATCATGGAACTTGTTGGGTGATGCAGGTAGCCCAGTATGCTAAATATACCGGCGATAAGGAGATTCTCGACTTTTGCCGGAACCGTTACAGGTCTGTTCTGCTTCCTTCACAGATGGCGGAGGACGGCAGTTTTCCGCTTGAACTGAAACGGACGAAACCGTACGGCTATTCCTTGTTCAATCTGGATGCCATGGCTACGATCTGCCATATTCTTTCGGACGGGGAAGATGATTTGTGGCAGTACTCGATGGACGACGGTCGCAATATGCAAAAGGCGGTTGCTTGGCTATTCCCGTATATAGCAGATAAATCGAGCTGGCCTTTTGCCGAAGATGTCATGTTTTGGGATGAATGGCCGGTTGCCCAGCCTGCCCTTTTATTCAGTATTTGTAACACATCTAATAGGACTTATCTGGAAATTTGGAAAAGTTTGGAACATTTTCCGACAAACGATGAGGTAATCCGTAACTTGCCGATCCGACATCCGTTATTGTGGCTATGAAAACGGTTTAAAAAATGGATCTATTTTCTTTCAATATTGTATCTATTTTCTGAAACCCGCTTTGAATGCGGGTTTTTAATTTTTTGCCAGAACTGAATTTTAAAGTAAACGCAGCAAGAAAAAGCAAGGTTGATGATAATACAGCAAGAATGC
>ERZ773277.1742-NODE-1742-length-16470-cov-4.621505_pt1 | contig 16470 bp, 11 predicted proteins | sample MGYA00511957_ERZ773277 | MGnify/ENA primary metagenome ERZ773277 (study PRJEB29015, sample SAMEA2737800) | human gut metagenome | biome: human gut; feature: human-associated habitat; material: faeces | place: China | collected 2012 ... | reverse complement strand
CGAAGATAGTTAGCTGGAAACGGCTTGTGAAAATAGGTAGTCGCCGACTTGAACAGAAAGCTCTGAGAGAAATCTCAGGGCTTTTTTGTTGCGTCTGTAGAATAACGGAGAAATTCTTTGTGGAAAGTGCTGCGGGCGGGATGCTTGACAGAACGATCGCATCGGCATACATTGAGAGTGTGATAGACGGGAAAGGCAGGATGGGTGGCGTATGAATAAATTGGAAAGGAAACGGATGCTTTGTGTTTCGCTTGCGGCGGGCGCGATACTTCTGTGTGGCGTGCTGCTCGTTCTGCTGATGCGTTATCAGCACACTTCTACAGTCCGCCCACAAGACCAATATGTGGGGCAGATTCCGGATTTTTACAGCACGGTGGATGCAGACGGCGATGGTGTGGATGACCAGACAGATATGCTCGACAATGCGCTGGCCTATGTGGATACCCGTCCAAAATACAAGAGCCGTTATTATCAGACCGGATATCCGGACGATGGCTATGGCGTGTGTACCGATGTGGTGGCTTTTGCGCTGAAAAATGCCGGATATGATCTGCAGGCGCTGGTGGACGCCGATATCCGGGAGCATCCGCAGTGGTACGATATCCGGCAGCCGGATGCCAACATTGATTTTCGCCGGGTGAGAAATCTGAAGGTGTTTTTTGCGCATCATGCGGTTGTACTGACCACGGATGTGTCCAGGACCGAGGAATGGCAGGGCGGGGATCTGGTGATTTTTGAAAACCATATCGGCATCGTGTCTGACCGGAGAAATAAAAACGGAGTGCCCTACATCATTCACCACAATGACCCTTGGCAGGCGGCTTACGAACAGGACATTCTGGAGAAACGCACCGACATCGTGGGCCATTACCGGATCTCGGAATAATACGCCAAAAGCGGCCCCGCCGCGTTGTGGATGCAACGTGACGGGGCCGCTTTGCGATATAATAATGGAGAAGAAACCGAAGAAAATTCCGATTATTCCAGACCGGCCATCTGCTTGATGGCCTTCATGGCGAAGGTCAGGGTGCGGCCCATGGCAACACCGGCCATCAGGCAGGGATAGTTGTTGGCGAAGAAGCTGCCGGACATATCACCAGTGATGTAGAGGCCTGCCATGGGCTGGTTGTTGGTGTCCAGAGCCTGGCCCTTTTCGTTGATGGCAATGCCCTGCTCGGTGGTCAGCAGAGAGGCACCCAGCCAATAGCCGTAGAAGGGAGCGGTGCGGATGGCGCTCAGGCGGTAAGCAGGCTTGCCGAAGTCCTCGTCGTTCTGCTTGTCGTACAGCTCGTTATAGCGCTCCACGGTAGCCAGGAAGGTGTCCTTGGCGTCGCCGGTAAAGCCCATCTTGTCGGCCAGCTCCTCAATGGTATCAGCACGGAAGAAGCAGCCCTTTTCCTCAGCACTTGCAAAGGTCTTTTCCAGACCCTCCATAGTGTTTTTGCGGGTACCGGCAGAGCAGCCGATGGTGTGGAAACGCTTTGCGTCCTCCAGCATATTGGCATCACTGATCTGAGCGTAGACACGGCCCGGCTGGTGGGCAGCGGCATAAACGATGTCGTTGTAGGGGCAGCTCTCGTTGGCAAAACGCTCGCCGTTGCGGTTCACCTTCAGGAAGGGCTGGGTGCCGGGGTTGAACTGGCGGATCTCGCCGGGGAAGGCCTTGCCGCCAAAGGCACTCTCGCTGTCCACATAACCGGCGTCCACACCGGGGGCCACGATGCCGCGGTCAAACAGCATGGGAGCAGCTTCCTTGTCCAGGTTAGCACCAGCCCACACAGCGGCACGGATGCCGTAGCCCTTGTCGGCAGGGGAGTAGGAGCAGGCGGTGGTGACGCTGGTGCCCAGAGGATCCAGCTGCTGCATCATGTACGGGTTGCCGGCGTAGCCGCCGCAGGCCAGCAGAACGCCCTTGGCTGCGTTGTAGCGGATGAAGTGGTCGTCATCCATGTTCTGGGCGATGATGCCGGTGATGCGGCCCTCGGCGTTCTTTTCCAGCTTAGCCAGGCTGGTCTTGAAGTCTACGCCGTAGCCCAGCTCCTGGATGTACTGCAGCAGCAGCTCGTTGCGGGCCAGACCGGATTCCCGCTCGCTGGCCATGTAGTTGTGCTCCTCTACGGGGAACAGGTAGTCGGTGTTGTGCTCTGCATTCTCAGCAGGCCATGCAGCCTCGCTGCCGGAGGTGAAATCGCACACCCAGCCGTACTTGTCTTCCAGGATGCTGCGCATGAAGTCGTGCATAGCGGCAGACTCGTTGATCCAGGTCTTGACCACACGCTGGTCGCACTTGCCGGAAGCGTAGCGGGAGATCTCGCTCAGCAGCTTGGCGCGGTCGAAGGGCTCCTCACCGGCAGCCTTGGCTGCGGCGGAGTCGATGGCGCCGTACCAGTGGCGGGTGTCCTGCACGTTGCCGTTCTGCTCGATGATGCGGAAGTTCAGGCCGTTGGCGGCTGCATAGGCAGCGGCAAACATGCCGCCGTTGCCGGCGCCCACGATGAGGATGTCGGTGTCCACCGTCTCGGTGATGGCAGCCTCGTCGATGTCGGGCTCGGTGCCCAGCCAGTCGTTCTCGTCGCCGGTGGGCAGCTGAACGGAAGACACAACGGCCTCGCCCTTGGCCTGTGCATAGCAGCTCTTGGCAGCCTTCATGACGGCCTCGGAGGTGATGGTGGAGCCGGACACGCCGTCGATCTCGGCAGAACCGGCAGCCAGCAGCTGATCGCGCAGCTCGTCGGCAGCAGCAGCACCGATGGAAGCGGTCTCGCCGGAGGTGTCCACGACCACGTCGGTCACGGCGCTGTCGGAGAAGGTCATGGTGACCTTGACGGTGGAGGAAATGCCCTCGGCAGTGCCGTCATAGGTGCCGGGGATGTAGGTGCCGGTTGCACCGGAAGCGGCAGCGCTGCCGGAAGCAGCGGTGGAGGTGGAGCCGGAGGCGGCATTGCAGGCAGCCAGAGCGCCGGCGGTCACACCGCTCATGGCGGCGGCAGCGGCGATCTTCAGAAAGCCTTTGCGGGAGATCTTGTTCATAGTGGTTTCCTTCTCTTTCTCTTCTTGTGTCTTTTCGTGATTTTTGGCCCTGCTCTGTGGAAAAATCTGCACAGAACCAACAAAAACAGTTTAGCATACCTGTGAAAAGTATGTCAATCAATTTGGGGGCACGGAACGCCTTAAACTTTGTTAAACATTTGGCGCAGGTACGGCCCGGTCAATGGAGAAAAATGCAGGCTCTGCGGGGATTTTTGACAAAAACAATGCACGGAAATGTTGCGCAGGTGTTGCGGGTATGTTACAATTGAGTTGCACACAGAAGCCGGCCAGCCACGACCGGCAGAACGGCAGCAAACGCTGTCACGGAAAGGGAGATTTTGGTATGAAGGTGGCAATGATCGGGCACAAGGACTTCCCGTCCCGTTCGGGTGGTGTGGAAGTCATGGTCGGCGGGCTGGCAGTCAGCATGGTCCGGCGCGGTTATGAGGTCACGGTGTACAACCGCGGCCTGCAGAAGGGGCACAATGTTTACACGACCGAGGGCGTGCAGGCCCGCCGCATCTTTACCTTTCAGAAGGCGTCGCTGAATGCCATGGTCTATTCGTTCCTGGCCACCTTTGACGCCCTGACGCGGGACTGCGATGTGATCCACTACCACGCCATCGGCCCATCGGTGCCGCTGGTGATCGCCAAGCTGTTCGGCAAGCACACGGTGTGCACCGTGCACGGGCTGAACTGGAAGGTGGACAAGTGGGGCGGCTTTGCCAGCGCCTACCTGAAGCTGGGTGAGCGGGTGGCCGCAAAGTATGCGGATGATCTGGTAGTGCTGTCGGAGAGCGAGTGGAACTATTTTCAGGAGAAGTACGATCGTACCGCCATCCTCATCCCCAATGCGGTGCAGATGCGCCAGCCGCTGCCCTGCAACCTGATTCGCGAAAAATACGGGCTGGAAGCCGGGAGCTACATTCTGTATGTGGGCCGCATCTCGCCGGAAAAGGGCCCGCTGGACCTGGTGGAGGGCTATCTGAAAGCCCACACGGACAAAAAACTGGTGCTGGCCGGCCCCTTTGCGGAGACCGAGTACTGCACCACGGTGCAGGAGAAGATCGCGGGCAACCCCAACATCATCACGACGGGCTATGTGGTGGGTGACGCGCTGCTGGAGCTGTACAGCAACTGCGCCCTGTTCGTGCTGCCCAGCCACACTGAGGGCCTTTCGCTTTCGCTGCTGGAGGCGCTGTCGCTGGGGGGTGAAGTGCCTCGTGAGCGACATCCCGGAGAACACCACGGTGACCGCCGACTACGGCACCGAGTTCCGCACCGAGGACACCGACAGTCTGGCCCGGGCACTGGAGCGGGACACCGCCCGGCCCCTCACGCCGGAACAGCGCGAGGCACAGGTGGACTATGTGCGGGCCAACTTTGATTATGATGTCATGCTGGATCGGTACGAGGAAGTGTATCACCATGTGATCGGTGACCCGCTCAAGGAGATACCTTCGCAGGCCAAGGCACACCGCAAGGCCGCAGCCGCCCAGGGAGGCGCAGCATGATAAAGGAAGAACAGAACCCGACCGGTCCGGTCCTGACCGCGGCCGAAAGCCGCCGCCGGGTGCTGCACAACATGTGCTCGTCGCTGTTGTACAACCTGTCGGTGATCCTGTTCGGCCTGCTGCTGCCGCGGCTGTACCTCACCAGCTTCGGTTCGGAGCTCAACGGTCTGGACAGCACCATCAAGCAGATCTTTTCCTGTCTGACTCTGCTGGAAGCGGGCGTGGGCCTGGCCTCGCAGCAGGCCTATTACCTTCCGGTGGCCGTGGGCGACCGGAAAGCCATCAACGGCATTTTTTCGGCCACGCATCACTATTACCGCCGCACCGGTATCGTGTATCTGCTGGTCACGGTGGTGTTTGCGCTGCTGTACCCCCTGTGCATCAACACAGTGCTGTCCTACGGCACCGTGAGCCTGATCGTGGTGTTCTACGGCATCCCGGGCATCGTGAGCTATCTGGTGCAGGGCAAATACCGCTCCTTTATGGAAGTGGAAGGCAAAAACTATGTGATCACCTACATCACCACGGCCACCATGGCGGCGGGCAATCTGCTGCGCATGCTGGCGCTGCTGTTTACCCGCAGCATCCTGTTGGTGCAGGTGACCTACTGCGTGCCTTCGGTGTTCCAGGTGCTGGTGCTTACGGCCTATATGCGCAAAAACTATCCGTGGCTCAACGCGCACGACACCCCCAATCTGGAGGCGCTGGCCCAGCGCGGCTCGGTGCTGGTGCATCAGCTCACGAGCATCGTGTTCAACAACACCGACACGATCCTGATCTCCAGCCTGTGCGGTCTGGCGTCGGCCAGTGTGTACACCATTTATATGCTGTTTTTCTCCAACATCGAAAAGCTGTTCTACTCGATCGTCAACAGCATCAGTTTTCGGCTGGGGCAGCTGTTCTATGTGGAGCCGGAAAAGTTCAAGCGGCTGTACCGGCTGTACGATGTCCTTTACCTTTCCGCGGCCTTTGCACTGTTCACGACCGTGGCTGTGTTCCTGATGCCCATCATCGCGCTGTATACGTCCGGTGTGACCGATGCCAAGTACCTCGACACCCGTCTGCTGGTGCTGTTCACGGCGGTGGAGCTGCTGTCCAGCGCCAAGCAGCCGTTGGGGATGCTGCTGAACATCAGCGGCCGCTTTGAAGAGACCCGGCAGCAGGCCCTGATCGAGATGGGCATCAACCTGCTGGTGTCGGTGATGTCGGTGCTGCGGTTCGGCATCGCGGGCTGCCTGTTCGGCACACTGGCGGCGCACCTGTACCGCTATACGGCGTTGATCCTTTTTACCCGGACCGAAGTGCTGGGAGAGTCGCCGGTGGGCGATTTTGTGCGGCTGGGCGTCAACGGGCTGCTCTGCTTTGTGCTGCTGTACCTGCTGGGATTTGACCGCTGCTATGGCGGCGGCTACCTGATGGTGTGCCTGAAGGGTGCGTTGTTCGGGCTGTGGGTGCTGCCGCTGTTCCTTGTGGTGAACGCGGTGCTGGACTGGAGCAATGTGGACACCCTGCGCGGGCTGCTGCACACGCTTACGATCAAAAAAGGAGCGACGGAGGAAAAACACGATGCGGAATGAAGAAGCGATGTGCGAGGGCCTGCTCTCGGTCGTGATCCCGGTGTACAACATCCGGGACTATGTGGAGCGCTGTGTCCGCTCGGTGCTGGCGCAGCCGGATCTGCCGCTGGAAGTGCTCATCGTGGATGACGGCAGCACCGATGACAGCGGCGCGGTGTGTGACGCACTGGCGGCGGAGGACAGTCGGGTCACAGTGATCCACAAGCCCAACGGCGGCCTGTCGGACGCCCGCAATTACGGGCTGTGCCATGCACAGGGCGAGTATATCCTGTTCATGGACGGTGACGACTGGCTGACAGAGAACGTTTGCCCCGGCCTGCTGCAGATGGCGCTGCAGACCCGGGCCGATGTGGTCATCGGCAAGGTGCATTTTCTGCGCGAGGAACCGGTGATGACCCGCTGGGAAGAAGCGGTGGAAAAAAACTTCACCTTTCACACCATTTACACCGGTAAGGAGTATCTTTTGAAATGCCTGCAGACCGGCGGCCTGCGGGTGGAAGTGGGGCGGCACCTGTACCGCACCGGCTTTTTGCGGGCGAACGGCCTGCAGTTCCGCAAGGGCATCCTGCACGAGGACGAAGAGTTCACGCCGCGGGTGCTGCTGCAGGCGCAGCGGGTGGTGCTGACCGGGCAGGAGATCTACGATTACGATAACTGCCGCGCCGGTTCCATCACGCACGCGGAAGGGTTGAGCACCCGCCGTGTTCAGGACCGGCTGCGCATCTACGACAGTCTGGCGGAGATCTACCATACGGTGACCCCGCGGGCGCTGCGCCGCCGCCTGCAGGATGACCTGTGCTGGAAGTATCTGGACTGCGCGGCGCGGTTCGATTGCAGGACCCTGCCGGGCTACCGCCCGCAGCGGCTGCGGATGCTGCAGTTTGCCTGCACGCCCCGCCGCCGGGCCAAGGCAGCGCTGTTTGCCCTCTCGCCGGAGCTGTTCCGGTGGGTGATGAATCATTGACCCATTGACCAGGAAAGGCAGAAGAGCATGGCGCAACATGCAAGAATAAAACGAACGCCCCCGCCGGACGGCGCACGCCGCCGGTGGTGGCAGAACCGGCTGCTGCAGCTGCTGGCGGCTTTTGTGCTGCTGTGCGGCGTGGCAGCTGCCGGACTGAAACTGTACACGGATTATACGAATAGTCATTTTCAGGTGACCTTTTACCGGGTGACCTCCAGCCATGTGTCGGAAAAGCTGCGGGTCCTGTTTTTGTCGGACCTGCACCTGCGGGAATACGGCGAGCACAACGAGGAGCTGATCCAGACCGTGCAGGAGCTGGACCCGGACCTGATCCTGCTGGGCGGTGACCTTGTCACCTTCCCGAACCCGGAGTATGAGAATATGCTTTCGCTGTGCCGCAGCCTTGCCGATGTGGCCCCGCTGTACGGGGTGCTGGGCAACCACGAAAGCGAGATGATCTACGGCGGGGTGGATGACCAGCTGGCCGAAAAATTTTCGGAGGCTGGGGTGCAGCTGCTGCGCAATGAGACCCGCACCATCCAGATCGGGGAAAACAACGTGGAGCTCATCGGGCTGGAAGGTGCCCTGAAGGACTTTTACAAATACGGTGCCAGCGACTGTGTGGAGAGCCTGAGCCGCCAGTACGACACCTTCCGCATCTGCATCAACCATGTGCCCATGGCCTTTGTGGACTACATGCAGGATGCGCCCTTTGACCTGGCGCTGGCCGGGCACACCCACGGCGGCCTGATCCGCCTGCCGGTGCTGGGGCGGCTGTACACCGCAGAGGAGGGGCTGTTCCCGACGTATGCGGGCGGCATGTACCGGCTGAACAGCGGGGCACCCCTCATCGTGGGCTGCGGCCTGGGCGACTCCAACCAGATCCCCCGCGTATACAATCCGCCGGAGCTGGTTCTGGTGGATGTGAACTGGTACTGAGATGAACGAACTTGAAAGGAGGCCCGGAGACGTGGTGACAAAGATCAAGCAGATCTTCAAACAGGCTGTGCTGCGCTTCTGGAGCCTGCGGGTGCCGTTGATCGTGGTGTGCATCCTGCTCGCGGCACTGCTGTGCACCGCACAATATCAGGACAGCAGCCGGGTGGCCTCGGCCCAGATGACCCTGAACTACTCCGAAGCATCGCAGGGGCTCAACCCCAACCGCACCCGGTTTACGACTACCGACCTGACCTCCGACGAGGTGCTGCAGAGCACCCTGTACAACGCCGGACTGGAAGGTCAGATGACGGTGGAACAGCTGCGCAAGGCCATTACGGTGGAACCCACCGATGTGACCAACGTGAGCAGCTCGGAAAACTACATCACCACCAGCTGCAGCATCAGCCTGCAGCTGGAAGAACCCTGCCAGCACCTGACCGCAGCCACGCTGCTCCGGATCTTCTGCGGCAGCTACAAGGATTATTTCATGGAGCACTACGGCGAGAACCAGAGCGTGTTCTCCTGCACCATGCCGGATTACTTTGACACCGAGCCGTATCTGCGCCTCAAGAGCCTGACGCTGCGGGCCAACCAACTGGACCGCTACCTCACGGCCCGTGTCAGCGAGAACAAGAGCTATCAGGACGCCACCACCGGCAACACCTTCCTGAGTCTGTCCAAGCAGATCCAGAACGTGATCAACTACGAGATCCCGCGCATCCAGGCCTATATCCTGCGGGGCGGCTTGTCGGCGGACATTTCTTCCCTGACGGCCATGCTGCAATACAAGCTGCAGATCGAGCAGCTGGACTATCAGGAGCAGATGGCCTACTACAACTCCGACAATCTGGGTATTGGCCTGTACGATGAGAGCATGAGCGCCATCGTCATGATCCCCACGCTGGACGAGAACCGCGAGTTCTATATGTCCCGCACCAAAACGGCGCTGGACACCATGGCCAGCGACGCCGACGGTGCCCTGGCGGAGGCGACCTCCCATCAGGATGTGATCACCACCACCCAGTATGTGGTGCAGCAAATGCAGACCATGAGCGACCCGGCGGGTCTGACCACGGTGAACGCCATGCTGCAGGAACTGGAAACCACCATGGATCGGATCCAGCAGGCACTGCGGGTGACGGATGCCTCCTATATCATCTATAAGACCCAGAACTACTTGGTGTTCAACTATGCGGCCGGCTCCTTTGTGCAGCAGATCGGCCTCAAGCGGGTGATCGTGGAAATGGCAGTCTTTGTGGTGCTGTGCTTCGGCCTGTGCATGGTGCGCACCGCCCGGCAGATCCGGAAGGAGGAACAGCGTTGAAAAAGTTTGATATCCTGCGCTACCTCCGGCGGTTCTTTGCACTGGTGCTGGCCGTGACCATGGCGGGCACAGTGGTGGTGTACTGGTACTGCAAGAACAACCAGACCTACACCGCCAGTGTGAACATCAAGTACCTGCACGACGGCATCAAGGACGGCTTTGCCCCGGACGGCACCGCCATGAACGTGGACGAGATCTATTCTTCCAAGGTCATCTCGCAGGCCATGGAGAGCCTTGGGCTGCAAAGCGGCATCAACCTTGTGCGCTCCCACTGCACGGTGGAAGAGCTGATCCCGGACGACCAGAAGGCCCTGCAGGAAGCTCTCATCGACAAGGGGGAAGAGTCTACCTACTTCCCGGACGAATACAAGGTGACGCTGGTGGTGGACGGCAGCCTGGGTGCGAGCTACGCCCGCCGGGTGCTGGATGCCATCGTCAGCAGCTATTCCACCATCTACACGGAGGAATATGTGGAGCTGCCCCTGACCATGAACCCCTCCAGCGGCCTGCTGAACAGCGGCTACGACTATTACGAGTGCGTGGACGTGCTGTCGTCCGACACCACCGAAGTGCTGAACTATCTGGAGGATAAAAAGACAAACTATCCCAACTTCCGCTCTTCGGTCACGGGTTATTCCTACGAGGACCTGTACGACATCTATAAGATGCTGTACGACTACGAGATCCCGTCGCTGTACGCGAATGTGATGACCGGGCCGCAGGTGCGCAACGCCGACAAGCTGTGCCGCAACCTGACCCAGAGCATCGAGAGCAGCGTGCAGAACGAGCAGGTGTATCAGGAGCGGGAAGCCTACCTCAGCGGCCTGATCCAGAACTACTCGGAGAAGAACCGCGACCTGATCAACTACCATTACCACAACGACGCCAACGACAGCGGCACCGACTACATCCTGAAGAACGTAGAGGCCTACGATGACAACCAGAGCAAGCAGATCACCTACGATTCGCTGATTTTGGAGTATGTGGAGATCGACAAGACCCTGCGCAGCAGCGCCATCCGCCGGGCCTACACCCAGCAGCTGCTGGACACCTTCCAGGCAGCCGGCGGGGTGGGCGGCGATGAGGCCTCCCATGCCGCGATCGAGTCGGAGATCAACAAGTACGAGCAGACGCTGGTGGACTACTACCAGATCGTGAACCAGACCAGCATGGAGCACAACCGCTCCCTGAGCGCGGACTATCTGCAGACCACCAGCTCCACCAGAGTGTGGCCCAGCATCAACACCAAGCTGTATCTGGCCATCGGCTTTGTATTCTTCTTCCTCGTGGGCTGCGCACTGGCCGTTGTGGTGGGCCGTTCCCGCGACTTTGTGGAATACTTTATGTATGTGGACAAAAAGACCGGTCTGCCCAACCGCGACCGTGTGGATGCCATGATGGCACGGCTGGAAAAGCAGGGCCTGCTGCCCAGCCACTTTACCTGCATGTGCTTCCAGTTTACCAGCCTGAACCATCTCTCACGGGAGTATGGTTACTCGGTGGGCAACCATGTCCTGCGGGACTTTGCCGGGCTGGTGGCGGCCCTTGGCACCGAGGAGAGTTTCATCGGTTCCAACGGTGCGGGCCAGATCATGGGCTTCTTCCGGGAATGCAACGCCGTCAAGGCGGAGGCCATTCTGGAAGTGCTGGACGAGCAGATCCAGGAGTACAACAGCCTGAACCCGGATTACGCCATCGAGTACAAGGCAGCCAGTGCCACCTCGGATGACGAAAAGGAATTCAACATCCGGGATCTGCTGCGCTGCGCATTCAAGAAGCTGCGGGATGCCAATAAGCCGCAGCCGGAGACCGCACACGAGACGGTGTAAAAAAGATAAGGAGGCGGCAGTCATGCTGCAGAATCAACGGGCCTGCCAGCTCGTCCGTTCCCAAACCGGCTGTGAGCCGCTGGCACTTGCCGTGGCGTGGGGTGCCCGCACGGCGGGCCGCTGTGCCGCCGGGGTGCTGGGAGCCGTGAAGCATCAGCGCTTTTCCGACCAGCAGCTGGAGACCTTTGCCGCCCGCGCGCCGGGCATCTGCCCGAAGCCGGTGTGCGATGCCGGGGAGCCCTGCCCGCTGCCGCCGCAGGACGATGCGGTGGATGTGTCGGTGATCGTGCCGGTGCACAACGGGGAGCGCTTTTTGCGCGCCTGTCTGGACAGCATCCTGCACCAGAACACCACTCGCCGCCTGCAGGTGCTGGCGGTGGAGGACGGCTCCACCGACGGCAGCGGGGCCATTCTGGCCGAGTACGCCCGGCAGGGAGGGGTCACCGTGCTGCACCCGGAGCAGGGCGGCAGCGCGGCCCGCGCCCGCAACACCGGCCTGGCCCGGGCGGTGGGCCGCTGGGTCCTGTTTGTGGATTGCGATGACTGCCTGCTGCCGGACGCAGTGGAGACGCTGCTGGCGGCGCAGGCGCGTACCGGGGCGGATATCGTGCAGGGCGGCTGGCAGTATTGCGACGAAGCCGACACCCGCGGTGCGGTGCAGCAGTACGCAGAAGCGTGCTACACCGGCCCCCGGCGGCTGGATGTGGTGGAGCTGCCCGGCACTCCCTGGGGCAAGCTGTACCGCCGGACCCTGTTTGAACGGGTACGGTTCCCCGCCGGGTACACCTGTTTTGAGGATGCCATGATCCATTTCTGGGTCTTTCCGCGGGCGAAGTGCATTGCTTCGACAAAACCTGTGGTATATTTGTGGCGCAAAAATACAATGGGACTCACCGCGACCTCCCAGAATACGGCCAAAGCATTGCAGGCCTACTGGGTGGCTGAAGAAATGCTGGACGGTGCGGTGCGTCTGGGCCTGCCGCAGGATGCGCTGTTTGTCTGCAACCTGATCCTGCAGCTGGCCAATTACTGCTATGTGTGTGTGGCCGGTCTGCCGGAGGCGGACCGGCAGACCGCCTTTGCCTGCTGCTGCCTGCTGTACCGCCGGTGGGCAGCGAAGCTGCCGGACCCCCGGACGCTGCCCTATGCCGTGCGGCTGGCGCAGCGGGCGCTGGAACAGGCGGACTATGGGCTATGGCAGCTGCAGGGCAGACTGTTCCAGCTGATCAACTGACCGGTTTACACCGGCACGGAAAGCGAGGTGGACCGCGTGCAGGATGTTTCCAAGATCCTGACCCGGAAATATTACGGCAAAAAAGACCCGTTCCGCAGCCGGGAGTTCCGCCAGCCCCGCTGGATGGAACTGTTGGCGGTGCTGCTGTTCACCGTGTCCGGGCTGGGCGAAGGCAAAAGCATCAATGTGGTGCTGGGCGGTCTGCCCAAGGCGGTGACGCTGGCCTTTGTGGGGCTGGCCGGGCTGGAATTTTTCATCCGGGGCGATTTTGACCGGTTGAAAAAACTGGCCGGGCCGTCCGGGCTGTACATCCTGTATCTGGCGGTGCTTGCCGCCTGGTCCATGTTCATCTGGGTGCGCAACTTCACGGCCTTTGCCTCCATCACCCGCGGCGTGGAAAAGATCCTGTATCAGAGCATCGCCACGGTGGTGGCCATCTGCTGCGTGTACCTGTACGGGCGGTTCAGCATCGACCTGTTCACCATTGGCATCTGCTGCGCAAACCTCTTCATCCTGTTCAGCGAGGTGCCCGCCTATGGTGTGGGCGAGAGCGTGAGCTCCCTGCTCACCAGCATTCTGTCGCTGGGCAACAACACCTATGGCTATGCCGAGCGGCTGGAGATCCACGAGGTGACCTTTCTGGAGGGCATCTTTGTGCTGTACTACCTGTTCTTTTCGCCAAAAGAAACCAAGCAGCAGCGCACCCGCAACTGGGTGCTGGCGGGCTGCTCCTTCTTTTTTGTACTGGCGGGCATGAAGCGCATCCTGCTGCCGGCGCTGGTGGTCTCGGCCTTTTACATCTGGGTGCTGCGCCGCAGCCATGCCAAGGAAAAGCTGATCATGCTCACCGGCGCGGCCTGGGTGACCCTGTTCTGGGTGTACCTGTATCTGGTGCACACCGGGGCTATCTCCCGCATCCTGAACGCGGTGGGCGTCAACATGATGGGCCGCGATTACATCTGGAGCCTGGCCAAACCCTATTATCAGTTCTCGCCCACCTTCATCGGGCTGGGGTTCGAGGCGGTGGACGCCATGGTCACCCGCTTTTATGAGATCGGCCTCATTGATGTGGCCTACCCGCTGCACAACGATATCCTCAAGGTGTTCGTGGAGCTGGGGTTTCCGGGGCTGTGCTTCTGGTGCGCGTTCCTGTACCTGATCCTGCCCTGGTTCTGGACCAAACGCTACGGGCCCGAGGCCGGCATCCTGTATTTTGCCATCCTCAACCCGCTGTCCATGACCTACCTCACCGACAACACGGCCTTTTATTTCTGGTGCACCATGGGTCTGCGCATGATCCCACTGGCGGTCTGCTGCTTTGCAAAGCCGACGAAGGACCCTGCCGCCCAAAAACAGACATGGCAGCCGCCCTCGGCGCAGGAGGTGCAGCGGCGCATCCGGGCACAGTACCGGGAGAAAGGAAGTTCTTCATGATCCACATCCTGCAGTCGGTCAGCAACATGGACCGGGGCGGCATTGAGTCGATGCTGATGAACTATTACCGGCATCTGGACCGCACGCGGTTCCAGTTCGATTTTCTGGTCAACAAGAAAAAGCCCGGCTTTTTTGAGGACGAGATCCGCGCACTGGGCGGGCGCATCTTCCAGAGCCCGGGCGTAGCCCCGCAGAGCTACCCGGCCTACCTGCGCTCTATGCAGCAGCTGCTGGCCCAGCACCCGGAGATCAAGGTGCTGCACGCCCACAACGAGGCCATGCAGCTTTTTGCGCTGGAAGGCGCTAAAAAGGCGGGCCTGCCGGTGCGCATCGCCCACGCCCACAACACCCGTCTGCCCAAGGACGCCAAGCTGCCGATCAAATGGTTCTGCAAGCAGTTCATTCCCGGCGCGGCCACCGATTACTGGGCCTGCGGGCGGGAGGCCGGCATCTACTACTTTGGACAGAGCGCGTGGGATGCCCGGGGCGTGACCCTGCGCAACGCCATCGACCTGGAGCGCTTCGGCTACCGGCCGGAGGTGCGGGCAAAGCTGCGGGCAGAATATGGCCTGAACGATAAGCTGGTGGTGGGCTGTGTGGCCCGCCTGATGGCGCAGAAGAACCACACCCGCCTGCTGGACATCTTTGCGGCCCTGAAAAAGGTGCGGCCGGACAGCTGCCTGCTGCTGGTGGGCGAGGGCGAGCTGCGGGCCGAGCTGGAAGCCAAAGCCGCCCGGCTGGGCATTGCGCAGGATGTGAAGTTCCTGGGCGTGCAGAGCGACACCTCCGTCTGGTATCAGGCCATGGATGTGTTCGTGATGCCCTCGCTGTTTGAGGGCCTGCCCGTGGTGGGCATGGAAGCGCAGGCGTCCGGTCTGCCCTGCGTGTTCTCCACCGGCGTCACCGAGGAAGTCCTGCTGCGGCCGGACAGCTGCCGCATTTCGCTGGAACAGCCGGACGAAGCATGGGCCGCAGTGCTGAAGGATGCGGATCGCAATCTGCCCGACCGTGCGCAGGCGGCGGCACAGGTGCGGGCTGCCGGGTACGACATCCGGCAGGAGACCCTGCGCCTGCAGCAGCTGTACACCGGCCTGATCGCCAAAAGGGGTGCCGCACATGCCTGAGATCAGTATGATTGTTCCGGTTTATAACGTAGAGCAATATCTCCCGGCGGCACTGGACTCTCTGCGGGCCCAGACCTGCCCGGACTGGGAGGCCATTCTGGTGGACGACGGCTCCCCGGACGGCTGCGGGGCGCTGTGTGATGCGGCCGCCCGGCAGGATGCCCGCTTCCGGGTGATCCATCAGAAGAACGCCGGGGTCGGCGCGGCCCGCAATGCCGGGTTGGCTGCAGCCCGCGGCACCTATGTGCAGTTTCTGGACAGTGATGACGCACTGGAGCCCCAGATGGTGGAGGTGCTGTGCCGCACGGCCCGGCAGACGGACGCCGACCTGATTTTGTTTGGCAGTTACGATGACCGCTATGCGCCCGATGGCACCCGGGTGAGCAGCACGGAGGTCGCACCGGTGCTGGAAGGGGTGTACCGCGGCGACCCCTGCCCGCAGCTGTTCTCGCAGCTGTCGGCCATGTCGCTGGTCACGCGGCAGCTGTTCCGCCGCCGCTGCATCGAAGAGGGCAACTGCCGCTTTACCGATTACAAGATCGCGGAGGACGCGCTGTTTTTCGTGTCCTTTTACCGGCAGCACCTGCACTGTGTGGTGGGCATCCCGGAAAAGCTCTACCGCTATAAGCTGCGTGCCTCGGGTTCGGCCTCCCAGAGCTACCACCCGGAGCGCCTGACGGATAACTTTTACCTCTCGGACGCGGTGGAAGCCGTGGCAAGGGACTGGGGCCTGAACGACGACCCCGCCTGCCGCCGGGCCGTAAACCACAGCCGGGTGCTGGACCTGCAGCTGGGCATCAAGAATGTCTGTCTGGGGCCGCTGAGCTTCCGGCAGCGCACCGCATGGCTGCGGCAGGCGTTGCGCATCCCGGCGGTGCGAGCCGCTGTGCGGGACATGCCCCTGCAGGACGCCCGCAGCCGCAACGACCGCATCAAACTGGCCTTGCTGAAGGTGCGGCTGTGCGCGGTGGTCATTGCCCTGTCCAGCTGGAACAACTGCCGCTGAAAAGACGAAACAACAAAAGCGCCCCTGTGCACCGGATGGGTTCCGTGCACAGGGGCGCTGTATTTTATAAGGAAAAAGCGGGGGCTCAATCGTCGTCGCTGTCCAGCTTGAGCACGGCGGTAAAGGCCTCGCTGGGCAGGGAAACGCTGCCTAGCTGGCGCATCTTCTTTTTGCCTTCCTTCTGCTTTTCCAGCAGCTTCTTCTTGCGGGTGATATCGCCGCCGTAGCACTTGGCCAGAACATCCTTGCGCATGGCCTTGACCGTCTCACGGGCGATGATCTTGCCGCCGATGGCGGCCTGCACCGGGATCTCGAACAGGTTGCGGGGAATGTTGTCCCGCAGCTTTTCGCAGATGCGGCGGCCCTTGGCGTAAGCGTTATCCCGGAACACGATCATGGACAGCGCATCCACGGGGTCGCCGTTAAGCAGGAAGTCCAGTTTGACCAGATCGCTCTCGCGGTACTCCTTGAACTCGTAGTCGTAGCTGGCGTAAC
>ERZ773277.1740-NODE-1740-length-16486-cov-40.154160_pt1 | contig 16486 bp, 12 predicted proteins | sample MGYA00511957_ERZ773277 | MGnify/ENA primary metagenome ERZ773277 (study PRJEB29015, sample SAMEA2737800) | human gut metagenome | biome: human gut; feature: human-associated habitat; material: faeces | place: China | collected 2012 ... | reverse complement strand
GTGCCGACAATACTTGTCTGGAGACGGACCGGGAAGATAGGTCAATGCCAACACAGAAGACCGCAGTCATTTGACTGCGGTCTTTTGCTATATCCAAACCATTTTCCGCGTCGCTGTGATACAATGGCCCTGCCGTGGGATTTCAGACACGGCAGAAGAAAACATGCAGATCTGCTGTAACCTTTTGCGCGCAGCGGACTCTTATAGACAGAACATCGAGATGGGAGGGGCAAGGATGGACACGTTCGACGTCATATTTACAACCTACAGTCCGCTCGTGTTCCGCTACCTGCGCTCCCTGAGCGGAGATGCGGCCGTCGCCGAAGAGCTCACGGCGGAGACCTTCTACCGCGCCTACACCCATTTTGATTCGTTTCGCGGCGACAGCAAGCTCGAGACGTGGCTGTGCGCCATAGCGAAAAACGCGTACCACAAGCACCGCCGGCACAGCGCGCGCACGGTCGGCGCGGATGCGCTTGCGGCCCTGCCGGCGGAGACGGACTTTGTCGAGCGCTTTCTTGACCGCGAGCAGGCGCGGCAGATCTACCGCCACGTGCACGAGCTGGGCGCGCAGTATAAGGAAGTGTTTTTGCTGCGCACGCTCGGTGAGCTGAGCTTCCGCGACATTGCGGACATCTTCGGCAAGTCCGAATCGTGGGCGAAGGTCACGTACTTTCGCGCCAAAAACAAAATCATCGAACGAATGGAGGGATCGACATGAACCCGATCACCTGCGGCATGGCAGCGGATCTGCTGCCGCTGTATCTGGACGGCTGCTGCAGCGCCGACAGCAGCGCGGCGCTGGCCGCGCACATGGACACCTGCCCGGCCTGCCGGGCGCAATACGCGCAGCTGCGGCGCGATCTGACGCCTGCTGCGGACACGGAGCAGGATCGCGGCACGGACGCGATCGCACGCGCTCTGGCGCGGAAAATGCGCCGCCGCAAGCGCTGCCTGCGCGCGCTCGGCGCGGTGTTGGGCGTGCTGCTGGCTGTGTTTCTCGTGTTCCTCGGCAAGACCTTTGTGATCTTCGGTCAGCCGGGCGGCGCTGTGTCTGCCGCGCTCCCGGCCGGTGCGACCGACCTTGCCGGGCGAGAGGTCAGTGGCAGCGCCGAGGAGGTCGGCGCGTATGTCTTTGCGACCGGCACGGCGCGGCTCGTCGTCGCAGCGGACGTGCTGCCGGATGCGCCTGTAACCGTGCGGCTCTGGCAGGTGCGCGAGACGCGCGAAAATACCATGGTCGCAACGCTCGACGCAAAGCACCGGTCGTGCATCTTCACGAATCTGCCGCCTGAGACGCTCTATGCCGTCACGGTGGACGGCGCGCCGGATGTGCAGCTCACCGTGCGCAGCGGGCTTACGTTCCGGGAGGCGTTTTCGCTCATGCTGCAGGAGCTGTGAGCAGGGATAGAAGTCGGACAGAAATCGGAAAGCCCCGCCGGAAAACCGGCGGGGCTTTTGGGGTGCTGCGAAAAGAAAGGAATCAGATCAGTATTTCTGCAGCGGGGCGTATTTCTCGTGCAGCTTCTCCTCGCGCTCGAGGTCGGACTCGATGCGTCTGTGGCGTGCGCGGATCTGCTCGTGGGTGTGCATATGCGGCACCTTGTACATGTGGTTCTCCTCGACAGCCTCGAACAGGTACGGACCGACGAAGGCGGGATTCATGCCCTTGACGGTGATGTTGCTGTCGAACAGGCGGCGGTAATCCCAGTAGCTGTCGGTGGCGTAGAACGGGTCGCACGGGACGCTGTAGTCGGCCGGGCGGTGATCCTCGCTGTTGTGGATGTTCGTGTGCACATATTCGGGGCAGAACACGCTCACACCCATCATGCTGTAGTCGGGGTCGTTCTCGGCGAGGTCGCGCACGGCCTCAGCGATGCAGACGGCGGCATGCTTGCTCGCAAGGTAGGCCGTGTTGTAGCGCAGGCCGGTGATCAGGCCGGCGATGGATGCGGTGAACAGGAAGTGGCAGGGCGTGCCCTGCTGCTTGAAGATGGGCAGCACCTCATGCACGTAATAGGTCAGGCCGAGCACGTTCGTGTTCATGGCCCAGGCCCAGTCCTGAGGCGGATGGTTGTAGACCCAGCCTGCGGTGGCGATGCCGGCGTTGGCGAACATCAGGTCGAGCTGGCCGTACTCCTGCATGACGCGCAGGATGCTGAAACGGACCTCTTCATACTTCGTGACGTCGGTCTTGATGGTGACGACCTTTGCCGCACCGGCCTTCTCGCAGATGGCCTTGGTCTCCTCGAGACCTTCGGTGTTGATGTCGATGAGGGCGAGGCGCATGCCGCGCTTGGCAGCCTCTTCGGCGAAGGCGCGGCCGATGCCGGTGGCAGAACCGGTGATGGCGGCAACTTTGTTCTTGAATTCTTTCATGTCTGAACTTCCTTTCTGTAGATCAGGATGGGATTGCGGGGCTCAGGCGAGCCCCGGGAACAGGACGCACATGAGCGTGACGGCGGCGGTACCGACGGTCGTGGCGATGACGGTCGTCACGAACAGGGCGGGGTAGACCTCCTTGAGCTTCATGTGGCACATGGGCAGCAGCATGAGGATGCTGCCCGAATAGGGCATGGAGTCGAGCGTAGTGGCCGCAAACGCGGACACGCGGTGGATGGTGCTGGCCGTCAGGCCGAGCGCCTGCAGCTTCGGCGCGATGATCGGCAGCGCGACGAGCTGGCCGGTGGACGAGCCGCCGGTGAGCATGCACATGAGCGCCACAACGACCCAGCAGATGAGGATCGGCGCGATGCTGATGCTCGTGATGGCGGTGATCATGGACTGGAACGCGTCCGTGTTGGTGATGACGCCGGCGAAGCCGCAGATCGCGGCGACGGTCATCGTCATGGGCACGGAGTCGACGGCGCCGCTGTTGAGCATGGCCTTGAGATCCTTGCGGCGCAGCTGCGGCCAGAACAGCACGAGGGACAGCGCGATGGAGCACAGCAGGCAGATGTTGATGTTGAGCTTCCAGATGTTGAACAGCAGGAAAAGGACGGCCATCGGAATGAGGGCGACGATCAGCTTCGGCTTGCTGCCTGTGCTGTCATAACGCGGGTCGAGCGGGTGGAGCTCGAAGTGCTCGCCGCGTTTGCGGGCGCGGTTGATGAGCAGGTTCATGATGACGAGGATCGCGGCGATCTCCGCCGCTGCGCCCACGAGACCGGGCACCAGCGCCACGTCGGCCGCCGTGCCGAGCACGGTCATGGCGGCCACGTTCGTGACCTGCGGGCTGCCGGGGATGGTCAGCGTGAAGGTGAACGAGCCCGCGCCCAGAATGCCGAGGATGAACTTCTTCGGGATATCGCAGCGCTCGAAAATGACCAGCGTGATCGGGTACATGAGCACGATGACGACACCGGCGATGATGCCGCCGAGGTTGAGGATGGTGCCGATGACCAGGATCACAGACATGCCGATGAGGTTTTTGCCGGTATTGCTCATGTTCTCCTTGAGCAGGCGGTTCATGACGGTGTCGGCGATGGTGTAGGCGGCGCCGCTCTCCGTGTAGATCTTCGACTGCAGGCAGCCGAAGAGGATCATGAAGAAGAAGCTCTTGACGGCGGTGAACATACCGCTGACATAGTCGCCGACGAGGCTGTCGATAAACGGCAGCGTGTTGCAGGCGATGACGACGCACGCGCCGGCAAATGTGGCCAGATAGACCGACCAGTCTTTATAGCAGAGATAGATAACGATCAGAAAACCGAGGATACAGCCGATGACGCCCAATGTTGACACCTCTTCCGATCGGGATTACACGGATTCGGCCTGCTTCTCGGCCGCATCGAGGGGCTTGCGATCCACCTTCGGGATCAGGTACATGGACGCAACGGCGACGCACGAGAGCACGATGCCATAGATGAACGAGGCGGTGTAGCCGCCGGTGGAGGCAACGAGCGCGGCGCTGATGCGCGGCGTGATGAGCGTGCAGAAGATCATGTAGCCGAACAGGGCCACGCCGTAGATGCCGCCGGCGTAGACCGGACCGTAGGACTTGTTGATCGTGACGGGGTAGACGCTGTTGGTGGCGCCGAAGCCGAGGCCGAGCAGCGCATAGCCGAGGTAGAACATGAACAGCGAGTGTGCCGCGATCAGGCAGACGGCGGACAGGATGCACAGCGCGCCGCAGATGCCGTAGACGTGCTTGTAGCTGATCTTGTCGCACAGCGCGCCGAGGAACAGGCGGCTGAGGGTGTTGGCGATGAAGTAGATCGACACGCCCAGCGTGGCTGCGCTCAGCGTGAAGCCGGCGTCGGTCATATACACGGAGAAGCGCGGGAACATGATCATATACATCGTCGGGAAGAAGGCGGTGCACACGATCAGGTGCCAGATGGGACGGGTCTTGAGTGCGCGGCGCACGTTATAGCTCTCGAGCTGGGTCTCCGCGCTCGAGGCGGAGCCGGCAAAGCCGGCGGGCGTGTAGCCGACAGGCGCCTGACGGACGCCGAGCGCGCACACGACGCACACGACCAGGGACACGAGGCCGACGATGCGCAGCGTGGAGATGATGCCGGTGGACTGCACGAGCTTCGAGCAGATCGGCGCGAGGAAGGCGGACGAGCCGCCGGTGAAGGCCATGCACAGGCCGGAAACGAGGCCGCGCTTGTCCGGGTACCAGCCGGTGGAGACATAGGTAGCCACGGTGTAGGCGAGGCCGTTGCCGAGACCCTGCAGGAAGCTGAAGGTCACATACAGCAGCCACGGGGCCGACTGCGGCACGAAGCTGCTGGTCAGCGTGCCGAGCGGGAACAGCACGGCGCCGAGCAGCATGGCGTTTTTTGCGCCGATCTTCGACATGAGCGTGCCGCCGATCAGGGCGCCGGGCGTCCAGCACAGCAGCATGGTCGTGCTGACGTTTGCGATGGCGTCTGCGGTCCAGTTAAAGTGTGTCGCCAGCGGGGAAACAAATACGGCCGCGGAGTTGGTCACGCCGGTGATGAGCAAAATCACCAGGCAGCGAATCAGGATTCCAAGGCGGCTGCGATCCATATTCTCGATCGTCTTTTCCATCGAGATTCTCCTTTCTATCATTGACATGGTCCTGTGCTCCGGCAGCCGGGCAGACAGCCTCCGGAGCGCTCCGCACCGCCGCGACGGACGGCTGCGGAGCTGCGTTCGTGTGTCCCTGCGGGATACACATCGGTTTTGTTCGGTTGTGCCCATTATATTTGCTTGACAGGAAATCGACAATGTTTGCCGTGCACAGTATCCGGTCAAAATTTTGTCATAGAGACCAATCCGCATTTTGCTCCGGAAACCGTTTTTGACGCAAAAAACCGGACCGGCAAGCTTTGCTGGTCCGGTTTTCAGGCTGCGGCCGCCGTCAGAAGGCGACGTTGTTGAGGTAGCCGTCGATCAGAAAAGACAGCTGGAGCGAAAACAGCAGCTCTGTCGTCGAAAGGTCGATCCCGCAGATGGATTCGATCTGTGCGATGCGGTAGTTGACGGTGTTGCGGTGCAGAAAGAGCCGCTCGGAGGTGTGCGCCTTGTTAAAGCCGCATTTGGTGAATACGCGCAGCGTCTGGTAGAGCTCGGCACTTTTTTCGCGGTCGTAGTGGATGAGCGTGTCGAGCGCGGGATGCCGGATGAAGGACAGCAGGCTTTTGTCCTCGACCTGATCGAGCAGCGCGTAATACACGTAGTCCGAGAAAAAGAAGAGCTTCTGGTCCGAGCGCATCTGCTTGGCCAATTGCAAGGTCTGCAGCAGCATGTTATAGTGGAGTGAAAGCTGGTTGTTGGCCTGAAAACAGTTGCTGATGCCGACGATCAGCCGGTGCCCCTGCGTGTACTGCTCCAGCGCTGCGCGCTGTTCGGGCGTGATGGTGCCGCCGTCCGCCGCCGTCAGCAGCAGCACCAGATCGTTCTTGACCACTGAAAAGGCCGTCTTGCCGAAGATGGCCTGCATATCCGGAATGAGGCGGGATTTGTAGTAGGCCGGCTCCTTATAATAGACCGGCCGGATGATCGCCAGACATTTCTGCTCCGGAAAGCTCAGCTTGGCCAGCTTCATGCGGCGCTCCATGTCCACGTTCTGCGCGCCGGCGAGCATATCGGCAAAGATGTTGTTGAGCTGGGAGGCGCGGTAATCGATCCAGTTGCCGTTGTTGCTTTTGACGATGCGCTCCTTTGCCGAGCTGGACAGCAGCGGGATGATCTGCTGCTCGGCCGCGCTGAACATGCCGGTCTTGCTCACGATGATGACGTAGCCCATCATGAAATTGTCGTAGACGATGCGCGTGCACAGCAGATAGCGCTGCATGTGCTCGCAAAAAAGCGTGAAGGGCTTGTCCGAGAGGGAATACTCGTTTTTGCGCCGCCGGTCCTCGATATACTCCATTAGAATATCGCTGCAGTATCCCTGCTCGATGCTCCGCATCCACAGCGGGTAGTCCACATAGAAGTTTTTCGTCTTGGCCACGAGCTTTCCCGTGCTGTCGATCACGACGAACAGGTCGCCGGTGACGTCGGTCATTTTGGTCAGCACCCGGTCCAGCTCCGCACCGTTGCAGAGCATATACAGTACCTGTGTATAGAGCTGCTGGTCGGACTGCTGGTAGCTCAGCAGCTCCTTTACGGTCTGAAACAGCACGGCAAATTCACCGCGATCGATCATGGCACTGTTCGTCAGTCTGCCCGCCAGCTCCGGCGGCAGCGTGCCGTAGTACAGCAGGTTGGTCGGCAGCACGGTGTCCGGTGTCAGCTGCCCCGCGTCGGCAAAATAGAGCGTTCCGGCCTGCACATCGCTCTGACCGGAGGCAAGGATGTTGACGTCCACCAGCTCGCAGTCGGAACGAATGTCGATGTACATGAGCATATGCGGCTGGCTGGCCGAATGCAGCTTTGTGATCAGTTCGGAAAATTTCACGGTCGTGCCTCCTCGGATATACTAAAATTGTTAAAAAAATATTTAACTCAATTATACTACACGGAGGGGTGCGGGCGCAACCGCTGCCGTTGTGCTGCGTGACAAAAAGGCAGCGGGTCGTTGTGCACGGCACACAACGGCGGTCGTTTCCGCGTCGGGCAGGATCGTTGTGCACAGCGGCGGGATTGTCTGTCCCGCACAAAATCAAGCTTTTTTTGGTGTTTCATGCATATGGAAATCCGCGAAACAGATGGTTAAAATATTTGCAAAGGCACGGATGCGGCGGCAGAATCCGCATCCCCTGTCGTTCCTGCACAAGCAGACAGCATCGGTTTCGGAATCATCCAAAGAAAGAGAAGAAACGCCTCATGAAGTACGAAAAACTGTTTCAGCCCGGAAAGATCGGGAACCTTGAGCTGCGCAACCGCGTCGTTATGACGGCCATGGGCGCGCTCATGGGCGACTGGAACGGCTGCACCACGCCGGAGCAGATCCGTTTCTATGAGGATCGCGCCAAGGGCGGCTGCGGCCTCATCATTCCGGAATTCACCTCCGTGGACGCCGACAGCGGCCACTGCAACCCCATCCAGCTCGGCATCTATGACAGCCGGCAGATCAAGAGCTTCCAGCTCATCTGTGAGGCGGTGCATCGCCACGGCGCGAAGATCTTCATCCAGCTGCATCACGGCGGCCGCGAGGCGCCCCCGGCCTGCAATGGCGGCCGTCAGGCCATGGCTCCGAGTGTGGAGCTCAACTCCGTCGTCGGCCGCGCGACCATTCTGCCGCGCGAGATGACCATTGAGGACATTGACAATCTGGTCGAGAAGTACGTGCAGGCGGCGGTCAACTCCGAGCTGGCCGGTGCCGACGGTGTCGAGGTCCACGCGGCGCACGGCTATCTCGTGCAGCAGTTTTTGAGTCCCTATACCAACAAGCGCACCGACGAATACGGCGGAAGCATGGAAAACCGCTGCCGCTTCCTCGTGCGCATCCTCACCGGCATCCGCGCCGCCGTCAGCCGTGATTTCGTTGTCGGCGCGCGCATCAACGGCAATGACTTCGTCGAGGGCGGCAACGATCTCGCTGCCTGCACCGAGATCGCCAAATACCTCGAGCCGTATGTGGATTACTTCAATGTGTCCTGCGGCGTGTATGCCAGCGCACCGACCATGATCGAGCCGTGCTACAGCCCCGAGGGCTGGAGAAAGGATCTGGCCAAGACCATCAAGGCCGCTGTGCACGTGCCTGTCATTGCCGTCAACACCATCAAGCACCCCGAGACGGCCGAGCGCTTCCTGCAGGAGGGCGTGAGTGACTTTGTCGGCATGTCCCGCATGCAGCTGGCCGATCCCGACGTGGTCAAAAAGGCCATGGCCGGCCGTGAGGATCTCATCCGCAAGTGTCTCGGCTGCATGAACTGCAACAAGTCCGTCGTCGCGGGCAAGAACCTGCACTGCGCCATCAACCCCGTCACCGGCCGCGCCACGGTCTATGGCGACGAGAACCTGGTCAAGACCGGCGCCGGCCGCACGGTCGCGGTCGTGGGCGGCGGCCCCGGCGGTATGCAGGCTGCGCTCCTGCTGAAAAAGCGCGGTTATTACCCGGTCATTTTCGAGAGCCATGACCATCTCGGCGGCAGCGCCGTGCTGGCCTCGAAAGCGCCGTGCAAGGGTATGGTGGCCGAGCTCATTGAGACCATGAAGGCCGAGATGAAGGAGTACCACATCGAGGTGCGCCTGAACACGCCCGCCACGGTCGAGACGCTGCGCGCGCTCGATCCCTACGGCGTCGTCGTCGCCTGCGGCGGCGATCAGATCGTGCCGAACATTCCCGGTGTGGACCGCAGCAACGTTTACTATATCGAGGATGTGCTTTTGCGCCGCGTCTCCTTCGAGGGCAAGAACATCGCCGTCATCGGCGGCGGCCATGTCGGCCTTGAGGTCGCGCACTTCCTGTGCGACAACAACAAGGTCACGGTCGTCGAGATGCAGAAGGAGGTCGGTGTCACGATCTACCGCACGGCGCGCTACAAGCTGTTGTCCCTGCTCGCCGAGAGCGGTGTGGAGGTCCTGACCGAGCACGCCATTGCCGGCGTGACCGACGGCGCGGTCGAGCTCAGGAAGACCGACACCGGCGAGGTCGTCACCCGCCCGGCCGATATCGTCATCATGGCGCTCGGCAATCGCCCCGACAAGAGCTACGAGCAGCAGCTCAAGGATGCGTTCGACAAGGTCGTCTTTGTCGGCGACGCCAACAAGGGCGGAACGATGGCCGATGCCACGCTCAGCGCCTACGAAAACTGCTGGTTCTTCTAAACCATATTGAATTTTTTATAAAAGGAAGGCTTTATTATGAAAAACAATCTGTTTGATCTTTCCGGCCAGGTCGCGTTCTGCTGCGGCGGTTCCTCCGGTCTCGGCCTTCAGTTCGCCAAGGCGATGGCCAACGCGGGCGCAGACATCGCGCTCGTCGCCCGCCGCACCGACCGTCTGGATGAAAACGCCAGGGAGATCGAGGCGGAATACGGCGTCAAGGTCTATCCGCATTACATGGATCTGCAGGACTCCAAGAGCATCACGGACTGCGTCAGCGACGTCGTCGCGCATTTCGGCAAGATCGACATTCTGGTCAATGCCGCCGGTATTCCGGGCGGCGGCGACCCGGCCACGCTCACGGACGAGTACTGGCTCAACGTCATCAACACCGACCTCAACGGTCAGTTCTTCACCTGCCGCGAGGTCGTGCGCCAGTCCATGAAGCCCAATCAGTACGGCCGCATCATCATGGTCTCGTCCATCCACGGCGTCTGCGGCCGTAAGGGCGTGGACACGGCACCGTATGCGGCGGCCAAGGGCGGCATCGTCAACCTGACGCGCTCGCTCGGCAACTCCTGGGCGCGCGACGGCATCACCGTCAACTGCATCTGCCCGGGCTATTTCCCGACCGAGATGACCGCGGCCTATATCGACGCACCGTTCTTCAATCAGGCGCACCTCGAGTGCTGCCCCATGGAGCGCCACGGCAAGACCGGCGAAATGGACGGCCTGTGCACCTACTTTGCCTCCCCGGCCTGCAGCTACACCACCGGCCAGATCGTGTGTGTGGACGGCGGCTGGAGCGCCATCTGATCTCTGCCTGATCCGGCTTTCGCCGCGGCGCATAGCGGCGAAGCCGTTCCTCTCCGCGTCGGGCGGCTGTGTATGCCCGGCCGCCCGGCGCGTCATGTTTCCCGTATCACCATGCGCATTTCTTCCTTTCATCCCCCCCCACTCCATGGCATACGCCCCTTCTTTTTCTTCGCGCGGCAGCAGTTTTTGCTGCCGCGCAAAGCGTTTTGGGGCGTTGCGTGCGCGCTTGCGCTGCGCGGCGATTTGTGCTATCCTGCGCGTGGGGTGATACGATGAAAATTCTCATGATCAACGGCAGCCCGCATCCGCGCGGCTGCACATACACCGCCCTGCACGAAATGGAGCGGGTGCTGCGCGCAGCCGGTGCCGAGGTGCAGATCCTGACCGTCGGTGCCGAGCAGATGGGCGGCTGCGTGGCCTGCGGCGGCTGCCGTGCGACCGGGCGCTGCGTGCGCGGCGGACTGGTGAACGATGCCATCGACGCGATGGAGACGGCCGATGCGCTCGTGCTCGCGTCCCCGGTGCACTATGCCGGGATCTCCGGCGCGATGTCGGCCTTTTGCGACCGGCTGTTTTATGCCTCCGACGGCTGGGCAAACAAGCCCTGCGCGTGCGTTGTCTCGGCGCGCCGCGCGGGTACGACGGCGGCGCTCGATCAGCTGGTCAAGTACCCGATGATCTCGAACATGCCGGTCGTCTCCTCGCAGTACTGGCCGATGGTGCACGGTGCGTGCCCGGAGGACGCCGCGCAGGATGCGGAAGGGCTGCAGACCATGCGCCAGCTCGCGCGCAACCTGCTCTGGCTGGTGCGGTGCATCGCCGCCGGTGACGCGGCGGGCGTTGCGCGCCCGGAGACGGAAGCGCGCACATTCACCAATTTCATCCGCTGATTTTCGGCAGTATGACAAAAGACCAGCCGCCGCAGGCATCGCCTGCGGCGGCTGGTCTTGTATTTGGGGAAGTGTGCTCAGCCGCGCTTTTTCACCCGGCGCTTGCCGGTCATGTGCTCCACGGTCAGGCACAGCACGGTCGTGCGCGGGATGACCGCCGTGGAAAACGGGAAGTCCGGCGCGCGGTACTGCGCCATGAGCACACGCAGCGCGTGCTCCTTGCCGCTGTCCGGCACGACGGTGATGCGCCCCTGACCGATGACGCTCTCATACGTCATGGTGCAGTTGCCGTGCTCGTCGTCGAGGATGAGCTCGTGCCCGCGGTCCATCTCGAACGATGCGTTCGGGTTTCTGGCGATGAGGTCATACTTCGTGCCGGTATCCGCACCGTGAAAGTACAGCCGGACGGTCTCGCCGTCGGCCTCAAGGCCGAAGTTCAGCGGCAGGATGTAGGGATACGGCTCGTCGTGCAATGCGAGGCGGCACACGTCGCACCCGCGCATGACGGCGATGAGCTCGTCAAAATCTGTGATCTCGCGATCTGCTCTGCGCATGAAAATGCTCCTTTCCGATCAGCCGATTGGCGTGCCGAGACGCGCCAGCACGTCCTGAAAATACTCCGGCAGCGGGCAGGTGAACGTCACAAGCTCACCCGTGCGCGGGTGGATGAATCGCAGCGCGCGCGCGTGCAGGCACTGTCCGCTCAGCCCCTTTTCCGGGCGCTTATGGCCGTAGACAAGATCGCCGAGCAGGGGGTGACCGATGTGCGCCATGTGCACGCGGATCTGGTGCGTGCGGCCGGTCTCCAGCTCGCAGCGGATGTGCGTGTAGCCGTTGTAGCGCGCGATGACCGACCAGTGCGTGACGGCGCGGCGGGCGTTTTTGCTCGTCACGGCCATGCGCTTGCGGTCTGTCGGGTGGCGGCCGATGGGCGCGTCCACCGTGCCGGCATCGTCGCGCAGATTGCCGCAGACGACGGCCTCATACGTGCGCGCCATCGTGTGGTCGGCCAGCTGCGCCGAGAGCGCGAGGTGCGCGAAGTCGTTCTTCGCCGCGACGAGCAGCCCCGACGTGTCCTTGTCGATGCGGTGCACGATGCCCGGCCGCCGCTCGCCGCCGACGCCGGAGAGACTCTCCCCGCAGTGGGCGAGCAGGGCGTTGACGAGCGTGCCGTCCTCGTGACCGGGCGCGGGGTGCACGACCATGCCGCGCGGCTTGTTGACGACGATGAGATCCGCATCCTCGTACACCACGTCCAGCGGCAGATCCTGCGCCACGAGCTCCGAGGGCGCGGCATCCGGCAGCGTCACGACAAACGTGTCGCCGGGGACGGTTTTGTAGTTTTTCTTCACGGGCGCGCCGTCTTTCGTCACAGCGCCCTGCGCGAGCAGCCGCTGGGCGGCGCTGCGCGTGAGCCCGGGCAAAGAGCGTGCGAGGAGAGCGTCGATCCGCTCGGCGCTCTCCTGTGTTTGAATCGTTCGTTGTTCCATTAGAAATCCGAAAACTCCGCCAAAATGTCGTCGAGTGAGTACGCTGCGCCGTCGGCACTGCCGTCCGTGGCATCGTCCGGCTTGGGCGTTTCCGGCTCGGCGGGCGCAGCGGGTGTGCTGTTGAGATAGGCCAGCAGCGGGTCTGCCGCCTCGGCTGCAGGCTGCGCTGCCGGTTTGGGCTGCGCGGGGGCTGCCGGTTTGGGAGCCGGGGCTGCCGCCTCGGGCGCGGCGGGTGTCACCGGCTGCGCGGCGACGGGCGCGCGGTCCCACGCGGCGAAGAGATCATCCTTCGCCGGAGCGGCTTCCTGCGCGGCGGCAGCGGGTGCGGCGCTCGGCGCGGGCTTCGCGCTCGCTTCGGGCGCGGCGTCGGGCCTGCGCCTTGCGGGCAGGTGCAGCCTGCGCGCCTTGGGCGCGTCATGCGCGGCCTCCGTGCGCTGCCTGCGCGCGGTTTTCGGCGCGGCGTCATCCGCACCGTCGTCCCCGCGGTAGAAGATCACGTGCAGGCACAGCGTGATGCCGGCCACGACGATGAACACGTCCGCCAGATTGAACACGGCAAAGCGCACGAAGAGGAAGTTGAACATGTCCACGACGTAGCCGCTGAGGATGCGGTCGATGCAGTTGCCGACCGCACCGGCGAGCACCAGCACGACCGACCAGCGGCCGACCTTGCCGTGCACGACGTTGCGCCGCAGGCAGAACACCGCGATGGCGGCGAACACGAGCGTGAAGATGATGAAGATCCAGTGCGGCGCGTGCTTGAGCATACTGAACGCAGCGCCGTTGTTGTGGATATTCGTCAGCTCCAGCATGCCCGGAATGAGCGTGACGTGCCCGGTGTCGAGCGCGATGTTGACGGTGACCCAGTATTTGAGCCCTTGGTCAGCGATGAGGATCAGGATGGCTACGATGGCATACCACATAGCGGTTCCTCGCTTTCGGATCAGGATTTTGGGATCGGGTGATTACTCCGCCTGCTGCGCGGCCACGACCGCAGCACAGCGCGGGCACAGACCTGTCTCGGGGTCGGCCTGCTCGGAGTGCATCCAGCAGCGCGGGCATTTGGTGCCGGGCGCGTTGCGCACGGAGATGTGCAGACCGGGGAAGTTCGTGCCGGTGCCGGTGACGGCGTCGGCCGGTACGTCGCCGCCGATGAGCGCCTGCGATACGATCAGCAGCTCCGGCAGGTTCATGCTCTGCACGTCGTCGAGCGCGGCCTTGGCGGCGTCATCGTCGGCGCGCAGCGTCACGGCTGCCTCGAGCGGCTTGCCGATGCGCTTTTCGGCGCGGGCGGCCTCGAGCACACCGTTGACGTCCGTGCGGACGCGGATGAGCTGATCCCACTGGGCAAGCTCGCTCTCGCTGAGCGCGTAGGCGTCGAACGGCTGGTTCATGACGTTGAGCAGCACGTTGCGCGCGTCGTCCTCGGCGCGGTGCGGCATGGCCAGCCAGATCTCGTCGCAGGTGAAGGCGAGGATCGGCGCGAACATCTTCGTCATGCTGTCGAGGATGAGGAACAGCGCCGTCTGCGCGCTGCGGCGCTCGAGCCCGTTGCGCTCGTCGCAGTAGAGGCGGTCCTTGATGATGTCGAGGTAGAAGCTCGAGAGCTCCACGACGCAGAAGTCGTTGATCGCGTGCGAGATCACGTGGAACTCGTAGTTGTCGTACGCCTTGGCCACGCGGCGGATGAGGTCGTTGAGCTTCGTGATCGCCCAGCGGTCGAGCGGGAGCATATCCTCCGGCGCGACGAGATGCGCGGCGTCAAAGCCGTCGAGGTTGCCGAGGCAGTAGCGCGCGGTGTTGCGGAACTTGAGATAGTTTTGCGTCAGCTGCTTGAAGATCTCCTTGGAGCAGCGCATATCGGCGTGGTAGTCGGCGCTGCCTGCCCAGAGGCGCAGCATATCGGCGCCGAACTCGTTGATGATCTCGGCCGGGTCCATGCCGTTGCCGAGGGATTTGTGCATGGCGCGGCCCTCGCCGTCGACCGTCCAGCCGTGGGTCAGGCACTCGCGGTACGGAGCGCCCTTGCCGAGCGCGCCGACGGCCACGAGCAGGGACGACTGGAACCAGCCGCGGTACTGGTCGCCGCCCTCGATATACATATCCGCCGGCCAGAAGCCCTGGTCGCGCTGCATGGCGGCGACGTGGGTAGAGCCGGAGTCGAACCAGCCGTCAAGGGTGTCGGTCTCCTGCGTGAAGTGCTTGCCGCCGCAGTGCGGGCAGGTGAAGCCCTCGGGCAGAATGTCGGCCGCCGGGCGGTCGAACCAGGCGTTGCTGCCTTCCTTTTCGAACAGCTGCGCAACGGCCTCGATGCTCTCCTCGGTGCAGACGGGCTTGTGGCAGTCGTCGCAGTAGAACACCGGGATCGGCAGACCCCAGCGGCGCTGACGGGAGATGCACCAGTCGGCGCGCTCGCGGATCATGGCGGCCATGCGCTCCTTGCCCCACACGGGCAGCCAGCGCACGTTCTCGCACGCGGCGACCGCGTCCTCCTTGAAGGAGTCCACGGAGCAGAACCACTGCGGCGTGGCGCGGAAGATGATCGGGCTCTTGCAGCGCCAGCAGTGCGGATAGCTGTGCACGATGTCCTCGGATGCGAAGAGCGAGCCGGCCGCCTTCATGTCTGCGAGGATGACGGGGTTCGATTCCTCCGTGGACATGCCGGCGTACTTGCCGGCGTAGTCGGTGTGGCGGCCCTGATCGTCCACGGGCACGACCATGTCCATGCCGTAGCGCTTGCAGGTCAGGTAGTCGTCGGCGCCGAAGCCGGGCGCGGTGTGCACGCAGCCGGTGCCGGAATCCATGGTGACGTAGTCTGCCAGCACCAGACGCGAAGTCTTGGGCAGGAAGGGATGGTCGGCGAGCATGTTCTCAAAGAATTCGCCCGGGTGCTGCTCGAGCACCTCGTAGCTGTCGAAGCCGCCGATGTGCATGACCTTCTCGGTCAGCGCGTCGGCCATGACGTACACCTCACCGTTGGGCGCCTGGACGAGGTTGTACAGCTCGCGCGGGTTGAGCGCGATGGCGAGGTTGCCGGGCAGGGTCCAGATCGTGGTCGTCCAGATGACGAAATAAAGCTTGCTGTGGTCGACGTTCGGCAGCTTGCCGAGGTCGTCGTGCATCGGGAACTTCACGTACACGGTCGTGCACGGATCGTCCTGATACTCGATCTCCGCCTCGGCGAGGGCGGTCTCGTCGTGGGCGCACCAGTACACCGGCTTGAGCCCCTTGTAGATGTGGCCGTTGCGGTACATCTTGCCGAACACGCGCACCTCTTCGGCCTCAAAGCCCTTGTTCATGGTCTTGTAGGGGTGCTCCCAGTCGGCGACGACGCCCATGCGCTTGAAGCCGTCCATCTGGCGGTCGATGTATTTCTGCGCATAATCATGGCAGGCGCTGCGGAAGTCGGCGATGCTCATGGCCTTGTGGTTGATCTTCTGCTCCTTGATGATGGCGCTCTCGATGGGCATGCCGTGGTTGTCCCAGCCGGGGATGTAGGGCGTGTAGTAGCCGCGCATGGCGTAGGAGCGGACGATGAAGTCCTTGAGCGCCTTGTTGAGCGCGTGGCCCATGTGGATGTTGCCGTTGGAGAACGGAGGGCCGTCGTGCAGGCTGAAGCGCGGCTTGCCGTCGTTCTTTTTGAGCATTTCGTTATACAGATCCATGTCGTTCCAGCGGCGGAGCATATCGGGCTCACGCTTGGCGAGGCCGGCGCGCATGGGGAAGTCTGTTTTCGGCAGGTTGATCGTGGCGTTGAAATCGTTCTTGGACATGGTAAAAATCGTTCTCCTCTCAGAGTAGTTTTCCGTTAAAATTGTGCAGGGCGGTACGGCACTGGCCGTCCCGCCCTGGTTGATTGCTGTTCACTCAGCTGTTGTGCAGAAAGTGATAGAGCTGCGTGGCGTCATCTGCTGCACTGTCGGCCGCGGCATCGTCAGCTTCCACGGGCTGCGCCTCCACGGGGGCGGCGGACACGGTTTCTGCTGCATACACGGGCTCTGCCTGCACAGGCTGCCCGGCGGCCGGAGCTTCCGGCTGCGCGGCAGGCACAGGCTCGGCCGGCGCGGCGGGCGCAGGCTCGGCAGGTGCGGCGCTCGCGGTCGG
>ERZ773277.1720-NODE-1720-length-16605-cov-46.857221_pt1 | contig 16605 bp, 17 predicted proteins | sample MGYA00511957_ERZ773277 | MGnify/ENA primary metagenome ERZ773277 (study PRJEB29015, sample SAMEA2737800) | human gut metagenome | biome: human gut; feature: human-associated habitat; material: faeces | place: China | collected 2012 ... | reverse complement strand
GCTGCCGGAGCGGTGCTTAAGCCGCAAGGCGGGAATTGTGCGGTGTTGCCCTAAATTTGTCTTATCATTTCGGGTGCTTTTGTCTCGCTATCCCGCAACCTTACTGCGCGTGGTTGATGGGTTCCATGATGGCGTGTACCACAAAGCGCTGGTTGTTGGAAGCATAGGCGGAGCGGCAGGTGGAAAGCGTCAGGATATGGCTGCCGCTGGGAACATCCACGCCGGTATCATACAGCGAAAGTTCTTTCAGATACCGCAAAAAGGCATCGTAATCTTCGCCCTCACTGTAATCCAGCGCATAGCACGGGTCGTCCGATTTGGCATCGTGTGCCGAGAAGATGCGGCACAGGTAGTCGCCATCCGGCGTGTACAGGGTAAACGTTGGGTTTGCGCTGTAAAAATCCTGCTTGCGGTAAGCATCCAGCTTGCCGAACATGGCGCCGTTATGGATGTTGTGGCCATGGATCACATGGCACAGACCGTCCGCCCAGCTGGTGGAATCCCACGAAGGGCGGATCAGACAGCCATCGTTGCTGCTTGCACCGGAAAAGCTGCGGCGCAGGTAATAGTTGGAATCTTCGTTCTGCACCACCGGCAGCGAAAGTTCCAGCCCCGGCACACTGAGCCATGCGGTAACGTCCGGGTTCTGCTCTTTCAACGCGGTAAAGTCCAGGCGGGAAGCCGGGGCGTTATCGCCGCCGGTGCTGGTATCCATCCAGACAAGCTGGGTGCGCAGGGTCTGGTATTCTTCATCACTTTTCTGGTAGCTTGTCCACTGCCAGAAGAACAACAGCAGGAACACCACCGCGGCAGCCAGCAGCGCCGGTACAATAAACTTGGAAAGCTGCGCTGCCGTTACGCCATCCGTACTGCGCCGACGGCGCGGCTTGGGGTCTTTCTCCGGCGGCTCACGGTACATGGTGTACTGCTTTCTGCTGGATTTGTGGTGGGTACTGCTGCCTGTGGAGCGGCGGGGCTGCCCGCTATAAGAGGGATTTTGTCTGTTCATGCTTACCCCCTGTCGGAATGCGAGGCATCATCGCCGTTTTCTTTCTTTTTGCGCACCACGGTCACACCAACAGCCGCGCCAATACATACAACTGCCAGCGCCAGGAAGATCCACATCACCGGGCTGTCACCGGTGGGCAGGCCGTACTGACCGTTTGCAAAAGCCGGAACATTCGGCGGGGCCGTGGGGCTAATCTTGGGGGTATCACCATCGCCATTGGGTATTGCACCAGGGTTACCCAGCGTATTCGGGTCATCGCCGGGTTCACCCGGGGTCGGATCTCCATCCGGGTTGGGCGTTTTGTCCGGGTTCTCCGAAGGATTGCTCGGTGTCGGCGTTGCGCTCGGCTGGTCCACCATCTTGACCAGGTGGTAGCCACAGTTGGGGATGGTGCCGTCACCGTTAAAGTAGAACTCTACATCCGCGGCCTGAGCATAGCCCTCCGGGGCGCTTTCCTCGTGCATGATGTAAGTATGACCTGCCACCAGCACCTCGCCGGTGTTGCCGGTCATCACCAGCTTTTCCGGTTCTGTACCGGAAACCCAGCTGTGAACCAGCTTGCCGGTGTTCTTATCCGTCAGCGTCATGGAAGCCCCTGTCAGAGAGTTGCCGTTGGGGTCCACCTTGGAAAGCTTGACTTCCAGTGGCTGGTCAATAACAGTCAATGTCTGGCCATCCAGCTTGCCGGATTTGGAAGTTACGGCAACGGTAAAATCCGAATTGATGGTAAAGGTAATATCGCTGGTCATGGCATAGCCTGCCGGAGCGTAAGTTTCGCGCAGCAGGTAGTTACCGGGCGAAAGCTGCATCTCGTGCGGAGTGCTTTCGGTCTTCCAGCTGTCGATCTCGTTCTGGGTGCCATCGGAGCCTACGCTGTAAACCACCAGTTTTGCGCCGGGCAGTTCATCGCTGCCGGTGGCGGACTTTTTGCTCACGATCAGCTTTTGCCGCTTGGCGTTGGTAAAGGTAAAGGTTTTGCCGTCATCGCTGGTGGTCATGGTGGAAACATAGCCATCCAGGCCGGTCATATCCTCGCTGATGTTGCAGTTTGTCATCCCCTGGCGGATATCAAAGTAAGCGGTGCCATCCCCCGTGATGGTACGGGTGGCGCTGCGCTGCTGGCCATCCTGGGTATAGGTCAGCACAATTCTGGCCGGGCCGTGGTTGCTGTCATCGGTAATCCACTTTTTCTTGACCGTGATGCGGCCATAGCTGCTGATGTTGCCGGAGTAACTGTTTTCCACATGTTCCTTGACCATAACGTACACGATCCAGCTGGTACGAGAACCAAAAAAGCAGTTGGGTACCGGGATGGTAATGCTGTCCATCGTGCGGGAAAGGGTTGTGGTAATGGTAAAGTAGCCGTTCTCAGCATAGGTATCATTGCCGATGCCGTGCGGGAAGTAAACATACAGATAGCGGTTGTTTTCGCCGCCCTGATAGAAGCTGACGTTGCCATCCGTATACTCGATATTATAGTTGCCGGGGCAGGCATCCAGCAGCCAGCCGATATCCATACGCAGGTAGCTGTTGCCCTTGGTGGTGTTTTCTTTCATCAGGCTGGAGTCATCCAGGATTGCCTGGCTGCCCGCTGCCACCGTTGTGCCATCCAGCATGGTTGTATCATGGGTATAGGTCACATAGGTCGAATTGGACTCATCCACCAGTGTAGCGTCGTTCGGGTCATAAGCGCGGCCCTGCAAACCGAACAGCACGTTGAAGGAGATGGTATCGCCAACCTGCATAGTCAGCGGGGTTCCCTGCTGGCGCATCTGGTCCAGCTGGTTCAGGGTATAGTCCACACCATTGACCGTAACGGTAACGCGCTTGACATAACTCATCAAGTCCACGCATCCATTGGCCGATGCATCGTAATTGGGATAATAATAATCATCCTGTGCCGCATGGGCACCTGTTGCAAAGGCAAGCACCAACAAAATCAGCAGCAGGCAATACCGCACACCGTTCCGCAGGTATTCCATTTTCTGGTTCAACGTTTTCAACCTCAATCACCTGACATCCTTGCTTTTTTACAGACGCTGCAATGTATTTCATTATTTTATAACGTCTGTTCGTTTTATCTTGTTCCTTTAACTATGTAGTTTATTTTATCATATCCTTGTGCGGCTTTCAACCTGCAAAGCTTCCAAATTTACACTTTTTTGTCACAAATTCCTTGGGTGCATCTGCTATTTGTTTCCCCTGTCACTATTAAAATTATGAGCTGCTCATAATTTAGCACATATCTTGTTGATTGCGTGCTGCTCCAGTATAATGGCACCCGAAATGGCCGATTGGCCAGCACATATTTTGATTGGAGGCTGTTATGATGAACGAATCTGTAAAGAAACTGCTGAAAGCAAGCATGTAGGACCTGGCCACCTGTGCAAACGGTGAGCCGAACGTTGTGCCCGTTGCCTTCAAAGATGTAACCTCGGACGGCAAACTGGTGGTTGGCGATGTGTTCCTTGACGCAACCCTGAAAAACCTGGCCGCAGACGGCGGTAAAATTGCCATCTCTATTTACGATGCAAAGTCTCTGGAAGGCTATCAGATCAAGGGCACGGCTGAGTATGTGACCGAAGGCGATACCGTTAAAACCTTCAAAACGATGGTTGAGCAGATGTTCAATGGCGGCGCTACCGCAAAGGGTGCCCTGATCATCACCCCGGAAAAGATCATTGTTACCACTCCCGGTGCGGACAACAAGAAAGAGCTGTAACCCAGCTTTACGGGCACGGATGCTGCTTCCGTGCCCAAATTTTTATACTCATAAATTTTATAGTAACTTCCGTATTGCGACGCAATCTGCTAAACTAGGAGTAAAGGGAGGCAACCTTATGTATCAAAAAAGGCTGGAAAAAGACATCCGCTGCCATCCAGATCTGCAATTATTCTGACAAACGATAAAACAAACAGGAGGTCCTTTATGAAAATCGCAATTCCTTATGAATACGGCCAGGTGTTCCAGCACTTTGGCCGCTCGGCACAATTCAAAATCTACGATGCAGAAAACGGCCTAATTTTGAGCAGCGAGGTCGTTTCCACCAACGGGCAGGGCCATGGTGCGCTGGTAGGCTTCCTGGTTCAGCATCAGGTCAATGTGGTTTTATGCGGCGGGATTGGTGCCGGTGCCCAGGCCGCCCTTGCGCAGGCTGGCATCCAGCTGTTTGGCGGTATTTCCGGCAGTGCGGATGCCGCTGCCGCAGATTATCTGGCTGGTCGGCTTGTTTTTGACCCCAACGCCCACTGCAATCATCATGCCCACGAAGCAGAGCACGCCTGCGGCTCCCATTCCTGCCACGAGGACAAAGGCGGCTGTGCCGGGAGCTGCCACTGACCAAAAGAGTTAAAAAGTGCCGCGTCCCGAGAGAAAAATCGAGATGCAGCACTCATTTGTATCTTCATTTTTGATTGTTGAAGAAAACCAAAAATCCGAACCCTCTCCCCTGTCGAGAAAAGGTTCGGATTTTTATTATTCAGTGCGGATAACAGGACTTGAACCTGCACGTCGTAGACACTGGACCCTAAAACCAGCGCGTCTGCCAATTCCGCCATATCCGCTCAAAATACCTTTGTATTTTAGCAGGTATCACGCTTTTTGTCAATGCAGGCAGACGGGTCATATTAGGTTTCGTATCAGGTCAGGCTTTGCAGGTATGCCTGCGGGCCGGACTGGTACAGGTCGCCGCCATGGGCATCCAGCAGAACGGTAAGGGGCATATCCACCACTTCCAGGCGGCGGACAGCCTCGCACCCAAGGTCCGGCCAGGCGATGATCTCGCAGCTTTTTACGCTGCCAGCCATCAGGGCACCTGCCCCGCCAATGGCTGCCAGGTACACAGCACCGTTGCGCACAACGGCGGCCTTTACGGCTTCATCCCGCTTGCCCTTGCCGATCATACAGGCAAGGCCCAGGTCCAGCAGGCGCGGGGTAAACTTATCCATGCGGCCGGATGTCGTGGGACCCGCCGCACCAATGGCACAGCCGGGGCGCTCCGGTGTGGGGCCGACATAATAGATGGCCGCGCCTTTGATATCGAACGGCAGCGGTTCCCCACGGTCCAGCGCTTCGTTCATACGGGCGTGGGCGGCATCGCGGGCGGTATATACGGTGCCGGTCAGCAGCACGGTATCCCCCGCGTGCAGCGGGGCAAGCTCCTGCCGTGTAAGCGGCGTTGTTAAGCGTACCTGCATATAAAAATCACCCTTCCTGCTGCACGCGCGCGCGGCGGTGCTGCTCCCTGACTTCCTCATGGTGGCGGTTTACCATTTCCATTTCAGTTTGCAAAATCTGCCCCGGTACCGGGTCCGGCTGCAGCTTGGGCGGCTGGTCGTCATCCAAGGAGATATCGATTTTACTGCCCGGTTTATGCTGAGCCGGTTCCCCCAGTGGGATATCAATTTGCGGTTTGTTTGCCAATTTGATCTCTTCCTTAAAAATTTGTGTCTTGGGCAACACCGCACAATTCCCGCCTGACGGCTTAAGCACCGCTCCAGCGGCTGCGGCACGGCATCTGCGTTGTCAAAATGCTCGATAAGGTCGAGTTGCTGTACCCGCATCGTGCTTCGGGGGCAAAAGCCCCTCGCACTCTGCGACCGCTGCCCCTGCTTCGGTTCGCTGTTTCCGCCACTGGCGGCGCTCACCTTTGCAGCATCCAGTATTATCTGCGCTTTTGGCTTAGCATCTGCCGCACCTCGCTCGCCGTATCGGCACTTAGAATTATGCGGTATTGCCCTATATTGTTCAAAGTTTCTGCTTCCTTCTTTTCAAAGAAGGGACAACAATGCCCGTAAAAAGTCCTTACACCTCAGCGCTGGCGCGGCGGGTAACGTGGCAGCTTACGTTGACTGCCACCGGCAGGCAGGCCACATGGGTGGGCAGCTGTTCAATGCAGACACCCAGGCAGGTGGTTGCACCGCCAAAGCCCTGCGGGCCAAAGCCGGTTGCATTGATGGCATCCAACAGCTCTTTTTCCAGCGCGGCATAATAGGGGTCCGCGTTGGGCTGGTCCAGCGGGCGCAGCAGTGCCTTTTTGGCCAGAGCTGCGCATTTATCAAAGCTGCCGCCAATGCCAATGCCCAGCACAATGGGCGGGCAGGGGTTGGCCCCCGCCTGTTTGACGGTTTCCATCACAAAGTCTTTTACGCCCTGCACGCCATCGGCAGGTTTGAGCATGGTCAGGCGGCTCATATTCTCGCTGCCTGCGCCCTTGGGGGCTACGGTAATTTTGCAGACATCCCCCGGCACAAGATGTACCGTTAAAAATGCCGGGGTGTTATCCCCCGTGTTCACGCGCTGCAAGGGGTCCGCGGTGATGGACTTGCGCAGGTAGGCTTTCTCATACCCGCGGCGCACGCCCTCGTTCACAGCTTCGTCCAGATTGCCGTTGATATGCACATCCTGGCCCAGCTCGATGAACACACAGGCCATGCCGGTATCCTGGCAGATCGGCAGGTCTTTTTCTGCAGCAACACAAAGGTTTTGCTGCAGCAGTTCCAGCGTCTGGCGAGCCAGCGGCCAGGGTTCGGCAGCATGGGCGTTATCCAGCGCCTGCTTCACATCCGGCGGCAGCTGGGTGTTGGCGCGGATGCACAGTTCTTCCACCGCATCGGTAATGGCGACGGCGTTTACTTCCCGGATGCTCATACCCGCGCCACGCCGCTTTCCCGTGCAGCTTGCGCCACAGCGTCAGCCACAGCCGGTGCCACACGCGGGTCAAAGGCCTTGGGCAGAATGTTTTCCTCGTTCAGCTCGTCCTCCGGGATCAGGCCGGCGATGGCCTTCGCGGCGGCCATCTTCATCTGGGGGTTGATGTCCCGTGCGCGGACGGAAAGTGCGCCCTTGAAGATGCCGGGGAACGCCAGAACATTGTTGACCTGGTTGGGGAAATCGCTGCGGCCGGTGCCGATGACCCGCACACCGGCTGCCTTGGCGGCATCGGGCATGATCTCCGGGTTGGGGTTGGCCATGGCGAACACAATGGCATCCGGTGCCATGGTGGCGGCCATCTCGGTGGTCAGCGCACCGGCAACGGAGGTGCCGATAAAAACATCTGCACCGCGCACGGCATCGGCCAGGGTGCCGGTCAGGTGTTCGGGGTTGGTCACGGTTGCCAGCCATTCCTTATGGTCGGCAAGGCCCGCCGGGCGGCCGGGGTACAGGATACCGTGTTCATCCACAGCAACAATGTTTTTGGCACCGGCAACCTGCAGCATCTTGATGATGGCCGTACCGGCAGCGCCGGGGCCGTTCTGCACGATCTTGACATCTTCCAGCCGCTTGCCAACAACCTTGAGGGCGTTGAGCACGCCGGCCAGCACGATAATCGCGGTGCCGTGCTGGTCGTCATGGAATACAGGGATATCCAGGTCGCGCTCCAACTCCGCTTCAATATCAAAGCACTCCGGGCTGCGGATATCCTCCAGGTTGATGCCGCCAAAGGTCGGAGCGATGGCCTTGACAGCGGCAATAACTTCCTCGCGGGTGGAAGCATTCAGGCAGATGGGGAACGCATCGACACCGCCGAACTCCTTAAACAGAACGCACTTGCCTTCCATGACCGGCAGACCAGCTTCGGGGCCGATGTTGCCCAGGCCCAGCACGGCAGTACCGTTTGTGACAACTGCCACGGTGCGGCCCTTGAAGGTGTATTTATATACATCGTCCGGGTTTGCCTTGATCTGGCGGCAGGGCTCCGCAACGCCGGGGGTGTAGGCAGTGGACAAGGCGTCACGGTCCTTGACTTCAAACAGGCTGTTGACGATCAGCTTGCCGGGGTATTTTGCGTGCATTTCAAGTGCGGCGGCATTGTAATCCATGGTAGTTGCTCCTTTGTTCGTATTCCTGTATTGATTTTGGGCAATACCGCATAATTCTAAGTGCCGATACGGCGAGCGAGGTGCGGCAGATGCCAAGCCAAAAGCGCAGATAATACTGGATGTATTATCGAGCATTTTGGCAACGCAGATGCCGTGCCGCAGCTGCCGGAGCGGTGCTTAAGCCGCAAGGCGGGAATTGTGCAGTGTTGCCTTTGTTTTTATTTCAGTTTTGCATAAATCGGTTCCAGCTGGATCACGCAGAAATGGTCCGGCCAGCGGTCCGATACCGCTTTGCGCAAAGCAGCCGGGATTTTGTTGGCGCGGTGGTCCTTGGCGGCCAGCCAGTCTGCGGGAACGGCACAATCAAAAATCACATTGGTATGGGTGGGGCCGGGCACAATGCGCAGGTCATGGATATCCGCTTCCGGCGCAATTTCAGCCAGCTGTTCTTTCAAGAATTTCCGCAGTTCGTTGATATGCGGGTCATCCGTCACAACAGGGTCAAAGTGGATCGTAACCAGCAGATGGTCATGCACCTGAAAATCCCGCTCGATAGAGTCGATCAGGTCATGGCTTTTCATCACATCACTGTCGGCGGAAAGCTCAATATGGAAGCTGACCAGCTTGCTGCCGGGCCCGTAATCATGCACCATCAAATCATGGATGCCCAGCACACCAGGGTAACTCAGGGCTTTTTTCTCAATGTAATCGATCAGTTCCGGGTCAGGGGCCGCGCCCAGCAGCGGGCTGATGGTATCCCGCACCAGGCCGACGCCGCTCCACAGGATAAACAGCGCCACGCCAACACCCATCAGGCCATCAATGCGGTCAATGCCAGTCAGGTGAGCCAGAATGGTAGCGGCCAGAACCGCGGCAGTGGTAACCACATCGTTGCGGGCATCCGCCGCAGTGGCCATGAGCGTTTCGGACTTGATGCGGCTGCCAACGCTGCGGTTGAAGCTGCTCATCCACAGTTTGACCAGGATGGACACCACCAGCACCGCTATGGTCAGCGCGCTAAGGGTAACCGGCGTGGGGTGCAGCACCTTGAGGAAGCTTTCTTTCAGCAGCTCAATGCCGATGACCAGTATCATGACCGAAACCGCCAGCCCCGCCAGGTATTCGTACCGTGCATGGCCGTAAGGGTGCTCATCATCGGCAGGTTTTGACCCCAGGCGGAAGCCCACCAGGCTGACCACGTTGGAGCTTGCATCGGACAGATTGTTCAATGCGTCCGCCGCAATGGCCATACTGCCAAACAGGGTGCCCACCGTAAACTTGCCCGCAAACAGCAGCACATTGCACACAATCCCCACCATGCAGGCCAGGTTGCCGTAAGCAGTGCGCACGGTGCGGTCCTGGATATTGGCCGGATCACGGATAAAAAGTCTGATCAGAAGTTTTGTCAAGAATTGCTCTTCCCTTCCCCTACAGATATGGATATTCGGAATTGAAGTTTCCTGCTGGGGCGTTGTATCCGACAAAACCCACAGACAGATAATTTAGGCAACACCGCACAATTCCCGCCTTGCGGCTTAAGCACCGCTCCGGCAGCTGCGGCACGGCATCTGCGTTGCCAAAATGCTCGATAAGACTCCAGTATTATCTGCGCTTTTGGCTTGGCATCTGCCGCACCTCGCTCGCCGTATCGGCACTTAGAATTATGCGGTATTGCCTTTACAAAAATGGCGGACCGATGGGGGTCCGCCATTTATCATTTCAGGTTCAAGCAGCGTTCCTACTGACCATCTTATGCAGATCAGTCACGAATGATGCAGGCATCGCGCTCCGGGCCAACGGAGATATACTTGATCTTGCAGCCAACGGCCTTTTCCAGATATTCCACATAGCCGCGGGCAGCTTCCGGCAGGTCCTCGTACTTGCGCACGGAGGTGATATCGCAGTGCCAGCCCGGCAGCTTGACGACAACCGGCTGTGCATCGTCCAAAGTCTTGCCGGTCGGGAAGCGGTCGGTCACAGTGCCGTCAGCCAGCTTGTACTGGGCAACAACGGGAACTTCTTCCATATAATCCAGAACGTCAAACAGGGTCAGGGCCAGCTCGTCACAGCCCTGGCACTGAACGCCATAACGGGAAGCAACCACATCAAACGGGCCAACGCGGCGCGGGCGGCCGGTGGCAGCGCCGTATTCATGGCCGGCTTCACGCAGCAGGTGCTTTTCTTCCTCGGTCATAGCCAGCTCGGTGGTAAAGGGGCCGTCGCCCACGCAGGAAGAATAAGCCTTCATGATACCGATGGACTTGTTCAGCTTGCGGCCGGGGATGCCAGCGCCGATGGGTGCATAAGCGCCGATGGTGTTGGAGGAAGTGGTGTAGGGATAAATGCCGTAATCGATATCACGCAGGGCTCCCAGCTGGGCCTCAAACATGATCTTCTTGCCGGCATCGTCAGCATCTGCCAGATACTGGCCGACATCGCAGATGTAAGCGCCGAACACTTCCTGGAAGTGCTTGCACCAGTTCCACATATCGTCCACGCTGACAGGCTTCTGGTTATAAATGTTGACCATGGTCAGGTTCTTGGATTCCACCAGGGTTTCCAGGCGCTTGCGCACACCGGCATCCATGTGGACCAAATCGCCCATGCGCAGGGTTTTCTTCATGTACTTATCACCATAGGTGTAAGCAATGCCGCGCTTGGTGGAACCAAACTGTGCGCCCGTTTTGGCAAGGCGGGCCTCCTCCAGGCCATCCTGCTCCACATGGAACGGCATGGTGATGGTAGCACGGTCAGAAATTTTCAGGTTGTCCGGGGTAATCTCAACACCCTGTTCGCGCAGGTCGGCGATCTCTTTTTCGAGATGTTCCGGGTCAATGACCATACCGCCGCCCATAACACAGACAATGCTGGGGTGCAGGATGCCGGAGGGCACCAGGTTCAGTACGAACTTGCCGCGCTCGTTTTTGACGGTGTGGCCGGCGTTGTCGCCGCCCTGGTAACGGGCAACGATGTCATAATCGCGGCAGAGCAGGTCCACCATACGGCCCTTGCCCTCGTCGCCCCAGTTGATACCGGTAATTGCAGTAAGCATGAAAAATAACCTCGCTTTGGCAAAATGTACAGCCTTTTCCGTTCAGCCTGCCGAATGGCTGACTGATTTCTTGTAGCCGGGATTCGCCGCCAGCTATATTATAGCAAACCCGCTTGCAAATTCCAATACCCCGGCACAATTTTGTGCAAACCACACAGCCCTGCGCCAGCCGGGCCGCCACTTTGAACAGGGGATCAGTGGCGCACCTGCAGCTTGCGGCGGGTGCCGTCCGGCTCAATCACCGTGGTGTGCTCCAGCTGGTCAATCATGGATGCGCGGATATCGGCCAGGTATTCCTGCCGCAGGGCGTCACGCTCCGCCAGTTCGGCTTCCGTCAGGCCAGAAGTTTTCGCTTTATGAGCCAGCGCATTGATGCGCGCGATTTTTTCTTTTTCCATAGGGTTCTGTTCCTTTCCTTATATAAGGATATCCGGGCAACAGGTCTGCCGCCCATGGCAGAGCATTGGGTGCTCTGCCACGGGTATTATAACACACCCGCTTCCCTTTTGTGAATGCAGGGCTGTACTTTTTGCAAAAAAGCTGTATAATAGAAAAGTATCCGCTTTTGACGGGGGTATTTTTCCCTGCTGCGGTACGCGATGTATTTTTTCAAAAAAGACAGGAGACAACCCATGAAAAACACCAACCTGACCCGCGCTGCTGCCAGCCTGCTGGCATGCGGCATGGTTTTTGGCCTGACTGCCTGCAGTTCCAGCGCATCCTCCAGCGAAGCAACCGCCGAGAGCGCAGCTTCCAGCGAAGCTGCCAGTGAAAGCACTGTTCCTGACGACGCTACCGCAGAAAGCGCCGCCGATGATTATTCTTATCTGGCTGATTTTTCTTTCAGTGATGCCTATGACGAGAACGGCTACCTGAAAGGCATCACCGCGCTGGATTACGTCACGCTGCCGGATACTGAGAGCTTTACCCTTTCGGACGATGCCACCACCGTGAGCGACAGTGATATTGACAATTACATTTCCAACAACATTCTTTCCAACTATAAGACCACCAACGAAATCACCAACCGCGCCGCCGAAAACGGTGACACTGTGAACATTGACTTTGCCGGTTCCATTGACGGCGTTGCCTTTGACGGCGGCACCGGCAGCGATTATGATCTGACCCTGGGCAGCGGCACCTTTATTGACGGCTTCGAGGATCAGATCGTTGGCCACATGCCCGGCGAAACCTTTGATGTGAATGTCACCTTCCCGGATGACTACCAGGCCACCAACCTGGCCGGCAAGGACGCAGTGTTCGCCACCACGCTGAACTACATCAACGAGGATGTGACCCCCGACCTGACTGATGATTGGGTCAGCAGCAACCTGGCCGAGTCCATGGGCATGAACAATGTGGCTGAGCTGAAAACTTTTGTCAGCAACAGCCTGCTGTTCAATCAGGAAGCCAATGAGCTGTACGGCCAGCTGTACGATGCTGCCGAAGTCAATACCGATACCCTGCCCGAAGATGTGCAGCAGTATTTCACCAATACCGTGCTGTACCAGCCGTACCTGTACGCCCAGATGCGCGGCGTTTCGCTGGAGGCCATGCTGAGCCAGGCCGGTTACAGCAGTGTGGATGAATACCTGGAAAGCAGCGAAAGCTCCAAGCAGAACATGATCAAGCAGATCCTGATCATGCAGGCTTTGGCGGAGAAGAACAACATTGTATGCGATACCGACATTCTGAACGCTGAGTTCTCCCGCTACTTTGGCTCCACCGATATGACCAGCTATGTGAACGCTTACGGCGAAAACTACGTGAAAACCAACATTCTGCATGACATTGTGATGCAGAACCAGATCGACAACGTTGCCTAAGCTGCCCAAGCTGTTTGCCTCCCCCCTGATTTTAACCGTACCACCCGCGCCCGCTTGACAAAGCCGTGTGCGGGTGGTATATTAGGGCCATAATATTTAGACGTTTATCTAAATATATAATTCTTGTGGTTTTCTGAAAGGGTATATGGTATGAGCACGATAATTTCTTTGCAGACCATTTTGTGGAGCGCCTTGGCCGCCGCAGCCGGTATCGGGCTGCCGGTTCTGGTTCTTTTGGTATGGAAGTTCAAATTCTGCCGGGGTGCAAAGCTGTTTCCTGCTGTTGTCGGCGCGGTGACCTTCGTTGTTTTCGCCCAGGTACTGGAAGGTGTGCCCAAGGCCATTTTCTTTGGCGGCGGCACCGGCGTTTCGCAGTATGTGCTGACCCATGCGTGGGCTTACACCCTGATCGGCTGCCTGCTGGCGGGCGTGTTTGAGGAAGTCGGGCGCTATCTTGCGTTTCGCTTTCTGCTCAAGCGCTATACCAACCGGCGGGACGCCGTAACCTATGGCATCGGCCACGGCGGGATCGAGGCAATCCTGGTTCTGGGGCTCACCGCCATCAATAATATTGCGATTGCGCAGCTTGTCAACAGCGGCAGCATTGAAACCATAACCAATGGGCTGACCGGCGTGCAGCTGGACCAGGTACAGGCACAGATCGCCGCCGTTGCCAGCTTTGGGTCCGCCAACCTGCTGCTGGGGCTGGCTGAACGCGCGATTGCCATGACGCTGCACATTTCCCTCTCGGTGGTTGTATTCCGGGCTGTCCGGCAGCGCAAGGCCGGGTATCTGGGATTGGCGGTGGCGCTGCATGCGCTGTTCGATGTTCCCGCCGCTTTATTCCAGTGCGGCGTGCTGCACAGTACCTGGCTGGTGGAAGCACTGCTGCTGGTGCTCTGCCTGGGCTGCGCGGCTTACGCCAAAAAGCAGTATTGTGCATTGCTAGAACCGGAACAGCAGGCGTTATCAGATAAGGAGGAAAGCTGACCTATGGTAGGCGATGCGTTTAAGGCTTTGGGGGACCCCACCCGGCGGCGCATTTTGGAACTGTTGAGCGAAGGCGAGATGAGTGCCGGTGATATTGCTGCGCACTTTGATATGGCAAAGCCATCCGTAAGCCACCACCTGAACATTTTGAAAAATGCCGGACTGGTAACGGATGAGCGCCGCGGCCAGAACATTGTGTATTGCCTGAACCTGACCGTGTTCCAGGAAGCTGTTAAGTGGTTTTTCGATTTTGGCGTTGTGAAAGGTGGACCTGATGATGAAACGAAATAAACTGTTTTGGGGGTTGCTGATTTTTTGCGCCATCAACTTTGCGGCGCACCTCTGCTTTTATGGCTCCCTGCCGGATGTTGTGCCCACCCACTGGGGCGCGGACGGCCAGGCCAATGGCTGGGGGCCAAAATCCACTGTGCTGATTATGGCAGCCCTGCCCGCCCTGATGCTGATTTTGATGGCAGCGCTGCCCCGCATTGACCCCAAGCACCAGAATTATGAAAAGTTCAAGGGCGTCTGGAACGCCTCCCTCACTGCCCTTACAATATTTATGTCAGCTATGAGCTGGTTTTCGGAGCTGAGCGTGTTCGGCTTGATTCCGGAGGGCAGCAGCCTGGTCAGTATTCTGGTCTGCGGCGGCTGCGGGGTGCTGTTCATCTTTTTGGGCAACTATATGCCGCGCATCAAGCAGAACTATATGTTTGGCTGCAAAACTCCCTGGGCGCTGAACAACGAACACAACTGGAACCGCACCCAGCGCATGGGCGGCATTGTGTTTGTTGTTATGGGTGCTGCTTTGATTGTAATTTCACTGCTGGCCACCATTTTGGGCGATGTCGCCACCATGATCTTGCTGCTGGCCGTTGTCTTTGGCGGCTGCGCCTGGATCTACATCTACTCCTACCTCGTCTACATCGGCAAAATGAAGTAAGTAAACAGCGCCCACCACAATGATTCTTTATTCATGATTCATTCAAAAAATCTCCCCGCCCCATGTGCAAACAAACTGCACAATGAAGCAGGGAGATTTTTTTGGTTTATTCCTGGGTTTTCTTTCCAGCACGTTCCGTTTTCATGCGGATGCGCTCGCGCTGGGATTTTTCCAGTTTTTTATAGCGGGCATAGCTTTCGGGGCGCACGGTCTCAATGCAACGGGCAAAGTTCCAATGCAGGCCGTCGCGGCGGTTCAGCTTAAAGCGCAGGAACCACGGGCCGTGGTCCGGGCAGGTGGCTTCGGTATAATAACCGGTGTTGCCGCGCTTGAGCCAGATATCGTTCAGCATCAGCGGCTTGCCGCAGAACGGGCAGCCCACCTGATACAGCGCAGGGTCATTTTTGTAGGCATCGTGGTCCAGGCGGTCAAAGTAGGTTTGGATATCGTACGTTTCGGTATCGGTATTGTTCAGCAGGGCGGCTGTCAGCTGGGCGGCGGGGTCCGGGTATTCGGCAATGCCCTGGGCCAGCGGCAGGCGGCGGCAGATTTTTGTGGTGTACAGGGCATCGTCCAGCGCATTGTGGAAATCGCCGTCATGCTCAATGCCAAGGCGGTCCACCACGCTTTCCAGCGTCAGGCCCTCGCCTTCCCCGCGGGGGAAATTTTTCAAAAAGATCTGCTGCAGGTCATACCAGCGGCTGGGCCAGCTTTCGTCCATATTATAAAGGAACAGGTTCTGTTTCAGCACCGGCACATCGTCCAGGCCCCACTCGGCAAATTCGGCATCGGGGCCGGCCCATTTCTGGAACCGCCGCAGGCCTTCGGCAATGGGCACCCCGGCTTCCAGATCGCCCTGGCTCAGGCCAGTCACCTCCGCAATGCGCCAATGCAGCTTGCGGAAAATGCGGGGGCGCAGGGTCATCTCAAAGGTATCCAGTACATCGCCATTCTCGTCCACCCGCACTGCACCGATCTGGATGATCTCACCCCGCAGGGTCAGCTCCGCCCCATGATAATTAAAGGTTTTGGGCGCATTGCCCATGTTCCATTCCAAGTCAAAAACGATCAGGTTCACTGCGGGTCCTCCAAAATGAATTTTTCAACGGCCAGCCCTACCCCGTCATGCTCATTATCTGCGGTGACGTATTTGGCTGCCTGTTTTACTTCCGGCACAGCATTGCCCATGGCAACGCCCATGCCCGCATGGCGGATCATGGGCAGGTCGTTCCAGCCATCGCCGCAGGCCATCAGGTTTTCGGGGCCAAGGCCCATGTTTTTCAGCAGCAACGCCAGCGAGGCGGATTTTTCCACCCCCAGGGGCATCGTTTCAATAAAGAACGGCGCCGAGCGGTAGATGGAAAGCTTGCCCGCAAACTTTTGCTGCATCAGCTCCTCCACATGGGGCATATCCACAGGGTCGCCAACCAGCAGCAGCTTGTTGATGGGCCACTGGATCTCGGCGGGCAGGTTTTCCACCTGGCGGGCCGGGATTTTGTTGATGCGGGCTTCCTCGCCAACATAGGGGTTGGCGGCATCCTCGGTCACAATGCCTTTGGCATCATAGGTCAGCGGCATCACGTTCCAGTAGCGGGCAAAGGTGCACACCGGGTCGATCAGCTCCGGCGGGAACTCATGCTGCACCAGCGTTTCGCCGGTTTTGCAGTCAATGATCTTACCGCCGTTATAGCTCAGGATGCAGCCGCCGCGGCGGTCCAGCTCCAGCTCTTTGGCAAGCGGCTCAATGCCCACGGTGGGGCGGCCGCTGGCCAGCACAATGCGCACGCCGCGGTCCGTCGCTGCCTGCAGGGCAGCTTTGGTGCGTGGGGTAATGACTTTGGCATTGTTGGTCAGTGTGCCATCCAGATCCAGTGCCAGAACTTTGTATTGCATAATATCCCCTGTTTCTTTGGGCAATACCGCATAATTCTAAGTGCCGATACGGCGAGCGAGGTGCGGCAGA
>ERZ773277.1681-NODE-1681-length-16951-cov-5.376657_pt1 | contig 16951 bp, 15 predicted proteins | sample MGYA00511957_ERZ773277 | MGnify/ENA primary metagenome ERZ773277 (study PRJEB29015, sample SAMEA2737800) | human gut metagenome | biome: human gut; feature: human-associated habitat; material: faeces | place: China | collected 2012 ... | reverse complement strand
AATGGGGGCAAATGAGCTATAACACCAGATCGGGAATGCAACGCTTGCACTCCCAACTGAGCTACGAGCCCACGAAAAAGCACCCAATTTCGAATGGGGGCAAATGAGCTATAACACCAGATCGGGAATGCAACGCTTGCACTCCCAACTGAGCTACGAGCCCATATTTAAGCCCCCAAAAACCGCTTGGGGGCGCGTGGTATATAACTCCAGATTGTTTAAGGACCGCATGGGCTCCCAACTGAGCTACGAGCCCACAAAAAAGCACCCAATTTTGAATGGGGGCAAATGAGCTATAACACCAGATCGGGAATGCAACGCTTGATCTCCCAGCTGAGCTATAGGCTCATGATGATGACGCTGATAGTGTACCGCGTTTTGGGGCGTTTGTCAAGCAATTTCGGAGAGCGCGAGCAGGGGACTTACAAGCGGCCGAGCTGCCAGAAGGCCACGGCGCTGGCGGCGGCTACGTTGAGGGAATCTACCCCATGGGACATAGGAATCTTTACGGTGTAATCGCAGGCGGCGATGGTACTATTGGCCAGCCCATCGCCCTCGGTGCCCAGCACGATGGCAAGCTTTGGCTCGGCGGCAAGGGCGGGGTCGTCGATGCTGACCGAGCGGTCACTCAGCGCCATGGCAGCGGTCTTGAATCCCAGCGCGTGGAGCTGGGCACTGCCGTTATCCGGCCAGTCGGCAGGGCAGGTGCCGATCTGCGCCCACGGCACCTGAAACACGGTGCCCATGCTTACCCGCACCGCGCGGCGGCACAGCGGGTCGCAGCAGGAGGGGGTGACGAGCACGGCGTCCATGTTCAGCGCGGCAGCACTGCGGAAGATGGCACCCACGTTGGTGGAATCTACGATGCCCTCCAGCACAGCCACCCGGCGGGCATGGGCGCAAACCTGCTCCACCGTGCGGGGCGCAGGACGGCGGAAGGCGCACAGCACGCCCCGGGTCAGCGCAAAGCCGGTGAGCTGTGCCAGCAGCTCCCGGTCAGCGGTATATACCGGCACATCGCCGCAGCGGGTCAAAATCTCCTGTGCCGGGCCGGTGATCTGCTTGCGCTCCATCAGCAGGGAAAGGGGCTGGTATCCGGCGTCCAGCGCCCGGGCGATCACCTTGGGGCTTTCGGCGATAAAGATGCCCTTTTCCGGCTCCAGTCGGTTGCGCAGCTGCGCCTGCGTGAGCCGAGCGTAGATGTCCAGCTCCGGGGCGGTAAGGTCGGTGATCTCATGAATGACAGGCATGGAAAGACTCCTTTGAAATGAAGTTTTTTCTATTGTAGCACAAGCCGGGCCGGAATGCAAAATCCCTGCTGCACACAGAGCACAGCAGGGATTTGAATGCGGAATGCGTTATTCAGAGCGCAGCGCTTTGACAGGGTTGCTCTTTGCGGCGCTGCGGGCGGGGATCACGCCGCCCAGCATGGTAAGCAGGGTGGCCAGAACGATCAGGATCAGCGCGGCCTGCGGCGGCAGCGAGGCTACCACGTTCACATCGCCCGCGATGTGGTGGATCAGCGTATTGCCGGGGATGAGCAGCAGCAGGCAGAGCACCACGCCCATCACGCCGGAACACAGGCCGATGATAAAGGTCTCGGCGTTGAACACCTGCGAGACGTTGTGCTTGGAGGCGCCGATGGCGCGCAGAATGCCGATCTCCTTGCGGCGCTCCAGCACGCTGATATAGGTGATGACGCCGATCATGATGGAGGACACCACCAGCGAGATCGCCACAAAGGCCACCAGCACATTGCTGACCATGCCCACGATCTCGGTGACCGAGTTCATCAGAGTGCCCACCATATCGGTATAGTGGATCACCTTATCCTCTTCGCCCTGCTGCCGCATGGAGGCGTTGTAGGCGTCCAGCTCGCTCACCACCTGCGCCTTGGTGTCAAAGCTGTTGGGGTAGATATAGATAGCATCGGGCTTTGCGTAGTCCACATAGCCGAGGTCGTCCAAAATCTTTTCGTAGCTGGAAGCGGAGGAGAGCAGGGTGCTTTTGATCATCTCGGTCAGGTCGGAGCCGGTCATGTTGATCTGAATGGCCTGCTGGAACACAGTGGGGTCGATCTTGAGTGCGCTTTCCACCTGCGTGCTCAGCTGCGCAATATTGCTCTGGATGGCCTGCGCGATCTTCTGCTCCAGCTGCCCGGCCAGCTTCTGGATGGCGGGACCCATCTGCTCCTGCAAAGCGGCGGTGAGCTGGGTCTGCAGCGCCTCGCCCAGCTGGACGGAGTAGGTCTCCATCACGGTCTGCAGATTTTGCTGGAGGGTATCGGCAAACTGCTCCTCCAGCCCGGAGGTGTCCAGCAGGTCGCCCATGGATTCGTTCAGCAGTGTCTGGAAGTCCTCGGTTTTCATGTAGGAGGAAAAACCGATCTTGTCCAGATTCAACAGGCCGTTGCTGATGAGATAGCGCTTGTAGCCGTTCAGGATCTTTTTCATCAGTGCCTGTAAGCCGTCCTGAGAGATGTTCAGCTCTACGCCGTCGAACAGCTCGCTCATGTCCATCTCCATGTCTGGCAGCGGCAGCCCGCTGAGGTCCAGCTTGAAGCTGGAAGGGTCGATGAGGGTGGCAAGATCGAAGGAATCGTCGGTCAGGTCGAATGCGCCGTCCAGATCAAAGTGCAGGGCGCTGGTGTCGAACTGGAAAGCGTCCTTGAGGGCGTCCGTGTCCACCGAGAACAGGGAGGCGATGTCCAGCATATTGTTGCTGGCAGCGTCGAAGGGTTCGCCGGTCAGCACGTTGATGTCCGGGTCTGCCAGCTGCTGGCGCACGATCTCGCTGTTGGCCGCCTGATCAATGACGTAATAGGTCAGGTCGTGCAGGTAGTCCAGACCGCTGTGCAGGATAGTGGAGGTGGCGTCTGCCTTGGGCTGCACGATGCCGACAATGGTCAGCTCCTCGCTGTCGGCCACCAGCTGCTGCATGTAAGCTTCATCATTCAGTTTGCTTAGCCAGATATTGTGCTCAGTGTCGTAGACATAGCAGTCGGCCTTGTTGACAAGCTTGAAGGTCGTGCCCAGAAAATCGTCATAGGTATAGGTGCCGTAGTCCGTGGGCAGATCGATCTTCTGGTTCTGCGCATACTGCTGTAAGATCTTGTCCAGCTCGGCCTGATCCCGCAGACCCATGGCGTACAGCGCATAGTCCGAAACGCTACCGTCCGCGTTCAGGGTCAGCACCAGCTCGTTGTACTTTTCCGGCCAGCGGCCGGCCTTGACATCATACTGATCCTCGTACAGGGCGGGGGTCTCGGCCATTTCGCAGAACACATAGGGGCTGGCCATGGAGGTCATAAGGCTGGTCACCGAGGTGTTCTCACTGGCGATATCGGAAAATGTGGTGTCCGGGTTCAGCTTCTGCACGGTGCCGTCCGGGTTCTGGCGGTAGATCAGCGGATCAGGGGTGTAGGTGTATTCCACCGTGGCGTTGTCCCGGATGGTACAGGCGTCACTGTCCAGATATGCCTTCAGCGAGCGCAGATCGTTGCTGGCAGCGCCGATGTTCAGTTGAGACAGCAGCTGTCTCACCGTGACCATGCCCTCCGGCGCGGAGGAGGAGCCGGACGAGACGCTGGTGTAGGTGTCCGGGTCCATCATGCTGGCCAGATCTACGCCGGTGTTGCTGATCTGCAGCGGGTAGGCGGCCAGCGTGGATTTTTCCATGTTGCTGATATAGCGGCTCACACCGTTGGAAAGGGAAAGGATCAGCGCAATGCCGATGATGCCGATGGAACCGGCAAAGGCGGTGAGCAGGGTGCGTGCCTTTTTGGTGAGCAGATTGTTGAAGCTGAGGGAAAGGGAGGTGAGCAGGGACATGGAGGAGTGCCCCATGTTCCGGTGCACGGGGGCTGCGGCAGCAGCCTCGTCCTCGGGTTCGTAGGGCATGGTGTCGGAGCGGATCACGCCGTCCTTCAGCTTTACGATGCGGGTGGCGTAGCGCTCGGCAAGCTCCGGGTTGTGGGTGACCATGACCACCAGACGGTCCCGCGCCACTTCTTTTAACAGCTCCATGACCTGAATGCTGGTCTCGCTGTCCAGTGCGCCGGTGGGCTCATCGGCCAGAAGGATGTCGGGGTTGTTCACCAGTGCGCGGGCAATGGCCACGCGCTGCATCTGCCCGCCGGACATCTCGCCGGGGTGCTTGTGCAGCTGGTTGCCCAGCCCCACCTGCTCCAGCGCAGCGGCGGCACGGCGGCGGCGCTCGGCCTTGGAAACGCCTGAGATGGTCAGTGCCAGCTCTACGTTGCCCAGCACGGTCTGGTGGGGGATCAGGTTATAGCTCTGGAACACAAAGCCGATGGTGTGGTTCCGGTAGGAGTCCCAGTCGCGGTCGGTGTATTTTTTTGTGGAGATGCCGTTGATGACCAGATCGCCGCTGTCGTAGCGATCCAGACCGCCGATGATGTTCAGCAGGGTGGTCTTGCCGGAGCCGCTGGGGCCAAGAATGGCCACAAATTCGTTGTCCCGCAGGTTCAGACTGACGTTGTTCAGTGCGTGCTGCACCAGCTCGCCGGTCTTATATTCTTTGTTGATCTGTTTGAGCTTGAGCATAAATGTGCCTTTCCGGTACTGCGCCGCCGGGCGCTGCTGCCTGTGGTTTGAAATTCGGAAATGTTTGCAGACAATATCTAATTTAGTTTAGCAAATAAAAATGAAAAAACCGTGAAATCACCTGCGGAACGGATGAAGCTGCGGAGCTTTTGCGTCTGAGCAGCGGTTTTGCCGGAAGGACGGGGCAAAAAAGAAAAGCGGAAAAAGATACCGGTTGAATTTACAAGCTGAACGTGATATTCTAAAGCTGACAGACAGGCTGCGCCGGAAAAAACGGCGTTATATTACCTGAAAGGCTGTCGGAACAACACTTCTTTAGGATTGTAACGGTTTCTCCTACCTTATAAAATATACTTCATAAAATAGCAAAAGGATAAACAAGGCAGAAAAAATTTGGCCCTTGTAGTAAGGAGGAACTGAAATGGAACGTACATTTTCACCTATGATCCGGCAGTATTCTGCCATTGATGGTTTGCAGCAGGCGTATACGCTGGTGTATGCCATGGAGGTAGAGGGCACACAAGGCTGCCGGCTGACCCTGTGCCAGATCGGCAGCCGACAGCAGATCGTCAGTCAGCATGTTGCGGCAGCGCCGGAGTTCTGTTACCGGCTCCTGCGCTACTTGTGTGAAAATGGAGTTCAGCCGGAGCTCTGGCGGGATGCGGTCACAGACCTGACAGCTGCCGGGCTGGTAGGCGAGAAAGGCGGCGCATGGCGTGAACAGTGAGCGAACAGCCCAACTGCAAGTCGCCCTTGCAAGCTATGATCTGAAAGAACTGCGTGTCCAGAAGCGTTATTTGCAGGAGCAGGGAACCGCCATTGACTGCACCTGCTTTTGCAGCGGCGAAAAGCTGCTGGCACAGCTGCGGCAGGGTGTCCGTTATGATGCCGTGGTGCTTTGCAGCGAGCTGACGGATCTGCCTGCGGAGCAATTTGTCCGGCAGTTTTATCAGCTGAAGGAGCGGCCGATGCTTCTGATACAGAGCCATGGCCGCAGCAGCGGCACGGCGTTGCAAAAGCTCCGCGAGGGGTGCTACTGCGTAGAGGGCACCGAGCTGAAAAGGCTGCTGTGGCAGCTTTACCGGATGCCCGGGCGGCAGAACCGGCAGCTGGAGCAGCGGTGCAGCCAGCTGTATGCGGCGTGGGGCATCCCGCAGGGGGATGTCAACGCCGGATATCTATCCTGCGCGGTCGGCATCGCATGCAGCACCAGCCAGAAGCTGGCGATCCGCAAGGAGATCTTGCAGGCGGTGAGCGAGCAGTTTAATACATCGGTCGCTGCAGTGGAAAGCGGCATCCGCCGGATGGTGGATCAGCTGGAGGAAAAGCCGCCTCTTGCGTGGCTGGCGTTTAAGGCCGATACAAGGCTGGGCAGCGGCAAACCCACCACCGGCAAGCTGATCTACGCGGTCAGGGACGTTGTGTTGCGGCAAAAAGTGCCATCCACCCGCCTGTAAGGCTTGCATACGGCTTTGGAACACGGCGGCGTTCCTTTAGAAAAATGGCATTGCCCGGGGAGGCAGAGCAATGGAGCAGCAAAAGACAGAAACGCGGTCTATCACCGCAGAGCAGCGCAAGCGGGTCGAGGAGGTCTGCTTCCGTTCGCTGGCGCTGATCGGACGCAACTGTGAATATCTGGAGCAGCATTTTGACCGCACCGGTGCAGACACGTCTACCCGGCAGGCGGTGGCAGATATCGACACCGCTGCCATGCAGCTGGAACGCACCCTCAGCGAGGCGATCACCCTGCTGGAGTTTCTGCACGAGGACACAAAGCCGCAGCTGTACCCCATTGACCTGTGTGAGCTTTTGCAGCAGGTGGCGGCGCAGTCTGATATGATCCGGGCGCAGCTTGGGGTGGATATCCGGCTGGATTACGGCGGGTGTACTGCCTGCTGCGTAATGGCAGACCGCAGAGATGCGGAGCTGCTGTGCCTGCATCTGCTCTCCAATGCCCTGCGCGCCAGCCGGGAGGGCGGCAGCATCTGTATCGCGCTGCGCCGCACCGAGAGCGACTGGCAGCTGACCGTCACCGACGATGGCTGCGGTCTGCCCGGTGAGGATGTACAGGCAGCGCTGGAAAACCGCCGCAGCTTTCTGGGCGGGGCGCAGCTGGGACTGCTGCTCTGCCGGGAGTGCTGCCGCCGGATGGACTGGAGCTTACAGCTGGAGCCTGCGCCCGAAAAGGGCACACAGGCTGTGGTGAGCATTCCGCTGTACACGGGCGAAAGCCGCCCCGATGGCACGGTGGAGCTGCGCACCAGCTCGGAGACCGAGCAGGAGCAGCGCAAGTATCATCTGCGTGCCATGCTGGTGCGGGAGATGCGCACCATGCCGGAGCGCGGCGACCCGGAAGACGAATTTTGATAAGGTGGCAAGGCCGCTGCACAGCGTTTTGTGCGGCGGCCTTGTTATTTTGCGCCCGGTGCTTTCCTGCAAGCGCAAAGCATGGTATACTGAATGCTGAAAACAAAAGCTTGGAGGAGCAACAATGACAAACAAGAAGCTGAACTACCCTGCAATTGCCAAGGAGATGGCCATCCTGACCGGGGCCGTTGCCATTATTGCGGCGGCGGTCTATTTTTTTCTGGTGCCCAGCCATACATCCGTCAGCAGTATTTCCGGCCTTGGCATCGTGCTTTCTAATTTTGTGCCGCTGCCGCTTTCGGCTATTACTATGGTGCTGAACATCGTGCTGCTCATCATCGGTTTTTTTACCTGCGGCAGGGAGTTTGGCGCAAAAACCGTGTATACCAGCGTGATGCTGCCGGTGTTTCTGGGGCTTTTCGAGCGGCTGTTCCCGGATTTTGGCTCCATGACCGATAGTCAGGAACTGGATGTGCTGTGCTATATTCTGGTGGTCAGCGTGGGTCTGAGCATCCTGTTCAACCGCAACGCATCCTCCGGCGGGCTGGATATCGTGGCAAAGATCATGAACAAGTACCTGCACATGGAGCTGGGCAAGGCAATGTCCCTTTCGGGCATGTGCGTGGCACTCTCTGCCGCCCTTGTCTATGATAAAAAGACCGTGGTGCTGAGCATTCTTGGCACCTATTTCAACGGCATCGTGCTGGACCATTTCATCTTCGATAACAGCATCAAGCGCCGGGTGTGCATCATTACCGAGAAGGAGGAGGCGCTGCGGCAGTTCATCATCAACGACCTGCACAGCGGTGCCACCATGTACGAGGCCATCGGTGCATATAACTTTGAAAAGCACAACGAGATCATTACCATCGTGGACAAAAACGAGTATCAGAAGCTGATGAACTTTATCAACCGCGAGGACCCAAAGGCCTTTGTTACGATTTATAATGTGTCCAGTATGCACTACCAGCCCAAGCGCTGAGCGGTACAGGATAAAGGGCGCAAAAGCCGTGCCGGGGCTTTTCCGCAGCGGAAAACCGTGGTAAAATAAGAAAAAACGGAAAGGGAATAACAGCCATGGACATCAGACTGGTTTGCAGCGATATTGACGGTACGCTGCTGCAATACGGCAAAAAGGAACTGGAGGGCGAGATATTCGACCAGATCCGGGCGCTGCATCAGCGGGGCATCTGGTTCTGCCCGGCCTCCGGGCGGCAGTATACCAGCCTGCGCAAACTCTTTGCACCGGTGGCAGACTGCTGCGTGTTTATCTGCGAAAACGGCGGCACCATCTTTAAAGAAGAACAGTGCATCGCCAAAAATCCCATGCCGCGGGCGCTGGCAGAGGAAATTGCCAACGATATGTGGACCCGCAGCGAGGGGCAGGGCGAGGTGATGCTCTCCGGCCAGAACACCGCCTACCTGATGGAGCGCGGTCTTGGCATGCTGCAGCGGGTGCAGTTCGTGGGCAACCACTACCAGATCATTCACAGCCCCGCCGAGGTGCCGGAGGACATCACCAAGGTGTCGGTGTACCTGCACGAGGGCGTGGAAAACTATGTGGAGCGCTTTGTGCCCCGCTGGAAGCAGGCCAACTGCGCCGTGGCGGGGCCGTTCTGGATCGATACCACCTTTGCCAACAAGGGCATCGGGGTGCAGTGCGTGTGCAGCATCCTTGGCATCGATCCCGCACAGGTCATGGCTTTTGGCGATAACTACAACGACGAGACCATGCTGGACGTGGTGGGCGTGCCCTATATCATGGACAACGCCGCAGCTCCGCTGCGGGCAAAATACCAAAACCACACCCCCCGCCCGGAGGATGTGCTGGCGCAGCTGCTGGCACAGCAGCCGTAAAGGGGGCGAGCCCATGGACCGCAAGGGCTTGGAACAGCTCATTTTTGATACTTACAGCGTAGAGCCGGACTATCCGTGGATGGACACCCCGGAGTCGGCGGTGTTCCGCCATGCAGCAAACCGCAAGTGGTTTGCACTGGTCACCACCGTGCCCAAAAGCAAGCTGGGTCTGCCCGGGCAGCAGCCGGTGGATATCGTGAACCTGAAATGTGACCCCATCCTCATCGGCTCCCTGCGGGCAGAACCGGGCTTTTACCCTGCCTACCACATGAACAAGGAAAACTGGATCACCGCCGCGCTGGACGGCAGCGCCCCAGAGGATAAGCTCCGTCTGGTGTTGGATATGAGCTACACCGCCACCGCACCCAAGTTGCGCAAAAAAGAAAGCTTGACCGCAGCAAAATAAGGGCGGGCGCTGCAATAGTTGCCTGCTTTTATTCGTATTCAGGGTAAAGGGACTGCATTTTGCAAAAGGAGGAAGCTATGGCTATTTTTGAAAAGACCATCCGCAACCAGAACTTCGATACCCTGCTCTGCAAGCTGGAACACGCCATCCCGGACAGCAGCTGGTCGGCAGAGCTGGAAGCCGGCAGCGATTTCAAGGAGGGCAGCGCCCGGTGCAGCGTGCGGGTGTTTGAGCGGTACAGCATGGTGGGCGGCAACCGCCTCAGCCTGACGCTGACCCTGTTCCAGAACGGGGACGAGTCTATCCGACTGTCGGCCATTGCAGCGGGCGGCAGTCAGGCGGTGTTCTTTAAGGTGAACACCCTCGGCGAGGACGCTTTTCTGGAGGACGTAAAGCAGCTGCTGGAGGAAATTTTGGAGGGCTAAAATGTTTTATAGTGGGTTTGACGCGCTGTTCAGCATCCTGTTCCCGCTGGTGTTTCTGGTGGTGCTGGGCATGATCCTGTTTACCGTGGTGAGCAACCTGCGCAGATGGGGCAAAAATAATGCGTCCCCGCGCCTTACCGTCCCGGCTACTGTGGTGGCCAAGCGGACGAACGTTTCCCGCCATCATACGGACAATACGATGTCGCATACGTTCACTACCTATTATGCCACCTTTCAGGTAGAAAGCGGTGACCGCATGGAACTGGAAGTAGATGGTTCGGATTACGGAATGCTTGTCGAGGGCGATACCGGAAAGCTGAGCTTTCAGGGCACGCGTTATCTGGGGTTTGAACGGAAAGACGGGTGACTGATATGCAGCAAAAGCATTCAAGCGTGCCGGAGATCGTGGGCAGAAGCCTGTTTTATACGCTGACGAATTATCTGCTTATCAGCATGGAACTGTCCTTCCGTGCGCAGTGGTTTTCGGTCTTGTTCTCGGCGGCGCTTGTATGGTGCAATATGGAGTATTGGAACGCCATTTACAGGCTGACCGGCAAAAAGCTTGCCGCATGGGTCTTGTGGGGCGTCTGCATTGCTGTAAGCACAGGCATTGCGTATTTTGCGGGGTATATCCAAGGGATGCTTGTTCCGCTTGCAATATAATGAATGCGTTGCTGCGCGGTATTTTTGAAGAAATCGCAGAAGCTGTGACAAAAGTATTATTCTTTTATGAATTTTAGCACTCTACGCTTGACAGTGCTAAATAATTGTGCTATAACAGTGGCGTGCTCAGGAGGAAGGGCAAAAGGAGAGCCACAAGGTTCCCCGGAAAGCCTTTCCGAATGGACGCTTCAAAGTTTTTGCCCCGACCCGAACGCCGGGATTGGAGGTATGTTTTATGTTTATGCCGACTGTTTTTCATGAGAACCTGTTCGATGATCTCTTTGATCCGTTCTGGAACGAGGGTGCACTGGAGCGTGCGATGAACCGCGAAGCCCGCGACACCTTTGGTAAGCGCGGTGCAAACATGATGAAGACCGATGTCAAGCAGACGGACAACGGCTACGAAGTGGACGTTGACCTGCCGGGCTGCAAGAAGGAAGACGTTCAGATGGATCTGAGCGACGGCTACCTGACCATTCAGGCCGTGCGCAGCCACAGCAATGACGAAAAGGACAACAAGGGCCGCTACGTGCGGCGCGAGACCTTCTCCGGCAGCTGCGCCCGCAGCTTCTATGTGGGCGAGGTGAAGAAGGAGGACATCCATGCAAAGTTTGAGGATGGTGTCCTGCACATCCAGCTGCCCGCTCCTCAGCAGACAAAGGCTCTGCCTGAGAACCCGAATTTGATCGAGATCGAGTAAATGCTGACCGTGTGCGTCAAGGCATAACGTATATAGGATGCCCCCGGAGAGCTGCAATAAGCCCTCCGGGGGCATTTTTTGTGTTCAGGCTTTCGACGACGGAGAGGGGAGAAAGTACCTGTTTTTGCCAGAAAACTTTATTTTTCTACCATTTCGTGGTATCCTTATAAGGCGCACGCAATACAGGCCTGCGGCTGCACTGGCAGCGGCTGCGGACTGCGTGCGGCAAAAAAAGAACGTATAGAAGAAAAAAGGGGGATAAAAGTCATGGGCGAATTTGCCTTTCAGACTTTACGGGAAAGTATCACCTCTGCCATCAGGAGCAAGATCCTTACCGGGGAGCTGCAGCCGGGCGTAAAGCTGGCCGAGCAGAAACTGGCCGAGGAGTTTGGCTCCAGCCGGGCACCCATCCGGGAGGCGCTGCGGCAGCTGGAACAGGAGGGCATGGTCGAGTATTCGCGCAATGTGGGCTGCTCGGTGCGCCGGGTAAAGCCGGAGGACGCCTACGAGATCTACCTGCTGCGGGCAAATCTGGAAATGACGGCACTGCGCTATTTTGATTGCAAATTCCCGGAGGAGGATCTGCGCACCCTGCGCGGCATCTTAGAGGAGATGCGCAATGTCCGGCCGGGGGATCTTTCGCAGATCGTGGAGAACGACAACCGCTTCCATGCGGTCATCGTGCAGCGGGCGGGGCTGCCCAGACTGCTGAAATTCTGGGACGACTTGAACTACGGCAACCTGCTTGTTGGGGCGAACAGCGGCTCCAACCACGAGACGCTGGCGCAGCGGCAGAACGGCATTCACACCAAGCTGTACGAGGCGCTGGCAAGCGGCGACACCGAGGTTGCCTGCCGCGCCGTCTACGCCCACTACATGGAGCCCATGGAGCGGATGCGCAGCGCAAACAGCGCCGCACAGGCAGCGGACGAAGCAGCAAAATAAGGGGAATTTGGCTGACCGTCTAAATTTTGACCAATCATTTTATGGAAATTGCAGATTGTCTACAATCTGCAATTATGCTATACTATCAAAGTGATCGGTCGAGTACTGCTGTATTTTTGGTAAAAATTGCGAAATGTATGCGGAACATCGGCCTTCTTACAGGAACTTCCGCCCTGTGTGGAAAAGAAAGAGAGGAATTGTCCGCATGTCTAACAAAGAAAAAGCCACAAAGATCTCGTGGCTTACCCTTGCCTTCATGGCCTTTTCTACGGTCTGGGGCTTCGGCAACATTACCAACGGCTTTGTGTACTTTAACGGTCCGCAGGTCATCTTCAGCTGGATCTTTATGTTTGTCCTGTACTTCATCCCCTATGCGCTGATGGTGGGTGAGCTGGGCTCTGCCTTTAAAAACGAGGGCGGCGGCGTCAGCTCCTGGCTGCACCAGACCACCAACGCCAAGCTGGCCTACTACGCCGGTTGGACCTACTGGGCCTGCCACATCACCTACATCGCCAGCAAGGGCAGCGGCTTTTTGAAGGCGCTGAGCTGGGCAATTTTTCGCAACGCGGAGACCTACGATTCCTTCCCCACCCGCTACATCCAGCTGGCTACCTTCTGCATCCTGCTGCTGGGCTGCTACATTGCAAGCTTGGGTCTGAACCCTCTGAAAAAGCTGCTGACTGCCGCAGGCACCTGCACCTTCGTCATGTCCCTGCTGTACATCGTGATGATGTTCGCTGCCCCGGCCATCAACCCCACGGCAGAGTACGTCCACGCAAACCTGAGCTTCAGCAGCCTCATCCCCAACTTCAACATCACCTACTTTACTTCTCTGTCCATTCTGGTGTTCGCTGTGGGTGGCTGCGAGAAGATCTCTCCCTACGTCAATAAGGTCGAGAACCCCAGCAAGGGCTTCCCCCGCGGCATGATCGCGCTGGCCGTCATGGTGGTCACCTGCGCCATTCTGGGCACGCTGGCCATGAGCCGTATGTTCGACCCCGCCGTCATCAACGCCAGCGCAGAGAGCTTCAACGCCTATGTCGCCAACAGTTCCTACTGGGCTTTCCAGAAGCTGGGTCAGTACTACCATGTGGGCGATCTGTTCATGATCATCTATGCCCTGTGCAACGTCATCAGCCAGCTTGCCGTGCTGATTTTGAGCATCGACGCACCGCTGCGTATGCTGCTGGATAACGAGCACACCAAGCAGTTCATCCCGCAGGCTCTGCACAAGGTCAACGCCCACGGTGTGCACAGCAACGGCATCAAGATGGTGGCTGTGCTGTCCGGCTCCATCATTCTGGCACAGTCCTTCGTGCCCGGTGCTGCTGCCGTTCTGCGCCAGCTGACCAAGCTGAATTCTGTGTGTATGCCCATGCGTTATCTGTGGGTGTTTGCCGCCTACATCGCCCTGCGCAACGCCTACGATACCATCCCTGCCGAGTATCGCTTTGTCAAAAATCAGGCCGTGGCCAAGTTCTTCGGCGGCTGGTGCTTTGCCGTTACCGCCGTGTGCTGCGTGCTGGGTATGTATGATAAGGACCCCTTTACCTTTGCACTGAACGTTATCACCCCCGTAGTGCTGACCGTGCTGGGATTCATTCTGCCCGCCCTTGCAAAGCGCGAGCAGACCGCTGCCAAAAAGTAACCTGAATATGCTTAAAAAGGGCCGGTCAGCACTGACCGGCTCTTTTCAGATACACCCAAGGAGGTTTATTTTTATGATCGCATCCGAAGTCCGTGAAATGCTGTCCTTCATCGACGGCAACCCCACCGCATACCACACCACCGCCGCTGTGCGGGATATCCTGTTGAAAGCAGGCTTTGCCGAGCTGCTGGAAAGCCGCAAGTGGGCGCTGGAGCCAGGCAAGGACTATTTTGTCTGCCGCAACGGTTCCAGCATCATCGCCTTCCGCATGGGCGACCAGCTGGAAAATTACAGCTTCAACGTTGCCGCCGCCCATACCGATTCTCCCTGCTTCCGCATCAAGGAGAACGCCGAGATCCACATGGGGCAGAACTACACCAAGCTGAACACCGAGGACTACGGCGGCATGATCTGCGCCACATGGATGGATCGTCCGCTGTCTGTGGCGGGCCGTGTGCTGGTGCAGGAAAACGGCGCTATCGTATCCCGTCTGGTGGCACTGGACCGCGACCTGCTGATGATCCCCAGCGTTGCCATCCACATGAACCGCGAGGTCAACGATAAGGCTTCCTTCAACAAGCAGGTGGATATGCTGCCCGTGCTGGGCGGTGCCTGCGAGGAGGGCGCGCTGAAAAAGCTGATCGCAGAGGAGCTGCAGGTGTCCGAGGAGCAGATTCTTGGCAGCGATTTGTTCCTCTATGTGCGGGAAAAGGCCACCGTCTGGGGCTGCAACGAGGAGTTCATCTCCTGCGGCCGTCTGGACGACCAGCAGTGCGTCTACGGCATCCTGAAAGGACTGCTGACCGCCAAGAACGCCCGCTCCATCGGCGTGGCAGCCTTCTTTGATAACGAGGAAGTGGGCTCCGGCACCAAGCAGGGCGCAGCTTCCACCTTCCTGTACGATGTGCTGCACCGCATTGCCCAGAGCCTTGGCGGTAGCGACGAGGACTTCCACCGTGCGGTGGCTTCCAGCTTTATGGTCAGCGCCGACAACGCCCACGCCGTGCACCCCAACCACCCGGAGCACACCGATGTGAACAACTGCACCTACATGAACAAGGGCGTGGTCATCAAGACCCACGCAGGTCAGAAGTACACCAGCGATGGCATGAGTGTTGCCGCCGCCCGGGAACTGGCTGCCCGCGCCGGTGTGCCGCTGCAATACTTTGCAAACCGCTCCGATAAGGTGGGCGGCAGCACGCTGGGCAATCTGGCCATGGCACAGGTGTCCATGAACTGCGTAGACATCGGCCTGCCGCAGCTGGCGATGCACTCCTGCTACGAGACCGCCGGCGCAGAGGACACCCTCTCGCTCATCAAACTGATGCAGGAGCTGTACAGCAGCCACTTTGAAGAGACTGCTTTCGGCACCCTTTCCATCAGCAAATAAACCGATAAAAGCAAAAAAAGACTGCTGTGCGCTGTTTTGCACGGCAGTCCTTTTTGTGTAAAAGTTGATTTTCCGTGGCCAGTTAAGCCCGGATATAGAAATCCGACGGTAGTTGTGGTAAAATAAGGCATCCGGGAGCGCCGGGCGCTCCGCTGCAATATCAAAAATGGAGGTTTTCTATGAAAAAGACCTATCGCTCGCTCTTTTGTCTGCTTGCGGTGCTGCTGCTCAGCGTCAGCGCACTGCCCTCTGCCTCGGCACTGTTTTCCAAGAAGCTCTATTATTATGGTGTAGTAGAGGGCGTCAGCCGCACCGTGGAAGGCAAGGTGGAGTCTATTCTGGTGACTGCGGAAGAGCAGGAGACCTATCAGATGATCGTTACCGACAGCACCGTCTGGCAGGACCATGACGAAAAGACCACCTCCGACCCCGCTACCCTTGCGGTAGGCGAGCAGATCTGCGTGGTGCACGACCCGGCTGTGATGATGTCGCTGCCGCCGCAGTCGGTGGCATATACCGTCATCCGCAACTTCCCCGCAGGCACGGATCTGGAACAGGAAGCCCGGGATGCCGCCTGCCCGGTGAAAAAGTTCTTCGCCGACACCCGCAAGGCCATTTCGGACTGGTTCTACCAGACCATGCCCATCTGAGGGGAAAGCTCCTTCTATAACGCAAAAAAATGCTGCCCCGTACCGGATGCCAAAGCGTCCGGGCAAAGGGGCAGCAGTTTTTTTATGCAAGGTTATGCGGCGCTTTGCGACAAAAGCGCTGTATACCGCTATTTATTTTCGGGGGGGGGGTAACGCGGAAGCGCTTTACCACCTGTTCCAGTGCGCTGATGTCCACAGGCTTGGACAGGTGTTCGTCCATGCCGGCTTCCTTGCTCTTTTGCATATCCTCAAGGAAGGCGTTGGCGGTCATGGCAAGGATGGGGATGGTGCGTCCCAGCGGGTTTTCGCCGCTGCGGATGCAGCGGGTGGCTTCCAGGCCGTCCATCACCGGCATCTGTATATCCATCAGGATCATGTCATAATCGCCGGGCTTTACGCTGGCAAAGGCATCCACGATCTCCTGACCGTTGGGGCAGATGGTGCAGCTTGCGCCTTTTGTTTCCAACAGCATTTGCAGAATCTCGGCGTTGATGGCGTTATCCTCGGCACAGAGGAACTTCATGCCGGACAGGGGAGAAGTGGTCTCTTCTTCCTCCGGGAGCGCCTGCGCCTGTTGCACCGTGTCCGCTTCGGTGTCAATGGGGAATTCCAGCACCACCTCAAAGCGGGTGCCCTTACCGGTGGCACTCTCTACGCTGATGGAGCCGCCCATCAGGTCTATGACGCTTTTGGTAATAGCCATACCCAGACCCGTGCCCTGCACCTTGTTGGTGCCGGAGCACTCCTCGCGGGTAAAGGGGTCGAAAAGGGTCTTTTGGTAGTCCGCGCTCATGCCGATGCCGTCATCCTGCACCACAAAGCGGTACCGGGCGTAGTGCTCGTTCCGGGGCAGCTCTTCCACCTCCAACCGGATGTGCCCGCCGGTGGGCGTATACTTGACCGCATTGGAGAGGATGTTCATCAGCACCTGATTCAGACGGTTGGGGTCGGCCAGCACGTTTTCGTGCTGCAGATTGGTGCTTACCGTAAAGGTCTGACTGCGCTGACCTGCCTGCTGCCGGATGATGTTGTCCAGCTGACTGATTTGCTGGGGCAGATTCATCTTTTCCACATTCAGGGTGGTCTTGCCGCTCTCGATGCGGCTCATATCCAGAATATTGTTGATGATGCCCAGCAGCAGCTGACTGGAGCTTTCCAGCTTGCCCAGATGCTCGGCAAGCTTTTCCGGCTCGTGCAGCTCGTTTTTCATCAGGGCGGTGATGCCGATGATGGCGTTCATGGGGGTGCGGATATCGTGGCTCATGTTGGAAAGGAAGTCCGTCTTGGCTTTGCTGGCACGCTCGGCGGACTGTAACGCCTCGGCGGCAGCATCCT